>ERZ791884.6-NODE-6-length-374398-cov-8.533756_pt1 | contig 374398 bp, 331 predicted proteins | sample MGYA00509941_ERZ791884 | MGnify/ENA primary metagenome ERZ791884 (study PRJEB30046, sample SAMN00792095) | human gut metagenome | study: EMG produced TPA metagenomics assembly of the A metagenome-wide association study of gut microbiota in type 2... | reverse complement strand
GCTTTAATACGAGAAAAATCCACGACATTTGTCGTGGACTTTGTCTACAGTCTGAGGCATATCCTTTGATATGCCCCTTTTTTTGATTTTTTATTTTGCTATGTGTGCCTCGACATTTTTCTTTGTTTGCTGCAAATTTGTTTCTAATCGCTTTAACTCCGTGATGGCTTGTTTTGCATCCTCTTCTGTCGTATCCTCAATCTTTTCATCTACCTTTTTTGACATCGACGTAAGTTTATCTTTCATCTTTGCGAAATCAGCATCTGCCTCAATGTGATTTTTCTGAATCATCGTCTCAATTTCCTTGTATAACGATAACACCTGGCTTTTCTTTGTCTGCACTTCTTTTTTGGTCTCCTCCGTAACAGAATCTGACTGACATCCCGTCACACTTACAACCATAAGCGAAAGACTCAAGAAAAGACTCACTAATTTCCTTTTCATATCATCCATCCTTTCCTATCACTGTTTTTCCCAGAAAGTACCTTCTCTGGTATCTTTTAACACAATCCCTTTTGCCAGCAATTCCTCGCGGATTGCATCAGCTTTTGCGAAATCTTTTGCTTTTTTTGCTTCTTTTCTCTCTTCTATTTTTTTCTCAACATAAGAAGCCAGTTCATCGTCCACATCTGCCTCTTTGTCTTCCCATGCTTTCTCAAGCTGCAAAGAAAGTACTTCATCCATGCTCTGCACTAACACACGTTTCGAAGCATCCGAAAGTTCTGCCTTTAACATATCATATAAAACAGTAATTGCCGAACTGGTGTTAATATCACGAGAAAGTGCCTCTGCAAATTTCATCTTCCATTCTTCGCACGCAGCCGTATCCACTTCTCCATCTGTTGATAGATTGGCAATTCTCTTTACTAACTTATCATACGCACTTACTACATTATCCAGTGCATCCCACGAAAATTCAAGCGGTTTGCGGTAATGTGACTGTAAACAGAAGAAACGGTATGCCATTGGATTATATCCTTTTTCCTCTAAAAGAGAAACAGTCAAAAATTCACCCTTTGACTTACTCATTTTCCCATTCTTCGTATTTAAATGATTGACATGGAACCAGTAATTACACCACTTATGACCGATGTAGGCTTCACTCTGAGCAATCTCATTTGTATGGTGAGGAAAAATGTTATCGACACCACCACAGTGAATATCCATATATTCTCCCAAATGTTTCATACTAATGCAGGAGCACTCAATATGCCATCCCGGATAACCAACACCCCAAGGGCTGTCCCACTTCAATTCCTGATTATCAAACTTCGATTTGGTAAACCAAAGAACAAAGTCTGTCTTATTTCTCTTATTTGTATCTTCTTCAACATCCTCGCGGACACCAACCTGCAAATCCTCTTCATTCTGAGAAGATAAAACATAATAATTATCCAATTTTGAGGTATCAAAGTACACATTCTCTCCTGCAATATAAGCATATCCTTTTTCCAAGAGCACCTCAATCATGTGAATAAATTCCGGAATACAGTTTGTCGCAGGTTCTACAACATCCGGACGTTTGATGCTCAACTTTTCGCAGTCAGCCATGAATGCATCCGTGTAAAAGCGGGCGATATCCATAACTGTCTTATGCTCTCTTTTCGCTCCCTTTAGCATTTTATCTTCCCCGGTATCACCGTCACTTGTCAAATGTCCGACATCCGTAATATTCATGACGCGTTTTACATCGTAGCCAACATAACGCAGGTATTTTTCAAGTACATCTTCCATAATGTAACTGCGAAGATTTCCAATGTGTGCAAAATGGTACACCGTCGGTCCACAGGTATACATCGCAACTTTTCCTTCTTCGTTTGGCACAAACTCATCCACTGACTTTGTCAAAGTATTATATAAATACGTTTTGATATCCATCATTGCTCTTTGTCTCTCTTTCTAACTTTTTTGCTTTTCTTCCATTATAAAAAGCACCTGAACATTTTTCAAGTGCTTTTTATGAATCTTATCATTTTGCCAGTTTTTCAATGCCTTTAAACTTTTTAATGATATCGTCTACCGACAATTTATCGACAAGGAAATAATCCATGCCGTTTTTCTCTACCCGGTAAAAGTTAATTCCGTCATAAGGCAGGTAACGAACAGTTACATCACGGTTATTCTCGTGGTACACAATCGTGAGGACCGGCTTATTGCTCTTTGGCTTTACTTTATTATCCGCTTTTCCGGAATACTCAAGCAGATAAGCAAGTGAATACGGCGATAAAAAGTCTCTCTCGTCATCATCTGAAATCTTCTTGCCATTTAATGTCCAGATATTCTTCACACTGCTATCCGTTGCATTATTAACTGCAGTTCCGCTTTCGGTTGCCGCAGCAGTCGGTGCTGCAGTTGTCTTTGAAGTATCCTTTTTCACGGTTTTACGTGTTACGGAAAGTGTCGTATTGCCATATGTGACATCATATCCTTTTATACTTGTCGCAAGTACGGAATACACACAGTGATCCATATTGGTATAGGCATCTAGTTTCGTAATCTTTTCAATTGTATCCGAGCTCATCGTGTACACATTCCGGCTTCCTTTTTCACAGACGTAATACGAATCTTTTGTCTTTTTCCCAATCAAAAGATTTAACGACTTATACATTCTTTTGTTCTCCGGAATGATATAGGAAGCATCCGAAGAAGATGAGGACGAAGACGAATCGGACACCATAGCATTTGGTGTTGCCGTAGCTGTCGGTGTATAACCATCCTTTGGCTGGTAGAAATCTACCGTAATCGCAGAAGTTGGCGAATCCAGTCCGTATTTCTTAAGGTTCTTGCAGTCATACTCCACCATTTTCTCATATTTCAGAACCGTAAAATAACCAAGCACTGAACTCCACTCCGACTGACTGGTTGCCAGTGGTTTCGCATACGGTGCCGTAATATTCCAGTTCGAGTAAAAATCAACTTTTTCTGCATCCGTCACCTTTTTCGCTGCAAAATCATTGCCTTTTTTATTCATTACAGAAAATGCAGTCAAATAATCGTCATCAATTTCAGGTAGTGTATCCATCTTGATGAAACTAATCTCATCTACGTTAAATGCCGTAATCATCGCGGTATTCAAGCAGTAAATTTCATCATGTCCTGAACATTTTGCGTAGTAGCCCATATCTGATTTTGGCACCTCACTTCCAATCTGATACTGATAGGAAGCGCCGTCTTTTGTCTCAATCGCAATTGTAAATGCCGGTGTTTTCAAACCGTAGTCGGAAAGATTTCCGGATTTAGCTGAAAACTTCTGTGTTGCTTTCACCGGATTAACATTTTTTACCATAGAAGATATTGTTTCATCCGATACCGGAGCACTTTCTTTTCCGTCAATCTTCCATGTCCCCTTTTTCTTCTGGGAAAGTTTCCACGCCTGTTTACCTTTCTTTGTCAAGGTAATCGAAGAAATGTTATCAGACGTAATGGTATCCAATGTAATTTTGGCATTGTCCGAACTGGAATCCGTTGAGTTCGATTCACTTGTCGAACTGCTGTCTGCATCTTTGTCTGATGATTTACCGCGTGGAATCACAAAATAAAGGACTAAGCAAATAATTAGTACCATCACAAGGGCAATCATCGTAAGGGCATTCTTTTTCTTACTTGACATTATTTTTTCCTCCTTCGGTTCCAAATCAGGAATCCGCAAAGCAGCAGGGCAAGTGGAAGAACCACAACAAGTAATGCTGTCCAGAAGGTAATGTCACCGGAGTTTAACTGTACCGTCTCTTCTAAGAGGGAGCGGTCCGGAATATTTAATACTTTAATCTCATCTCCGCCATCACCGACAAGCCACTTCAGGGCGTTTACTAAAATTGCACGGTTATTATACTGCTCTGCCATCTGGGTACCGATAATACTTGTTGTTGAGCCATAACTGCTGTTTGGCACATCCATAAAGGCAACGGAACCAATCGCAAAAATCTTCGTTGCATGGCCTTCACCCTTTGTATTTTCCGCATATTTATCTTCTGCGGTCATCGCTACACTAAAAGGTCCTGCCTGGTCACTGTCTTTTTTCTCCAAATCCTGTGTATCTTCTTTATCACTGATTTTGCGTGCATAGGATTTATCCGATGTCGTCAAAACCGATTGAACCGTCAATGTGCTTCGCACTTTCTTATCCGCCGTCATTCCTTTACTGTACCAGGAAAGAACGTCTTTTGTGCTCAAATCCGATGTCAAATCACTGTCTTTACTTACCTGCGGTGTCAAAAGCATATAGGCATCGCTTCCATAGGAAGCAAAGTAATTATCCGGGTCAAGTACATAACCGGACTGGACATTAATGCCGTAATCTTTTAACAGCTTATTGTAGTACGGTGTATCCACTGTATAATTCAGCAAAAAGATTGCCTTTCCGCCATTTTTCAAGTAAGTACTCAGATACTTATACTCGTTTTCTGTAATATCGGCAGCAGGACTGTACAAAACAAGCAAGCTGCAGTCATCCGGCACTTTTGTATTTTTCGTCAAATCAAAGTCTTCCTTCTCCAATCCGTTTTTCGAGAGAAGTTCTGTAAAGTCATCATTTAAGGACTGCATGCTGTGACCGCCGCCCACGTAAACTTTCTTTGTGTTTTTTAATGTTACTTTCTGAATTGCCGACGTAACTGCCGACTCTAACTTCAAGGATTTTGGAACCTGCTCCATAGAACCGGAAGAAGTGTCATACGTCATTTCAATCATATCACTCTGAAATGACAAATACTGTGATTTTCCGTTTTTGTTATTCACCACAATCATGTCATTATCCTTCACACTCTCGCTTGTGTATTTTTTCGCAAAGTTCGGATAAAGAACCGGGTTCTTCTTCTCAACCTTCACCGTTCCCAAACCATCGTAAAGTTTAATGATATTCTCGACATTAATCGTCTTTGTATAAGAACTCGTCTGTGCCTCATGTCCATCTTCCACCAAATAATAAATGGTAATGTCATCCTTTAATCCTTTGACATACGAAATCGTATCGGATGACAGGGAATACAAATAATCCGAGTTCATATCTTTTGACCAGTTCATTCTGGCAATTACAACATTAACAAGCACTACTACGGCAAGCACAATTACCATCGTAATTGTCTGAAAACTCCCCATCTTAAATTTACGGCTTGCAAATTTTTTCTTTTCATTTTTATTCCTGCTCATGATATCCTCCTTTTCCACGCATCCTAATTATAGCGTTGTTTCTTAATTCTCTGAATCGTAAAGAATACAAACAGAAAACTAACACTCACATAATATAACATCGCGCTCACATCCAAAATACCATATGTGAAGTTTGTGTACCGGTCCGTAAATGAAATCGCACTTAACACGTTGTACAGCAAACCATCAAAATGGGATGAGAAAAAGAAATACAAAACAAACAAGACAATTTCAGCCACAAGTCCGACAAGCGCTGAAACCCATTTGTTATGAATCCAAAAATTCAAGGCAAATGCCAGCAAAACAATTAAAGCTGCGAAGAAACATATCATAAAAATTTTACTGGATGGAAGCATATTTGCAAGACTTGTCATGAGCATCGTGAAAATATTGATAACACCAATAGCAACGGCTGCAATCACCTGACTCTCCGTCAAAGAAGAAACAAACACGCCAATGGCAATGTAAGCACATCCCATCAAAAAGAAGCCAAGCGTGCTGCCATAAGCAACCGCATAATTTACCGTGTAAGAAGTACTTCCCTCTTCTGCTACGCTGCGCACTAAATTCTGTAAAATAATCGGATAGAGTGACACAATCAAAAGACCAATTGCAAATAATGTAACTAACGCTAAATATTTTCCAAGTACGACCTTATTAATCGAAATTGGTGACGTATATAACAACTGGTCTGTTTTCTGATGTTTCTCGTCTGCCATACTTTTCATCGTAAGCACCGGAATCAAAAGCAGAATAAAGAAAATCTCAATTGCTCCATAAACGGTAGAAAAGTTCAGCGAACCACCGGACAAATTATACAGGAAGAAAAACAATCCGGTCAGCACCAAGAAAAACGCCAGGAACACCCACGCAATGGCAGATGTAAAATAGGACTTTAATTCCTTTTTATAAATCGCTCTCATCTTATTTTCCCTCCTTTTTTCTTCTTCGGCTGTTTCGCTCCGCCATCTGACGGCTGCCATTTCCGGTCAGGCGAATGAAGGTTTCCTCAAGAGAAGGCTCCTTCGTATGCATTTCCAAAATAGCACATTTATTCTCAGCCAGCGCATAAAAGACCGTCTCACGGATATCCGAATCTGCCTCAGAAATAACCATGGCTTTACAGATTTCATCGTCCTCAGAATCGGTCACCTTATATTCTGTAATATGTTCAATGCCCGATAAAATGCTGCGGACTAATTCTTTATTTCCCTTAATCTCCATCGTCAGTTCATGCGTCTGCTCAATGTGCGCGGAAATGTTTTCCGGTTTATCTTTGACAATCATCTTACCTTCATTGATAATGATAATTTCATTACATACCGCACTGACTTCCTGCATGATATGGGAACTTAACAAAATCGTATGCTTCTCGCTCAAGTCACGAATCAAATCGCGGATTTCCAAAATCTGTTTTGGGTCAAGTCCAACCGTCGGTTCATCAAAAATAAGGATTTCCGGGTCGCCAACCATCGCGCCGGCAATTCCCACACGCTGTTTGTAACCTTTGGATAAGTTTTTAATCAGACGCTCCGATACATCCGTAATTTTCGCACGGCGCATGACTTTAGAAATCATAGCATCCTTCTTATCTCTTTTTACTTTCTTTATATCACAGACAAAACTTAAGTACTCTCTAACAAGCATATCCGGATAAAGCGGCGGCATCTCCGGAAGATATCCGATTTTTTTCTTCGCTTTCTCCGGCTCATCAAATATGTCTACACCATCTATCTCAATCGTGCCCTCTGTCGCAGAGATGTAACCGGTAATCATGTTCATTGTTGTTGATTTTCCGGCACCATTTGGTCCTAAGAAGCCAACAATCTGTCCTTTTTCAACGGTAAAAGTCAGGTCATCCACTACATTTCGATTACCATAACGCTTTACCAGATGTTCTACTTTAATCAACGTTTGAACCTCCTTTATGTTCATTCACCATAAGGGCTCACTTTATCAAACCCATACCCACATACTATACAATGTAAATGTTACGAAATTATGAACAATTGACACTTCCATAAAAAAGGAGTAGAATACACGAGAGTGAAAAGATGCAAAGGAGAATGAGAAAATGAGTTTCCATTATAGAAAAGAAGTGATCTCTCCGGAAGTGCTTCAGGAATTGTACTCCCTGACACCGGAGCAGAAAGCACAAAAAGAAATTCGCGATGCACAAATCCGTGCAATTATTACAGGTGAATCGGACAAATTTTTGTTGATTATCGGGCCATGTTCTGCTGACCATGAAGATTCTGTCTGTGAATATATTACCCGCCTTGCAAAAATGCAGGAAAAAGTAGAAGAAAAAATTCTGATTGTTCCACGAATTTATACAAACAAACCAAGAACTACCGGCGAGGGTTACAAAGGAATCGTTCATCAGCCTGACCCGGAAAAAGCACCTGACTTTATGGAGGGCTTGATTGCCATGAGAAAGATGCACCTTCGTGCGATTTCCGAAACCGGCCTTTTCTCTGCGGATGAAATGCTCTATCCGGAAAACTGGCCATACATCAGCGATATTTTATCTTATGTAGCCGTTGGTGCCCGCTCTGTGGAAGACCAGCAGCACCGTATGACCGTCAGCGGCATGGATGTTCCGGCAGGTATGAAAAATCCAACCAGTGGTGATTTTTCCGTTATGTTAAATTCCTGTATTGCGGCCCAGTCCTCACATACTTTCCTGTATCGTGGACACGAGGTAACAACAGACGGAAATCCATTGGCACACACTATTCTTCGCGGTGCCGTAAACAAACATGGACAGAATATTCCAAACTATCACTATGAAGATTTGGAACGTCTGCATGAGAAATATTCACTTCTCAACCTGCACAACCCGGCATGTATTGTTGATGCCAACCATTCCAATTCCGGCAAAAAACACTATGAGCAGCCTAGAATCGTGGATGAAGTGCTGCACAGCCGTTTGGTAAATCCTGCTATCGCCGAATTAGTTAAGGGTGTTATGGTAGAAAGTTATCTGCTTCCGGGCAGCCAGAAAGTCAATGAGCACGAATACGGAAAATCCATCACAGACCCTTGTCTTGGATGGGATGAAACCGAGCGCTTAATTGATAAAATTGCAAGCCACTTATAAGATTTTCTTCATCAGCGGCAAATTCCATTTAACTTCAATCAGACAGGCAGTTAAAAAAGTAAAAATCATAAGAACAATTGTGATTTTTCCTAGCTTTGGCTGCCTGTTTTCTGTTGTCGCATAAAACAAGAAAAGATATAACGGCGCCAGTAAAAAGACCTGTGGAATCAGACTGGCAAAGTAGACAATGATGCCAAATGCACTTTTGGCATATAAAAAAAAGACAAATAAAAAACCGTTTCTTATTCCGGTATAAACGACAAATATCTTCTGACTCACCGGTCCTGCCGGACTTATTGCTAAAAGCCATATTAAGGCAAAATACTTTCCATGATTCCACAAAGAACGAAACCATTCCGGAAAAAACGCGGTTTCTTTTGTCCATGTCTTTGTATTATTTTCTAAAGTTGCCTGTAAAATTTCACGAAATGAATTTTGAAAACAGTAATAAAAAACAGCTCCACACAAAAAGCCGATTAGAAAACAGAGACTTATCTTTTGCAGAAATTCTCTATCTAACAATCGGCTGTGATTTGTTCGATGATGTTTATACATATGTCCACTCCTCTCAGGCAGCGCCTTTTACAAGGTATGTGGACAAAGCCTGTATTATTCCTAATTCTTATGTTTTAACATCTGATATGCCATAATACCGGCAATGGTTTTTCCATCTGTAATCCGGCCATCAAAAATCATCTCATTTAATTCTTCCAGCGAATAGCGTTCAATCTGAACAAATTCATTTTCATCCAAATGCTGCTTCGATGGAATTAACTTTTCCGTATAGTAAATCGCAATTTTTTCACTTGTATAGGCAGCAGCTGAGTGATAATCCACCAAATGATGAATCTCATCCGAACGATACCCGATTTCCTCTTCTAACTCTCTCGCTGCACAGACAAGAAAATCTTCCTCCAAAGAATCTCTTCCTCCTGCCGGGATTTCTAACAGCAAATCGTCAATTGCACCGCGGTACTGTCGTACTAAAATGATTTTTCCATCCTCATCCACCGGAATAATGGCGGAAGCCCCTTTGTGCTCCAACACATCCCAGTAAGCTGTATTGCCATTTGGCACTTTGAGTTCGTAAGTATAAAAATCCAGAATATGTCCATGATGTTCCAGTTTTTTACCCATAATTTGAAACTTTTCCATTATGATTCACCACCTGCCAATATTCCTTAATTTTTAAAACTATGAATTGGTGCCGGAATTCGGCCGGTTCTGGTTACAAAATCATCGCATCCAAACGGATTTACCGGCATAATCGGTGCATATCCTAAAAGTCCGCCAAATTCTGCCTGGTCACCAACATCTTTACCCTGTACCGGAATCAGACGAACAGCTGTCGTCTTCTGATTTACCATACCAATCGCCATCTCATCCGCAATGATACCGGCAATCGTTGTTTCCTTCGTATCTCCCGGAATTGCAATCATATCCAGACCAACGGAGCAGACACACGTCATTGCTTCGAGTTTTTCAAGTGTCAATGCACCCTCTGTTACAGCATCAATCATTCCCTGATCCTCGCTGACCGGAATGAAAGCACCACTTAAACCGCCGACATAAGATGATGCCATAACGCCGCCCTTTTTCACCTGGTCGTTAAGCATTGCAAGTGCTGCTGTTGTACCCGGTGCTCCGGCACGCTCTAATCCAAGGGATTCAAAAATCTCTGCAATACTGTCTCCAACTGCCGGTGTCGGTGCTAACGACAAATCAATAATACCAAATGGAACACCCAGACGTTTGGACGCTTCATGGGCTACTAACTGCCCAACACGTGTAATCTTAAATGCTGTCTTTTTAATTGTCTCACAAACGGTACTAAAATCTTTTCCTTTTACTTTATCCAGCGCCGTTTTTACAACACCGGGTCCGCTGACACCAACATTAATTACGGCATCCCCTTCTGTTACGCCATGGAATGCGCCCGCCATAAACGGATTATCATCCGGCGCATTACAAAAGACAACCAACTTAGCACAGCCGATGGAATCATTATCTTTTGTGAGTACCGCTGTCTCTTTCACAACTTTACCCATCAAAAGAATCGCATCCATATCAAGTCCTGTCTTTGTAGAACCGACATTTACTGAGCTACAGATATATTCTGTTGTTGCAAGTGCTTTTGGAATCGATAAAATCAGGTTTTTATCTGCCTGCGTCATCTTTTTCGATACCAGTGCCGTATAGCCGCCGATAAAGTTTACGCCTACTGTTTTTGCTGCACGGTCAAGTGTCTGTGCAATCTTAACAAAATCATCCGGTGTCTTGCACGCGGAGCCGCCAATCAAAGCAATTGGTGTAACGGAAATTCGTTTGTTTACAATCGGAATTCCAAATTCTTTGCCAATTTCTTCTCCGGTTGCAACCAGATCTTTTGCCATCGTCGTAATCTTTTTATATACGTTGTCACAAAGTTTATTCAAATCCGAATCAATACAATCCAAAAGGCTGATACCAAGAGTAATCGTACGCACATCCAGATTTTCTTTATCAATCATTTTATTTGTTTCAATGACTTCATTTATATTTATCATAGTTAAGCCTCCGTAATCTAATCCTTATAAGCGATGCATCTTGTCAAAAATCTCTTCCCTCTGTACACGGATTACGCAGCCGATTTCTTCGCCCAAATTTTCCAACTCTTCGGAAGCATCCACGAAGGATTTTGTAAGCTTTGCAAAGTCAACAATCATCATCATATTAAAATATCCATCTACAATTGTCTGAGAAATATCTAAAATATTGATGTCGTTTTCTGCTAAGTAAGTACATACTTTTGCAATAATGCCTACGCTGTCCTTTCCTACTACGGTAATTATTGTCTTTTTCATTTCTTCCTCCATTCTGAAATAGTTTTCTATTTCATAATTATTGTATCGTCAACAGTTTTGTCGGCGCCATACGGTCTGCCACTAACAACTCTGTATCCATCTTTTTCCAAACTGGGTTTTGTTCCAATTCATAACTTACGGTCTGATAGGCAAGTTCCGGAAAATTATTTTCCTTGCTCAAATGACCCAGTAAAATATGCTGCAAACCGGGATGCAGCACTTTTTCAATCAGTCTTGCCGAGGCATCGTTGCTCAAATGCCCCTTTTCACCGAGAATCCTCATTTTAAGTGAGTACGGATAACTGCCAACCTGCAACAGGTTAATATCATGGTTTGCCTCTAAAAGCAGGGAATCGCAGTCTTTCAAATGGTCTACGATTTCATTGGAAAAGCAGCCCATATCGGTTGCAACTCCGATTTTTTTCGATTCTGACTGCACCGTATAACAAACGGGATTTGCCGCATCGTGGGAAATTCTAACCGGCATAATCTCCATATCTTCAATCGAAACCGCCTTTTCCGGCACAACCGCATGGAACAAATCTTCGGAAACACCTTTCATATCACCTTTTTCCCATATTGCCTCAATCGTTTCCTTCGTAGCATAAACAGGAATCTGGTACTTGCGCAGTACCGGTCCTAAACCACAAATATGATCGGTATGCTCATGTGTAATAAAAATGGCATGAAGGTTTTCTATCGGAAAATTTTCCTCCATTAAGCCCTCCCGAATCCGTTTCATGCTAATCCCTGCATCAATTAAAATCCGGGCTTCTTCGCCACCGACATAAATACAATTGCCACTGCTTCCACTGGCAATACTATATAACTGCATGTGTTTCCACCTCAATTTATCTCATTTTATATTACATCTGAGAACTTATCTTCTCACTGTCAATTGTAATCCGGTCACGTCCATTCTTTTTGGAATGATACATCGCCCAGTCTGCTCTTGTCAATAGTTCTCCCGGATTAGCACAGGTCTGCGGATAACTTGCCACACCAACGCTGGCACGAACTGAAATATGTTTTCCTTCGTAAACAACTTCCTCACTCCGAATCTGATTATGAATGTCCTCAACGATATGATACGTTTCATCCAAATCTTTTTCAAAGAATGCTACAACAAATTCCTCACCGCCATAGCGTCCGGCAATACCGCCATGCTTGAGTGCTCCACGATTTAGTAACGAAGCCACATAACGAATCACTTCGTCACCGCACTGATGTCCATAGGTGTCATTCACCATTTTAAATTTATCAATATCAAAAAGTGCAAGTGAAACCGGCACTTTTTTCGTCATAGCTTCCGCCAAATACTTTCTTAACAGCTCCGTCAAGTGTCTGCGGTTATAAATTCTTGTCAAACCATCTCGGATTGCCATATCATTCATCTTTGCATACAATCGTGCGTTTGCGACACCAAGACTTAACTGACTCGCCATATTCTCATAAAAGGCACGGCTATCCATAAAAGCATTTTCTTTATTTTTACCGACAAATAACGTACCAAATCTTTCCTCCTGGTTTCGAATAGGCAGGCATACAACAGAAGGCAGCTCTTGATTTTTATTAAGTTTGCTAAATAACTGAACCGAATCTTCTGTGTCATTTTGTATGTATGTCTGCGTCATACGCTGTATTTCAGACATATCTGTCTGCTCAATAGAAGCAATCAGATTTTTCTTAAATTCTTCCCCCAGCACACATGACACTGCATATGTCTGATGACCGTTGTCAGTGCCAGGGACAAATAGTTCTTCAAATTTCTCAAGAATAATCACAACAACATCCAAATCCAATCGCACCTGCATCATATCTGCAATTTTTTGCAGCATGGTGTTAATCTCCTTTGAGGCAATAATAATGGAAGCAAGTTCATTCTGTACCGACATTTCATCATGCGAACGGTTAATCTTTTTATTTGCAAGCTGTAATTCGATTTTTTGAACTCCTAATTTTTCATTCACCCGGTTGATTTTTTCCTGCTGTTCTTTCATCTTATCATTAACTTCATTTAAATCTTCCAGTGCACGGTTCTGGCGGAAAATATCTTTTTCAAAACAATCCCACATGTAAAACATCATTTCACTGACTACCACAATTAAAACAAGCACAACCGATACCGTCACAAGTTCACGGCTAGCAATTCCAACCGTAACACGGCTTAAGTTATCTTGTGCTAACACAACAAGCATAACAAAAGATATAATACCATACAGACAGATATAAGTCACGTAAATAATAACCCGATGAGCCTTTTTCCCAAGAGCAACACTGTAAAAAAGCTCAAAGAAATAAATCAGAAACAGTATCAGAAAAATAATCCCCTCTAATTTTGTCTCTGCCATATAATAATAAGCTAATCCAAGTGCCGGCCGCAAAAAGCAATACACTTTTTTCGTCTGAATTATCCGCTTGGAATGAACATATTTTTTCTGCATATGGTGATTATGTACTAATTCTGTCACAATACACAACAAAGCGTATACAAAAAGAATCACATACCGGATAGTTACTACCTGATTCCCTGCAAAATAAAAACTAATACAGTAAATCAAAAGCATAACATCCAAAAAAATGTGATAAAACGCAACTTGTTTTTGTTTCCAGAATTCTTTAATTTTTTCTTCCATGCCAAGCCTCCCTTAAGACTCCCAGAACAATTCAATCCTATCACCATCATGAACAGGCTCTGTGAAATCTTTGTCTTCACCATTAATTCGAGTTACTAAACGCGTTCCTCCCGCTTTTGTCATATCAAACGGATATACATCAAACACATCGACAAAAATCGGATTTTTCTTATGGGGCATTTCGACCACATCACCATTTATCGTAACAAATACAGGTCCCGTCACTTCTTCTACCGGTGTAGAAATCGTTTTCTCCTGCCGTAACTGCTTTGCACCCGGAATCACTTCTCCGTCCGCTCCTAATTTTGCCGTATCGAACGGGACATCGCTCATCCAATCCGGCATCGGTTTTAACGGTGCCAACAATGGATCATCATCCATCTGCTCCTGCATCGTTTCTTCTCTTGTTTTTTCCGGCTCTTCCGGCTTAATAACCGGTCTTTTTGTAATCACATCACCGTCAACAATTTTTGCTGATGCGCCAGCCTCTCTTCCATTCAAAAGAACCAAAGTTTCAACATCCATACCGGCAAACTCTAACAATCTCTTAACGGAATAATAATCATAGGTACAGATTTCGTCTCCGTTTTTGACTTCGTAAAACGAGGATACCACCTCACCATTTGCCTCAACTAACTTTGGACATAACAGTTTTCTTCCAAATAAAGTCACGGTAATTTCCGCATTGCACTCCGGAATCTCTTTGATTAACAATTTTCCAGTACTTCCCTTTGTGGAAGGCCGAATCTGTATCGTATCATTTTCCTCTACTTTATCATTCAAGCTGACTAGTGTGCCATTTTTCTTGATCTCAGCCACCTCGCCAACTCTTCCCTTCTTTTCCCGGGTTTCACCATTTACCGTATAATGAATACTGTCTCCGCGAATCGGGAACAAATTATCTTTGGAAAAACCATAGCTGACACAGGCATCTAACACCGATACCTTGCCATTATCATATAATTTCACACGCTGCTCATTTACCATTACATGGATAAAGTTATTTTTCTGCTCATAATAAGTCATGCAAATACCAAGCGGTGTCACTAATGTGGAATCTTTGCGGATTCCCTCCTGCTCAAACTGAACCTGTGAAAGTACCTCTGCACCACGTATTGCCACACGCTCATTTGGCAATCCCAGATAATGTGCGAGACTCTCGGTAAATCCCTCGTGCTTACCGCCTCCACCGACAACAAATACCGCACTAACACACTGACCGCCATTCAATTCCAAAATACGATCGGCAATGTTTTTGGTAATATTTTTCACAGCGTCTTCAGATATCTGTGCAATATCCTCTTTTGTTACCTGAATTTTGCTTCCAAATATGTCCTTAAAAGAAACACTCTTCTTACGCTCACAGGCTCTTTTTATGTACTCTGCAGTCTCAAAGTCTGTCAAATACTTCTTAGCAATCGCCTCCGTCACTTCATCGCCGGCAAGCGGAATCATGCCAAATGCAATAATACTTCCATCTTTTACAATCGAAATATCACTTGTTCCGGCTCCGACATCCACAAGCGCAATGTTCAAAAGGCGGAATTTTTCCGGAATTGCCATGTTAATCGCAGCAATTGGCTCAAGCGTCAGACTTGCCACATGCAATCCTGCAAGCTCAACAGCCGAATACAAGCCATCCACAACCTCTTCCGGCAAAAAAGTTGCAATCAACTCTACCTCGATGTAATTTGCCATATGCATCTCAATCATTTCCATCGGGTAGCCATTCAAATAATATTTTACAATCGAATAGCCGACACAGAAAAACTTCTTTCCACTGTCGGTCTGCTCTTTTCTTATTTCATCATAAGCCTGTTCCACACCCATCATATCCAGAGAACGAATATGGTCTTCCGTCACCTTTGTCTCTGAATTAAACTGATAGCGGGCTTTGACGCGCTTTGTCTTTAACACTCTTCCGGCAGCCGCAATGCTGACGTCCGATAAAGGTTCTCTCACACGCTTTTCCAAACGCTCTTTGACTTTATAAATCGTATCTGCTACGGTCGGTATATCGTGAATCTGTCCATCAATCACGGCACGCGTCGTATGCTCAATGGATTCCTGAGCAACCACAACAAAACGGTCTGTACCAATCCGGTAGCCAACCGTTCCCACAATGCTTCTCGTTCCGATATCCAATCCAAATACAAGCTTATTGTCTTCTGCGTTCATCATTTTCACCTTGTTCCCTCATCAAAGATTCTACATATCCATTATTCTATCACAAATTTGTCTTTCTGACTAGTAATTCTTCTATTCTTTCTTGCAGTTTTTGCAGGTTTCCATTATTCACAAGCAGTGCATCACATCGTTTTTCCCATTCTTTATCCGATAATTGCACTCTCATAATGGATTCTGTCTTTTCGCGAGAGTATCCTCTCGATTCCATAAGTCTCTGAATCCTTAGTTCTTTGTCTGTCACAACCGCCCAGATTATATCGCAGAGCGTATCACATCCGGTTTCAAATAAAATTGCCGTTTCTAAGCAGACAACCGGCTCATCCTTCCATTCATTTATTTGTTTACAAATCTGTTCTTTCACAAAGGGATGTACAATGGCATTTAGCCGCTCTCTGCCGTTGTCATCCTGGTAAATTTTATCCGCAAGCAAAGGACGCAGAATCTGTCCATCCTCTCCTGTGATGTCAACACCAAATGTATCGCAAATCTTTTGATAAGGCTCCGTCCCCGGTTTCATTGCTTCATGACCGAGGGCATCCGCCTCTATAATCTTTGCCCCATATTTTTCTTCCAGTAGATTTAATACCGTTGATTTACCACAGCCTACGCCGCCAGTAATACCAATTACCATTTTCTTTCTCCTTGGTTTTATTTTGCCTCATACCAATTTATTCCCTGCTTCACCTCTGCAATCAAAGGCACTGCCAAATCGCAGGCATGAACCATTTCTGTTTCCAAAATCTGTTTTACTTCATCAATTTCATCCTTGTGTGTCTCAATCAAAAGTTCATCGTGAATCTGCAAAATCAGACGGGATTTGTAATTGCCTTCTTTTAATTTCTTGTGCACACGTATCATCGCAATTTTAATAATATCCGCCGCCGTTCCCTGTATCGGAGAATTCATCGCAATGCGTTCACCAAACTGGCGCTGCATAAAGTTTTTCGACGCAAATTCCGGAATTGGGCGGATTCTTCCAAACAAAGATGTCACATAGCCTTTTTGTTTGCCCTGCTCCACCAGTTCGTCCATAAACCGTTTCACATCCGGATACGTTTCAAAATAATCCTCAATATATTTTTCAGCCTGTTTTTTTGAAATATTCAAATCGCGCGACAAACCAAATCCACTGATTCCGTATACAATTCCAAAATTAACTGCTTTTGCATTCCGCCTTTGCAGTTCTGTCACCTCTTCATAAGGCGTATGAAAGACAAGTGCTGCCGTCGTTCGATGAATATCAGCATTTTCCCGGTAAGCTTCAATCAAAGTTTCATCCTCTGACATATGTGCCAGCACTCTTAATTCAATCTGTGAGTAATCGGCATCCAAGAAAACGTATCCGTCCTGTGGGACAAAAACTTTTCGGATTTGTCTGCCAAGTTCCATACGAATCGGAATGTTTTGCAAATTCGGCTCAGTACTGCTCAAACGTCCGGTTGCCGTCACATTCTGATTAAATGTTGTGTGGATTCTGCCATCTTTTTCATCGATATCACTCTCTAATCCATCTGCATAAGTAGATTTCAACTTCGTAAGCTGGCGGTACTCCAGAATCATCTCCACAATCGGATCCTCAAAACGGAGTTTTTCAAGAACTTCTGCTGAAGTGGAATATCCTGTTTTTGTTTTCTTTCCATAAGGCATATGCATTTTTTCAAACAAAATTACACCTAACTGTTTCGGTGAATTGATGTTAAATGACTCCCCGGCACGCTCATAAATATCCGCTTCCAGTTCAGAAATGCGCTCACCAAGTTTTGCACCATATTCATGCAATGCCTCTTTTTCCACTAAAATCCCCACCTTTTCCATGTCATAAAGGGTAAATAAGAGCGGCATTTCAATCTGTTCAAACAATGACTGCATTTTTTGTTTTTTCAATTCTTTGGAAAGATTCGGATATGCAAGCACATTTACCAGTGCGCAGTAACTAAAGTAACGTACTGCCTCGTCTTCTTTCTCTAAAAAGGCAGTTTCTTCCGGCTGTTTACCAAAAAACTGTTCATATGGGTGCATCAAAACAGAGGCATAGTTTTCCGCAATCTCTTCTTCTCCAAACTTTTTCTGAACCGGACTTAACAGATACGCAGCCAGATTCGTATCATAGGAGTTTTCCGGTTTTGCATCCGGTAAGAAATCTAACTGACTCTTTAAATCATTGGCAACCAATATATGTGTTTTCAAAAGATTACTGATTTCACTTGTAATATCGTATTCGGACAAATCATCGCCCACTTTGCAAAAAGCAATCTTTTCTTTGGAAAAAGCAACCGCCATACCTAAAAGTCTTCCATCTGCCTCCGTCATAAATAACGTCATCTGTCCGCTGGCACTCGTTGTTACTGCAGCATCCTTTCGAAAAACGGCCTTGACCGCTACCGGCTCTTTCTTTTCAATTGTCTTCACAAAAGAGAGCCAGTCTTTTTTTGTCTCAATTACCTGAAAATATTTTTCCAGTTTTTTATCTCTGCCGGTATCCTCCGAAAATCGCTTTAAAATGGATTTCAAATCCAAAGACTGAATCATCTGGTATGCTTTTTCGTTAAACATATCCTCAAACGTACACTCTGAAAGCACCACTCCCAATTTGCAGTTTGTCCTTATAGTCGCTAAATCTTTACTCATTTTTGCCATGTCCACATGGTTCTTCAACGCCTCTTTCGCACGATTTGGTGTTACTTCTTCTACATGCTCAATCGCATTTTCAACCGTACCAAACATCGTCAGAATTTTAACTGCTGTCTTCTCACCAATTCCCGGAACACCCGGGATATTATCTGAAGCATCTCCCATCAGCCCTTTGAGATCAATAATCTGAGATGGTGTAACACTGTATTTTTCAATTACCTGCGCTGTATGATAGTCTTCGACAACCGTCTTTCCACGACTCGTTTTTGGAATGCGGACCAAAATAGTATCCGTCGCTAACTGCAGCAAATCGCGGTCACCGGATACAATCGAAACAAGATATCCTTCCTGCTCCGCTTTTTTCGCCATCGTTCCTAAAATGTCATCCGCCTCAATGCCTTCTTCCGCATAAATACGGATATTCATCACTTGAAGAAGATTTCGGATTACCGGCACCTGTTCACTCAATTCAGCCGGCATCGGTTTTCTTTTCCCTTTGTATTCTTCGTACATTTTATGGCGGAAAGTCGGTGCTTTTTCATCAAACGCTACTAGCAAATGCGATGGCTCTTCTTCGTCCAATATTTTAAACAAAATATTTAAAAATCCGTAAATCGCATTTGTATGCAAGCCCTCGCGGTTTGTTAAATCCGGCACGCCATAAAAGGCACGGTTCAATATGCTGTTTCCATCAATCAGTACAAGTTTGTTTTCCAATTTTTTGACCTCTTTATTTTTTGATTTTTATTTTCCGTTTGCTTGTGTAACCACTCTCATAGCGTTTTCCTTTTTTGCTGTAATATGCTTTCACACGGATATAATACGTTCCTTTTTTCAGACCGTACGCTTCAAAACGGTTTCCGTTCAATATGTATTTCTGTGTTTTTTTCGCAGCAAAGGAAGATGCCGTCGAAACTTCCATCTGGTACCCATGTACCATTTTCCCACTCGAATAAGTAATCGCAAACGATTTCTTGTTTTTCTTCAATTTCTGAATTTTCGGTGTCTGCGGCACAATTTTAAAGGAAATGGTTTTCTTTCCGGTAAAATTGCCCATGCCCTGTATAACAACCGATGCTTTTCCGATTTGAAGATTATTCCGGTACACCAATGTATAGTCTCTATTTTTCTCTAATTTTACTTTCCCCACCTTCAACGTCACATTTGGTTTCACCCATCTTCCGGTATAACTCTTTGTCTTTTTATAATGACAAGTTACCGAGCGAACCGAACGTTTCACAATGGTATAAGAAACTTTTTTTGTTCCCTTGTAATTACCGATTCCCTTAATCGTAATTGTTGCTTTTCCTAAATTTTTATTATTCTGATAAGATGCCTTGTAATCTTTTCCGGAATCAAGCACCTCTTTTCCATCCTTAACCGTTTCGTTTCCTTTGATTGCCTTACCTTCATAAGCATATTTCTTTTTCAAACGAATCATTTTCTTTGTCAGAGCTTTTTTCTTAACCGGAACTTTCACACGGATAATCACCGTACGGTACATTGCTGTATTTTCCGGCACATATTTCGCACGATAGCCGGAATTTCCATAAACCGGCACAATCGTACTATCTACCCAGCTAAATCTCTCCGGCAGACGAATTGAAGAAAGTTTTTTCTTGTTTGAATATACAAAACTTCCAAGTGTCACTTTCGGAATCTCCGGAATTAGTTTTGGCACATAGGTCGTTGTCTGTCCTGCCAGATAACCGGAATATTTCTTTGCTTTCACCTGGCAAATTAAACGATATCCGATATCTTCTTTTGTCACTTTGTAGGTAAGCCCGGTTGCTCCTTTAATTGCTGCCGCTCCGTCAATGGTCGTGACATCATCTTCTTCTTTTGCATTTGTCGCAAATTTATGAATGGCATCCAACTCATACGTGCCATCGTCATCGCTGTCATCTTCTTCGTCATCATCGTCTTCCGCTTCCAAATCGTCTTCTTCGGCTCCGCCTGTCTCATCTAACACGGACTCAAAACTCTCTGCATCCTCTGCTTTTTTTACACGATACCACTGATAAGACAATTCACCCGGATCCACTGAATCCAGTGATGGTTTTGCGGTAAGCGTCTCATCAATTGCCGGTGTTCCGGTTATTTCCACACTTCCGGCAATTGCCATTTTGTCAGTCGTAAAGACCGCACTTTTTGCCACTGCCGATTCATTTCCTGCATCATCTGTCATAAAAGAATAAATTACATATTCCGTTTCCGCTGCAAGTCCATTAAATGAAAAATTAGAAGCTTTTGCACCATCTACTCTTCCATAACCAACAATCCCATAATGAGAAGTCACACGCGACAATATAAATTTTGTTGTCATGCCACCGCTTTCTTTCTCTGCCTCTTCGCCTAACGCCTTTGGCAGTACCACATAATAAAATTTACCCGGTTCATTTCCGGTAATCAATCCGGAAGAAGTCGTATCGGTATCACTGTCAAAACCGGAAACCGATGTAATCTGTGGTGCTGTAAAATCAGCTACAATTGTAATCGTTTTCTTTGTCGTATCAATCGCATTCTTTGTCGCATCTGCCTGTTTCGATGCTAAATAATAAGCAATCTCATTTTTTCCTTCTGTCAACGTCACAGACATCGTATCTGCCCAATTTGCATCCACTGAAGCCTGACTGCTGATTCGATAGCCTGCCGGTGCTTCTATCTCAACCTTATCGTCTGTCAATCCTGTCCTGTCTGCAATATTAATTGTATCTTTTTCCGTCTTTGCCACCGCATTCGTATGATAAGCACGAATTTCATAAGCCGGAGCATTTTTTGCCAGCTGATAAGAAATTTTCTGTTTCTCATCACTGCTCCTTTCATCCTTTAACACAAACTGCTGTTTTCCGGCAGTTTCCGATGAAATCGTAAGTGTAACTCCATCCGGCAAATCCTTTTCATCGGATACTGCGTAATGCACATCTCTGATAAATGTACGCTTCTGTCCATAATACTTCCACAAGCCGGAAAATGGTGTTACCGTAACAATTTCTTTTGGTTCAGCCGTAGGCTCTATCGTAGCTGCCCCTCCGGTCGCACTTCCACCTGAAGTCACATTTGCAGTTAATAATACAATTTCACTGTTTTTTTGTTCCTTCGCCTGCGTATTCACCGGGGTCATCCCCATAAATAATGCACATGCTAAAATCCATGCTAATCCTTTTTTTAACTTACGTTTTCTCATAAGTTCTCCCTTCTAATATAACTTAATTCATGATAAATTATATTTTACACGTAAATGTGTTGAAACACAATATAAAAAGAAAAGTTTGTGGGAATTGTTTGGGTTCCGTAATTTCGTAGAATAGCTTTGCGTCTCGTGGGCACTCTCGTTTAACAAACGCGTAAGGGTATGGTCTTGCAAAACACGCAAGCCTCATACCCACGTGTTTGTACCCACGAGTCACAAAGCTTTTCTACGGAATTACTGGAATCCCAAATAAATTGTCATCAAACATTTCCCCCAGTTCACAAACATAATCAAACTTACTAACTTTTTTTCTAAAAAAGTGTTGACACATTAAAAAAAGGATGGTATAGTAAATATCGTTGTGAGCGGATGTGGCGGAATTGGCAGACGCACAAGACTCAAAATCTTGCGGTGGTGACATCGTGCGGGTTCAAGTCCCGCCATCCGCACTCACTAAAAAGCACTAAAAACTACGAAAAACGTTGTTTCTAGTGCTTTTTTATTTAACGAATTAGATTCTAAAATAATTTGCTTGTAGCAAATATTTAATGACAATTTATTGGGATTCCAGTAATTTAGAAAAAAGACATTGTGACTCGTGGGTTTGACCACTCACGAGACGCAAAGTCTTTTTTCTAAATTACGGAGCCCAAAAAATTAGTCATATTTTTTACTGTTACATTTTGGGTATTTCGATGCAATAAAATGATGTGTTTTTTTCATCACCGAACTCGATTTCAAAAAGTATGTATAATACGGTTTTTTGTTGGTGTTTGTGCCATTGATAATCGGGTCGTCAAAGGTCACATCAATGTGATACCACTTACCGGAAAGTTTCACCATATTCCATGCATGGCCGACGCTACCGCTTGAACCGGTTACAAAGCGGCACGGAATTTTAAGTTTACGCATCACCATCTGAAAGGCATGCGAATAACCATCACACACTGCCACTTTTTTCAGCAGTGCTCCCTTTGCAGTGTGGGATACACTCGGTACATATCCGCGTTTGAGACTGTAATAATCATATTTTACATTTCGAATCATCCAATTATGTACTGCCTGTACTTTTTGATAATTCGTCATATCTTTTTTAATAACCGATTTGATAATCTGGTTTACCCGTTTTCCAACTGCTTTTCCGTATACCGTTACTTTGTACTGATATTTTTTACCGCCGGCAAATGCCTGAATTATGGTGGTTCCTTTCTTTTTTGCGCGAATTTTACCGCTTTTTGTAACGGATACCACACTCTTTTTCTTACTCTTATACGTTACTGTATTAATGCAGTTAAGCAAAGGAATCGTGTCAGTATCTCCCGCAAGAAGGTAAATGTGGGAAGATGCAAATTTAATTTTATTTGTCGTCATAACGGCAATTCCTTTTTTCTCGGCATACGAATACGCCTTACTTAATTTTGGTGCTGCAAAATTTAAGATTTTTCCACAGTCATAAAGGATATTGTCTGTCAATGTAACAGTTTCTTTTGGAAAAGAAATCACACGAAGCGATGAACATTTGGCAAAAGCATACTTTTCAACTGTCGTTACACTTGACGGAAGAATAATTTTCTTCACCTTTGAATTGTTATAAAAGGCAAGCGAAGAAACCACCGTTACCGTATTTGGTACGGTTACGATCGTATCGCTTCCCCGATAAGAAATCAATCTGCCATTTTCAATCAAAAAATCCGAATTGTCGTAGGTACTGTCGCTGTTTTCTGTCGTTACCTCTCCAGACACAACGGAAAAGGATGCCGGCATGCGCTCTCCTAAGATTTCTCTTAAAATCGAAACCAGCACATCGGTATCTGACTGGCTTCCGTAAATTCTCGCATACTCGTCCTTTGTCACCTCATAGCGGGCGTCATCCAGATAAACATAATAATGCGTCACCTCTGCCGCCCTGCTGTTTTTACAAAATACAGGCAAAAGCATACCGCATAAAATTAATAAAACAACAATTCCTCCGATTCTTCGGATTTTCTGATTTGTATTCATTCTAACCTCTTTTCCAATGCCTCCACAACAATTTCAAGGACTTTAATCCTTGCGTATAACTTGGAATTTGCCTCAATAATATGCCATGGGGCTTCTGTCGTCGATGTGCGTAACATCATCTCATCGACTGCTTTTTCGTAGTCATCCCATTTGTCACGGTTGCGCCAGTCTTCATCTGTAATTTTCCACTGTTTTTCCGGCGTTTCCATTCGCTGCTTAAAGCGTTTTTCCTGCTCATCTTTGTCGATGTGCATCCAGAATTTCAAAACAATTGTACCGGATTTTACCAAATGGGCTTCCATATCATTAATTTCCTGATAAGCACGTTTCCATTCTTCCTCCGTGGCAAAACCTTCCACACGCTCAACTAACACTCTCCCATACCAGGTGCGGTCAAAAATTGCCATGTGTCCGTCCTTTGGAAAATGATTCCAGAACCGCCACAAATAATGATGTGCTTTTTCAATATCATTTGGCGAAGCAATTGGCACCACTTCATAACCACGCGCATCCATACACTGGGTAATGCGCTTAATGGCACCGCCTTTTCCACCGGCATCCCAGCCTTCGAATGCTAGCACCACAGGCACACGCTGCAGATACATCTGATTGTGAAGTTTCTCCATCCGCTTTTGCAAATCTTTTTTCTTTTTCTTATATTCCTCAGGCGTCAAAGAGAGCGTCAAATCCACACCTTTTAACACACTGTTTTGCAGATATGCATCTGTATCCTCACTTTTAGAATCCGTTTCCTGATTTCCTTTTTTCTGATTCTTCTCGACCGCCTGCTCCAGCCGGTTTACAATTGTCGTTAAAATTTTATCTACTGCAAATTTTTTGTCCATTGCCTCGACAATTGTCCACGGCGCATTTGCCGTATCGGTCTGTACCAGCATAGTATCAAATTGTGAGAAATATTTGTCATAATTCTCATTATTTTCCCAGTCTTTTTCTTTGACACGCCAGCTCGTGTCCTCACTGCCTGCCAAATGGTTTAACCGTTTTTTCTGCTCCTTTTTTGTAATAGCAAGAAAAAACTTAATCAAAACAACTCCATCGTCGGTAAACTGCTTTTCGTACCGACAGATTTCGTCCGCCTGTAAAATATCCGGGAACCCCTGATACCAGCTGTGATCGAAAATATGAATTCTTCCTTTTGCCGGCATTTTCGTCGCATAACGCCATAAATATGGATGCCTTTTATCCTCTTTCGTTTCCTTTTCCATCGTAAAAACCTGAAAACCTCTTGGGTCAAGAGGACGAATCATCCGTCCAATCATTGTTCCTTTTCCGGACGCTGAAAACCCCTCAAACACAATAACAATCGGAATCCCCATACTCCGGCACTGCCGCTGCAGTTCTCCCATACGAATTTCTAAATGTGCCAGTCTCTCATCATAGTCTTTGCGAACTTCTTTTCGCTCCATCATTACCTTATCAAGCATAAGTAACACCCCTTTTCACAATCTTCTTGGTCTGCCCCACATCTGATTTTTACGGAGTAATTGGTACTTAGCATACGCATGTTCCAAAATTTTGCGTTCATTGGCAAACTTCAGCAGATGATATGCCTCATGGTATTTATAATACCCCGAATCCTGAAAATATTCCTCCCTTTGTGGTTTTGAATAGAAACTATCCGACTGCATTAAAAACCAATGAACATCTTTGGATACCGTCCCCTCCGGCACTTCAAATGTGTAGTGGCTTCGGTCAACATAATCAACAATCCGGCACAGCGCACTTGCCTCCTCCTTTACTTCACGTAATGCCGTCTCTGGAAAACTTTCTCCCTGCTCAACTGTTCCTTTCGGAAGAACCCAGCCTTCATATTTGTGTTTCACATTTTTATACAACAATAATATCTTACCCCGGAAAATTACTACTCCGCCACAGCTTGTTGCTTCTATCATTGCAATCCCTCCTGCGTGGAAATCACGTTCCTCTGTACACGTGTTTTTTTCTTAGTATACCCCATTCTACCAATAAGCGTCAAACACCTTTTTAGCAATCGGAACAGCATAGGCACTTCCGGTTCCCGCAGCCTCTACAACTACGCTGACGCAAAGCTTTTTACCATTTTTTTCCGCGTAGCCGACAAACCACGCATGAGAATCCGTCGAACCGTTTTGGAACTCCGCAGAACCCGTCTTTCCACCTGCCTTATATGGCGTTCCATAGTATAAAGACGTCGCCGTTCCACCTTTTACGGTTCCCCTCATTAATTTCTTTAATTGTTTTGCCTCTTTTTCTGACATTTTCTTCCCGAGTGATTTCGGTGTATTTTCAGAAACCGTATTTCCGTTTGCATCCTCAATCCGGTCAACCACATATGGCTGCATCAATTCACCGCCATTGACTGATGCACAGACAAGTAAAATATTTTGCAGCGGCGTAACCAGTGTCTGTCCCTGTCCGATTGACGCCTGTCTTACATCGCCCTGCGCCGTCTTGTTATCAATCGTAAAACGGGACGATTTCTGCTCCATTTTTTCAAGCGGAATGCTTTTATTGTAATAAAAGGATTCACATAACTTGCGCCACGAATTCCGGTTCAAACCATCTCCGATGGAGCAAAATGCTGCATTACAAGATTCGGCAAATGCCTTTTCCAAATCCACTTTTCCGTGCACTTCACCGCCATAGCACTTAATCTGCTCGCTGCCTGTTCCAATTTTTCCGGTACAGGTATAATGAAATTTTGAATAATTATCCTGTTCTCTCATAAATTCAAACGCTGTATATAATTTAAATGTAGAACCAGGTGGATACAACCCTTGTGTCGCCCGGTTATAAAGTGCCGACTGCTCCCCGGAATCCGATGTCAGTTTGTTCCATCTGGCGTCCGTCAATTGATTGGGGTCGTATGATGGTTTACTCACCATCGCCAGTATTTTCCCGGTTTCCGGGTCCATCACAACAACCGCTCCACGCTTTGAACCAAGTGCATTACTCGCCGCTTTGGAAAGCCCGACATTCAATGTGGTAACTACATTGTTTCCCGGATTTTTTTTACCCTTTAATTCATTAATCGTACTAAGAAACGGATTCAGTCCGGAGGTCAGCATCGTATAACTTTCTGATGCCTCCAACCCGGTTTTCCCGTGCGAAGAACGTCCGACAACATGCGCAAACAAGCTGCCATACGGATACTTTCTCGTTTCGTTTCCTGAAGAATCCGTAACTGTCTTTGCCAGCACTTTTCCTTTGTCCGATAAAATTTTACCTTTCGTCACACGCTTAGCTAAAAGTTCCTGACGTTTATTTGCCGAATTGTTTAACACCTGATCCGAATCGTGAATGATAAAATAAACCATATATCCGGCAAGAATAAAAAAGATTGCCATCACAAGATAGGTCACAACCGCCATTTCCCGGTTCTGGCGTTTACTGCCTTTTTCCGGATTTTCGATTAATTGCTGCTTGTTCTTCATTTGTCGTGACCTCCTCTCTTCGGTTTCTCACATACATTCCCTGAATAATACTAAAAATCACAATCGTCGTTATAATGGAACTGCCGCCGTAACTGATTAATGGCAGCGTCACACCGGTTGACGGAATAAATTTGGTTACTCCACCGATACTCAAAAACACCTGGAAAACCAAAACTACACTCAATCCGAATGCACACAGTTTATAAAAATTCTTTTTCATTTTTAAGGCGATATTAACAAACATAATAAAAGAACTAATGTAAATCAAAATCAAAAAGATACAGAAAATGACACCCATTTCCTCTGCAATTGCAGAAAAAATAAAATCACTTTCCACAACCGGCACACTCTTTGGCATGCCCTGTCCAAGTCCCATGCCAAACAATCCTCCGGTTCCGATTGCAAACAAACTCTGGCAAATCTGATAGCCGCCCTGATTCATGTTCGACCAAGGGTCCTGCCACGCCGCCACACGCACACGCACATGTGCAAATAACTGATACGCCACAACGGATGCCGCCGTCCCTGCAAAAAAACCTGCCGCCAGATAGCGCAATTTCATCGTTGCCACATACAGCATCATAAGATATGTTACAAAATAAATCAGTGCTGCACCCAAATCCTTCTCTAACACAAGGATTCCCACATGTACTGCCGCCGCAATACTGATCACGGCAACACTCTTAAAATCTGTCCGCTTTGCCAAAAGGGAAGCGATGAAAAACACATAAATAATTTTTACAAATTCAGACGGCTGCAATTCAAATCCGCCAATCGAAATCCAGTTTCTTGCGCCGTATTTTTCCACACCGATTACAAACACCAAAAGTAAAAGCAGGACACCGGCAAGCGCATACTGCCAGCCGATTTTTTCCCAAATCGTAAACCGCTCAATAAACAACGGCACTAAAAGACACACTCCCAAAGCAAGCGATGCCATCACAAGCTGTCTGATTGCATAATCATAGGAAAGTCTGCCAAGCATAATAAATCCAATCATCATGCAAATCATCATGTTATTCCAGATTAGCTTTGACATTCCCTTGTAAAACACCTGATAGATTTTCGTAAAAAACAGAAAAAAGAATAACTCAAGTGCCCACAAAACCACATATTTAATTTCTTTTTCTTCCACTAAAATAACTGCACTGCAAACCAAATGAAGCATCACGATAAGCACACGCTGTGCCCGGAATACTCCCTCATTATTTCCTGCCGCCCGTCCGATAAACGCGCGGTAACTGTAGAAGGTATACAGAGCAAATAAAATAACGATTATATATCGTGAAAGTTCTGCTATAATAAGTTCCATGTTTTCAAAACCTTTCTCATTTCATCGGCTGTCTCCCATGTAAAATGGTGCCATGCCGGCTTATCAAATTCCGGCTTTTTCTCGCCGTTTTTTGTATATATCGTATTGTAGCAAAAATCACAATTATTTACCACATAGAATTTGTCCCCTTTGCCACCGGATACTAAAATTCTCTCTTTTTTTCCATCGCACCTGTCAAGCGTCCGCTTTAAGCATCCCTTCGTCACCATTACTTCTTTGCGCCCATAGCCACGCTTAATTGCCTGGCAGATACCAAATTCTGCAAGCACTTCTTTTGCGCGCTCATTTTCATGATAAAATGTTTCGGCAGCAATCCATGGGCAATCTTTAAATCTCTTTTTTGCCACAAGCAGCGCACGGTGGCTGTTAATCACAACCGCACCGACAAACAGCCTGTTTATCAATGTCCTCCATTTTTCTTCCACTCCCGCTTTCATAATCCGTGGGAATGAAAGAATTACCGGACGATTTTGAAGAAGTTTGATTACCTCATCCTCTTCTTTTGCAAATAAAGCTACCGGAAGTTCAATCCATACATCGTTTTCATCCGTCTCAACTGCTGTCCTTAACTGCTCCATCGTAGAAACTTTTAGAATGGAGGCATTTTGCCAGACAAAAAGTTCTTTCTTTTTATGCGGTTTTTGCTCTCCCACACTTCGTCCAGACACCGCCTCTCTCTCAAAAGCTGCTAATGCCTCTCGTTTTAATTTAGCGATTTCTCCCATTGGCACAAAGGAATCCTCCTCTAAAGTAATGGAAAAGTCCGTGAGTCTATAATTCGTATTTCCCATTTTCCGAATGCGCTTTTCAATTTCATCTTTTGTCACAGGACGATTCACGGCTCTTTGTAATGGTTCACCAAACACTGTAACTTCATGCGAAAGTCCCTGCAGTTTCAGAGCAATCGGTTTGCCGATTTTCGCGGTCATTTCGCCTTTCAAAGAAATTTTATCATCAACACTTTCAATTTTTTCATCAATCCATGACAACAGTGCCGCATTTTTTGTACGGTAAACTTTCTGTCCCTTAAATATCGTACTGCCCCTTTTTACATTGCACGTCACAACATCACCTGGTGCTGCTTCATTTTTTACCGTATACTCATATGCTTTTGTATCATCTTCCAAGCGAAATTCTAAAATATCCTGATAATGCAGGGCTTCTTTTACACGGAATACCGCCTGTCCTTTGGACGCTTTCAAAACAGTACCAACACACGTACCAAAATGCCCGTTTTTTTTCGGATACATAATATTTTTCTTATCTGTCTCAAAAAGGTATCCGGCACAAAATCCGCCGCGGTTATAAATGTCTTTACTCCGCCTGATATCTTTCCACAGCCTGCTTTCTTTATTCTGAACCAATGCCTGAAAAGTTTCCTTCCCCTCACTCTCATAAACATCGACATAATGGCGGTATAACGAGGACAAATACGCGCTGTACTCCTTCTTTTTCATGCGCCCTTCAATTTTGAAAGAATCGATTCCGGCATCCACAAGTTCGGGAATATGCATAAGCGTACACATATCTTTTGTGCTGAATAAATGTCCGTTTCCATATGCACTCGTAAATGGAAGTCTGCACGGCTGCGCACACATTCCCCGGTTTCCGCTGCGGTCTCCAATTTCCTCACTCATCAAGCACTGCCCGGAATAACAATAGCAGAGCGCACCATGCACAAACACTTCTATTTCCAAATCGGTCTGTGCTCTCATCGCACGAATTTCCTCAATGGTACATTCTCTGGCAGGAACAAATCTTGTAACACCATAGTTTTTGTATAACTCTGCCTCATCTCCGGATAAAATCGTCATCTGCGTGCTGGCGTGCAAATCCATCTGTGGAAAATTTTCATGTAAAAAAGACAACACGCCTAAATCCTGTACGATACAGGCATCAAGTCCCGCCTCATACAACGGAGCAATCAATGGAAACAAATCATTTTCCAGCTCCCTGTCCGAGAGCAGCGTGTTGACCGTCAGATATATTTTTTTATCGTGCATATGCGCATACACAAGTGCCTCTTTCAGTTCATCGACACTCGGATTTTTAGCAAAAGCACGGGCACCAAATCGGCTGGTTCCTACATAAACCGCATCCGCTCCCATTTGAAATGAAGCATATAAGCCATCCAGCGAGCCTGCCGGTGCAAGAATTTCTACGTTACTCATTCGATTCCTTTCTCCCTCTATCTTGTAAAGAAGGACTGCATTTTCAGCAGTCCTTTTTCTATCTTTTTTGTTTCAGTCTGGTCTCTAATTCAACCTGTTTTTTTTCTAATTTTTCAACTGAATCATGAAACTCATCGCGTTCTTTTTCAAGTTTCTTAATGGTATCCTGTAACTCAATAATCTCATGCTTCATGTCTAACACCATTTTGTCTTTTAACTGAGTCTCGGTGCGGTATTCGCTTGCCTTTTTCTTCTCTTTGTAATAATCGTCGGCAATATTAATCGCAAGCAGGGTATTACGCAAATCCAAATCCAGTCTTGCATATCCCTCCTGTTTATGAAATTCTGCCAATTTACGATTAATGTAAGAGGCAATTTTCTGAATGTATTCCGGGCTTTCAAATCCACAAAGTGTATATTTTCTGCCATCAATTAAAACTTCTACATCATTTTTCTTTTTCATCTATGCACCTCACCTGCTCAATTTCCTAATAATTATACATAAAAAAACATTATTCGTCAAATGACAACCCCAAATGATGATATGTTTTTTCTGTCACAATACGTCCTCTGGGCGTCCTTGCTAAAAACCCATTCTGAATCAAAAACGGTTCATAGACATCTTCAATCGTCCCACTGTCCTCACCAATGCATGCAGCTAACGTATCCAGTCCAACCGGTCCTCCCTGAAATGTCTCAATCATCGCCAGCAAAAGGCTCCGATCGGTGTTATCCAGTCCATATTTATCTACTTCCAGCAAATCCAATGCAAAATTTGCGACCGAAAGTGTAATGTTTCCGTCGTATTTTACTTCGGCAAAATCGCGCACCCTCTTTAACAGGCGGTTAGCTAAACGCGGCGTTCCGCGTGAACGTCTTGCAATTTCTCTAGCTCCCTCCCTATCAATCGCCACATGGAAAACCTGCGCCGAACGAAGAACGATTTCGGTTAATTCATCTACCGTATAAAACTCCAAACGATGGACTACTCCAAAACGGTCACGAAGCGGTGCCGTCAGCATACCGGCGCGCGTTGTTGCACCCACAAGTGTAAACTTCGGCAAATCCAGACGGATACTTCTCGCCGAGGCTCCCTTTCCAATCACAATATCAATGACATAATCTTCCATCGCCGGATAGAGCACTTCCTCCACCTGTCTGTTAAGTCTGTGAATCTCATCCACAAACAGTAAATCACCATCCGAGAGATTATTTAAAATGGATGCCATTTCACCCGGTTTTTCAATTGCAGGTCCCGATGTAATCTTTAAATTTACATCCATCTCATTCGCAATAATTCCTGCCAATGTGGTTTTCCCTAATCCCGGCGGCCCATATAACAGTACATGGTCAAGCGATTCGTTTCTCTGCTTCGCCGCCTCAATATAAATCTTTAAATTTTCTTTTGCTTTACTCTGACCAATATAGTCTTTCAAAAATTTTGGCCGAAGACTATTTTCAATTTTATAATCTTCTTCCATCAGGTCAGTAGAAATCACTCGCTTTTCCATTACTTACTCTCATTCCTTTACAGATTTTTTAAGCTCAATTTCAAAATATCTTCCACAGACATTTCTTCCGTAACTTGAAGTTTGCGTACCGCACCGGCAGCCTCTGATGCGGAATAACCAAGGGCAACCAGCGCCTCAATCGCATCTTTCTTCGCATCTGCTCCGGCCGATACATTTTCTGTGGCAAAAGATTCTTCCACGCCGCCAAAGACATCTTCCAAATGACATTTATCCTTTAACTCAAGAATCAGTTTGCTCGCAGTTTTTGGTCCGATTCCCGGTGCTTTCGCAATCGTTTTTGCATCATCCGAAAGAATCGCAAGACGGAGCGCATCGGTGTCCATGGCAGTCAAAATACCAAGTGCCGCCTTCGGACCAATACCATTTACTGTAATCAGCAGTTTAAACATGTCCATACTGTCTTTCGTCAAAAAACCATAGAGCTGCAACGCATCTTCGCGCACATATGTATAGGTATAAATCTTAACTGTATTTCCTACCTGCGGCAATTCAGAAACAACCGAACCCGGCACTAAAATTTCAAATCCGATATTCTGATTTTCCACAATAATTTTGTCCTCACTCACGGAGTCTAAAATCCCTTTCACAAATGCTATCATAGTTCCTCCCTTATGCCGGATGCATTATACAAGTGCGTCAAACACATGTAAAATCGGCTGAATAATTTTCATCTTTAATGGTCTGTTTTTCCAGTCCTCATAGGTAATCTCAATACTTTGCGCAAATGTATTTATAAAATCGGCTTCCACCGCCTGCCTGAATTCTTCATCATAAATCCAGACACCATTCTCATAATGTAAGTAAAAGCTCCGGTAATCCATATTGATGGTTCCGACAATCGCACAATGCTCATTCATAACTACTTTAGAATGAATGAATCCCGGCTCATATTCGTAAATACGAATTCCATTTTTCAAAAGGATCCCATAGTTATATTCTGTCATGTATTTAATATGTTTTTTATCCGGAATATGAGGCGTGATAATCCGCACATCCACACCACGGCGCACGGCTTCCAAAAGCGTCTCAATCATCGCTTCTTCTAAAATCAGATACGGTGTCATTATATACATTTTTTCACCGGCATAATGTATCATCTGTTTATACATACTGCCGACAAAAGAGCGGGTATCTAACGCCGGACCGTCACGCAGTACATGGCAGTACATATCCGACTGAATCGATGTTTTTTCTGCCCGGTACCGCTCATAATCAATCTCCTCATTTTTAGAGCAGACTGCCCACAGTTCGAGGAAAGTAACTACCATACTCCAGACAACATCACCTTTTAACCGTACTCCTTCATCTTTCCATATGCCAAAACGCTCTACTAAATTGGCATATTCATCCGCAATATTGAAACCGCCCGTATATGCCACCTCACCATCAATGACAAGAATTTTCTGGTGGTCACGGAAGTTCATAAACAACTTACTGGTATACTTATGAATCGGATTAAATACTTCTACTTCAAAGCCTTCTGCCCGCAGTTTCTGTGCAAAATCCGTACTTGTGCGAAGCAGTGCCCCGAAATCGTCATATAGAAATTTAACTTCAACTCCTTCTTCAATTTTACGTTTCAAAATATCATGCATCTTATCCCAAATTGCGCCTTCAGCCACAATAAAAAATTCAATAAAAACATATTTTTTTGCCCGCTCCAAATCAGCAAACAAATCTTCAAACGCATTTTCTCCCATATCATAATATCTTGCCTCATTATTTTTTGAAATCGGTGCACCATTAGCTTCCATATAACGCGACATACGGGATGAAACCGGATGTTTTTTCCGAAATTCATCAGACACTTCGGGATGCCATTCTAAGTGTCTGTCTACACTTTGAATCGTAGATTTTATACGACGATTTAATTTGTTTTTTTTGCCTACTTTTCCCCAAAGAGCAAACATAATATTTCCGGATACCGGAAGTAAAATTGTAATGCACAGCCATCCATATTTATAGGACATGCTGCGGCTGTCATTCGTAAGTGCCAGAATGGTAAACACACCAAACAACTCCATTACCAAATAAAATAATGAAGCATACTGGCGCAGTAAAAATGGCAGTACAATCAGAATTGCGAACTGAAACGCAACCAAAACCGCCACAATGCAAGCTCTCAAAAAGCCGCTCAAACTATTTTGAACTCGTCCTTTTAATCCCTGAAGATGTTTTAATGGACGTTTTTCTCTCTGTGCCTCCATATCATTCTCCATCCTTTTCCATCAAATTTCAAATAAATACAGTATACCACATACGGTGGTAATTCGCAAACATTGCAGGATGTTTGTATCAAGTGTGTATTGAGGTTCCGTAATTCAAGAGAAACACGGTGCGTCTCGTGGGCGTTCTCACTCGTTGAGTACGTAGCGGTATGAGCACTGAAACTACCAGTGCTACATACCGACGTACTCAAAACCCACGAGACACACCGTGTTTCTCTTGAATTACTGGAATCTAAATAAATTGATAGCAAACATTTGGCATAAACTAATCCTTCCAAACTCAGTTTTTCTTTATCTTATAAGCGCATTACGAAATACCTTTCTGGATGCGGTTGCTACTGCATCTATTAACGGTACATGACCCCTCATTAATTCTACATATCGATTTCCTTTCCCATCTTTTTTCGATGTTTTTGCAGCACTTAATGTTTCCATGATTTCATTCATGCATGCATTAAAAATTAATCCATCTGTATATTTCTCAATGGTACGGCAAAGTTCTTTATTCTCTTTGCGCATTTCGGTCACTTATCTTTCGCAAGATTTCCTTTTCGTTTCCCTTTTCCCCGATAACTCTTTTTGTCACGGTTTTCTGCAAGAGCCGTATCGTAGGCTTCCAGAACCTGCCGGGTAATCTGGCGGCCAAGTTTGCAAACATAAACGAATATTTTTTGCTCTAACACCTTGAAAGATAATAAGTTTTCGTCTACAATCAATTTCATCATACAGTCTCCTTTATTTGTTTTTCTAGCAACTAACATCATAAAGAAAAACTGTATGATTGGGAAGAGAGTATTTCCTTCTTCCCTTTATTTTTGCCAATAAAAATTATACACTAACAGGATGTTTGTTTGTGTATAATGTTCGCTGCCGGTTCCTTTGTATTCCAGTAATTCCGTAGAAAAACTTTGTGATGAGTGGGTTTTGAGTACGTCGGTATGAGGCACTGGTGGTTTCAGTGCCCATACCGCTACGCACTCAATTAGTGGGAACGCCCACGAGACGCAAAATTTTTCTACGGAATTACGGAAAACAAAAAAAGCACCAACGAACACTTGACACAAACAGCAGCTTTACAAATATTGCACATCCTCAGATTTTCTGCTATGATAAGTGCAGATTTTTTACAAGAAGGGATTAACCATGGAACACACAGCAAAGTTACTTACTTCCTATGAAGAACAACTTAACAATGCAGCGTCTATCTTACCGGCTCCGGCAGAAAACATCTGTTTTTTTGATATTGAAACTACCGGACTTTCTGCTGCTGTTTCGTCTCTTTATCTGATTGGCACAATTACCTTTGAAAATAATAAGTGGGTTCTAAACCAGTGGTTTGCCGACGATTATGTGAGTGAAGTACGTCTTTTGCAGGCATTTTCTGAGTTTTCAGAAAAGTACGAATGGATTGCGCATTATAATGGTTCGACCTTTGACATCCCTTATCTGGAAAAGAAATACCGCACAAATCATATGCCGTCCCCGTTTGCCGGGAAGCAGACACTTGACCTTTACCGGGCAGTCAAACACATCAAAAAATATTTCCCGGTTCCCAATCAAAAATTGATTACAATGGAGCGTCTTGCCGGTTTTACCAGACATGAACTTTTAAGCGGAAAAGAATGTATCACACTTTACACGGAATTTATGCATGAGAAATTTTTTCATAATCCGGAATCCTTAGAAAAAAAGAACAGACTGCTCTTTCATAATGAAGATGATTTGATTGGTACCATTGTATGTGCACTTCTCCTTGCCTACACAACGTATAAACCGATATGCCCGAGTGTACAGACAACGGAACACAGCGTTCTATTTACCGACACCTTAGAGAAAAAAGTGCCGGCAAATCTTTCCTTTCAAAAAGGTGATATCTCCTTTTCTTTTGAAAGGAAATCCCTTTCTATCGAGGTGCCGCTTTGGGAAGGTACGCTGTACCACTTTTTTGCCGACTATAAAAATTATTATTATCTGCCAAAGGAAGATATGGCGGTACATAAAAGCGTTGGCTGTTTTGTCGAACCTGCCTACCGTCAGAAAGCAACTGCCGCTAACTGCTACATCAAAAAAGACGGCAGATTTCTTCCGCTACCGGCTGGCACCGACTGGGATTCTCCTGTTTTTTCGCTCACCCGAAAAGACAAGAAAGTTTTTATACCATGGGAAGAAAATACGGAACTAGCAACTGATTCCGTCTGCCGCCTCATTAATGGATTTATGCATATGCCAGAATAATACCGCCAATTCCTGCATAAACACTTGCAATCCCTCCCGTCTCAACAATGTGAATCTGACAATCCGGGAGTATCTTATTTAATTTTTTCTTTACTTCATATGCTCCTGCCTCCTGCCCACAGTGTGAAATTACAATATGCGAAATCTTTTTTTCTTTATTTTCATTTCCAATTGCACGCACCATCGCAGACAACGCACGTTTCATACCTCTCGCCTGACCGGTCTGGCAAATGGTTCCTTCATCGGTCGATGCCAAAATCGGACAGATATGAAAAGCGTCCGCAAGCTTTGCCTGAAGACCATTTAATCTTCCGCTTCGCTCTAACATCGTCAAATCATTTAGCACAAATTTCGTCATCATATCCCTGCGAAGTTTTTTTATCCGCTTACGAATTTCATCTTCGGAATACCCTTTATTTTCCCAACGCATCAATGCTCCTGCCAGTAATGTCTGCCCCGCGGATGCACTTTTGCTGTCAATAATATAAATTTTCTGCCCTTTTTTTCCTTTGTTCTCCTCCCGCCAAAGTTTTCTCGCCAGGCTCGCGCTGTTATAAGAACCGGAAAGAGCTGAAGAAACCGTTATCACATAAATACGGTCTGCATTTTTATCGAACCTCTGCAAATAAGCATCCGGTGCCGGACACGCCGATTTTGGCAGCACATCCGTCTCTAAAATTTCATCAAACAACTCCTGTTTATTGATATGTCCATCGTCCGGCCACTCTTTCTGCCCCACTTGGATTTGCAGAGGAATCATCCGCAGATGCTCATTATTTCTCATTCCTTCCGATAAATCGCCGCAGCTGTCCATTAAAATCTGGTAACTCAAAAAAATCGTCTCCTTTGCTTTTTGAGTTAGGGTTGACAAGATAGAAAAAATATATACAAAAATAAAGACGAGATAAGAAACCAATCGGTTTCTCCTCTCGTCTTTATTTTATCTGTACACGGCGGCTAGGCCGTCACAATTATTCTGCTGTAGTAGAGATAATCTCTTTTTTATTGTAGCTTCCGCAATTTTTGCAAACACGATGTGGTACCATCAAAGCGCCACATTTACTGCATTTTACCAAAGTTGGAGCAGTCATCTTCCAGTTTGCTCTACGCTTATCTCTTCTCGCTTTCGAAGATTTATTCTTAGGACAGATACTCATGTCGATTACACCTCCTCTGAATTACTCAAACACTTTTTCCATTATACTTGCTTAACTTAGTCTTGTCAACAGTTTTTTAGAAAAAATAGTCGAATTTTCCAATTATATTTTTCAAAAATCTTATTTCAAAAGAGCAACTGTTTCATGAGCAATTGCCAATTCCTCGTTTGTCGGAATAACAGCAACAGTAACCTTAGAATCCGGTGTAGAAATAATCTTCTCCTCACCGCGAATCTGGTTTGCTTCTTTATCCAATGTGATTCCCATATAACCAAAATGATTAAGAATCTGCTCACGTACAACGATGTTGTTCTCGCCAAGACCTGCGGTAAATACGATGGCATCTACACCATTCATGGCTGCAATATAAGAACCGATATATTTTGCTGTGCGGTAACTGAATACTTCAACGGCAAGTTTTGCTCTTTCATTTCCTTCGTTAGAAGCCTTGTCCAAATCACGGAAATCACTGGATACGCCGGAAATACCGAGCACACCGGATTTTTTATTTAAGATAACCATAACTTCCTCTAAGGATTTATTCAGGCTGTGTGCAAGATACTCAACGATAGTCGGGTCCATATCACCGCAGCGGGTTCCCATAACAAGACCTTCCATTGGTGTCATACCCATACTGGTATCTACAACTTTTCCGTTCTTTACAGCGGAAATACTGGAGCCGTTGCCAAGGTGGCAGACAATAATTTTAGAATTATCCGGGTCCAGGTTCAACATCTGAATCGCACGCTTGGAAACAAAGCTGTGGCTTGTTCCGTGGAAGCCGTAACGACGTACTTTATATTTTTCATAATACTCATATGGAAGACCGTACATATAAGCAACCGGTTCCATAGTCTGATGAAAGGCGGTATCAAATACACCGATGTTTGGCACGCCCGGCATAATTGCCTGACAAGCGCGGACACCGATTAAGTTTGCCGGATTATGTAATGGTGCTAAAGGACTGCATTCCTCTACACCGGCGATTACTTCGTCATCTATAATAACGGATTTTGTAAATTTCTCGCCACCATGTACCAGACGATGACCAATGGCATCAATTTCATCTAAGTTTTTGATGACACCATAATTTTCATTCGTCAAAGCATCCAATACCATACGGATTGCTACTTCATGGTCTGGCATAGCCTGCTCAATTACTACTTTTTCTCCACCATTTGGTGTGTGGTTCAAACGTCCGTCAATTCCAATTCTTTCGCAAAGGCCCACTGCCAATGCAACCTCTGTCTCGGAGTCAATCAACTGATATTTCAGTGAAGAACTTCCGCAGTTAATAACTAATACTTTCATCATAACCTCCATTTCAGAGCGTAGCTAAATACTATGTCTGTTATTCATACCGTATTATTATACGCCTGAATTTTCAAAAAAACAAGCGTACATTTGTAAATTTATGCAATGGATAATTCTAAATCACCCAATCCCAGAATCCATCCTGCTCTAACTCACTTCTCGAATCTCTGCTGTATTGCAATTCCGGATTTTTCACATTTACTTTCATGCCGGCGGAAACCGATTTAACAATAAATGCATTACCGCCAATTGTAACACCGTCGCCAATGACGGTATCGCCGCCAAGTACCGAGGTTCCGGAGTAAATCGTTACGTTGTTTCCAATTGTTGGGTGTCGCTTTTCGCCCTTAAGAAGCTGACCTCGTTTTGTGGATAACGCTCCAAGCGTAACTCCCTGATAAATTTTTACATGGTCTCCAATTGTTGTTGTCTCACCAATTACAATGCCGGTTCCATGGTCAATGCAAAAATACTTGCCGATGGCAGCACCCGGATTGATATCAATTCCTGTCAGGCTGTGTGCATACTCTGTCATAATACGCGGAATCAGTGGCACACCAAGAAGCACAAGTTCATGGGCAATGCGGTAAACCGTAATAGCAAAAATACCGGGATAAGAAAAAATAACTTCATCGGTACTGTATGCTGCCGGATCACCATCATATGCTGCCTGAACATCGGTGTATAAATACTCTCGTATCATCGGAATTTTCGAGAAAAATTCTTCTACAATTTTTTCTGCTTTATTTGATAAATCCGATTTTGGGCACTGGTCACATGTCTCATCATTTCCCAATACGCGTGCAATCTGTTTGCGGAGATGGTACTGGACAAATTCCATGCGGTCGCCCACTAAATATTTGATATATTCACTTCTCACGCGGTTGGTATCAAAAAATCCCGGAAACAAAATTCGGCGAAGTTCTTCCAATACCTGAATCAATACATTTTTATTTACAATATTCTCCGTATCCATCCGAACTGTCACCGGATACTCTTTGTAACTTTCTAATATGGCTTCTATCATTTTCTCTGATTTTTCGCTCAAAGTCTGCCCCTCCATTCTTTTTCCATCCTTTCTGATTATCGTAACACAAAACACTTCTATTTGTCCATCTCTACCGCATAAGATAGAGTAAAAACCGTGAGGTATTGTTATGATTGTCGGCTCACTTCTCTTTATCGGCTTCCTTTTATTTTGCCCGGAAGCAGCGATTTCCGGCAGTAAATACGGCTGTTCTCTGTGGATTTGCGAACTAATCCCGACACTTCTGCCATTTTTTATTGCCTTAAATTTCTTCCGGCTGCAATTAAAAAAAGCATCCGAGCATCCGGCATTTCTCCTTCTTGGTCTGCTGTGCGGTTATCCCGCCGGTGCGGATTTGGTGAGTAAACAATATGAAAAGGGACTGCTGACAACAGACAAAGCTTATTTTTATCTTGGATTTGTCAATAATCCCAGTCCCATGTTTATCATGGGGTACTGTTGCAGCACCATCTTAAATGTTTCAACACCAAAAGCGATCCTTTTTTTCCTCACACTGGTTCTGTCCGCTTTTTTAGGAAGTTTTTTTGTTTCTTCCATTCTGAAAATAACCGGCAGAAATAAAAACACTTTCCATAGCAGCAGTACACAAAATGCATGTTCCCCGCAAAAGCTTTCTTTTTCCAAACTAATGGATAAAATTATTTTGGATAGTTTTATCCTAATTACAAAAATCGGGGGCTATGTGATTTTGTTTTCGATTTTTGCCTGTTTCTTGAAAATGCTTTTGCCTACCTCCAGTTTATTCGGCATTGCCTGTCTTGGTTCTATGGAAATCACAACCGGAATGTCCTATGTTGCAACTGCTCCACTTTCTCTACAAATAAAAGAAGTTCTAAGTGCTTCGATTCTTGCCTTTGGCGGTCTGTGTGCAGCCGCACAAACGAGCAGTGTTCTATCGCAGTCAGAACTTCCCATTTTCCCATATCTTATTAATAAACTGATAAATGCCGTAATTGCCGGCGGTCTGGTTTATTTACTCTTCTGCATTTTTTAAGAAGGCATCTTCCGGAACCTCAAAGGATTCCTGTCCTTGTGGCTGTGGCTCAAGCTGTTCCGGCTCTTCCTGTATCTGCGGCTCACTGGCTGCGGCTGCTTTGGTCGGCTCAAGCTGCATCAGAAGTTCTTCCTTATTGCTCCTCATCAACTGAATACTGTTTTTAAGCGCGCTGGTAAGCATGCGGGATTTATTATCAATTTCTTTTAATGATTCTTCCACATGTCCCTGTGCCTCGCTCAGCAAATCATTTGTATACAAAAGTGCCGCTTTTCTCATCTGATCGCTTTCGTCCTGTGCGGCATTCACCAGACGCTCTGCCTCTTCCGTTGCCTGACGCATAATGTCCTCGGCACGCTGATATGCGGTTTGAACAATCTCGTTCTGGTCAAGAATCTGTGCGGTCTGCTGCTGTGCCTGAGAAAGCATGTCCTCCGCACGCTGCTGCGCCTCATTTAAAATGCCATCACGGTTTGTAATGATTTTCTGATAGCGTTTGATTTCCTCCGGTGCACACAGACGAAGTTCGTCTAATAAATCATAAAGCTGCTCGCGGTCTACGACAACTTTACTTGGATAAAGTTTCGATGGTTTACACTCTTCTACATAATTGTAAATCTCGTCAATTGCCTGCTCAATTCTGGATGGATTCATATTCTTCTCCTTTTCTCGTTCTTCCGGCTCCCTTATTTGGCACGAAGGAACACATGCTGATTGTTTTTATATTCTTTGATTCTCACAATTTCAAACTGCTCGGTGTCGACATAATCGACCGGTGTATCTAACGAAGTTTCTAAAATCAGAATCGTATCCGGATTCATGATTTTAGCATCACTAAGCCACTCTAAAATCTTTGGCTCAAAACCTCTCTCATAGGGAGGGTCGGCATAAATAATATCAAACGTTTCCTGCTGTCTTGCCAGTTTGGAAATCGCATAACTGACTTCCACCGGAAATACAACTGCCTGGCTTTCTAACTTTGTTTTTTTTAAGTTCGCCCGAATACAGGAAAGTGCTTCTTTGCCAAATTCAACAAAGACTGCTTCTTTGGCACCCCTGCTGATTGCCTCAATTCCAATTGCTCCGCTTCCACTAAATAAATCCAAAAAACGGCAGCCCGGAATGTCATCCTGTAAAATATTAAAAAGCGTTTCCTTAATCCGGTCGGTCGTAGGTCTTGTCCCCCTGCCCTCCGGAGACACTAGAGGAAGCCGCCTTGCCTTTCCTGCAATCACTCTCATATCCAATTCTTCCTTCCCAATGCTTATCGTTTTCATTGTATATGATTTACGCCTTTTTTTCAAGGAAAACATTCACCTTACAGCGTAATCTGCCCCAAATACCGGTTCAAACGGTTTCTCAAACGTTCATTTTTCTTATACAAAAGTGCTTTTTCATCTGCCGACATCTCCTTTGCCTCTTTGGACGCCTGCTGCAACAACTTCGCGTCTTCAAAAATATCAGCAATTAAAAACACCTGCTCTCCACTCTGGCGGATGCCAAATAAATCCCCCTGTCCGCGGAGCACCAAATCTTCTTTTGCAATATAAAATCCATCGTTGGAATTGACTAAAACCTGTAGCCGCTCCCTGCTCTCTTTGGTTTCTTTTGTCGACATCAAAATACAATAGGACTGCCACTTACCACGTCCAACTCGTCCTCGAAGCTGATGTAACTGCGCCAGTCCAAAACGCTCTGCATTTTCTATCATAATCACACTGGCATTTGGCACATCAATTCCAACCTCAATCACTGTTGTTGAAACTAAAATATCGATTTCACCTTCTGCATAACGTGCCATAATATCTTCTTTCTGCGCCGGTTTCATTTTCCCATGAAGATATTCAATCGTTACTGAGGGTGGAAACTGGCTTTTGAGTTCCTCGGTGTAAAGCATTACACTTTCCAGTTCGGATTCGTCGTCCTGTTCCACCATAGGGCAGATAATATACACCTGCCGCCCTTCTTCAATCTGTTTTAGCATAAATCGATAGGCATTCGGACGATAATCCGTGTTGACTGCACAGTTCTTTATCGGCAGACGATTAGCCGGTCTTTCATCAATCACAGATAAATCCATATCGCCGTACAAAATTAACGCAAGCGTCCTTGGAATCGGCGTCGCACTCATCGCAAGAACATGTGGTTCTTTTCCTTTTTGATAAAGTTTCTCACGCTGCTTTACACCAAAACGATGCTGCTCATCAGTAATCACAAGTCCCAAATCGGCAAATGCAACACCATCCTGAATGAGCGCATGGGTTCCAATCACAATATCCCATTCCCCAGAAGCAATTTTTTCTTTTGCCTGTCTCTTTTCCTTTGCTGTGAGAGAACCGGACAATAGTCCAACCGTCACGCCGTAATCTGCCAGTAATTTCGTCAGATTTTGATAGTGTTGTGCCGCTAATACTTCCGTCGGTACCATGAACGCTCCCTGATATCCGTTTTTAACAACTTCCAAAAGGGCTAACACGGCAACAATCGTTTTTCCCGAACCAACATCTCCCTGTACCAGACGATTCATCACAAAACCGCCTTCCATATCCATACAGATTTCTTCATATACTTTTTTCTGTGCATCGGTCAGCGAAAATGGAAGATTTTCTAAAAACTCAGCAGCCTCTTTTGTCTTCTGAATCCGGTGTGCGCTGATTTCTTTTCCATTTTCACGGATATAATTAAGTGCCATTGTATATAAAAACAACTCATCAAAGGCAAGTCTTTTCCTTGCCTCTTTCAATTCCTTATGATTTGCCGGGAAATGAATCTGACGCATCGCTTTTTTGTATTCAATCAATTGCTGGCGTTTACGCAAATCCGCCGGTAAAAATTCTTTGAAATCCTCTACCGCCATGATTGCCTCCTGCATTAATTTTGCCATAGCATGATTGGTAATCCCCGCCGTAAGCGGATAAATTGGCTGCATTTTCCCTACAATTTTGTAAAATTCCTGCCTTGTGTAACGCTTTGGCTGCACCATCTGCAGCCGCCCGTTTCGCTTTTCGACCTTTCCACGGAACAAATATCTTGTCCCCATTTTTAACTGATTTCGCAGAAAAGGCATATTAAACCACGTAATTAACAGACTGCCGGTCGTATCCCGCAGCGTTATCGTTAAAATACTTTTTGAGCCACGTTTCATAATCTGCGGCCGCGCCATAAGCACGCCTTCTACAGCCGCTATATCTCCTTCTTCCAATGCTTCAATCGGACAAACCGGCTTGATTTCATCGTAGTTTCTTGGGTAGTGCTCTAGCAGTTCTCCCACCGTTTCAATTTTTAATTTGTGAAGATTTTGTTCCGCTTTTTCGCCAACACCTTTGACGCTGCGGACCGAGTCTGTTGTCTGCATTGCGATTTCCTTTCCATAAGATACTCAATCTTGTTGAGAATTTTAATCTATACTAGTATCATCCAATCTCTGTCTTTCGCGAATGCAACGCCATTTTACTGTGCAATCATAAAGTTATGCCAGTCTCAAGATTCGCTTTATATCATCCAGATTTTCAACAAAATAAATTTCCTCTTGTCGATCGTTGGAAGACAGACCATTACTATATTGCCAATCATACGCTGCTCCTCTCAAAATTCACTTTTCAAATATTAAATTCATATTAGAGTGTCTTTCTAAAGAATGCTTGTCCTTTTCAATAAATCTCCAAGTTTCCTTATATGTACCTGGGACAGCTACTGCTTCATCCGATATAAAGCTAATAAAATCATTTACCTTACCTTCATATCTTTCAGCAAAATCATCCGACATTTCTTCTTTCTCATCATCCGAAAAATTCTTCAGTACACCATATAATACATGTTCTAAATTACAGGAATTAAAATACAAGCGGTATCCTATATTATGAATTTTACCGGTTGAATAAAGCTTAAATAAGATTTCCGACTTATGTTTATTTCTACGTTCTATTGCTTCAACAACTGCTCCTTCCATATGATCTTCATAATATTGAATTTCCTCAACATCCGCCTCCACCACACAATCTTTTGCAAACACCCCATCTGTATCGGCAATATGAATCACCTTTATAAAGTCATCCCAATGATATCCATACTTCGACTTTATGCCATCTAAGAGACCATCTATCTTTCTAATAACATTATCAACCGTAGTAAATTCATTTGATGTAATATCTCCATGTACTACAGCAAATTGCACCTCTTCGGAAGAAAAAAACTCTTTTAAAATTCCACCGATAGCATTTTCATCACTCGGCCCTTCTACAATTACCGCAATAACTTTTTTTTCATTCATCAGAAAGGCTCCTTCCTGCTTTACGAAATGCTCGCGCAATCTTTAAACTATCCGTCTCTTCATAAATCGCCTCATCCTGTCCACCCAGAGTAATGCTTCTGATATACATACTACGAAGATTGTTATTCTCCTTTACTCTCTTCATATGGATATAGCGATTTTCCGGATTAACAGTTGAAAACATAATACTGCTCTTATCAAGCATCTCAAGAGCACGCAAGTTATGAGATGTAAAAATCAGCTGTCCCTTAGCACTCTTTTGAAAGATATCAAGCAGCTCTCCAAGCATATATTCAAAAATTCCTGCATCTAATTCATCAATCACAAGACAAATTGATGGATTCCCAAATGCCTGAATAAGCACATTCAAGATAGAAATAATCTTAATAATTCCCTCTGATTCCATACGAATAGGAATCGGATTTTCCCCTTCGCGCACAGACATCAACTCTACCTTCCATCCCTCTTCGCCAGAATCTAGTGCCTGTTTCCCATAATCTTTCACATCAATCATCATTCCTGGAATGATTGTATATAATACAGCATTTATTTGTTTAATAATTACATCCAAAATTTTCTTTGTTTCAACATCTAATACAACTGGTTCAGTCAAAGGTACCGCAAAATCTCCCTTTGCACCAATCTTGTTATTTTCTATACGAAAAGCCATTGGTAAAAGAAAATTTGCTGTTATCATTCCTGAATGAGTGTTTCTAATAACAAATAAATCCTTAAAAGAAAATTCAAATAATGCTTTGATTACATTAGAATAATTCTTAAATTTATCCTCAACTTTTTGACAGAAAATTTCTCTACTGCTATCTCCAAAAATAAAAGAACAATTACTTTTCTCTGCCATCTTTCTGGCCACGATTAAATCTGTTCTTCTCTCTTTATCCTTACCAATTAACTCATCAAGTCTCTTTTGTGGTTTAAAAATACTCTCCGACTCGCAGCGTATATAATCCATGAAAATATTCTTATTCGTTCTCTTTCCATCCTGGTTAATTGCACAATTCAAAAACTCTCTCTCTATTACAACATCACCATCCATTTTTTTCAACTCAATATTGTATCCAACCTCATATATTTTTTTCTTACCAAATATCTTAAATTCAGCATTCATATGAGCCGCATCATCGTCCACTCCAATATAATCACTTATACTCTGATCAATGGTCTCACCAATCATTATCTGCTGGAGGAAATACAAACCATCTACAACAGCCGTTTTTCCTGAACCATTCTGTCCATAGATACCAAGAATCTCCGCACCGCCAACATTAAGTGATTTTTCATTAGCCATAGGCATAAAAACAGTACCTTTTTTTACATTTTTGATATTTTGCAATGTCAATGAAGACAAACGGACAATAAATTCTCCCATTTTGTCACCTCCACAATTCGTCTATGTACAAAACCATAATAACATATTCTCTGTTTTTAGTCAATGCAATCTCTTTTCTGATACATTTTGTTCTTTTTTCCAAATTTCGATATTATTTTACATTACTACATCTCTTTTTTCTGTTCATTTGGATCTTCACAAGAATTACTTTGTTTAGCATATATCGAGCCTACGCACATTCGACTTTCCCTATCCAGCTGCAACTGCCCTTACCAAGTCTCCAATAAAATCTTTTTCTTTGGGATCTGACTCTGCACTCATCAATGTTATTGCCACTAAAGCACCTTCGCTTATCCTCTTTTGTCCCTTTTCATAAAGCACATTATTAGCCCATTGTCTAAATTCTACACCCCGATTAGATTTCACTCTATAACCTACAGAAATAATCACCTCCAAACAATAAAACTGAAGCGGCCTGTCAGAATTTGGAATGTGCATTTTTTGCACATTGCTTTTTCTAAGTAATTCATTCTCTTTGAAAACGTTATTCACATGCCTCGTTATAACCGTTCTGTCTACTTGAAAAAGTTCCGTCATTTGAGCCTGTGTTAGCCATACAGTTTCATTTTCAACAGGTACTGTCAGTTTTATTTCATTATCTTTCGTTTCAAATATCATGATTTCTGTTGCCATACTCTAATCATCCCTTTCATACAATCTGGAAGTTATTTATTGTTCTTTATACTTCCTTTCAATGCAATATTCATATCTGAATTATACGATAAAAATAACGGCACTGTATATCACTTTTGTAACATACAATGCCGTTATTTTTACTTCCATCGATATACTAAATAACATATATTTCCGTATACGATAATATCATATACAGAATTCGACTTGTTTAACTTTAGCAGAGCAAACGCATTCAAAGACGAACTCCGTTCGCAGGCGTCTGTGTAGGCACTAAGGAATCCTCCCAACTTCGTTGGGTCCCTCCTTAGTACAAATAATGGACCTGGCGGGAGTCGAACCCGCGTCCAAACCAGAATCCCACGTTCTTCTACTATCATAGTCAGTTCTTTTGTTCTCTTGCGAAAACCATTCCCTCCAAATAGCGGGAACTAACACCCACTAAATATCAGTAGCTTCATGTTTCTCTTACCGATTCAAAGCTTTACCGGCAAGGTTCCCTACAAAGAAATGATGCTGTAACCTAGGTTGTAGGACGCCTAAGCACAACAGCCGCCATAATTAGGCAGCGTAAGCTAATTTATTATTATCAGCGTTTAAATTTAAGTCTGCGTTTTAACGTGGTCACAGTCCACGGATAGCTTCACCGTCTTCAGCTGGCCTGTCGAAACCAGTACAAGCCCGTACTGATAGATAACGTCAGGATCACAAAGCACCCTAACTGTTATACATATACTATCACACACACATTTACGTGTCAACACCAATTTATCATGAAGATACCAAAACAACTTTAATTGCAAAAAAAAACATAAAACGTTGCATTTTTTCCTGTTTTAATGACTAAAATAAGTTAAAAACAGCACTAAAACAACGCTAATTTCATAAAATCAGAAAAACGTTGCATAACTTGTTAAATTTTTCCAAGCAAAAACAACTCTTTCGCTAAAATCTACGAAACAGAGTTGCCTTAATGGCTTCCGGCGCAAAAAAATATCCGTATTGAAAAGCCAGCGGATTTTTAACTCACTACAAGTGCAAAAATCCGCTGGCAAATATTTGTATTTTAGGTTTTCTACTTATGTTTAGGTATTCCCTACCACGTCAAACTCTTGTACTCACTAACTTTATCGCGCATCAGCAAATCTGCCACTGCCTGCTCTGCTGTTTTATCAGAGAACAAAATTGCGTTAATCTGTTCCACAATTGGCATTGTTACGTGATTTTTATTGGCAAGTGCCATCGCAGCTTTTGCACAGTTCACGCCCTCGATAACCTGTTTGATTTCTTTCTTTGCTTCCTCTAATGTCTTGCCCTGCCCTAACATATAACCGCAGTTATGATTCCGGCTGTGAGTGCTGATACAAGTTACAATCAAATCGCCGATTCCTGATAAACCGCAGAATGTTTCCATTTTTCCGCCAAGTTCCACACCAAGTCTGGAAATCTCAGCAATTCCACGTGTCATCAAAGCAGCTTTCGTATTATCGCCAAGTCCCATGCCATCCAGAATACCGGCAGCCAGAGCAATAACATTTTTCAATGCACCGCCAAGTTCAATACCAATCATATCCGGACTTGTATATACACGGAAGCGGTCACTCATAAACACATCCTGTACAAACATTGCCGTCTTTTCCGTCTTTGCTCCGACAACAACCGTTGTTGGTACTCCATGGGAAACTTCTTCCGCATGACTTGGTCCGGAAAGAACACAGACATCGGCCATCGGCAGCTCATCCTCAAGGATTTCGCATAATGTCATCAATGTATTTTCCTCGATTCCCTTGCCAACATTTACAATAATCTGATTATCTTTGATAAAAGGCTTTGCTTCCTGTGCCGTCGAACGGACAAACGGAGAAGCGACTGACCATACAATAACATCCTGATTGGTACATGCCTTTTCCAAATCTTCTTCAATAACAATACTATCCGGAAGTTTTACACCAGGCAGACGTTCCAGATGTTCTCTATGCTCTTTGAGCATATCGGTCTCTGCTTTCACCTTTGACCAAATCGTAACCTGATGTCCATTGTTTGCACACAAAATAGCAAGTGCGGTTCCCCAGCTTCCTGCTCCTAAAAAACTAACATGTTTCATCTACTCGTTCTCCTTTTCCTTTTTTTCTCCCAATTTACGTTCTGTATGATTCATCAACCGTCTTATATTTCCTGCATGCTTAAAGTAGGCAAGTGCTGTAAAAAGCAGCGCAATGAAAAGCATAATGACAAACAAAGACGTTTCAATCCCATGGTACTCTAAAATTACATAAAGTGGAAAATACCACACAACAATCAACGAGCCAAGAGACACATATCTGGTAATTCCAACTACAATAATAAACACTGCCAAAAAGACACCAATCATAATCCAGCCAAGACTCGTATTGGAAGAAGAAGCAACAATAACTGCCGCCGATACCGCAATTCCCTTGCCGCCTTTAAAATGAAGGTAAAAAGGGAAATTATGTCCAATTACGACGCCAAGACCAATCACCAAAGTCATAAGATAGGTCATTTCCGGTGAATACCCCATGTTCGGACAGAAAACAAAGCGCACCAAAAGTGTCGGAATAAATGCCTTTAATAAATCTCCGGCAAAGGTAAGTGCACCGCCTTTTGCTCCCATAGTACGAAGAGCATTGGTCGTGCCAATGTTTCCGCTTCCCTCCGACTGGATATTATGTCCACTCATCTTTCCAACCACATATCCGGTTGAAAAGCTTCCAAAGCCATAACCAATGATTAAAAAGATTATTGAATAAACAAGTTCCATGATAAATTACTCCTTTTCTTTACGTTCCCTGATAAAAATACGAATCGGTGTACCCATAAAACCAAATGTATCACGAATCCGGTTTTCGATATACCGCTGATACGAAAAATGCATCAGTTCTTTTTTATTGACAAACAAAACAAACGTCGGCGGCTTTGTACTCACCTGCGTCATATAAAACAGTTTCAATCGTTTTCCTTTATCTGAAGGTGGCTGCTGCAATGCGACCGCCTCCATCAGAATCTCGTTTAGCACACCGGTCTGGATACGCATTGCATGATTCTCAATAACCGTTTCAAGCAAATCAAAAATTTTCTTTGTACGTTGTCCGGTCAGAGCAGAAATAAAAATAATTTCTGCATACGGAACAAAGGACAAAATATCCCGTACTTTTTTCGTATATTCTTTCACCGTATGATTGTCTTTTTCGATTGCATCCCATTTGTTGACCGCAATAATCAATCCACGGCCTCTGTCGTGAGCAATTCCCGCAATTTTCGCATCCTGCTCAGACACGCCTTCCGTGGCATCAATCATCAGAATGACCACATCCGAGCGCTCAATTGCTGCAACTGTGCGAATAATACTGTAGCGTTCAATATTTTCCTTAATTTTACTCTTCCGTCTGAGTCCGGCAGTATCAATAAACACATATTCTGTGCCATTGTAAACAATTTCTGTGTCAATCGCATCCCTTGTTGTTCCGGCAACATCCGAAACAATAACACGATTTTCACCTAACAGATTATTAATTAAAGAAGACTTTCCGGCATTTGGCTTACCGACAATGGCAATCTTAGGTCTGTCATCCTCTTCCTCTTCAATTTTTTCCAAATCAAATAATTCCATAACGGCATCCAACATATCACCAATACCAAGCTTAGATGCTGCGGAAATCGGATGCGGGTCTCCAATACCCAAATTGTAAAATTCATACACATCCGGCATATATTTTTCAAAATTGTCGACTTTATTTACAACTAAAATCACCGGTTTCCCGGATTTTCTCAGCATATCTGCCACTTTAAAATCCGCATCTACAAGTCCCTGTCTCACATCCACGAGGAACAAAATCACATCCGCTGTGTCAATCGCAATGTCCGCCTGTTCTCTCATGTGCTTTAACATCTTATCCTTTGAATCCATCTCAATGCCGCCGGTATCAATCATTGAAAAGGAATGATTCAGCCATGTAACATCTGCATAAATACGGTCTCTTGTAACGCCGGGATGGTCTTCTACAATCGAAATCTTTTCCCCGGCTAATGTATTAAATAATGTTGACTTTCCAACATTCGGCCGTCCAACAATAGCCAATATTGCTTTTCCCATGCTCATCCTCCATTTCTGCCAATCTATCCTATTATATTGCTTTTAGGAACAAAAAGCAAGTAAACGTTCTACTTTCTTTCATCCGAAAAATGAAAAAGCATCCCTCACAAGACGACATTCATCCCCGATTATAAACACGACATCATACCGCACCGGTGTATCCTCCGGCAATTTATGCTCCCATAAATAAAACTGACTCGTTTTGCAAATCCGTTTTATTTTCGTGGGCGAAATAGCACCTTCCGGCGCACCGTATTTTTCATTTTTCCGATATTTAACCTCGACAAAGCAAAGATACTTTCCTTCTCTGGCAATAATGTCAATCTCGCCAAACCGGCAATAATAATTTTTTGCTTCCAGTTCATAGCCGCAGGATTTCAAATATTCTCCCGCCTGCTCTTCTTTTTTTGCTCCCACTTCTCGTTGATTCATTATTTTTTCTTCACCTTACTTTGAATTTTATCCATATCATCCACAAAAACTAACACCTCTGCCACAATCGAGTACAGTTCCTGCGGAATATATTCTCCAATATCAAGAACCGACAGCGAGCGGGCAAGTTTTTCGTCTTTATGAATCGGCACATTTTCCTCTTTTGCCACATCTATGATTTTATCTGCCAGATAACCGCGTCCACTGGCAATGACCTTTGGAGCCTGCTCACCCGGCGTATATTCAAGCGCAACCGCTGTCTTTTTTCCCTTTTCATATGCCATACTTATTCCCTCCTTAGGAAATCCAGTTATGAATAAATGTGCTCCTGTGAATCGGACACGGTCCGTATTTTTTCAGTGCCTCACGGTGCTCTGCCGAACCATATCCTTTATTTTTTTCAAAGCCGTACTCCGGATAAAGATCTGCATATTCGACCATCATGCGGTCCCTCGTAACCTTTGCCATAATGCTGGCAGCCGCTATGGATAAACTTCTTGCATCTCCTTTTACAATACCGACCTGACGAATCGGAATCAAAGGAATCGTAACTGCATCGTTTAATAACAAATCCGGAACAACATCCAAATCCTCGACCGCATGCTGCATAGCTTCATAAGTCGCCTGTAAAATATTGATTTCATCAATTCTTGCCGGTGAACTCATGCCAATGCCGACACTCACAGCCTTTTCCTTAATTTCATCATACAATTCCTCACGCTTTTTTGCACTCACCTGTTTTGAATCGTTTAACCCTTCAATCGTAAGTCCTTTTGGCAGAATGACTGCCCCTGCAACAACAGGTCCCGCAAACGGTCCGCGCCCCGCCTCATCAATACCGCAGATACAGGAAAATTCATCCCCATATTTGCGCTCAAACTCTAGCATTCGATACAGTCTTTCCTGCTCCTTTTTGTGTTTCAAGAGCTTATTCTCATACTGTGTAATAAGTTTCTGCACACCTGCACGTTCATCCGTTTTATACTGCGAAAAAAGAGCATTCCACTGCTCTTTTTCCGCCTGTTCAAACAATTGCTTTATATCTTTAATACTCTGCATAATTCCACTTCCGTTTCTTATTCCAGACTAAACAGCGTCCGCTCACCAATCGTAATCTGAGAGGTCACAGGGCTGCCCATAATCGTCTTTTTCTTGCGCTCGCTGTACGTTCTTCCTACGGTTTCAAATTCGATGATGTTATATCCCTTTGCCCAATCCTTTATGGAATATGGGATATACGCAATCAAAGGCGCCGATGTTTTTACCTGATAACCGGTCTTACCACTATAGGTAGTTTTCTCGCAAGCTGTCGTCATATCCTTTGTCGTATACAGAATAAGATTTGAGCCGGGTGCCGTTTCACCGCTCTCGTTCTTTAGCGATATCTTTGTCACCAAACCATCTTCAGTATTGTTATTATCGTGAATCTGAACTTTCAGATACGAGGTTTCGCTGGTATACGAACGGTCGGACGAATAATCAATCAAAACCGAATCATCGGCTAATTTCACATATTTCTTTGCCTGTTTTAATGCCTTTACGACCAAATTATTTACGGTTTCCGGACGATTATTCATAATCTGAAATGCCGTATCCATCGCAACATTTAAAACATCTGCATTTTCCGTATTACCAAGTAATGTCGAATAGTTTTCATTGTTTGCATTTTGCGGAATTGCCACATTACCATGTTCACCGTCACTGCCCTTAGCTTTCATTCCCATCTTTGATGATGTAAAAATATTACTCGCGTCATTCACGTCAAAATAAGAACGATTATAGCCATAGGAAACAAATTTATCTACGTTAATATTACACTGGCTGTCTGTACTCCAGAGCGCATCCATCTCATCCGCTTCCGGATAGAAAGTAAGCGAATTCCACAGATAATAACACTTTTGCTTTTCGGTCAAATCATCGGTTTCAATTGTCTTAGGTCTGACATAATAACCGGTGTTATCTGCCGGCGTTTTTGCATCTGTTTTCGCCGTATCATTTAAAACTATCTGCTCTAATTTTCCCGTCATCAAAATGTCATCATAAAAAGTTCGGATATACGATTCATCCTCTTCTTTTTTCGCCGTCAAATCAAACTGTGACGCGATGATATAAAGTTTTGCCAAATTATTCAGCGTCGCTTTTCTCGTCACATTCGGCGTCTTTTTCGATTGATACATCTTAACATCTGCCGTTCCATATTTTTCAAGATTGCCAAGACGGTTTGTCATGACTAATGGCAGATTTTTGTTATTACACAAACGATATATCAATTTAAAGCACAAATTCCAATCCAAATCTTCGTCCATAAATTCTGCTACTTTGGACGAATCGTACTGATAATCCTTCTGATTTTCCACGTATTTATAATATAACTTATATACATTCGCAATATTATTTGTTTCTGAATCGTAACTGCCCAGATAGAACATATCCGCGCGCTCTATCATATCCACCTTTTCTTTGGTATCCTTTTTCCCAATCGCATTCAGCTCCGAAGGTGTCATGCAGATAACCTGCATGTAAAAATCATCGTATGCTTCCTGCGTTGTAAAATGGAACAACTGACGTTTTAACACGTTATTATTTTTCAATCCATAATAAGAAAAGGTATAAACATCCTTTGTTTCCTGTGGAGACTTCACATATTTGCTGGTCAAATTGCTGTTATCGGATAATTTCAGCATCATTCCAGTCAACGCCGAAGCCTCTTTTCCATTTTGATTATTATCATAGTTATATAACTCAGATGTTGAATCCGTCCAGCTAATATTCGTTTCGTTATTCCAAAATCCATACTGCCCAATTTGTGCCGTCCGGTTTGTGTACCTCTCCAGTACCCCCTCCGGCAAATCTTCTTCCTTCTCAACGTAAATCCAGCGGTCTGCATCCGTTCCCATTTTTGTGAAAATGAAATTTGAAGCATCACTCTCGCTGGCAAAACCAAACTCACCTTTACCCGGCTCTACTGCCACAAGATATCCGATTTTCTTATAAATCTCTTCTTCTGCTTCCTTCACAACTTCCGTTTTCTTTTTCACCGACCAGTTATTAATATCCTCTTTTGCCGGTTTACGGATGGTATTTTTATCGCTGTCTTTCTCAAAAAAATCCGGATATTTTTTGATTAATGCCGGAACATCATAAACTTCTCTGCTGAATTTCTGTGTTTTTCCTTTCTGTAACTGCTCGTCAAATGCCTCTGTTGACACACCCGCCTTTTCTAAATCGTTTGATGTAATCTCAACATTATATAACTTGGCAATCTCCGTATAAGGAATGGATTCTTTTTCTGCCTTTTTTCCAATTTTATAAACCGAATATTTCCAGTTGCAGAACCACTGTCCGATTTCTTTCAAATTATCCTGTCCCATAATAGAAGAACTGCCCGGAACATAAGATCGTTTTTGCTCTGCGGCAGTATCAATGCCGTACTGCAAAACATCCAGCGGCTTCGTCTCATTTTCATCCATCGCAAGATACCCCATCTGCTGCTGCGCCTTGTCTGCAACAATCTCCAAAATCACAAACGGATTATCTTTTGTTCCTTTTTTCCCTTCGCAGGTCGGCACATCCGAGGTTGCCGGTTTCGCTCCGGTACCCATTTCGCCAATCCAGTTCTTTCCTTCATCCGTCACAGAATCCAAAGCAATTGAGTCCGGTTCCCCTTTCACATACGGTTCTTTCGGACTAAACATACCAAATGCTCTTGTATAAATGCCGATACCTACAACAATGGCGATTACAATTGGAATCAAACTATATAAAAACCATATTTTCTTTCTTGTCCTCAAAAAAACCGCCTCCTTTATTGATTTCTCATCATAACTTCTTTATCACAGGTAAACTCTGCCATATCTTCATTTTTCAACTGCAGTGAAATATGGAGAATATCCTTTTGCTTTTTCTCTTTATCTTCTTTTTTCTCACATGTAAAATCTTTTACATGATCTAATAAAAGATGTTTTTTATCCGAGGTCAAAACCGCCTTCTTCGTCTCGGTGTCCTTTGCAAAATAAACGGCATCGCCATCCTGCCAGTAATAACTTGCAAGCGAACTCTCCGGCTTATGATCTGCACCGATTTTATTCTTTGTTATTGTAAGTCGTTTTTTATTGTCATCCCATTCGACACGGCTTCCTTCCATCACATAAGTCGTCATGTGGTTTAATGTCTCTTTTGCCTGATTCTGCAAATCCACCGAGGTCTGTGTAATTCTCATGTTCCTCGTTGCAAAACCAATCAGACCAATGATTGCCGTAAGAACAATAGCTGAAATCGCCATGGCTATCATTAATTCAATCAGCGAATATCCCGCTCGTACTTTTCCTTTCATACAATCACCTTCCACAATCAACTCTTTACTGTAATTCTTCCACATAGTGTTTACCGGTATCCTTCACCAGATATACCATGTAGTCATTTACATTATCGTCATAAACTTCAATTTCTTCAGGTCCAACGGAAAATGCGCCGTCTTTTTTCTGAATTCCTATCGTGATGACCTCTCCGTCCGTCAATTCTTTTCCATCATATTTGAGGGAAATGCCAGATTCGCCAACCGACTCTCCTTCCCCTGACGGGGTGTAACTTTCCTCTTCGGTATAATCAATAAAATAATTTCCTGACTGTTTATACAAATGCATAAATAACTGCTTATTGCTTCCCATGTTTTTAGATTTCAAGTTCGTCAAGCTCGAATCAATATCATAAGCCATCCCCTTTACATCGGCAGAACGGACCATATTATAAGTAACCGCAATACCACCGGTAATCATTCCCAAAATGGCAATAACAATTATCATTTCCATTAAGGAAAATCCATCTCTTTCTTTTACTTTTTCCATGTCCGCTGCCTCCTTTCCAATGTATTTTCCGCTTAATAAGAGTTTTTCTCCCAGTTTTCATACGAAATACAGGATGAAAAATCCGTTGCATTCTGTACACCGCGTCCGGTATATCCATAAAACAGTTCTTTCAATTTATCGTCATTTTTTGCCGTTTCCAAAAGTTTTCCAACTAAAACCATATTGGATTTCAAGTTCAGATTACTTCTTGTCGTTGTCACTTTTCCTTTGGCTAAAATAAGTCCCTCGAAATCACTCTGTACTTCGACATCGCCACCGGCAATAATAATTCCCTTTTTCATCGAACCATCTACAACATAATCTCCCGGTGTCGCATAAATCGTACCGGATTTTTTTTCATCGTTCTTTGTCATAACCGTCGTCAATTTAGAAAAATCAATCAGCCGGTCTGCTACCAGTGCATTCGCATTTTCCGGCAAACGCATACTTCCCGTTGCCCCAGAGGCAAGAAGGGATAACTGATACCCCACATAATCCTGACCCTGCTTTCTGCCATCCGCTAACAATTCTTCATTTGGATTTCCGGCATTATTAAAATAATTATCGGACTGCATACTGCTTCCACCCGCCGCATAATAATTCTGAATCACATTACCGGCAACCAAAAATAGTTCTGAAGAAAATTTCATATTCGTATCATCCACCGTAGATACATACGGTTTTGCCCGCTCATCGAGCTGGTCCTTATTGGATACGGTTTCTCCATCTTCCTCTTTTGAACCTTGATAGTAATTTCTAAAATATTCGTTTGCATTCTTCTCATCTTTAAATTTCAAATAATAAAATACATAGCCGCCGGAGTTACTATAGTTCGCCGTATATGGCTCGGCAGAGTCTAAGTATTTTCCAATATTCGAATTTAAAAGTGCCGTTTTGTCAATTGAAACTTTTTCTCCTCGAATCACCGGATTGTGTGTATCCTGTGCATCTCTTCCATCTTCCGGAATAATATACTCATCCGGCAAAAGATAGGCAATCTGATTACTCTTTACTGCGATGGACTCACCCATCATAATATCGGAAACCCTAGCATTTCCGCTCTCATCGTTTCTCGAAACAAAAGTTCTTCCGGCAAGAATCAGTTTATCCAGATTTTTTGCTTTCAACGTTGTATTTAATCCATTCACCAAAATCGCACTGCTGTAATCAGAGCGCGCCGTCGATGTTGTCTTTGTATTCTGCTCATTATAACTGTAGCCATAATACTTTCCGGAAAGGGTAACAATCGAATTGTTTGCCTCAATATCCAAATCATTTGCCACATAAGCATTTTCATTCAAATCCAATTTTGTCTGCAGCGTTGACTCCGAATCCATCCCCTGTGATTTCAGGCGGATGTTCTGTACCCACAGATTTCCCGCTGCTTTTTCACCCTGTAAAGAAACCGTCGCACCGCCAAGCAAATCAAGACTTCCTCTGCTGATAATGGTCGGGCTGTAAAAATAGGCTGCATTCTGGCTCTCTACTTTTATACCGGCATCTTTATCCCCGGTATAAATATTTCCCCGGAAAGTGACACCTTTGTTATTATCATTATTCGCAACCGCCAAAGAAGAATCCGAAATTACAATATAATCCTTAATCTCCTCTAACGTAGAATCCCCCTCAAATTTGTAATCCGGCACCTTCATGCAAATATCGGTGCGAATCGTCGAGCGGTAATCCGCAGCGTCCGTATAGTCAATCATCATATTTTTAATGGTCAGCGAATACTGATTATCCGCATCCACATCAATCACAAATGCTAAGTTCGTTCCCTTCTGCGTTGTAACGGCATCCGGAACTTTCGACAATTTCTTCAAAATGGAAAGGTCACAGTTCTGCTCTGTTCCCACTTTGCTTTCATCCCATGCATACGAATAGCCCATCAGTTTTGATGCCAGCAAACTAATATATTTTTCAGAAAAAGTTTTGTGCATACTGTCTTTTGTCTTTGTGTAATGCTCTACCACATCTTTATAAGCTTCCTCTCCGGCATCCCCGGCATATTCCAAAAGTCCGGTCTTAACTTCCTCAAGAATTCCTTCTGTCTGGTAAAAATTATCCGATGCGTTGTGGTCAACATTTACTGAAATGAAATAACGGCTTGCAATCGTCAAAAGAATCGTTCCAATGGCAGTAATAAAAAGAATCCCAATGATTACGGTAACCAATGAGGAACCCTCTCTTTCTCTATGCCAAATATTTTTTATCGTATTTCGCATCCTTTTCACGCCCCCTTCGATGATTGCAGATGGACAATTCGATTATCCTCTGAATAATTCGTTTCTGACGCTTCATAAACATCTACCGTAACACCGGCGATTCTCTCCTGCTTTTCATGGGTAACAAAATCTGTCTGAAAACTTCCAGCAGAAAAAGACGCCCCGTTTGTATAATAAACAGGCTGTAAGAAATTTCCGGAGCCACTAAGCATAATTTTATAGCCGGCTGCCGGTGCTGCATCTCCTTTCTGGCATATGAAATAAAACTTCAACTGTTTCGCTTCGTCAATTGATAAATCTCCCAGATTCACTTCAACCGAATCCGTCAAAGCATTGTCATGAAGAAGATTATATAAAATGTATATATTTTCTAATGTCTCTTTTTCCGCTTTCTGGTTTTTCACTACCGCGCTAAACTCAGACCCATTATATGAATACCGGTAGGAAACATCAATCCGGTAAATGCCTTCCTGTTCCGTATCATTCTGAATATCAATCACAATATCTCTTGAAAGTCCATTTTCAATTGTGCTTTTGCTGACACTCGGATTTTTGTAGTAAAAATGACTTACCGCCGCCTGCATCTGGTCAGATTCAACAATAACAGCATTTTTCGCCGAATAAATTTCCTGCAGCTTTGGCTGCTCATAATTATTGTATTTGGATTCCACCTGGTTTCCCTCAGAATCCGTTGTGTCATAATCATAATCAAATAACACGCGTGCCTGATAATCAGAGCCATTTAATGTGACTTTTTTAGACAATGTCATCTGCTTATTCTTTTTTTTCACAAGCGTCCACGCACTGCCTGTCGCCGCCATCAACTGACTGTCAATATCCGTAAGTGTCTTGCAGGAGTCTACCTCTTCTAATACCGATTGTGCCACAAGATCTGCTTCCTGCGTGCTCTTACCGGTTGATGAATAAAAATTTGCACTCGAAAAAAAGGAAAGTAGAGCCAATGAAGCGACACCCAAAATGGCAATCGCAATCAATACTTCAATCAGCGAAAACCCCTGTACCTGTCTTTTCATTCTCTCACTTCCCTTCACTCACATACAACTTATATATACCTTATTTCTTAAACGTACCGAAAACATCTTCATTTCCAAGAATGATGCCTGAAATATCCGGCTCAACATATGCCTTTCCGTTTCCATTCAAGCTGAAAAAGTGAACTAAAATCGTTCCACTTAATTTTCCGGTACTGTTATCAAACGTAAGGTTAATTGATACAACCGACATTGGTTCTACATTTTTTGCCACCCAGTCAATTGCCTTTAAAATCTGTTTTTTCGTACCGGTCAACTCAATTTCATAAGGAGAAGCCTTTCCAACCATCTTCATAACAGAAACTTTTTTCTCCGGATTCTTTTCCACATCACTCAACGTCGTTTCTTCGGATTCTGTGGACTGCTCCGCATCATCACCGGTTCCTGTTGTCACAATAAACTTACCATCCTTAAAAAAAGTCTTATCTGCCTGTGGACGTATTGCACGCAGACGAACACCACTTGCCACTGACATTTTGTAAATATTACTAATCGCTTTCTGCTGTGTCATCTTGCACGGATACGTCTGCGATTTTTTCTGAATTTCCTTCTGCGTCTTTGCCTGAGAAGCATTCATCTCATTTACGCGAATCTGCAAATCACTTAAATAATTCACTTCATTCATTTTCTGACCGGAATCCGTTTTCAAACGATTTGCCTGCTTCATATTTCTTTGAAATACAAATATCACGGTTCCAAGCAGAATCAATAATCCGCCAAGAATCAATATCAATCGTTTTTGTACGGTTGTCAATCCATTCTTCATCATTTCATCCCCGCTCTCTTTTTACTCTGTCTGACTGCCCTCTATCTCAGATGCTTTTTTATTCGCATCCACCACTTTATTGTAGGCAAATGTTATCGTATATGAATATTGTTTCTTCTTTGTCAGTGCTTCGTTGGTCTCGGTAATCGAGTCAATTTTCACACTGGAAATTCCATCAATTTTTTCAAGCTGAATCTGCAGGGCAGACAGCGATAAAAGTTTATCGGTACTGATTGCATTAATCGTAACTTTTTCTTCATCACTGGTAATGCTCTGAATCTTAAAGGATTTCGGGCACTGTGCTTCCATACTCTTTAACAAGGCATGAAAATGATTGTTTTTATTATCACAATATAAATCAAACACATCGAGCATTTTCCGATTCACTACCTCTTCCAGCAAGGCAGCGAATTCAGACTCTACCGGTTCCATCGCCTGTACGCGGTTCGTCCACATACGGTTGGTTTCTTTTTCCTGCAACAATCGCATCACAGAAAAGCCACCCACTAAAATACTAATCAAAAGGCAGCCTGCAAAAATCAGAACTGCGCCTGTCATGGAACCTTTCTTTTCTTCTTTTTGACGCACGGCGTTGGATACAAAATGAACCGAATCAAAAACAGCTCCAAAACAGTTAATATACTGTAAAATGTAAGCGTTAATATTTACTTTACGGTTAAAGCGAACGCCTGCAAGTTCTTCCGGCGTATGTGTCTGGATTCCCAGTTCATTTGACAACAGTTCATGAATTCCTGCTACTGCACAGCCTTTTCCCATGCAAATAATTTCCTGTATCGGCCGGTCTTTGTATTTGGAATTATAATATTCAATCACTCGTCCAATATTGCCAATCAGATAAGACGCATTATCTGTCACTTCAATTCTTTTATCCAATGACGGATTATTCTCCGGATTTTCTGAATTTAAGTTGTGTAAAATCACACGATTCCGTTTCAGAAGTGTATAGGCTTCTTCTTCCGTCTGCACCTGAAATACCGGTTCTTGCAAGAGAACCTCTGTAAATACGTTAATTCCATACGGAACTACTCGCTGTAGCAAAAGTTTATTATCACTGATAATATTAACAAGCGTTGCCGACTGGTTAATCTGAATCGACATTGTAACGCCCTCTTTGCTTTTAACCTGACGGCGCATCACCTGGAAAACAGCGTTTCCATCAGCATCAATTGATTCAATATGAAGTCCTGCCGCATTAGCAAGTGTGTAATAGGAATCAATCAAATCAGACGGTGCTGCAAACACCATGACATCCTGAATAAGTCCGCCCTCTTCTGTTTTCTTCGGTTCCCCCTGTTCCACATAAGAAAAAATATATTTTTCCACGTCAATCGGGAACAAATCCGACACTTTTGCCATAACTAACGGCTGGATTTTCATTTTCTTTTTAGCAATTGGAACACTGGTTTCACGGCTTGCAATCTTTCCGCTCGCTACGGTAAAAATAACATCCTTCGTGCGAATCCCTTTATCTGCACATGCTTTCCGGATGCAGGTTGCCAGTTCAGTAACCTCTATAATCATACCGTCTTTTACTGCATTTTCCGGCGTAGGAAAACGTACACAGCCATATACGGTCGGATAATTTGCCGTATATTCCATATGCACAATCTGAACTTCATTTGTACCAATTCGTACAACAATTACTTTTTTCGTCATTCATTCATCCTCCTATAATCCCTTTCGCCATTTTTACAATGCTTTATGATAAAGCACTCTAAAAATGGCAAATGTTAATATACAAAAGTACGGACGTACCAATTTAACACGGTATCGCCCCATAACAAAACAAGATAAACTCCCATCGCCAGATAAGGAGTTGTTGGAAATCTTCCTGATTTTTTATGGTATAACTGAATCCCCCCCTGAATCACTGCACCAAGCAGGCAGCCGACAATCAGTGCCAGTAAAGAATGTCCAAATCCGATACACAACCCAATACACGCCATGAATTCAATGTCGCCCAAACCAAGTCCTGCTTTTCCCGTAACCTTTTTAAACAGAAGTGCGCACACAAGTAAAAATACTCCCATAAACAAAGCGCCTGCGATGTAATACAGCCACTGTGACGCATGAAAGAATAAATGAACTACCCCAACGACAATCATCAAAATCTCACAAACAGTCGGAAACTTCATCGTCTTTAAATCCGTCACCGCAATGACTATCATGATAGAAGTAAGGACACACCAAAGGATACTGTCCGGATTCAATCCGCAGATAGCAACCACTAAAACGTATAAAATTCCGTTTGCCAGTTCGACAAGCGGATACTGAATCGAAATCTTTGCTCCACAGTACCTGCATTTGCCACGAAGTGCCAAATAACTGAACACAGGAAACAAATCATACCACTTCAATGGATGCTTACAATTCATACAATGGGAGCCCACCGTGACAACACTTTCCCCCTTTGGCATTCGGTATATGCATACATTAAGAAAACTTCCTATTATGATGCCATACAAGAATACAATTATGTAGAGGATAAAGTGTTCCAATGCCATAGCGGGCTCTCCCTTGTAAATTCTTAATTAAATCAACTGATTAGTTTGATGCCGGTGTTGTACTGAACTCTACTTCATCCGAATCTTTTGCTGCACCACTTGCATCACCAATATATACCTTAAATCCCTTATCGGACTTCTGGAAATAGAATTTCTTTCCAGTACAGTTTTTAGATGATAAACCTTTTTCAGTCTCAGCAAGGGACTTCTCAAGATAACTCTCAATTTTCTTTTTCAAATCAGCATTCAAGGAAGCAGATGCTGTAGCAGTTGTCATCTTGTTAACTTCTGTTGCATACTTGCTGTTAACGGATGCAGCCGACTTAAATGCAGTTGCCACCTCATTCAATGCAGCACGGTCTGTAGATTCTCTGGAACTTTCCAAGTAAGGAAGTACTACCAAAGCTACAACACCAATCAAGATTGCCATAATAGCAATAACGATGATTAACTCAATCAGAGAGAAACCCTCTCTCTCACCACTTAAATACTTCTGAATTTTTCTTCTCATAGTTACACTCTCCTTTTTTTAATTTTCCCACGACCAGTATAGGCTTAGCCGTACGGGTGACTTTATAAGTCTTATATTGTTATTATACACAAATTTCTTTAGGGTTTCAAGTGATACTTTGACGTTGTTGTCATTCTCACCATTGAACATTTACATATTTTTCTCTCCCTTGTAACAATTCAAGGCATATACGGAATCATTATTTTCTTAATCTTCCCCTTATTTACTGTTAAATCAGCAAACTGCCCTACAATAGATTTGTCTACCCTTTTCTTCATCCATTTCTCGCTTCTCTTATATGCCTTCTCAGGACTTTCTGAAGCATCTTTTATCGTGCATTTGTCTTGTAACACTGCTTTAAAAGTCTCTGGCTCAATACTATAAATAGAGCCATCACTGCCCCAATTATCCACCTTGTGATACCAAACCGTATTTCCTTTTATTTTTGTAACAATGGCATAGCCATCAAATGATTTCTTTGTTGTTGACGGCTGTATACTTTCCAACATTTTTCTGGCATAGTTTTCAACTGTAAAATATAGTGATGCTGTATTATATTCTTCCATCATTTTATTTGCAGATTTTTTATAATACTGAATATATGTCTTTCTTTTTTCTGATTTGTCTACAAGGAGTTGAATCAGCTGTTTTTTCAAGTAGTACGCCCTATACTCTTTTCCTTTAATTTTACCATAGGAAAACATTAGGTCATTTCCATGAAAATAATAAGTCATTTTCCCCTTTTCAAAGTTCAAAGTAACCGTTTGATTTTTTGTTTTTAATTGTTTTGATTTCTTGTAATAAAACTGCTTGATTGTATCAATGCGCTTTGAAACAACACTTTTAGAAAAAATCTTGTGTTTATACACACTTCTTGCAGAGGCAGTTTCTCCTGTATTCATAACAACCATAACAAACAACAAAAAAATCACACCCATATGAAACAATATATTTTTCATTTTAAATTCCTCCCATCATAATTTCCTATGCTTTTCCTGCATCCTGGTAAATCTTAAGCATTGGCATCATAACCGCTCCAATTACGCCTCCTACAATAACAGCAAGCACAACAATAATAAGTGGCTCCATAGCTGATGTGAGATTTTTGGTAGCTGTTTCCACTTCTCCTTCGTAGTATTCTGCTACTTTATCTAACATCTGCTCCGTCGTACCGGTTTCCTCGCCAATTTTAAGCATATGTGTCACCATCGGTGGAAATACACCAGAAGCCTCTAATGGTTCTGACATCGGGATTCCCTGCATAACCTCTTCACGACAATCTTTTACTGCTTTCCGAATCACTCGGTTTTCAATGACATTTCCCACAATCTCAAGGGCTTCCACCAAAGGAACACCCGACATAATAAGCGTAGACATTGTCATCGAGAACTTTGCCGCCGCATTTTTTACGGAAAAATTGCGAAACATCGGTATTTTTAAAGCGACCCGGCTGGTAAACTGTTTGCCAGGCTCCGTCTTTTTGCCACAGATAATAAAAGTAAGCAGCAAAATAAGTCCTATCGCTATCGCAATAAAATTGCTCGTCATAAAATCGCTCAGTCCAATTACCATTTTGGTCAGCATCGGCAGGTCCTCGCCCATACTTTCAAAGGTCTGCTGGAAGTTTGGAATTACTGTAGTCATCAAAACAATAATTACGCCAACTGCTACTACTAAAACAACAATTGGATAAATCATTGCAGATTTAATCATGGAATTTAATTTCATATCTTTGTCAAACTGCGTACAAATACGGTTAAACGCAATTTCCAGATTACCGGTTGCCTCACCCGCAGCAACCATATGAATCAAAAGAGACGGGAATATTTTACTTTCCATTTCCATGGCATCTGCTAAACTGTCTCCCTTTTCCACATTTACCATGACACGGTAAAGAGCTTCTCTAAGATATTTATTTTCTGTCTGATCCTGAACCATACGCAGACCGTCAATGACGGTTACGCCCGCTGTCAAAATACTGTAAAACTGTTTACAAAAAATGGTAATATCCTTTTTCTTGACCGGATTTCCAATCGTAATATTCCAACTGGCGTTGTCAAGGTCAAATGCTTCACTAAGCTCCAAAACGATGCTGCCTTCACCCTTGAGTTTGCGCATTGCCGCCTCTTCACTGACAGCTTCCATCGTTCCTTTTTTCTCTTTGCCATATTTATCTGTAATGAGATATTTATACTTTGCCAATTCATTCTCCCCTTTCTCGTGTTTTAAAAGCCACCGCTCCCAAACGTAGGACCATCCCAGTCATCCATCTGCCACGAAGGTTCAGCTAACGGTGTTGGCATTTTCCCAGCCGGAATACGTCTTGCCAAATTCGACGGGTCCTGTGCAAATGTCATCGCATCCTCAGCCGTAATCTGATGTGTGCGGTAAAGCTCATAAAGCGCATCATCCATCATCATCATACCGCTTTGTTTATTGGTCTGGATAATGGATGGTATCTGATGTGGTTTCGCCTCTCGAATCAAATTGCGGACCGCACTGTTGGCATACATAATTTCAAAGGCTGCCACGCGACCTTTGCGGTCAGCCGTAGGCAGTAACTGCTGGGAAATAATCGCCTCCAAAAGAGTCGCTAACTGCAAACGAATCTGCGCTTGCTGATTCATTGGAAATACATCAATAATACGCTCAATCGTAGGAACCGCTCCAATGGTATGCAAAGTCGATAGTACAAGGTGTCCGGTCTCTGCCGCTGTAACTGCGGTAGCAATCGTGTCTAAGTCTCGCATCTCACCAACCAAAATAATATCCGGATCTTCTCGCAGCGCAGCGCGCAACGCCCCTGCATAGGACTGGGTATCAATTCCGACCTCTCTCTGATTTACAATTGATTTTTCATGACTATGTAAATACTCAATCGGATCTTCCAGTGTAATAATATGTTTGTTCTGTGTCTGGTTAATAATATGAATCAAAGATGCCAATGTCGTTGATTTACCGCTTCCTGTCGGTCCGGTAACTAAAATCAGACCACGCTTTTTCTTGACCAGTTCCAAAACGGACTGCGGCAGGCCAAGTGATTCCGGACTTGGAATTTCGGTATTCACAAGTCGGATAACAAACGACATCGTTCCACGCTGTTTGAAAATATTGACACGAAAGCGTCCCACGCCTTTAATCGCATAGGAAAAATCGACTTCTCCTTCGCGGTTAAATCGTTCTACCAGACGCCCCGGTATCATCTGTTCTACTAATGCTTTAGAATCCGCCGGAAGAATCCGTCCTTCCATCAACGTCACAAGTTCTCCGTTTACACGGCATTTCGGTGGGATACCTACCGTTACATGAACATCACTTGCGCCCATTTTTCTTGCTCGAATCAGCAAATCATCAATCGTCATTACGACCTCCCCATTTCCATTCCTGCCATTATTCTGTCGCGATGCGCTCCACTTCTGCAATGGAGGTAACTCCCTGCAAAACGAGTTTTGCCGCACCAATACGTAACGTTGTCATTCCTTCACTCAAGGCAACTTTCTGAATTTCATCGGCACCGCCGCCGGCAGCAATTACTTTTCTTACTTCCGGAGATACCGTCATAATCTCATATACACCAATTCGTCCGCGGTAACCGGTACCATTACAGAATGCACAACCCTGTCTGCCCGGCTCGTAAATCGGCTGTGTTCCTTCTCCGCGAATCCGAAGTCTCCTTTTATCCTCATCGGTTATCATCCTTTGTCTCTTACACTTCGGACACAGACGGCGCACCAGCCGCTGTGCAATAATACCAACCGTAGAATCGGCAATCAGATATGGCTCCACACCCATATCCGCCAGACGGGTAACGGTACTTGCTGCACTATTTGTATGCAGGGTGCTTACTACCAAGTGTCCGGTGATTGCGGCTTTTACCGCAATACTTGCCGTCTCTTCATCTCGAATCTCACCAATCATAATGATATCCGGGTCCTGACGAAGAATGGAACGAAGTGCGGATGCAAAGGTAAGTCCCGCCTTTTCGTTAACCTGAACCTGATTGATTCCATCTACATCTGCCTCAACCGGATCCTCAACCGTAACTATGTTTACACTGCCCTCGTTCAACTCACTCAGTACCGTATACAACGTTGTCGATTTACCACTACCGGTAGGTCCGGTAACTAAGATAATGCCATGCGGCTGGTGAACCAGATGGTCAAACCGGCGCATCTCCACTTCCGGAAATCCAAGTTCACTTTTATCTCTCGTAAGCGCTGACTTCGATGCCAGACGCATTACAATCTTTTCTCCAAAAGTCGTCGGCAGGCTCGATACACGAATATCATATTCAACACGGTCAAAACGCTGTGTCATACGTCCATCCTGCGGTGCTCTTTTCTCAGAAATATTCATGCCGCTGATAATTTTAATACGCGCTACAATTGCATTTAATAATTCTTTTTCATAACGCATCATTTCCTGCATCACGCCATCAATACGAAAACGCACACGCACGCTGTCTTCCAACGCTTCAATGTGAATATCACTTGCTCTTTCGTTCACTGCCTGCTCAATAATTTTATTTACCAGTAAAACAATCGGTGCATTATCAACTTCTTCGTTTGCTTCCTCCTGTTTTTCTCTGGCATTCTGCTGCTCCCTGCGCTCTTTGGAATATGTTTCTGCCATCTTGGCAACCTGCTCATTTCCATAATAGCGCTCAATCCCAAAACGCACATCGGACGGTGTCGCAACCATCGCCTCAATCTGCATGTTCGTCACAATCGCCAAGTCATCAATTGCGATAATATCCATCGGGTCCGCCATTGCCACACGCAGGATATTCGGATTATCCGGATCAACTTCAAACGGAACCACATTGTGCTTTCTTACAATTGTCTCCGGTAAAAGCGAAATCACTTCCGGTGCAATTTTTGCCTCGCGGATTTTTGCTATCGGATAGCCCATCTGCTGATGAAGAGCTTCTACAATTTCGTTTTCATCGGTAAATTTTAACTCAATCAAAGTCTCGCCAAGCTTCAAGCCAAGTTCTCTCTGCTTTTTAAGTGCTTCCCCAAGCTGTTCACTGGTAACTACGCCGGCATCTACCAGCAAATCGCCAAGTCTCTTACGTTTTCTGCCAATCATATGGATTCACCTTAATTTTCTGTATTTGCTTCTTCTTTTGCGTTTTTGTTTTTACGAAGTTTAATACCAACCGCAATGCCGGCAGCCGCTGTTGCTCCAAACATAACCAAACGAATCAAATAATACCCCAATGCTTCCAGAATTGTTCTTTCCATTCTACACACCTTCCTTATTCTTATTGATTTAACGTTTATCTGCGATTTGCCAACTCTCTGGTGATGTCTTCCCAAGTCAGACCACATTCTGCCATAAGTACCATCATATGATAGAGGAAATCAGCAATCTCATACTTTAACTCTTCTGCATTTGGATTCTTCGCCGCAATAATAATTTCCGACGCTTCTTCCCCGCATTTTTTCAAAATTTTATCAATTCCCTGCGTAAACAGATAATTGGTATACGAACCCTCTTTCGGATTTTTCTTTCGGTTTTCAATCGTCTCAAAATCTTCCTGTAAAATCGTTAATGGATTGGTATCAATGTAATCTTTCTTTGCCAGTTCTTTGAAAAAGCAGCTGTAAGAACCGGTATGGCAGGCAGCACCAACTTGATGCACTTTTGCCAGAATCGTATCGTTATCACAGTCTAACGAAAGTTCTTTTACATACTGATAATGGCCGGAGGTGTCTCCTTTGCACCATAATTTTTGACGGCTTCTGCTGAAATACGTCATCTTTCCGGTCTCACAGGTAGCCTGATATGACTCTTCGTTCATATAGGCAAGCATCAGCACCTGACCCGTACGGTAATCCTGCACGATACAAGGAACTAATCCTTTATCATCTGTTTTAAATTCTGAAAATGGAATGGCACTTTTAAATGTATTCATCTCAATACCGGCCTCTTCCATATTTCGTTTTACTTTGAACAAATCGCGACGCTCAAAATAATTGGTTGCCACGCCCTGTACCTCTTCGATTTTCAACAAATCTTCCAAATCGTTGCGGAGCAGACTGTCTCGAATCAGAAAGTTCTTTCCGCTTGCTTTTATTCTTCGGTTTAATGGTTCTCCGGTATTTACATGTTTCAATAAAAGTGTCGATACCGGAAAAGCAATTTTTTCAAATGGAAGCCCTTCATCCACTTCCACAAGAATTTTATCTTCACCAAATCTGGCTGCAGCTTCTTTAATCACACCTTCATCCGGGCAGATTTCGTATTTCACAACTACGCGGTCCGCTCCTGTGTAAAATGCTTTTTTTACATCTTCAAAACGGGCTGCATACATGCCAACAATAAATGGTATATCAATTTTTTTATCAATCTCTTTTAAGGTTGCTAAAAATTCTTCTCTTTCTTCTGTTATTTTTGAGTAATTGTATAAAAACAATTCATCTGCTCCTGCAAAACAATAATCTTCTGCCATCGTCACTACATTGGCAGCTAATTCATTCTCCCCGTTAATAAAGGGAATCAGTTTTTTATAAGACACGTCTCTTCCTCCTCTATCATTTAAAGAACGCCCTTTGTCGAAAGGACTCCTTCAATTCTGTCATCTACTTTTGAAGCCATATCCATCGATTTTGCAACCGCTTTAAACATCGCCTCTACTACATGGTGAGTGTTTTCTCCTGCTAACTGCTTAATGTGCAGATTCATCTGTGCACCGCTTGCTAATCCCATAAAGAACTCTTTCACCACTTCCGTCTCCATCGTACCAAGCCGCTGTGCTTTTAGCTCAGCGTCATAGGCAAAATACATGCGTCCCGAAAAATCAAGAGAAGCAAGCACCAGTGCATCGTCCATCGGCAATACAAAATAACCAAAACGGGCAATTCCCTTTTTGTCACCTAATGCTTTCAAAAACGCCTGTCCTAAAACAATTCCGGTATCCTCTACCGTATGATGGGCGTCCACATGGGTATCTCCCTGTACCGATACTGCCAAATCAAATAAACCATGTTTGGCAAATCCCTCCAGCATATGGTCAAAAAAGCCAATTCCGGTATGTATGTCATACTGACCGGTTCCATCCAAATCCAGTTCGATAACAATTTCCGTCTCCTTGGTATCCCGCTCGCACCGCGCAAAACGACTCATGTTCTTCTCTCCTTTCACTTACGCAACATATCATTTTTATTATATCGTTTTCCCTTGTAAAAAGCAAGGTTTTCGGTCAAGTATCCGAATTATTTTCAAGCCAGCTTTTATACAAATCCGGTCTTCTCTCACGTGTGCGCATAATGGACTGCTCTTTGCGCCATTCATTAATTTTTTCATGGTGTCCGCTCATCAAAACATCCGGCACTCTGCGCCCTAAAATTTCAACCGGTCTTGTATACTGCGGATATTCTAACAGACCATCCGAAAAACTTTCCGTCTCCGCAGACTCCTCATTGTTTAACACGCCGGGAACCAGTCTGGCAATCGCATCCATCATCACAAGTGCCGGCAGTTCTCCGCCTGTCAGTACATAATCACCAATTGACACATAATCTGTCACAATTTCTTCCAGCACACGCTCATCCACGCCCTCATAGTGGCCGCACAAAAAGACAAGCACATCTTCTTTTGAAAAATCTTTCGCAATTTTCTGAGAAAAAACATCACCCTGCGGTGTCAAATAAATAACACGTGGTCTTTTCCCCGCTTCACTGCATATCTGTTCATAACAACGGTAAATCGGCTCTGCCTCCATCACCATACCAGCGCCCCCGCCATACGGATAATCATCCACTTTTCCATGCTTATTGAGCGTATAATCCCGTATATTCATTACCTGCAGAGAAATCAGTCCATCTGCCATGGCACGCCCCATAATACTCGTGTTCATCGCCTGTTCAATCATTTCCGGAAATAACGTCATTACATAATATTTCATTCTATCAGCCCTTTCATGACATGTGCTCTTACAATTCCTTCTTTTGTATCCACTTTCTTGATACAGTCCGGGATAACCGGGAAAAGCACTTCTTTTCCCTCTTTTGTTTCAATTACAAATACGTTGTTTGCTCCGGTTTCCATAACATCTGTTACTTTGCCGATTTCTTCTTCGGTATCCTCGTTAATAACAACGGCTCCGGGAACATCACAAAGATAATACTGCCCCTCTTTAAGCGGAAGTGCATTATCTCTCGTAACCATCAAATCGCATTTACGGAACCGCTCAACATCATTTATATTATTAAATTCTTTAAATTTCAAAATTACAATATTTTTAAAATATTTCACACTCTCCACATGAAGCGTTAAATTTCCCTCTTTTGTAATCAAAATAACCTCATCACATTTTTTAAAACGTTTTACATCATCCGTTGTCGGGAATACTTTCACTTCCCCTTTGATCCCATGCGTTGTTGTCACAACACCAATTCGCAGTAAATCTTCCATAATTCATCCTTTCCCTCTTTTTGGTAAGATACAAAACACCCCGCAGACAAAAGCCCGCAGGGTATTCATGACGCGAGAACACGCCTCATCCTTATTGAATGTCAACCATAATCTTCTTGTCACCTTTAGAACCGGCGGCACGGACAACGGTACGAATTGCTTTCGCAATACGTCCCTGTTTACCAATCACTTTACCCATGTCTTCCGGTGCTACCGTAAGATTCAAAACAATCTGTTTTTCATCTTCTGTCTCCGTGACAACGACATCTTCCGGACTGTCTACTAATGCACTAGCAATCACTTCTACTAATTCTTTCATTACCAGCCCTCCTATTTCTCAATACCTGCCTGTTTGAACAAACGTGCAACTACGTCTGTCGGCTGAGCACCATTCTGCAACCATTTCTTTGCTGCTTCCTCGTCTACCTTTACAACACATGGTTCCTGATTTGGGTCATAAGTACCAATCTCAGCGATGTTTCTTCCATCTCTAGGAGATCTCTCATCAGCAACTACAATTCTATAAAATGGTGATTTCTTCTGCCCTAATCTTTTCAATCTGATTTTTACTGCCACGTCTTTCACCTCCTTATTCTAATCTAAAAATCTATCTCCAAAAAATTTCCAAAGAAATTCTTTTTGGATATCATATTACATCCCGCCAAACGGGAACTTAAAGCCGCCAAACCCGCCTTTTCTGCGTCCTTTTCCGGACATCATGCCAGACATCTGCTTCATCATCTTACGGCTCTGTTCAAACTGTTTCATCAGACGGTTTACCTCGCTGATGTCTACACCGGCACCTTTTGCAATGCGGCGTTTTCTTGATGGATTAATGATTCCCGGATTTGTCCGCTCCTCAATTGTCATGGAGTAGATAATTGCCTCCGTTCCTTTGAGGGCATTATCATCAATTTCTAAATCCGCAGGCAGTCCCATGCCCGGAAGCATACTGAGAATACTGCTTAAGCCGCCCATCTTCTTCATCTGCTGCATCTGCTCTAAAAAGTCATTAAAATCAAATTCAGCTTTTTTTATCTTCTTTGCCATCTCGGCGGCTTTTTGTTCATCAATCTGTTCTTCTGCTTTTTCAATCAGTGACAACACATCACCCATGCCAAGGATTCGGGACGCCATGCGGTCCGGATAAAACTGCTCCAAATCGGATAACTTTTCACCCATACCGACATAATAAATCGGTCGTCCGGTCACAGCACGAATTGAAAGTGCCGCACCACCTCTGGTATCACCGTCAAGTTTTGTAAGAATGACGCCATCCACATGTAACTTTTCATTAAAGGATGATGCTACATTCACCGCATCCTGACCGGTCATTGAATCCACAACCAAAATGGTCTGATGAACTTCTACCTGCTCTTTTATCTTCGCGAGTTCCTCCATCATGTCCTCATCAATATGAAGACGTCCGGCGGTATCGAGAATCACTACATTATTTCCGTTTGCCTTTGCGTGCTCCACACCGGCTTTTGCAATATCCACCGGATTGTGATTCGTTCCCATCGAAAATACAGGAACTTCCTGCTTGTCTCCATTTATCTGTAACTGCTCAATCGCAGCCGGACGATAAATATCACACGCAACTAAAAGCGGTCTTTTTCCTTTTGCCTTTAACTTTCCGGCAATTTTCGCTGTCGTAGTCGTTTTACCGGCACCCTGGAGACCACACATCATAATAACCGTAATCTCATTGCCGGGAAGAAGGTCAATTTCTGTGGTTGTTTCTCCCATCATCTTGACCAGTTCTTCATTTACATATTTAATAACGGTCTGTCCGGGCGTAAGACTATTGAGTACATCTTCCCCGGTCGCACGCTCCTGTACCGCTTTGACAAACTGCTTTACTACTTTAAAGTTTACATCTGCTTCAAGCAAAGCCATCTTCACTTCACGAAGTGCAGTCTTAACATCTGCTTCCGTCAAGCGTCCTTTACTTCGCAGACCCTTGAATACATTTTGAAGTTTAGCCGTCAAATTATCAAATGCCACGAGTAATCCCCTTTCTTTATATCAGTTCATATATCTCTTCGGCGAGTGTTGTAATCTGTCCTGCCGTTTGTTCATCAAAATTTTCTTTTGCAATACTTTCAATCTCACCAAGTTTGTCCTTTGTCAGCTGAAATTTTTCAATCAAATGTAGTTTTTCTTCGTACCCCTTTAAACGAGTGCGGCATCTCTTTACAATGTCATATACACCCTGCCTGGTAATATCCCGCTCTTTCGCAATCTCGCTCAATGAAAGATTACTTAAAACGTAATCCTCAAATACGACACGATTACTCTCCTTGAGCAGAGCACCGTAAAAATCATACAAATACGATAATTCTACAATCTCATCTAACTCGGATAACGATTTTTCCTTCGACATAAAAGCACCACCTGTAAAGGTTTTTTCTTTACAGGTGGTAAGTATAGCGTATTTGACTGGTGTTGTCAAGACTTTTCTTTGTTTTTCTCTGACCTTTTTGAAAGAGTGTGCGGCACCTCCACAATATCGAAATATGCCGGAATTGCTGCCTCTTTAGCAAGAGCATTGTATTTTTTCAAAATACGGTTAGCTACCATCACACCATCTTCTTTCGTCGCATCCATAAGAACAACCACCTGCTGAGTGGAACTAAAGCGGCTTGTCACATCTCCTCTGCGCAGTGACCGTACAATGGCTGACTCCAAAATCACTAACGAATCTTCAATTCGCTCCAGTGATATTTCTTTATCTTCCGGCAGTTCCATGGATAATAAAACAACCTGTACATGCTGTCCGTTTCTCTCCACATTTCGTGCAATAAACTGGTAAATAAATGAAAAACGGTCGTATTCTACCGCATAAGCACCCGGACGGTATTTTCTTTCGGTCACCTGCCGCATCAACTGGTCTAAATCCATCTGACAGCCGGTCTGTCTGTTATTTTTTAAGTCTTCCGGCATGGATTCAAACAGATGATACGCGTCTTTTCCATTATTTTTTACATAATATAATGCCTGATCAGCTTTTTCATATAACTGCTCGCAGTCCAGTTCCTCACCACCATAATATTTTGTCATGATTCCAATAGAAACAGAACACATACTGCATCCCATCTCCGTTCTAATTTTTGCAAAATCTTTAATAATACTTTCCGCACGTTCACAAATGACACGTTCCTCCTCCAATTCAAAGAAAAACACCGCGAACTCATCCCCGCCCATGCGGCAGACAAAGTCATCATCTCTTGTGTTTTCCCGGATAACATCAGCAAATGCCTGAATCAGTTCATCGCCGGTTTTATGCCCATATGTATCGTTGACCTGTTTGAAATTATCCAAATCCATCATAAAAAATGTTCCGCAGGATTTCGAAGACAACAAATAATTATTTATTTTATCTTCAAAATACCGCCGGTTCAGAAAATCGGTCAGTGAATCACGTTCCAATTCGCTCTGAGTCTCCAGCACAGTTTCAGTAAAAACCTGACGAAGCAGTTCATTTGCCTCATTCAGTTCTCCTTCACCCTTCAATTCGCCCTCCGCCCGGTCTTCATCAATCGTAAAGCCTTCCTCCAAAAGTTCAAGAAAAGCATCTACGATTTCCGGGTCAAATTGCGTTCCTCGTCCCCGAACAAGCTCCTGTATCGCATGTTCCTTGGAAAAATGTTTACGGTACGCCCGGTCTGCCGTCATTGCTTCGTAAGCATCCGCCACCGCAATAATGCGTGACACCTCAGGGATATCATCGCCACAGATTCCCACATAGCCATTTCCATCATACCATTCATGATGGTATCTCACACCTTCCTCAAGCCCCGGAACAAATCTCGTATTCTGCACAATCTGTGCACCGATTTCGGCGTGTTTTTTTACATTTTCATATTCCTCTTTCGTGAGTTCTGAAGCCTTATTTAAAATAGTATCCGGCGTAGACACCTTACCAATATCGTGTAAAAGCGCAATATAATAAAGTTCCTCTTTTTCTTTATCCGAATAACCGAGTTTTGCAGCAATGCCCCTGCAGTAGAGCGCAACGCGCAGCGAATGTCTCCTTGCATAACGGTCTTTTGCATCCACTGTGTGAGCAATCGTAACCATCGACTGCAAAAACAGCCGGTCAATCTGCTCTTTTTGTTTCGCGATCAAATGCGCCTGCTGTTTTCGGAGTACGGAAAGTTCGACAATATGCGCAATCCTTGCCTTTAAAACCTGCGGTTCAAAGGGAAGCGAAATAAAGTCAATCGCACCTTCTTCTAATCCCCTAAGTTCACTCTGTATATCTTTCACATTCATCATTAAAATGACAGGAATTTCTTTTGTTTCTTTATCCTCTTTTATCCGGCGGAGAACTTCGTAGCCATCCATTCCAAACATATTCGCATTCATAAGAATCAAATCCGGAATTTCCGACTTCAGGCAATCCAGCACACTCATTCCTGTCTGAACCAATGTTACATCATAAATGTCACCTAAAATAGTTTCCATATATCGCAACGCCACCTTCGTATTATCGGCAGCTAAAATCTTCGGTTTTTGCATCATACCGTCATCCCCTCATGTTCCTGCAAACGAGCAAGCGTCGTCGAAATGCCAAACTCATCGCAGACTTTTTTATATGCATCCATATTCCCTTGTTTTTTATCTGTCTTTACAGCCCGTATCAACAGATTTTTCGGTGTATGCTCTAATTCAATAAATTCCAATATTTGTGTTTCATATCCTGCCTGCTCCAGCAGATTTGCCCGCAGTGCATCCGTCATCAAAGCAGCCATCCGCTCTTTGATAATCCCATATTTAAATATCGGCTGCATTCGGTCATTTTTTAACTGTGCATTTACCTCATGCTGGCAGCACGGAACCGATAAAATCACTTTTGCACCCCAGCGGATCGCCTTGTCTAACGCAAAATCTGTCGCTGTATCACAAGCATGAAGCGTCACGACCATATCGACCTGATTCACTCCCTCAAAAGAGCTGATGTCGCCCTCTAAAAAGGTAAGTTCCTCATAGCCAAACCGCTTGGCAAGCTCATTGCAGTGTTGTATCACATCGGATTTTAAATCCAGTCCTATCATGCGGACACGATATCCATTCATGATTTTCAGATAATAATACATAGCAAACGTAAGATAGGATTTTCCGCATCCGAAATCAACAATCGTTAATTCTTTATCCTTTGGCAGTTTATCGGATACATCTCTGATAAATTCCAGAAAGCGGTTAATCTGTCGGAATTTTTTCTGTTTTTTATCCCGGATTCTGCCATCTTCTGCCTGAACTCCAAGTTCAATCAGAAAAGGAATTGGTTCATTTTCCGGCAAAATATATTTCTTTTTGCGGTTATGTGATAAAACAAGTGGTTTTTCACTCTTTTTGTTTTTTCCCTTTATTGTTATTTTCCCTTTTTTGCTTATCAATATTGTATACTGTTTTTCCGTTGTAAAGAACTGCATCTGACGGTAAATGGGCACGAGTTCGGAAAGAATATAGTTTTCGCCTCTTCTTTTGCATAGTTAAGATGAAATACCTGATTATTCTGGTATCTGGCGAACTGAAACATAAGCGTTCCTTTATCCTCATAGCAGCGTACATCCACTTTTCCGGCAAAATCTCCCTTCTTGGGATTACTGATTATCATATGCACGAAATTCTGTCCAAGACACTGCTCCAATACTTCTTCTAATTCCATCACCATGGTACCTCCTTGTATACATTCTGATAGCAAAAATAGCCCTCGGACTCAAAATCCGAGGGCTCATCTTATCCTTTTATACCGGATAAGTCTGATTCTCTTTATCTGCTAATGTAGCATCTACTTTCGTCCGCTGTGCTTCACGATATTTGAAGAAATCAACTGCAACCTGTGGGAACAGAGCATAGGATAATACATCTTCATCCTGCTCTTTCCACTGTGACATCTCTGCTTCAAGTTTTTTAAGCTGTGGCTCGATCAAATCAGCCGGACGACATGTAATCGGTTTTGTATCGCCGATACATTTCTTCTGAACTTCCGGATTAAATGGTTTAACTGTCTGTCCAAATTCACCGGACAAAAGTTTTTTGGATTCTTTCGTTACCATCTTGTAACGCTCACCGGAAACTACATTTAATACTGCCTGAGTACCAACAATCTGGGACGATGGTGTAACCAATGGTGGCTCACCAAAGTCTTTTCTTACGCGTGGCACCTCTTCAAGCACCTGCTCATACTTATCTTCCTGTCCCATTTCTTTCAGCTGGGAAACGAGGTTTGAAAGCATACCGCCGGGAACCTGATAACGAAGAGTATTGATATTTACACCAAGCACTTTCGTATTCATAAGACCGCTCTCTAATGCTTCCTCGCGCATTGGACGGAAGTATTCAGCGATTTCAGATAAAAGATTCTGGTCAAGTCCGGTATCGTATGGTGTTCCACGGAATGTCTCAACCATAACTTCGGTAGCCGGCTGGCTTGTACCAAGAGCAAATGGACTCATCGCTGTATCAATAATATCACATCCTGCTTCTACTGCTTTCAAATAAGTCATAGAAGCAACACCGGATGTGTAGTGTGTATGAAGGTCAATCGGAATTTCAACGGATTCTTTCAATGCCGTTACAAGTTCCGTTGCTTTATATGGTGTCAAAAGACCGGCCATATCTTTGATACAGAGTGATTTCGCACCCATATCTTCGATTTTCTTTGCAATATCTTTCCAGTAATCCAGTGTATAAGCATCACCAAGTGTATAAGAAAGGGCAATCTGTGCATGTCCGCCTTCTTTATTTGCTGCTTTTACTGCTGTCTCAAGGTTACGAATATCATTCAGACAGTCAAAAATACGGATAATATCAATTCCGTTGGCGATCGATTTCTGAACAAAATATTCTACTACATCATCGGCATAATGATTATATCCTAAAATGTTCTGTCCACGGAATAACATCTGCAATTTTGTATTTTTGAATCCGTCTCTTAACTTACGCAGTCTTTCCCACGGGTCTTCTTTCAAAAAACGAAGGGATGCGTCAAATGTTGCACCGCCCCAGCACTCTACGGAGTGGTAACCAACTTTGTCCATTTTATCGACAATCGGAAGCATCTGTTCTGTTGTCATACGAGTCGCAATCAATGACTGATGTGCATCACGAAGTATCGTTTCCGTAATTTTAATCGGCTTTTTCTTAATCTCTGCCATTTTCTATATCCTCCTTATACTCCATAAATTGCCATAAACACACCGGCTGCTACCGCAGTACCGATAACACCTGCTACGTTTGGTCCCATCGCATGCATCAAAAGGAAGTTTGTCGGATCTGCTTCCGAACCAACCTTCTGGGACACACGTGCTGCCATAGGAACCGCCGATACACCGGCAGAACCAATCAATGGATTGATTTTTCCTCTGGTTACTAAACACATTAATTTACCAAACAATACACCAGCTGCTGTTCCGAATGCAAATGCAACCAGACCAAGAACTACGATTTTCAATGTTGCTACATTAAGGAATGCAGAACCTGTCGTCGTAGCACCAACGGATGTACCAAGCAAAATAACTACGATATACATCAAAGCATTCGATGCTGTCTCTGTCAACTGGCCTACTACGCCGGATTCTTTGAACAAGTTACCAAGCATAAGCATACCAACAAGTGGTGCAGTACTTGGAAGAATCAGACATACAATAACTGTAACGATAATTGGGAAGAGGATTCTCTCCAGTTTGGATACCGGACGGAGCTGCTCCATCTTGATTTCTCTTTCCTTTTTCGTTGTCAAAAGTTTCATGATAGGCGGCTGAATAATCGGAACAAGTGACATATAGGAATATGCCGCCACCGCAATACTACCCATCAAATGCCCCTGCTGCAATTTGCCGGCAAGGAAAATGGATGTCGGTCCATCAGCACCACCGATAATCGAAACAGCTGCTGCTTCACCACCATTGAAGCCCCACAAAAGAGCAAGGATATAAGCGGCGAAAATACCAAACTGTGCCGCCGCACCAAGAAGAAAGCTCTTTGGATTGGCAATCAACGGACCGAAGTCTGTCATCGCACCAACGCCGAGGAAAATCAGCGATGGCAAAATACTCCATTCATCTAACTTAAAGAAGTAATTTAACAGTCCACCATCCTGAATAATCAGCGGATAAATATTTGCCAAGAGCATACCAAACGCAATTGGCAGTAAGAGCAAAGGCTCATAGCCTTTTTTGATTGCTAAATATAAGAAGATAAAAGCAACCAATATCATGACATAGTTTCTCCAGTCAATACCGTCCTGGAAAAACGCTGTCTGTCGAATAAGATTTTCTATTACTTCCATTTAGTTTACCTCCGGTTCTTTTCATTTGCTGAATCAGTCCATAGTAGCCAGTACATTTCCTGCCTCAACCATATCACCAGAGTTCACATTGATACTTGCAATTGTACCATCCTGAGGTGCTACTACCTCATTTTCCATCTTCATAGCTTCGAGAAGAAGAATTACATCGCCTTTCTTTACACTCTGTCCGACATCTGCTTTTACAGCAAGAATTTTACCAGGCATTGGTGCTGTTACTTCAACAGAACCAGCACTACCGGATGCTGCCGGTGCTTTCGGAGCAGGAGCTTGTGCCGGTGCAGGAGCAGGTGCTGCCGCCTGAGCAGGTGCTGCCGGTGCTGCTGCGCCGCCTGCCTTCTCTTCTACTGTAACATCATATACGGTTCCATTTACTGTAATTGTATAACTTTTCATGTCAATATCCTCCTTAATTGAACGTACGTTTTTTTATTGAACGAATTACAAGTCCGTCTGCCGGTACACAAACACCGGTCTCAGCTTCCATCTGTGCTGCTATCGCTGCGGTAATTACCGCAATAATCTGGGTGTTATCCGAAACAGGTACTTCCTGTTTTGCTACAGCTTTTGCTGCCGGTTTCTCCTGTTTTGCTGCTTCCGGTTCCGCTTTCTTTTTCTCGAACATCTTTGGCACATATTTCAAGAGAAAGATAATGATGGAAATAAGAATCAATACAACAAATACCGTTCCCATACCAATCAAGGTGTTCATTACGGCCTCACCGGGACCCACGGTAGCATTTACTTTTTCTAAATCAAGCAATAACATCCTATCACCTCATTCCGAACATCTGTAATGCATAAATTAAGTGTTTCCGAATTTCACTGCCGGAAATCACATTATCCACATAACCTCTCTTTGCTGCCGCTGTGGCACCATCCTGAAGTGCATCAAACTCTTTTGCCTTTTCTTCCAATGCTTCTTTGGTATTTGCTGCCTGTGAAATTTCATCTTCACAGAGAATCTGCGCTGCAACTTTGGCATCCATAACACCAACTTTTGCAGAATCTAGGGCAAGAACCAAATCCGCTCCAATATGTTTGGAGTTCATTGACACATAAGCACTTCCGTATGCCTCACCTGTAATCACGTTAATACGCGGAACATCAGCACTTGCAAATGCATATGTCAAATCTGCAACTGCCTGAGAAATCGTTTTTTCTTCCTGCATATCTGCTGCATACTCTTTTACATTTGTTAAGGTAACAACCGGAATATTAAATGCGTCACAGAAATACATAAACTGCTCTGCTTTCTTACAGCCGGCAGTTGAAAGAATGCCTTCTTTCGCATTTGCAATCGCACCTACTGTAACTCCATCTAAGGAAAGAAGTCCGGTTACCATTTCTTTTCCATATTCTGCTTTTAATTCCACAAATTTTGTATCATCGGCAATCTGTGTCAAGGCAGCTTTTGCATCCGTTGCATAACCATCAAAGCCATCCAGTACACGATTTGGATCATCCGAATTTTCAACAACCACTGCTGCTCCTGCATTTGCCGGAAGTAAATCAATTAAGCTGCGGATTGTTGTAAATACTTCCTGTTCATTCTCACATACAATGTCCGCATTTCCACATTCTGCCTGGAATGCAGCATCGCTTGTGTCACATTTCTCAATACGGTTTCCTGCAATCGCATTTGGCGAATTTGCAAACAGTTTTCCGTTTGTCTTTTCGATAATTGTAATATCACCTAATTTGGATGAAATCGCAACACCACCACCACAAGAACCTAAAACTGCACTAATCTGAGGGATTACACCGGATGCATTCACTTTCGCCATGTAAATGTCGCCAAATCCGGCCAATGCGTCCATCGCCTCCTGTACCCGGATACCGGCACAGTCAATCAGTCCGATAACCGGTGCGCCCGCTTTCATCGCCATCTCATAAATTCCGGCGATTTTCTTCGCGTGCATCTCACCTACAGAACCATTCAAGGCGGTTACATCCTGACTGTAGATATAGACCAGATTTGAATTTACAACACCGTAACCGGTAACCACACCGTCTGCCGGCACTGCTTTTTCCTGCATGTTAAAATCGGTATTACGTTTGGTAATCATGCCACCGATTTCAACAAAACTGTTGGCATCAACGAGAGATTCGATACGTTCTCTTGCTGATAATTTTGCTGAGTTACTCATTTGCAGCCCTCCACTTTCTGTATTATTGTTTATATAAAACTCAAATTTTATCCAATTGTAATTGTAACGCTTTTTCAACCCCTTGGCAACAACTATTTGAATTATTTTTTCAAATTCCTCATATACTGTAAAAAAATGTCTGGTGGCCTTTTTATGAAACAAAAAAAATGCTTTGCCATCCTTTTATTATGTGCCCTGACCGCATTCCATATTCTGTGGGACAGACAATTTAGCTCCACCGATTCTTCGGATTTTGTTCCTGTTCTGCCGGAGCCTGTCATTCAAATCAACGCCATGGAGCAGACACCAAATCCACTTATTTTACACGCCTCCTATGCCTGCCTGATGGATGCCGGTTCCCATCGCATTCTATATAGTAAAAACACGGACAAAAAAGTGCCAATGGCAAGTACCACCAAAATCATGACCGCCCTTTTAGCACTGGAGTCAAATAAGCTTAACGATGTGGTCACTGCAAGCCAAAAGGCAGCCGGGATGCCAAAAGTCCATCTTGGTATGCAGCCCGGAAGACAGTATTATATGAAAGATCTTTTGTACTCTCTCATGCTGGAATCCCACAATGACACGGCAGTCGCAATTGCCGAACACCTTGGCGGCTCTGTTTCCGGTTTCGCAGCAAAAATGAATCAGAAGGCAAAACTTCTTGGCATGTCTTCGACTCATTTTATCACACCAAACGGACTCGACGCAAATGGTCATTACAGCACTGCTTCGGATATGTGTAAGCTCGCTTCCTATGCTATAAAAAACAAAGACTTCCTTTCTCTGGTGCAGACAAAATCTCATTCTTTTTCTGACTGCTCCGGAAAGTACCACTACAGTCTGACAAACCATGACGCTTTCCTTTCCTATTATGAAGGTGCACTCGGTATCAAAACCGGATTTACCGGAAAAGCCGGTTACTGTTTTGTCGGAGCCGCAAAGAAAAACGGCATCTCGCTTACCAGTTGTGTTCTCGCCAGCGGATGGCCGCCAAACAAGTCATTCAAGTGGAGTGACACAAAGAGTTTAATGGATTATGGTTTTTTTTATTTTCAGAAAACACCGTTTCCGGTTCAAAACCTTGCCCTTGCCAAAATCCCGGTAAAGGATGGCAAAAAAAAGTTTGTATCTCTCAAACCGATTATCCCGAAAGAAACACTTACTGCTTCCTTTGATTCTTTAAAAATCGTATACCGGATTCCCACTGCACTTTGTGCGCCAATCCGGGAAAACACATCCATCGGAAGCATTTCTTTCTATATAAATAATAAACTTTTTCAGAAAACCGAGGTTTTCCCGTCAGAAAGCATTGAAAAATCCTGTTTTTCTGATACAATAGAACAAGTGTTGAATCAATGGATGGATATCTTTTGCCTATCATAAAAAAATATTTTCAAAAAACTCTTTACTTTTGAATGTAAACATGATATGGTATACGCATAGTACGTTTTACAAGAACGAAGGTGTTCTCATTCATGGGGACACCTTTCTTTTTTGTCAGGCGTCTGCAATTCAAATAACATGGGAAGGAAGGAATTAACTATGCAAAAAAATGTAATCGAAGATGTTTTTGGAACAAAAGTTTTTAACGACGATGTCATGCAGGAATACCTGCCAAAGAAGACATACGCCCAGTTGAGGGATACCATTGAAAATGGTGAGGAGCTGGCTCCTGAAGTAGCAAACGTGGTTGCTCATGCAATGAAAGAATGGGCATTGAAAAACGGTGCGACTCATTATACCCACTGGTTCCAGCCAATGACCGGTGTAACAGCCGAAAAACATGACTCATTCTTAAGTCCGGAATCCAATGCACACGCTGTACTTGAGTTCTCCGGTAAAGAATTGATTAAAGGTGAACCAGATGCTTCTTCTTTCCCATCCGGCGGACTCCGTGCTACATTCGAAGCCAGAGGTTATACTGCATGGGATTGTACATCACCGGCATTTCTCCGTGAGGATGCAATCGGTACGGTTCTTTGTATTCCTACCGCATTCTGCTCTTATACGGGAGAGGCACTTGACAAAAAAACTCCTCTTCTCCGTTCAATGGAAGCAATCAGCAAACAGGCTGTCCGCGTTCTGAACTTACTTGGCGATGAGGATGTTACTAATGTAAAATGTTCCGTTGGACCGGAACAGGAATATTTCTTAATTGACAGAGAGCAGTTTTTACAGCGTGACGACTTAATTTTTACCGGTCGTACATTGTTTGGACATATGCCGCCAAAAGGACAGGAACTGGATGACCACTACTTTGGTACAATCCGCGAGCGTCAGGCAGCATTTATGCGTGAGTTAAATGATGAATTGTGGAAGCTTGGCATTTTGTCAAAGACACAGCATAACGAAGTTGCTCCTGCTCAGCATGAGATGGCTCCGATTTACAGCACAGCAAACATTGCAACAGACCACAACCAGTTAGTTATGGAGACAATGAAAAAAGTGGCACGCCGTCACAATTTTGAATGTCTTCTTCACGAGAAGCCATTTGCCGGCGTAAACGGTTCCGGAAAACATGACAACTGGTCTTTGGTTACTAATACAGGAAAGAACTTATTAAGTCCCGGCAAAACACCATATGACAACAAACAGTTCCTTCTGTTTTTATCCGCTGTTATCGCAGCTGTAGATGATAATGCCGCACTGTTACGTATGTCTGCTTCCAATCCTGGAAATGACCATCGCCTTGGTGCAAATGAGGCACCTCCGGCTATCATTTCTATTTTCCTCGGCGAGCAGTTAGAGGATATCGTAGAGCAGATTTTACAAAATGGTACTGCTACTCACAGTAATAAGGGCGAGCGTATGGATATCGGTGTACACACCATCCCACCAATCAAAAAGGATGCAACTGATCGCAACCGTACATCACCATTTGCCTTTACCGGAAATAAATTTGAGTTCCGTATGGTTGCTTCTTCCATGTCAATTGCCGGTGCAAATACCGTACTTAATGCAACAGTTGCTGATGTACTTCAGAGTATGGCTGACCGCATGGAAAAAGCAGATGACTTAGATAAGACTGTAGATGAAATTATTTACGAGACATTGAAAGAACATCAGAAAGTAATCTTTAACGGAAACGGTTACTCCGATGAGTGGATTGCGGAAGCTGAAAAACGTGGTCTTCCAAATGTAAAAACAATGGTAGATGCAACTGCTTCTCTTCTCTATCCAAAAACGATTGAGATATTCGAGAGACAGCATGTTTATACAAAGACTGAGCTTGAGTCTCGTGCAGAGATTAACTATGAAGCTTACGCAAAAGCAATCAACATCGAAGCTAAGACAATGATTCATATGGCTTCTAAGGAATACATCCCGGCCATCATTAGTTATGTAACAAGTCTTGGTGATTCAATTAACAGCATTTCTGCTGCTTGTGCAGAAGCAGACTTGTCCGTTCAGAAAGATTTGCTTACTACATGCTCTTCTCTTCTTGCAAAGGCACAGACTGCTCTGTATGCTTTGAAAGATGCAGATAAGAAAGCAAATGCTATGGAAGAAGGAAAAGAACAGGCTGAATTCTTCCGTGACACCGTATTTACCGCAATGGCAGACTTACGTGCACCAATCGATGAGTTGGAAATGATTGTTGATAAAGAGTACTGGCCGGTACCATCTTACGGTGATATGCTGTTTGAAGTTTAATACAAATCAGAATATAACAAAAAAAATCCTCCCGCATATTTGCAGGAGGATTTTTTTAAGCATTTTTAGCAAGATACTCTCTCACTTCAATTAAATCCGGGAAAATCATGTAGGACAATTGTTCCATTTCTTTTGTTGGCTTTAACATATCCGGCACGTGCAACACCCTAAGTCCAGCCGCAGCAGCCGAGCGGACACCATTGTGTGAATCTTCAACTGCATATGTGTCTTTTGGATTTATTTTCATCTTTTCACATACATTTAAGTAAATGTCTGGTTCCGGTTTGCTTTTTTCTATCATGTCACCGCCAACTATAACCTCAAAGAAATCATATAAATTCGTCGCTTTTAACATTTCTTCCACACGCTGAACACGTGTCGAGGAAGCCAGACCAACCCGCCATCCATTAATCTTCAAAAACTGCAATAACTCTCTTGCACCGGTTTTTAACGGCACACCGTTTTTCTCTATTTTTTCATCAAACATTCGGTGCGTCTCCTCACGAAACTGTGCATAATCTAATTTATCGCCATACGTTTTGGAAAATACCTTTTTTGTTCCTTCCGATGACACGCCAATCACCTGATAAAAAACATCCTCAATACCGGTCAGCATAAATTTACCGGCAGCAAATTTCCAGCATGAAAAGACGAGATTTTCTGTATCAAACAGAACACCATCCATATCAAAAATTATCTGCTTTTTCATCCGGGTATTCATCTCCATTTCTTTATACATAGATTCTACCGCTTTAGTATAGCAAAAAATAGATGTAAAGGCAATTTGTATTAAAACATCCGCTCATGCATATATTATTATTGCAGATTTATCACATATACTGCTTGCATTTGGCGGATATGTGTGATAATATGTCTGTAGTGATTAGGTTGCAGAAACTTGCGATGCCTGCGACCGGAAGGAAGACCTGCGGGCCTTCCTTTTTTATACCAAAATTTTATGGGAGGATTTTTATGCAAAAGAAATTAACGAAACCTTTTATTACATACTTTGAACAATTAAATAACCTAATTCAAAAAAAGCATCTTAATATTTCCAATCTATCCTATGCCAAAAACAAATTACTAAACATTGGCTATTACTCTTTAATTGATGGCTACAAGGATATATTTTACAATCCAATGACAAGAACTTATGAAAAAGGTACAAACTTTACAGATATTGTTGCCTTATACGACTTCGATGAAAATCTTCGTTCGCTTGTTTTTAAATATATTTGCCATATTGAGCAAAAAATCCGTTCGCTGATTTCCTATTCTTTCTGCGAAGTTTTTTCTGAAAATCAAGCAGCATATTTAAACTCTGCAAACTATAATATTTCTAAAACAAATCGTTATCATATTTCAAAACTAATTTCTAAATTAACATATGAGGCCACAAAAAACACAGAACACAATTATGTTGTATATCAGCGAAATACCTATGGAAATGTTCCATTGTGGGTAATAATGAAAACTCTTACCATGGGACAAACTTCCAAAATGTACTCCTTTATGCACCCTAGCATAAAATCTAAAATCAGTATCCATTATGACAACATTACAGAAAAAGAATTAATCCAATATTTAAGGATTTTTACTATATTTCGTAATCTATGTGCACATAACGAGCGACTTTTTTCTTTCCAAACACGCTTTGAAATACCTGACACTGTATTACATAAAAAACTTGGCATTCCTCAAAAAGGTACCCAATATCTTTACGGCAAACACGATGTATTTGCATTATTAATAGCATTTCGATATATGCTTGACACAGAGGATTTTATAATTTTCAAGAGGAAACTAACCCAATTATTTAACACTTTTACAAAAGCAACCTCTCAATCCCAAAGAGACAAACTTCTCAAAGCAATGCATTTCCCACCGAATTGGTCAAGCATCACGCGCTACAAATTATGCTAGCAGTCGGTAATAATATATCATTTGCCTCCTGTCCTTTCATTTGATATACTATTGGTATGCTTAATTAGGAGGACTTTTTATATGATAACCATACCACTTGACAATACAGACACGAAACCTTTTTATATACAGATTTATGAATACATCCGCAAAGAGATATTGAACGGAAATATTGCTGCAGAAGAAAAACTGCCATCGGCGCGTAATTTAGCCGCGAACCTAAATGTGAGCCGGAGCACGGTGGATACCGCCTACGACCAGTTGGTTGCCGAAGGATATCTGGACGCCCGCCCAAGACAGGGATATTTTGCAAACCACGTTACGCATTTAAAGCAAATCCCGACTTCTGCTCCACAAAAAGAAAATAATGAAAAAAACACAAAGGAAGCACCACCGGTACGCTTTGATTTTAACCCGGATTCCATTGATTTAGAACATTTTCCTTATTCGATTTGGAAATCCATCGGAAAAAACCAGCTGGATTTACCATCCAATTTCAGTGCCGGTGATGCCAAAGGGGATTTGCCGCTTCGTCAGGCAATTGCGAATTATCTTCGTGGCTCCCGTGGGGTTATATGCCGCCCGGAACAAATTATCATCGGTGCCGGACTTTCCAATCTTCTTCAGATGTTGTGCATCCTTTTTTCCGGGGAAACCATATTTGCCATGGAAGACCCCGGATATTTGAGTGCGCGTCAGGTTCTCTCGACCAATGGTTATTCCATTCTGGATATTCCGCTAAAGGAAAACACCATGGATGTTTTGGCACTTGCAAAAACAAACGCGGACATCTGCTATGTAACGCCAAGCCATCAGTTTCCGCTCGGCAGTGTTATGCCGGTTTCCACCAGACAAAAGCTTCTGCACTGGGCAGAAAAGAAAGAAAACCGCTATATTTTGGAGGATGACCACGACAGCGAATTCCGCTATAAAGGAAAACCGATTCCCGCGCTGCAAAGTTTAGATAAAGCAGGAAAGGTCATCTATATCGGAACATTTTCCAAAGCCATTTCACCTGCTATAAGAACCGGTTACATGGTGTTGCCGATGGCATTGCTGCCACGTTTTGAACGTCTGATTGACAATTACTCCTGCCCGGTTTCACGTATTGAGCAGGCAATTTTAACCGATTTTATTAAACAGGGATACTTTGAAAAACACTTAAACCGCATGAGAAAAATATACAAAGGGAAACACGACTGCATGATGGAACAATTGCAGAAGTATTTCCCTGAAAAAATTCTTGAAATATCCGGCGACAATGCTGGGTTATATGTGCTTATCCGTTATTTGGGACCACAGACTGAAGAAGAAATATTACGCAGAGCAGAAACACTTGGTATGCCGTTAAAATCATTAAAGGGATATTACCAGAATCTTCCTTTCCGCTATCTTCCAACTTTTCTTCTCGGTTTTGCAAACCTCAGCGAAGAAACGATTCCGGATGCCATTCGCTCTCTTTCTGAGAAAGTATTTGCTTCGCCAAAACCGTATCTCTTGTAATCTGTTCTTTTAATTGCGTAAGAGAAGCAAACTTTCTCTCTTCCCGCAAAAATGAGACAAAGTATGCTGTTAATTCTTTGTCATATAAATCACCGGAGAAATTAAACAGCCAAACCTCAAAGCCGACTTCATTCTCACCGGGGATGGTCGGCTTTACTCCAAGGTTACAAATTCCTTTATACCTTTTTCCTTCTACATCAACAAAAACCGCATACACACCATATGGTGGCAGCACTTTATGTGCATCCGGATATATATTTGCCGTTGGTGTTTCCATCGTCCGTCCCAGTTGATTTCCCTTTTGTACTACACCGGTGAGAAAATAAGGTGTTCCCAAAAGTTCATTTGCCTGTTCCATCTTACCGGTTCCAATCAACGAGCGGATTCTGGTACTGCTCACGACCTCACCGCCTAATTCCAATTTGGAAAGAACCGTTACCGAAAAACCAAGTTTTTCTCCTAACTGCTGCAGTGTATTTGTATCGCCGCTTCTGCCGGCGCCAAAGCGAAAATCACTGCCAACGATGACCGATGCGGCATCGCAGGTATCGCACAATAATTTTTTTGCAAACTCCTCCGGTGTCTGGCTGCAAAATTCCTTTGTCAAAGGAATCTCAAGCAGACAGTCGATTCCTAAATATTCTGCTAATTTTTCTTTTTCATAAGGCGTATACAAAACCTTCGCTTCATCCACGGAAAACGAAATCATAACAATCGGTTTGTTTTCTTTTTTTGCCTGTTCAATCAGCAGACGGTGCCCTTTATGAATCCCGTCAAATTTGCCGATACAAACCGCTGTCTGTTTCCCTTGAAACTCTAAATTTCGTATTATTTTCATACGTCATTCCTCAATTCTAAAACATCTTCACTACGAAATACTTATCCTCCTTTTGGCGGTATTCGTAAATCGCATAAAATTCATTCTCCATGGAATACATTCTTACCTGCTCTTTGTCTTTTGGTGTCTGATATGAAGTATCTTTTCTTGCAATGCAGTTTCCATTAAGTAAAAGGCGCAGTGCTTCATCCGATACCACACAGTCTTTTAAATCTGAAAACATGGCATCAATCGGAATCAGATAATCCTGTATCTTTCCCTCTTTTACTGCCTGCTCTATCTGCCCTAAGGTAAGCGCCTGCTCTAGATAAAACCCCGAAACACGAGTGCGCACAAGAGTTTTCATCGCCGCACCGCACCCAAGGAACTCTCCAATATCTTTGCAGAGTGTACGGATATACGTTCCTTTGGAACAGCTTACTTCCATCGTAAATTCATTTTCCGAAAAATCAATCGACAACACTTTAATTTCGTAAATTGTCACCTTGCGGGCTTTCCGCTCAACTTCTTTCCCCTGTCTTGCCAATTCATAAAGTTTCTTGCCATTTATTTTTATGGCAGAATACATCGGTGGAATCTGTTCGATTTCACCTGCAAACTTAGAAACCGCCATTTCAATCTGTTCCTTCGTAACCGACACCGGATGTTTGGCAAGGATTTCTCCTGTCATATCCTCGGTATTTGTCGTAACACCTAGTTTTACAACAGCACGATAAGTCTTATCTTTGTCCGTGAGAAGCCCGCAGACTTTTGTTGCCTTCCCTATGCATACAGGAAGCACACCGGTCGCATCTGGGTCGAGCGTTCCGGTATGCCCTATTTTTTTCATATGAAGAATGCCGCGCAGTTTTGCCACCACATCGTGAGAAGTAAAACCACGCTCTTTATACACATTAATAATTCCATTCATGTTTGACTACCCCAGCTGTTTTTCAATATGCCCGGTCAGATTATTAATTACATCAAATGCAGAGCCTTTAATGGCACAGCCTGCCGCTCTTACGTGACCGCCGCCACCAAAATAGCGGGCGATAACACTGACATCGACAATCTCATTCGAGCGCATGCTTACCTTAAACTCGCCCTGTTCTCTCTCATCAAGTAAAATTGCCACCTCGACACCCTCTGTCGTTCGCATTTCATCAATAATTCCATCCAAATCCGATGGCTTTGCCTCATACAATTTCATCACATTCTGACGCACAATGGAAAACAAACAGCGCCCATCCATAATGCGGACACTTTCCATCAGACAGCGTCCCATAATCTGAAGCTGTTTATACGTTTTTCGATAAAAACTATCATCGATAATCTTGCCAAACGGGATTCCAAAAGCAATCAGCTTTCCGGCAATTTCCATAGTCTCTTTTGTTGTGTTTGAATGTTTAAACACACCGGTATCATGGACGATTCCGGTATAGAGTGCACCGGCAATGCCGGCATCTAACTTTTCTTCCTCCATCAGACCATACAAAATCTCACAGGTTGAACTTGCTTCTTTTACAACATTTTCATTGCCAAACTTTGTATTTGTAATGTGATGATCAATATTTAACACATACGGCGTTTTTTCCATCACCTTTTGTGCATCACCAAGACGCTCCTCATCTCCGCAGTCAAGAGAAATGAACAAGTCGTAGGAAGGCTTTTCATAGAAAGCATCTTCTTCCTTTAGGTAATCAAAAGCATCCGGTATCTCTTCCACATAAACGCAGACCTGTTTGTCCGGATAATTCTTTTTTATGTACCGGAACAATCCCATGCAGGAACCGATACAATCGCCATCCGGGCGCACATGCCCGCCAATGGCAATCGTTTCTGCTTTTTCTATTGCTGACAGCAGTTTACTCATTCGCTGTCACCCCCGTCCTCATCACGGTGATTCAACTCGCGGATTTTCTTCGACATCTCCACACCATACTCAATGGAAGTATCCAGAATAAATGTTAATTCCGGTGTATTCCTGAGATTCATACGGTGCGCTAACTGATGTCTGGCGTAAGCGGCACTCTTTTTGAGTCCCTCCATCGTCTTTTCCTTCGCCTCATCATCGCCGAGAACGCTCACATAAATTTTAGCGAATTTCAAATCCGGCGTTACTTCACAAGCCATCACCGAAGTCATCGGATGAATTCGCGGATCCTTAATGTCTTCGCGGATAATCTGGCTCATTTCACGCTGTACTTCGCTGTTAATACGAATATTTTTTACACTGTTTTTTCTCATTTTCCATCTCCGTTCCTAACGATTTGACTATCTCGGAACCTCAACCATCTTGTAGCATTCAATCTGGTCTTCTTCCTGCAAATCATTAAATCCATCAAATACAAGACCACATTCATAACCGGCAGCCACTTCTTTGACATCGTCTTTGAAACGCTTCAAACTTGACAAATCGCCCTCGAAAATCTGCTCGCCCTCACGCGTAATACGTGCACGACATCCGCGCTCAATCTTACCGTCCAAAACGTAAGAACCGGCAATCGTACCAACACCGGAAGCCTTGAATGTCTGGCGGACTTCTGCGTGAGCAATGACTTTCTCTTCATAAATCGGCTCAAGCATACCTTTCATCGCTGCCTCAATATCTTCGATTGCATCGTAAATGACACGATACAAACGTACATCTACATTTTCTCTGTCTGCTGTCTCTTTTGCTGCATTGTCAAGGCGGATGTTAAACCCAATGATAATTGCATTGGATGCACTTGCCAAACTTACATCCGATTCATTGATGGCACCAACACCACCGTGAATCACACGAACAGCAACCTCTTCATTACTTAATTTAACAAGACTCTGTTTTACGGCCTCAACAGACCCCTGCACATCAGCTTTGATAATCAAGTTCAATTCTTTGACATTACCTGCCTGAATCTGACTAAACAGTCCATCTAAAGAAAGTTTCTTCGCTTTTGTTTCCTCCAAAAGTTTATCTTTACCCTGGTCTACATAAGCCTGTGCAATCTGTTTTGCTTCTTTATCATTTTCTGTAGCAACAAAAATTTCTCCGGCACTTGGCACGCCATTCAGACCAAGAATCTCAACCGGTGTCGAAGGTGTTGCCTGTTTTACACGCTCTCCCTTGTGGTCAAGCATCGCACGAACTTTACCATAAGCAGTTCCTACGGCAATATGGTCACCAACGTTTAATGTACCTTTCTGTACCAAAACAGTTGCAACCGGTCCACGTCCTTTATCCAGCTGCGCTTCAATTACAATACCTCTTGCACGGCGTTTTGGATTTGCTTTGAGTTCCAAAACTTCCGCTGTCAGAATAATCATTTCCAAAAGATTTGAAATACCTTCTTTTGTATGTGCCGATACCGGACAGAAAATCGTGCTTCCGCCCCACTCTTCCGGAATCAGTTCATATTCGGACAACTCCTGTTTCACTCGCTCAATGTTTGCGCCTTCTTTATCAATTTTGTTAATTGCTACAATAATTTCTACACCGGCTGCTTTGGCATGGTTAATCGCTTCTACCGTCTGCGGCATAACACCATCATCCGCTGCGACAACAAGCACTGCCACGTCTGTTGACTGTGCACCACGCATACGCATAGAAGTAAATGCTTCATGTCCCGGTGTATCCAAAAATGTGATTTTTTCACCATTAATGCGGACAACATAAGCACCGATATGCTGTGTAATACCACCAGCCTCATGCTCTGTCACATCGGTTTCACGAATGGCATCCAAAAGGGAAGTCTTACCATGGTCAACGTGACCCATTACACAGACAACCGGTGGACGTTTTTTCATCTTGCTTTCGTCCTCTTCTTCCTCTTTGAGAAGTTCCGCCACCATATCTACTTTTTCTTCCATTTCAGCAATAATATCGAAAGAAAGAGCAATCTCTTCTGCTTCATCAAAAGTGATTTCCTGATTCAGAGAAACCATCTGACCCTGCATAAATAATTTCTTAACCAAAGCTGCCGCCGGCATCTTCATCTTATCTGCCAATTCGCGGATGGTTAAAGATTCCGGAATTGTAATCTGCTTAATATCTTCTTCCGGCTCCTGTTTTACCGGCTCCGGCTTAATGAATGCACCTTTACGGTTCGGATCTTTCTTGGAGCGGATTCTGCTCATTTCTTCTTTTGTACTCTTGCGGTATCCGCCAGTCTTATTATTTCTATCATCTTTCTTACGGTTTCTCTGGCGGGAGTTTTTCTGCTCCTGCTTAATTCCGTCAAAACCACTCTGTGCCTTCTCGAAACGTTCAAATACGCGGTTATTATTGCCATTACCGTTTCCATTTCGGCGGTTATCTCCACGTGAATTTTGTCCGTTGTTATTGCCGCGGCGGTCTCTGTCATTTCTGTCGTTTCGGCGGCCATTGTTATTGCCATTATTCCCGCGGTTATCCGGACGGGAACCATTACCGTTTCCATTTCGGCGGTCTCTATCGTTTCTGTCATTTCTATCGTTACGTCCCTGACCGTTATTGTTTGGCTTACGGTAATTGTCGTTTTTCTTTGGCTGCTGAGGTTTCTGTGAAGAAACTTTTTTCTCTTCCGGCTTCTTCTCTGCCTTCTCTTCCGGCTTCTTTTCTTCCGGCTTTTTCTCCTCCGGCTTCTTTTCTACCTTAGATTCTTCTTTCTTTTCTTCCACTTTCTTCTCAACCTTAGGCTCTTCTTTTTTCTCAACCTTTGGCTCCTCTTTAACCGGTGCTTTTACTTCCTCTTTTGGCTCTGCCTTTGCTGCCGCTTTTTTCTTCTTGAAATAATTCATCAGAAATCCAATTGCTTCGTCTTCGATATTGCTGTTTGCACCTTTTACTTCGAATCCGTTCTCATTTAAAAGTGTTACCAAATCGCCACTTTTTATATTTTTGTCCTGCTGCTGTATGCTTCGGGCAATCTCAAATATCTTCATTTTTGCCATACTTTGTTACCTCCAAATCTAAATTCTTGCCAATTGCTTTTGCAAATCCACTATTTGTCACTGCTACAGACGCCCGGAATTCTTTTCCGATTGCCTTGCCAAGCATTTCTTTGTCCCCAAACTCCACATAAGGAACATGGTAAAAATGACACGAATCCGCAAATTTCTTTTTGGTATTACCGGATGCATCTTCGGCAACTATAACGAGTTTTGCAATCCCCTCACGAATCGCTTTCTCCGTCATAAATTCTCCGCTGACCACATCGCCGGCCTTCATCGCCAGTCCTAAAGAACCGAGGACCTTTCTAATCTGTACCATCTTTTAACTGCCTTTCTAACAATAGATACGTTTCTTCTTTTACATTCATTCGGAATGACCGGCTTAGGGCGTTGCTTTTCCATGCTTTTTTCAAACACTCCTCATTCGCACAAAGATACGCTCCTCTGCCATTTTTTCGTCCCGTACGGTCAAGCATAATTTCGCCTTCCTTTGTTTTCACGACACGAATTAAATCCTGTTTATCCCTGCACGCTCTGCAGGCAATACACTGTCTTTGTGGTTTTTTACGCTCCTGCATGCCGCATTCCTCCTTTCCATATCATAAAAGAACTTACGATAAACTTTGTGTTTCGCTCTTAATATCGATTTTGTATCCTGTCAATCGGGCAGCCAGTCTTGCATTCTGACCCTCTTTACCAATGGCAAGAGACAACTGATAGTCCGGAACAATGACCTCTGCACTCTTCTCGCTAGGATCAACCGTAACCGATACGACTTTGGATGGGCTGAGAGCATGCTCAATGAAAATAGCCGGATCTTCATTCCATTCTACAATATCAATCTTTTCTCCATATAACTCATCAACTACAGCATTGACTCGCGCACCATTCATACCAACGCAGGCACCTACGGCATCCACATCAGGATTGTTGCTGTAAACCGCAATCTTAGAACGGGAACCTGCTTCACGGGATACATTTTTAATTTCCACAACACCACTCTGAATTTCAGCAACTTCGGATTCAAACAAACGTTTTACCAGTTCCGGATGTGTACGTGAAATCACAATTCTTGGTCCTCTTGGTGTATCTTTTACTTCTGTTACATAAAGTTTAATTCTGTCATGTGCCTCAAAGTGCTCACTTGGAACCTGCTCCTGTTTGGTAAGCACGGCATCAATTTTTCCAATATTTACATTATAATTTCCATTGTTATAACGCTGTACCATACCGGTTACAATATCATGCTCTTTTTCATAATACTGTTCAAACAGCACTTTTCTTTCTTCTTCACGAATTTTCTGAACAACAACCTGTTTTGCTTTCTGGGCTGCAATACGTCCAAAGTTTTTCGGTGTCACCTCAATACTGACGGTCTCACCAAGTCCGGTTCCCGGATATTTCACCTCTGCCTCTGTCTGAGACATTTCAAGCATGGCATCCTCTACTTCTTCTACGACAACCTTATCCTGATACACATGGAACTCGCCTGTCTCACGGTCTAAATTCACACGGATATTATCCGCTTTTCCATACTCATTTTTGCATGCTGCCACAAGTGAATTTTCAATAGCCTCAAGCAAAATCTCTTTGCTGATATCCTTTTCTTTCTCAATGGCATTTAATGCCTCAATTAATTCCGGATTTCCTTTCTTTGCTGCTGTCTTTTTCATTTTTTCTATTATCCTCCTATTCAATCATTCTATCGTATGTCTGCAACGACTTAAAAAGTTATATATTTGCGAATCAGCGCAATTTCTTTGACCGGCGTTTCCATCTCTCTGTCATCCATTGAAAGAACAATCGTCTCCGTATCTTCCCGATATTCCTTCAATACACCAACAAATTCTTTGGCTGAATATTTTTTACCTTTTTCTTCCCATGTAACCGGTGAAAACAATTTCATCTCCACATCCTCACCGATGTTTCTCATAAAGTCTTTCGGCTTCTTAAACGGACGCAGTAATCCCGGCGAACTGACTTCCAAAATATAAGATTCCTCAATGAAATCGTCTTTGTCCATCTCATCACTTAACTCGTGATTTACAAGGGTAAGGTCATCAATCGTAATGCCGCCTTCCTTATCAATATAAACCCGAAGATGCCAGCTTCCCGCTTCCTTGACAAATTCCACATCTACCAGTTCAAATTGGTGTTTTTGCAGAATTGGCTCTACTAAAGCCTCTGTCTTTTGTACATAGTCCTGATGTTTACTCAATTCAAAACCTCTTTTCTTTAGCCGGAATGACTTCCGTCTGTATTTGAATCTACACGAAAAGAATGAGTGGACCAAAGTCCACTCATATCAATTAACAGTATCTTCATATAATAAAGTAACACAATTTCCTATGTTTGGCAAGAACTTTTTTATTTTAATGCTTCAATCATTGCCTCATAAGACTTCTTTGGCACATAAGTATATACCGTTTTGTACTTACCGGTTGTCTCGTCCTTAACTCTAACGTTCTTTCTTGTAAAGAACAATGGCTTACAACTGCCGCGCCAGGATGTCTGATCGCTGATTCCCCATACCGTAATGCCGGTAATTCCTTTCGGGCTTATGGTCTTGTCACGGTTTTTCTGAATATCTACAATCTGCTTAATAAAATCTTTTGTAAAGGCAGCCTGGTCAGCTTCAGTTTCCTTTTCATTTTTATAAGCATATGTCGGCGTTCTTCCATCGGTTTCGTCCGTATCAAAATTAATCGTAATATCAAGCTCCGTAATCTGAACTTCGAGTCCTGCATTAATAAATGCTTTTAATGCATTTCCATACTCTTCGAGAGTCGGACGCTTAATATCCACGTGGCTCTGCATACCGATACCGCCACAGATTTTCTCTTCTTCTCCCTCATTAATATAGGAAATAAGGGCAAGTTCATCGTCTACACTAAAATATGTGTCGTAATCATTGTAGAACAACGTAACTTTATCCTGAACATTTTCCTTTTTCAATTCGTCATAAGCATATTCAAATGCAGCTTTTACATATGTAGGCTTCAATCCCATATCACCGTATACACTAACCCATGTTGTCGCTGCTGCAGCATTCGAACGATGAATGTATTCATTTAACACATCCCATGCATATACGATTGAACCAACTTCTCCGGTCAATTCTTTTTCTTTCTGCATCGTATATCGCATTACTGTTCGAACAAAGAATTCAAGACGGGCATTCATCGTTGCTTCATCTACAACCGCCTCGTTATCATCGTAATTCTTCTTAAAAAACCATGTTGGTGTCTGCTGATGCCACATCAGAGTGTGTGCACGCATACGGATGTTATGCTGTTTGGCAATTGCAAGTACACCATCAATCGTTTCCAATGTAAGTTCCGGAACTGTGGATTCCTTGTAATCGTCACTAATCACATATCCTTTTGCCTTGGCATCTGCAACAGAAATTGTAGTCTTTTTATTCAGCATGTTATCCGGCTTCATTTCATTTTCCAATGTAAAACTATTGAAATGTTTGTCGACAAATTCCATGGTACTTGCATCCTGCATTTCCTTACGCTTATTCCATGTCTGGTTATAAGTCAAACATGTTCCGACATTGTCAATCACACCTTTAAAAATTTCTTTCATTGCCGGTGTCGTATCCTGTGGTTCGGCAGTTGCGGTTGCCGTCGGTTTAGCTGTCGGCACTTCCGTTGTCTTTGGCGCATTGGAAGGTGATGTTGTCGGCGTATTCACCGGGGTCTTAGTCACTTTAGGTGCTTTCTTTTTCACCGTAATTTTACAAACCAGCTTCTTTGTTTTCTTACCTTTTTTAATTATTGCTGTCAAAGTAGTCTTACCGGCTTTCTTTGCCGTCACTTTCACTGCATATTTACCGCTCTTTTTGAAAGATGCAACCTTTTTTCTTTTCATCTTCCATGATACTTTATACTTCTTCGCGTTCTTTACGGTAATCTTTTTTGTTTTCCCAACCGTAATTGATACGCTCTTTTTTGATAGTTTCGGCTTGGCAGCCGCCTCTGATGTAATCCCCTGTACTCCGGCAAATGAACTAATAACCATTGCCGCTGTGAGAACCTTGGCGAGTACCACCTTTGTTTTTCTCATGATAAATAATGCCTCCTTCGCATGTATAATGTCTATGACTATATAATATATTATATATACTGTCAGTGTCAACATAAATGTACTATTCTATTCTAAAAGTGAAATGGTCTGAATTCATGCATACTATATAGAGAACATTCCTATTTAAAAAGAATGGTTCTATTAAGTTATGATATTTTCCACAAAAAAAGAAAGGTCTCCTGACCTTTCTTAAAAAAATTTTTAAATAAATATAGTAGTCCGTAGGGGAATCGAACCCCTGTTTCTGCCGTGAGAGGGCAGCGTCTTAGCCGCTTGACCAACGGACCATCAACAATTGCTATCATACTACAGACGACAACAAATTGCAAGTACTTTTTTTATTTTTTTTCATCTTTTTTGTTCTTTCTAATTTTTGGCAAATAATGAATATTCTGTTTCGGACAAATCATAGTACATTTCAGGCAGCTGATACACTCTCCGTCCCGCAATGGATTTTCCTGCAATTTTATTGATACCGGGCAGTTTTTTCTGCATGCCTGACAGCCATTTAGACAGCTTCTCCCCCTCCTTAGGCGGAAAAACGGAAACTGTGGCAATAGTGAAAAGACAGCACCCATTGGGCATAAAAACTGACAAAAGAAACGTTCTTTTACTGCCATCCCTGCCACAATAATAACAAGCAAAAGAATGGCACACAAATTAGAAACAGCCGAAAAATTCCCAGCACGCAGCAATGAAAATATTGTCCATGGACTATTTTCATTCAACAAATTTTCTTTTTGCAAAAAACACAGGCATATAATCCCAAACAGCAATACATATTTTATCTTTTGTAAAATCAGGGCAAAACGCTCTGGAATTTCAGGGGTTTTTTTCTTTGTTTTTCTTTGCAGCCAGGATGACGCACAATAAATCCAGTCTCCAATTGCTCCAAATGCACACATAAAACCGCAAAAAAAACGTCCAAAAAACATAGTAAACAAACATAATAATAAAAGTATCACAGAAAAGTCGTTTAATACAAGCGGAGTACCCTTTCCCATGGAAACAAAAATATTTTTAATTCCTAAAAATGCCTGCGAAAACAATGCTGGAAAATAAATAAAACATATTCCTTGAATGACAATCCGTATCCACTGTAATTTCTTAATTTTTTTCATTTGCTTCCTCCAATGCCTGTTTTGCTGCATTTATAATTCCCCTCGAAGAATAGGTAGCTCCAGATACCGCATCCACCTCTGCGCTCTGCTTTTTTGTAATATCATCAAGCAGGGTAGCTGCCATATTCCAATACTCTTTTGTTTCCTGCTTTGCAGAAATTACGGTAATTGACTTAATTTTATTACTTTGAATTATAACTTTAAGCTTAACCGGCCCACCAAAACCTTCTGCTTCTCCGTAATAAACACCATTTTTCCACTTTGGCAACATCTTTTTTTCGTTTTCCATTTTCTGCTGTTTGTAATCATCTCTTTTCTTTTGATTTCCCAGTGCTATCCACTGATAACCAAAAAGTACAGCTAAAACGAGAAACATATTTATCCACTTTATCACTTTTGTTTTCACTGTTTTCTCGCCTCCGCTAATGCCAATCGGTATAAAGTAAGAAATGCATGAGACGAGCAGGTAGCCCCTGTCACCACAAGTGCATCATCTTTTTGCGCACCTATTAATTGATTTAATAAACCCATACTTTTTCTTGTGCCATTTAATGCCCGATTTGTATAAAACTTGTTTGTGATGTCTGAAATTTCCACGTTTTCAAAGCCCGCAAATGCATTTTCTTTAAAAACAACATCTGCAGACAATCGATAACTTGAAAAATCACCATCCTCATCCGGCAAAACCTCCGTTGTCTCTGAATAACTTCCATTTTTTAATGGCTGTAATGGAGCATAGGACGGTTCGGGCGTTGGTATCAATGTTTCCTCTGGCTTAGGAGAATTTACAGCCGGAGATTCACTTGACTTCACATCACTCGCCTTATCATCCGTATTCGCAGCCATCAAAAGAGCCTGTCTATATAAATTACAAATTGCCTGTGACGAACAAGTTGCACCGGACACTGCTGAAATCTCCTCAATTTTCTGCTTTTGCAAAATCTGATTAACAACGCCCTGTTCTTTTTTTGTTCCATTTGCTGCCTTTATGTAATATGGCTGGTTTTCTTCACAATCCGATGAAAAATTATTGATCGATACACAACGTCCTTCACGGAACACAACCACTGCCTGCAGTGTATATGGTTCAAACTCCATGTCCGCATCCGGGCTGCAAATTGTTTTCACCAAATAACTGCCATCTTTGATTTGACCGACGGAAACATTTTCTTTGGAATCCGGTAAAATCGGTGATTTCGTAGCTTTCGGTCTCGAATTTTTTTCCTCTTTTTTTCCAATTGCTTTCGCATATGCATTCTGATAAGCCGCCCATACCGCTTGCGATGAATAGGTAGCCCCAGAAATAACATCTACGTTTTTATTTTGGCTCTTTAAAATTCTTCTGACCATCCCTTTCCATGCTTTCTGCATATAAGAAACATTTTCTTTTGTTTTATTATGCAGCATTTTCATCTGGTAAAGTGCTACAACTTTTCCATTTTTAAATTTAGCCTTTAGAGAAATCCCATAACCAAACTTTTCACATTCCGCCGTCCCGGTATAAACACCATCCTTTGGAATTCCTTTTAGCGATGTAACCTTATTTTGTCTCTGTTCTTTTTTATTTGTTTTGTGCGCTGCTATTTTCACAGATGATTTTTCTTTTTTCCCTCCCGCATTTCTAAGCGCATTCTGAACAGCCTGTAAAATTCCGGATGAAGAAAAAGTTGCTCCACTTATCGTATCCACATCCGTTGACTGACTGCTTAAAATCAAGGAAATTACTTTCTTTGCTTTTGAATAATATGCCGGGGTCTCTTTTTCATGTGAAACTACATCAATGCTTTTTATTTTCCCCTTAAAAATCTGCACCTTCACAACAATCAATCCACCGAATCCTTTTGCACTTCCTGTATATTCACCATCCTGCAGTCCCTTTTGCTTTATCTTCTTTGCCGTTTTTTTCTTGACCTCACTTTGCTTTTTCTCTTTTGCATCCGCCACTTTTTCTAAATTTCCTGCCGGAGCATTTCCACTAAGTACTGGAAATATCGGTTGATTACAAAGCAAACCAAAAACAGCAAATACTGTCACACAAACTGCCGGAGTTAAAAAAAACAGACTTCTCCATTTATTATTCATCTCTTACCACCTCATAGTCAAAATCCGATGTAAATATTTTTTCAATACCTTCACTAATCACAATTGTTCCATCTTTAAGCAATAAAACAAAATCAAATTGTTCTTTGTGTTTTTTCCAATATTGTACCGCCTTTTCTTTTCCCATAATAAACAGAGAAGTTGACAAGCCATCCGCAAGTGTTCCATCCTTGCTTACTATGGTTGCACTAATCACACCATGATTCGCCGGTTTTCCGGTTGCCGGGTCTAAAATATGATGATACGTTTTCCCATTCTTTTCAAAATAACGCTCATATCCACCAGAAGTAATTACAGCCATATTTCCAGTTTTAAGTACTCCAAGATAGTCTCCCGAAAGTGGCGAATTACTTGGATTTTCTATTGCTATCTTCCACTTGCCTCCATCTTCTTTTGTTCCATATGTCTGCACATTTCCACCCAGTGAAAGAACCCCGCCTGTCAACTGATATTCTTTAAAAATCTGCGTTAAACGATTTGATGTATACCCCTTTGCAATTCCACCTAAATCAATTTCCATTTCTTCCGGCAAAGCAGCCAAATTGGTTTTATTGTTCCACTCAATTTTAGAGGCGTCGATATTCTTTAATAAATGATTTATTGTTTTGTCGGATGGAACTTTATATTTTTTTGTCGCAAATCCCCATTCTTTCATCAATGGATAAATGGAAATATCAAATACGCCATTCGTATCCTGATATAGTTCCAAGGATTTTGCAATTAACTGAGCTGTATCTTCTGATACAATCTCACTTCCATTCTCGTTTAAAATTGCAATCTCACTTTCATCTTTTCCTGTACTAAGAAGATTATCCAACCGTTCAATTTCCGATACTGCCTTTGTTGCAGCTGCCTCCGCCTTTTCTCCATATGTGGTAATCGTCATATAGGTATCCATTGCAAAGACTTCCTTTGTTGCTTTTTTGCTTTGTTTTTCTTTTTGTCCGCTTTGCTCTCCACAGCCACACAAACACAAAAGTGCAAGCAAAAGAAATATCACTGTTTTTTTCATTCTAATAAACTTCCTTTCTATCTTCCTTTGTACAGCAAACAAGGGAGACTACACTCTGGTAGTCTCCCCGGGCATCCATTTAAGGATTATTTTTTTACTTTTACCTTCTTCACGCCTGACCATTTGCCAACCGTCTTTTTGCCCGATTCTGTTTTTACGGCACGTACCTGAATATAATAAGCCTTTCCGGCCTTTAATTTCTTTATTACTGCTTTTTGTACATTCTTTACCGATTTCGTTTTCGATTTTTTCATGCTTTTTTTCAGTGAGTAACGAACTTCATATCCAGTCGCTCCACTCACTTTTTTCCATGTAATCTGAGCTGTTTTCTTTTTCTTAGAAACTGCCTTCTTGATTTTTACAGATGCCAGTTTTGATACATCCGTTTTACCAGTATCCTTTTTCACCGAATCATTTTTCTTGTCAGGTGAATTTGCCGGGACCTGTGTTGCCGTTGGTACCGGCGTCGCTGTATTGGATGGTGTTTTTTTAACCTTTTTCAAAGCATCCACCGCTGCTTTCAAATGAGTATAGGCCTCATTTACCATGGATTCATAGTGAGCACTTTTTGCGAGTTCTTCCTCTGCTTCTGCCAGTTCTCCCTCTACTTCTTTCCATGAAGCAGTTGTATAATCAGCAGCATTCATTTTCTTGACAGAATCAACTAATGCCTGTAATGCGGAAGTATCTACGGCCTCCGAAGGCGTTACATTTTCAGAAATTCCATCTTTTGTTACCTCAACGTCATAACTTGCATCTTTATAACCAAGGCCGTAAATCGTTACATTCCAGTATCCGGTTCCATCCGTTCCACTTGGCAGTTCGGAACGATATGACTCAGTAAGTCCAAGTTGAATTCCCATTGATTTGTGCATCCAGTTATCAGCTGCAAATTTTGTACCATAAGAAGTAATCGCTTTGGTGCGTGTACTGTCGGTACCGTAATAGGTCCATTTTACAGCCTGCATTCTTGAACCAAGCGGTCCATAACCTTCATTTGCTGCCGCACCGTCTTCACTGTTTATGTCGACACGAAGGAATTCTCCATAACTTCCTTTCTTCTTTTCATCAGTCACAACCGATGCCACTGTCTTTGATGCCTTAGCAAGCGAAACATCTTTTACACCGGAATCTGTTCCTGTTTTTCTCTTTCCAAATGTATAACTTCCATCGGCCTGCTTTGCAGCAATTTTCAAACCATTGGTGTTCGCTGTTACCGATGCTGTTTCCTCATAAGAAGACAAAGCATTTTCAGAATAACCACCAACTAGTTTTCCGCCATTTTCTACAACTTTATATTTGCTTTTGAAGTCTTGTAAATCTGCTGTTTTAACCGCTACCGGTACATATTTAATTCCAGTCACTGTGTAACTTACAAGTTTTGTTGTTGAAGCATCCGAAAGCGTCAGAACTCCTTTTGCATATCCAATCTTCTGACCATCTGTCGTATAAAAACTCTGGTTTTTATCTTTATCTTGCTCCCAATAAGACACCGGATAATTTTGTCCATTATCCGCCGTAATTACGGCGTCACACTGGAAACTTCCTCGATGCAGACCATGATTCGTTGTCGCACGGGATACCGCATCAAATGCCCCCTTATCCAATTCACCGCGGGCATCTTCTGTTTCATTGGAATCTGTCATGTTTTTTCCATCTTTCAAATAAACATCTTCCGCAGCCCAATACTCTGCCCAATTAAGATCTGCATACAAATAAGTATATGACTCATCTGCCGCTGCACTTTTCGATGTTGTTACTTTATCAAAAGGTCCAACACCAAATAACATAGCTGCCGCTAATCCGCATGCTGTCATTTTCTTTGCCAGCAAAACAATTTGTTTACGCATAATTTATCCTCCGTTTAATTCGTAACAACTAACTGTTGTTCGTATTTTCTAACGTAACAAATTATAAATTTGACATCCTGTTCTGTCAATGCTATTTTTCACTATTGATAATTCTTTTCGACTTGGTTCTCTATTGACAATTCCCCCCTCTGCAAATATACTAAAAAGGCGGCAAAAGCCGCCTTACATTTATTATAACTAAGAAAGAAGGGATACGATGCGTTCTTCCAACGACCGCGAATCAGCCACTTACACGCGCAGTGCTCTCATCTGCTTTGTCTGTGTGGGCATCTGTCTGTATTTTGATATTCAGAAATACGTAAAAACCGGCTTTACTTTTGACCGGGAATTTTTCATATCACTCGTTTTTTATGTTTTGCTGACCGCCCTTGGCATCCGCTCCATCCTCAAAGGGCGGAAACTGAAAAAGGACGAATAGTTATCACATAAAATCTAACAATGACATCTGGTCGCTGAGCGGGAGGTCGCCGAGCATTCCCATCTCCCGCATCTTATCCACAATCGTTCCGCTGACTTTACTGCGGGTTTTAAAGTTTTCACATGAAGTAAACGGACCATCTTTTGCGGCTTCCACAACACCTTCTGCCGCCTTATCCCCCATACCATCAATTGTATTTAATGCCGGCATAAGTTTCCCGTCAATAACTTGGAAATGTTTCGCCTTTGCCCTAAATATATCAATCGGCATAAATTCATAGCCTCTGGCATACATTTCCTGAACAATTTTCATATCGCCATACGCTGCTTCTTCTTTGGGAGACAGCTGCTTTGCGGACAAACGCTTTTTGTAGTCTTTCATCGTCGTCTCTAACCGCTCTCTTCCCTGACACATCAACTCATAGTCAAATGCTTTTGCGCGAATGCTGAAGAAAGCCGCATAATAAGCAAGTGGATAATACACCTTAAAATATGCGATACGAAATGCCATCATGACATAGGCAACCGCATGAGCTTTCGGGAACATGTACTTAATCTTTCCACAGGATTCAATGTACCAATCCGGTACTCCCGCCTGTTTCATTGTCTCCTTCCATTCTTCCCACTGTGGCACTTTTCCTTTCGCCACCAGTCCTTTACGAACTTTTTCCATGATATTAAATGCCGTGCCGTCTTCCACGCCTGTGTGAATTAAATACGTCATAATATCATCACGCGTACAGATTGCGGTAGACAGTGTACAGTCACCTCTTGCAATGTAATACTGCGCATTATTAAGCCACACATCCGTACCATGTGACAAACCGGAAATACGCACAAGGTCAGAGAAGTTTTTCGGTTTCGTATCACGAAGCATCTGCATAACAAATTCTGTACCAAACTCCGGCACACCAAGGCTTCCCAAATCCAGTCCCATCAAATCATCCGGCGTAACACCCAGTGCCGATGTATTGTTAAACAACGACAACACCTGCTCATCATCGAGCGGAATATTTAAGGCATTGACACCGGTCAAATCCTCAAGCATCTTAATAATGGTAGGATCATCGTGTCCGAGTATATCAAGTTTTAACAGGTTATGGTCAATCTTATGATAATCAAAATGCGTTGTAATAATGGATGTTGTCTGGTCATTTGCCGGATGCTGCACCGGTGTAAACGTGTCAATTGTCCATCCCATTGGAAGTACAACAATTCCTCCCGGATGCTGTCCGGTCGTACGGCGCACGCCAACACAGCCCTCCAACAGACGCTCAATTTCCACCGTCCGCTTAGGAATTCCTTTCTCCTCAAAATAATTTTTCACATAACCGTATGCCGTCTTATCCGCAAGCGTACCTACCGTACCGGCACGGAATGTCTGTCCGGCACCAAAAATAACTTCCGTATATGCATGGGCTTTACTCTGGTATTCACCGGAAAAGTTCAAATCAATATCCGGCTCTTTATCCCCGTAAAATCCAAGGAATGTTTCAAACGGTATGTCATGTCCATCGCGCACAAGTTCTGCCCCGCAATTCGGACATTTCTTCGGCGGCATATCAAATCCGGAACTGCCAGCAAACGCTTTTACCTCGTCCGAATCAAAATCCGAATAATGGCATTTTTCGCAGTAATAATGTGCCGGAAGCGGATTTACCTCTGTGATACCGGACATTGTAGCAACGAAAGAAGAACCAACGGAACCACGCGAACCAACAAGATACCCGTCCTCATTCGATTTCCACACAAGCTTCTGTGCAATAATATACATTACGGCAAATCCGTTGGAAATAATGGAGTTTAACTCCCTCTCCAGCCGCTCCGAAACCTGCACCGGTAAATTTTCCCCGTACATACTGTGCGCCTTATTGTAACAAATATCACGAAGCTCCTGATCGGAATTTTCAATAACCGGCGGACATTTATCCGGAAATACCGGCGATATCTTCTCAATCTGATCGGCAATCAAATTCGTATTCGTTATAACAACTTCTTCTGCTTTTTCCTCTCCTAAGTAGGAAAATTCCGAGAGCATCTCCTCAGTTGTTCTAAAATAAAGTGGCGGCTGTTTACCATCATCCATCTTTTTACCGGCAAGCAGAATTGTACGGTAAATATCATCCTCCGGGTCAAGGAAATGGACATCACAGGTAGCGCAGACAGGCTTGTTATATTTTTCGCCAAGCCTTACAATCCGGCGGTTCATTTCCTTTAAATCATCCCATGTATTGATGTTTGCGTAGGCACCTTTTTCCTTGTCAAACATAAATTCATTGTTGCCAATCGGCTGAATTTCCAGATAATCATAGAAATCCACCAATTCTTCAATTCTCTCCTCGTCTGCATCATCTAACAGTGCACGGTACAGTTCGCCCGCCTCACATGCCGAACCAAGAATCAATCCTTCCCTGTATTTCATTAACTGACTCTTTGGAATACGTGGACGTCTGGCATAATAATCCAAATGTGCCATTGATACCAAATGATACAAATTCACACGTCCAACTTCATTTTTTGCAAGAATAATCGCATGATAACTCGGCTTTTTCTTAATGATTTCCGGTGCCGAATGCGTCCTCTCATATAACGCCTTCAAATCTGTAATGCCCTGTTTTTCTAACATTCGGATCATTTTCTCAAAAATTTCCGCAGTTGCCTCAGCATCTTCGACCGCGCGATGGTGATTCACAAGTGAAATCTTCATCGTCTTTGCCACATTATCAAGCGTATATTTCGCCAGATGTGGAAATAACACACGTGCCACACCAACCGTATCTACAACCGTATAATGAATATCTCTGCCCTGCTCGGCTCCTTTTTTGCAGATAAAACTATAGTCAAATCCGGCATTGTGGGCAACTAATACACACCCCTTGCAAAAGTCAAGGAATTCCGGAAGTATCGTCTCGATTTTTGGCGCATCACTTACCATGTCATCCGTAATACTTGTCACGTCAGTAATTCTCGGTGGAATTGCTACCTCCGGATTTACAAATGTACTGAAGCGGTCCGTGATTTTTCCCTTTTCCACTTTTACCGCACCAATTTCAATAATGCGGTTTCTCGTTGGCGAAAAACCGGTTGTTTCCAAGTCAAAGACAACAAACGAATCCTGCAAAGTCTGCCCTTCTTCATTTACAACGGTATCGTCCAAATCGTCTACTAAGTATGCCTCACAGCCATAAATCACCTTAAAATTATCATCTTTAATGGCATGGTCGGCATCCGCAAAAGACTGAACAACACCATGGTCAGTAATTGCAATGGCAGGGTGTCCCCACTCCTGTGCTCTTGTTACCAATTTCTGACAGTCTACCACCGCATCCATATCACTCATCTGCGTATGTGCATGAAGTTCCACACGTTTTACCGGTGCCTCGTCTTTTCTGCCAACGCGGAAATCATCAATTTCTTTGGCACCATCTATGTTTTTAATGACAAGTTCCTTTGAATAATCATCAAAAGAAGCATGCCCTTTTACTTTTACATAATTTCCGCCCTTTATAAACTCAGAAAGAGACAATTCCTCTGCCTTTGTTTTTTTCACAAACATAAGACAGCGAATCGTATCGGTAAAATCCGTAATAGCAAAAGAAATTATCAATTTTTCACCATTACTGAATTCTCGTTCTTCCACACTTCGAATCATACCGGCGATAACGACTTCTCCAATTTCGTCCACAATATCGCTGATTGGCATAACTGCCCCTTCCACATTGGAGCCAAAAAACACACTGGGGTCTCTTGTCTTTTTTTTCTTTGCCACATATGTTTTCTTTTTTTGTATCTTGCGCGCCTCTTCCACCGCTTCTTCATTTTCTTTCTCTTCTTTTTTTCGTACTACTGTATAAACTTCCGGCTCCTTGTTAATCTTTCGCTCCTTCTTCTCATAGCGAAAAGAAATGTCCACTTCCTGACCGAAACTGCGTTTTAATCGTTTGGATAAAAATTCTTTAATTTCCTTACTTTTTTCATGACACAAAAAATCATCGTCGCAGGTTAAAACAATCGAGTTTCCATCCACTTCAAATGGATGGCTGCAAAACTTCATATGTTCAATCGTGTCATGTTCTTTTAACTCTTCTTTTAAAATTTCTTCGCATTTTTCCACCAGTTCATCCACCTCATAAGACGCTGCAAACGGGTAATACATCTCTAACTTTGGCTGCACTCCCATTTTACGGAACACCTGCGAATACAAAGCATGCTCCATCGTATGTATCGTTCGTCTGTGAAGCAGCTGGTCACTTTGACAGTAAATAAAGGCCAGCATCTTCGTACGCGATGCGCTGACCTTCTCCACCATAGTTCCTGAAAAATAATTATATAAGGAGTCCTCGATTGATAATTCCGGAAATGCTTCAAAAAAATGTACCACAAAAATCAACCCTTTCTCAATCTTTCCAGTGTAAAAGTTCCTGCCGCAAAGTTTCTAACAACTCGCTTTCCGGCACTTTCTTTACAATTTCGCCCTTCTTAATTAATAAACCTTCACCAATTCCTCCGGCAATCCCGATGTCGGCTTCCTTTGCCTCACCCGGACCATTTACTGCACAGCCCATAACGGCAACTTTGATATCCAAATCAAAATCTTTCACCATTTCTTCTACTTTACCGGCCAATGAAATCAAATCAATCTGGGTACGTCCGCAGGTCGGACAGGATACAACCTGTACACCACCTTTATAAAGTCCTAATGTCTGCAAAATCAGTTTAGCTGCCTGCACCTCTTTCACAGGATCTCCGGTAAGAGAAACACGGACGGTATCGCCAATTCCCTGATACAAAATTGTACCAAGACCAACTGCCGATTTAATGCTTCCCGAATACACCGTTCCCGATTCCGTAATTCCTACATGCAGTGGAAAATCCGTCTGCTTTGCCAGTTCTTCATGCGCCCTGATACACATTAAAACGTCGGAGGACTTGATGCTGATTACAAGATTATCATATCCCATGTCCGTAATTATGGACACCTTGTCAAGTGCACTTTCAACCAGCCCCCGTGCCGTGACGCCACCATATTTCTCAACCAGACTTTTTTCCAGAGAGCCACTGTTTACGCCTACACGAATTGGCACCTGACGCTCTTTACAGCAGTCAACAACTGCCTTTATTCTCTCATTGCTGCCAATGTTTCCCGGATTAATTCTTATTTTATCTGCACCGTGTTCCACCGCTGCAATGGCAAGGCGGTAATCAAAATGAATGTCCGCCACCAAAGGAATGTGAATCTGTTTTTTTATCTCTTCCAAAGATTTTGCCGCTTCCATGGTCGGAATGGCACAGCGGATAATTTCACAGCCTGCCTTCTCCAGCTGCAAAATCTGAGATACCGTTGCTTTCACATCTTCTGTTTTCGTATTTGTCATAGACTGAATGGCAATCGGATTTGTGCCGCCGATTGTCACTTTTCCAATCTGAATTTCCTTTGTTTTATGACGCATTCTTTTCAACCCCTTTTACTAGAACAAATTGATAATATCATGCCCAAGAATGACCACCATTAACAGCATCAAGAGCATAAAACCTGCCATATTAACATAGCCCTCATATTTTGGATTCATCGGTTTTCTGCGAATCCACTCAATAATCAAAAACAGTAACCGTCCGCCATCCAATGCCGGAATCGGAAGTAAATTCATAACGCCAAGGTTGGCAGATAACATAATACACCAGTAAATCATGCTCATAACCATCATACCCGGTCCGCCGCCATTGTCTTTGTCACCACTGGCTTCGATGTTTTTGCCCATCGTTGATACAATGCCGACCGGTCCTGACACATCACTTGCCTTAAAGCGTTTTGTCACCAGTCCCTGCAGGCTCTTTACAACCGTTTCAATCCAATACTTCATTTCATAAGTGGAATACTTCAAATTGCCAAGAACACCTACTTTTTCCCACTTTCCGTGGTTAATTCCGATGCGGTAATCTTCATTTCCACTTGCATCTTTCATAAGTTCCGGTTTCATGACAATCGTTTTTTCCTGGCCGTCACGCTCTACGACCATCGTCACATCTTCGCCCTTAGGAAAGCCATAATAAGCGGTATACAAACTGATATCACCGTCAATTGTCATCGTTTTCCCATTGATTTCTTTGACTACATCGCCAACCTGCAAACCACTCTTTTGTGCCGGTGTGTTGTCAGCCACAACTGTAATCTGCGGACTTTGATATCCCATTACCGCAGTCAGTATAACAGAAAATATAAATGCTAAAATGAAGTTAAAAAATGGTCCCGCAAAAATAATTGCCATCCGCGCATAAACGGATTTTCTGCTAAAGGAAGAATCATCTGCGATATCCTCTTCTTCACCTAACATCATACAGGAACCGCCAAAAGGAAGCAGTTTCCAAGAATAAATTGTCTGTTCATTATACTCCGGGTGTTCTTCTAAAAACGCGGAGGATTTCAAAAACATGATTTTTCTTCCCTCACTTGTTTTCACCCATGAAATCAAACGCGGCCCCATACCAAGCGAAAACTCTAAAACTTTCACCTTATTCCATTTTGCCACGATAAAATGTCCAAATTCATGAAATAAAATAATTACACTAAAAACTAAAATTGCCAAAAAAATGGTCCATGCACTCATCTGCTTACATTCCTCCAATCTTTATTTAAACGTTCATATGTTTCCCTTTCGGTTTCTAAAATCTGAGACAAATCAGGATGCTTAATTACCCGATGTTTACTCATAGCATATTCTATCATATCATAAATTTGTAAAAAAGCGATGTCTTTCTTTAAAAATCTCGCAACTGCATACTCATTCGCCGCATTCATCGCAGTCAGCATACTGCCGCCAATCCGGCTTGCCTCCACAGCAATTGGGATTCCCCGCAGAACATCCGTATTTGGTTTTTCAAATTGAATATCCGCTAATGCCTCAAAATTAAGCCTTTCTCCGCCCAAATAATTACGCTCCGGATAATATAGGGCATACTGAATCGGAAGCCTCATGTCCGGTGTTCCAAGCTGCGCCATCACAGCACCGTCAACAAAGCCAACCATGGAATGAATCACGCTTTTAGGCTGAACCAACACATGAATTTTATCGATATCCACATCAAACAGCCACTTTGCCTCAATCATTTCCAGACCTTTATTTATCATCGTCGCTGAATCAATTGTAATTTTTGCCCCCATGCTCCAGTTCGGATGCATAAGTGCCTGTTCTACCGTTACTTTTTCCAGTTCCTCTTTCGTACCGTGGCGGAACGGCCCGCCGGACGCTGTCAGAAAAAGAGTTTCAATCTGTGACTTTTTCTCACCGTTTAAACACTGGAAAATAGCGGAATGTTCACTGTCTACCGGAAGAATTGACACGCCGTATTCTTTAGCAAGCGGCATAATGATATGTCCTGCCGTCACCAATGTTTCTTTATTGGCAAGGGCAATATCCTTTCCCGCACGGATTGCCTCCATGACCGGGCGAAGTCCAATCATGCCAACCATCGCAGCAACTACCACATCTACATTTGGCAGAGTAGAAACCGCAACAAAGCCATCCATTCCGTATAAAATCTCACAGGAATGATTCGGCAGCAATTTTCTTAACTCTTCCGCCTTTTCTTCATTTTTCATAACGGCATAAGACGGACAGAAACGCTGAATCAATTCTGCCATTTTTTCTACACTCTCACTCGCCGTCAGAGCAACCACTTCAAAATCGTCCGAATTCTGTGAAATAACATCCAACGTCTGTGTTCCAATGGAACCAGTCGCTCCAAGAATCGTTACTCTTTTCAATTTCAATTCCTCCCAATCAGCCAAGATTCATTGTAAGGGCTAATAAATAATAAACAAAAGGTGCTACAAATATTACACTGTCGAACCGGTCTAATACGCCGCCATGTCCGGGAATTATCTTTCCATAATCCTTGATTTCATAATTTCTTTTAATCGCAGAGGCTGTTAAATCACCAACCTGCGAAATCAACGCTCCAATCACTGTAACCAACGGAAATACGATATATGGATTTGCTGTAAAAGCGGCATATTCCGGAAAGAAAAAGGCATAGCAAAAACCAAGCAGTCCGGCACCGACAACACCACCAATGCAGCCCTCAACCGTCTTTTTCGGACTCAGTTCTGAGAAATGATGTTTTCCAATCAGAACACCGGTCACATAAGCAAATGTGTCAGAGCCCCAGGCAGAAATTATAATCAGCCATACTAACCAGTTTCCGGCAACTAAATCTCTCGTTCTTGCAATATAACTGAACAAAACACTTACATACAAAAAAACAAACACTGCTTTCGTAATATCTTCAATTCGTAACTTTGGATAAGAAAATACATAAATCACTAACAGGGCAAGCATCATAAATATGAGCAGTCCCAACAACAGCCAGTCAATTCCTCCATAGATACAAAGCATGCTATAATATACCGCAGTCGCCACATACGTCACCACTGCCAGAGAAGATTTTTCCATCTGAAGTACACGCAGCAGTTCATATAAACCAAGAAGTGACAAAATGCCGAGCGCAAAAAGCAAAAAATAACCTCCCTGAACAAAGACGAAAATAGCGGCAAGCACTAAGACAATCCCACTAATTAAACGAGTAAAAAACATGATTTGCTCCTCCTAAACTCCTCCAAAGCGACGGTCTCTTTTGTTATAATAATCAATCGCTTTTTGTAATTCTTTTTTATTAAAATCCGGCCACAAAACATCCGTAAAATAAAATTCGGTATAAGCAAGCTGCCAAAGCATAAAGTTAGAAAGTCTTTCTTCCCCACTTGTACGAATCAACAAATCCGGATCCGGAAGACCTTTGGTGTCCAAATATCCGGCAAACAATTCCTCACTGATATCCTCAGGCTTTACTTTACCGTCTTTAACATCCGCTGTCATCTTTCTCATCGCACGTGTCATTTCATCCCGGCTCCCATAGTTTAAAGCAACCTGAAAATGAAGTCCGGTATTATCTTTTGTTGCTTCTTCTAGTTCTTTGATACTCTGTTTCATGTCCTCTTCTAACGGAGTAATATCACCAATTACACGAACGCACATATTATTTTTTGTACTTCTCTTAATGCAGTCTTTCAAATACTGTCTGAGAAGTTTCATCAGCGCATTAACCTCATCCTGTGGCCGTTTCCAATTCTCCGTAGAAAACGCATATACGGTAAGATAATTTATCCCAAGATTATAGGCATCCTCACAAATCTGCTCCACGGTTTTACTTCCGGCAACATGCCCTGCTTTACGTGGCAGCAATCGTTTTTTTGCCCATCTTCCGTTACCATCCAAAATAATGGCAACATGGTTTGGCGCATTTAATTCTGAACGTTCCATAAAAATTCCTCCATCTTCTAAAAAAAGGAAGGACAGACAAGACTCCTGCAAAGCAGGAACAGGCTGTCCTAATATCCGGCACACATGCACCGAAATTCCTTCTATACGGTCATTACTTCTGTTGATTTTGCATCAATTGCCTGATCAATTTTCTTTACATACCCATCGGTAAGTTTCTGAATCTTGTCTTCTAACTGTTTCTGGTCGTCTTCTGAAATCTCGTTTGCCTTTGCTTCTTTTTTCACAGCATCGTTGGCATCTCTACGAATGTTTCGAATAGCAACCTTAGTTTCCTCACCTTTTTTCTTAACGTCTTTTACTAATTCTTTACGGCGTTCCTCCGTAAGTTCCGGAAATACCAGACGAATCACTTTTCCATCGTTTGCCGGTGTAAGTCCCAAATCCGAAGCCAAAATTGCTTTCTCGATATCTTTAATAAGACCGGCATCCCACGGCTGAATCTGAATCATGCGGGCTTCCGGTACAGAAATATTGGCAACGCCCTGCAAGGAAGTCGGTGTTCCATAATAATCCACCTGAATACGGTCTAAAATTCTTGGATTTGCACGCCCGGCACGAATTGCACCATATTCTTCTTCCAGATTTGCAAGTGACTTTTTCATCTTCTCTTCATATTGATTTAATTCCATGACTGTTTAACCTCCATTAATCCACAGTAATAATCGTACCGTTGCTCTTTCCTGCTACGGCGTTTGCAATACTGTTTTCTTCATTCAGACCAAAAATCAGCATTGGCATTTTATTTTCCAGACAAAGCACAGCGGCCGCCAAATCTACAACACCGAGTTTGTTGTCAACAATGTCTGCCATCTGCATCGAATCATACTTTTTCGCATCCGGATTTACCGCCGGGTCGGAATCATATACACCATCAATAGATTTCGCTGCGAGAATAATATCGGCATCAATTTCAATCGCACGAAGTGCCGTTGCGGTATCGGTTGAAAAATACGGATGTCCGGTTCCACCGGCAAAAAATACTACCATTCCTTTGCCGAGATATTTGTTGACGCGGTCTTTGGAAAATAACTTCGTAAAAGAACCACAGGAAAATGGTGTTAATACTTGTGTCATAAGTCCTACGGAACGACAGATTTCTGACATATAAATGCAGTTCATAACCGTAGCCATCATACCAATCTGGTCTGCTTTGGTGCGGTCTATCGTCTCACTGGAGCGTCCGCGCCAGAAGTTTCCACCACCGATTACAATGGCAACTTCAGTTCCGGCATCCACCAAATCTTTAATCTGTTTTGCAACCGGTACACAGGTTGCCTCGTCAAAACCGGTCCCCTTGTCTCCTGCCAAAGCCTCACCGCTTAATTTCAATAATACTCTTTTATATTTGCTCATTGCGAAATAGCCTCCTGTTATATTTCTTATTCAAAGAATGAATCCAAATCCACATCGGCATATGCCAAAGAGCAATGTCCATCAACAACAGCTCCACTGTTAATCTGAATGGATTTTGCCTTAATATCACCTTTCACTACCGCTGTAGAATCCACGATAACAGGACCATTTACTTCAATGTTTCCTTTTACTGCACCGGCAACCAGTACGGAAGTGCAGCTAATACTACCGATTACGACTGTTCCTACGTCAATTTTTACAATACCACGGCTGTTAATATCACCTTCCAGTCTTGGTGTATTCACATAAATTTCGGAAGCAATTGTATTACCTGCTACTTTACCGGTAATTGTTAATTTGCCCTCACATTCTACATCACCTTCAATGGTACCTTTTACAACGAGTGATGTATCGGATTTGATGCCACCGTTAATGGTTGTTCCTTTCGTAATTACGGTAACTTCCTGTGCATCATCTTCCACCTCTTCCACTGGTGTATTATCTATGCTTGCTTCTTCCATTACTTCTTCATTCATGATGTCTTCCTCCTCGTAATCTTCAACCGATTCTTCAATTTCCTCCGGCTCATCTACTACTTCTTCCACCGGTGCTTCCACAGGTTCCTCTATTACTTCTTCCGGCTCTGCAGCCACCGCAATTTCATTTTCTTCCGTCTCACTATTTTCCACAACTAATTCCGGAACCTCTTCTGTCGGTTCTTCCGGCGGAAAATCGGTTGTCAATTCACTCATCGGAACTGTCTCTTTTGTTTTCTCATCATCCACTGTCAGATTTTCATCCAGACTCTCTGTCAACTCATTCACGGACTGAGCAATATCCTCTTTTAAGTCCTTAAAAAAACTCATTTTCCTTCCTCCTGATTTCCATTGTTGTGCTGAATGAGTATCATCGACTCATCCACCGGCAACAATTCATAATTTTTAGCTTTAATTTGTTTTATAATAGATGGCAGTGCTTTTACCGTCATCGGTTTGTCTGCCACATCATACATAAGTACAACTGCTGTATCATATGCATCAACGCCCTGCATAACGCCGGTTACCACTTGTTCTTTTGTGGCATTTGCATTATTGATATCAGGACTGATAACATTCCAGTCTAAATACAGATAATGGTTTTTCTTTAACACATCAATAAAATTCTGGATTGAAAGTGATGTATTCTGCGTACTGCTTCCTCCCGGAAAACGATAAAACTTCGTGTGTACTCCGGTTGCTTCATATAAGCAACGGTTGATTTGCTTTAAATCTTTCTCAAAAGCCTCTTTAGAATCATAAATCACATCCTGAATGTGTGAATAAGAATGCATTGCTAACGTGTGGCCTTCTTTTACAATCCGCTGATATATTTTCTTCGACGAAGCGTCCTCTTTTCCTGTCACAAAAAAAGTTGCTTTCACATGGTTCTTTTTCAGTATATCCAAAATTTTCCCCGTCTGACTTCCCGGACCATCATCAAAAGTCAGATAAACCTTTTTTGTAGTTGTATCATCCGTTGGTTTTATCGTTGGCTCGGCAGTCGACGCTTTTTTTGGCTCTTTCGTTGTCTTCACCTCTTTTTCTTGTGCTTTAACAACACCCGAATCCGACACCTTGGTAATCGTCTCAATCTGCTTTTCCAGTGAATGAACCTTCACTAATAAAAACAAACACATTATCATAGGCAGTAACAAAAGTACAATAACTGTCCCTACAATAATTTTCTTAATTCGCTTTACCCTTTTCTTCCGATAAGCAGCCTCCGCTGCATGAACTGTATTTCCTGTCACCTAACAGCGACCTCCTTATCCTTCCATTTCTCGCAGCACGTTATCTAATTTCTTTTTCTTCTTATCGCGCTTATACTCATACAATTTACCATCTGCCGCATTCACGCAGTCCTCTAAGTCTCTCTCCTTTTCGGATTCCAAAAGACAGTAACCAACACTTGCCTTTACCAGATACGGTAGTTCACTCTCTTCATTAAAGTCTGCCAGATACCCATTAAAATCCTTTACAAACTGCTCTGCCATATCTTCTGTATAACCAATTCCAACGACATTATATTCATCGCCGCCGACACGAGCACAAGCATCTTCTTTTCCTGCCACTGCCTGCATCGCCTCACCAATTGTCCGCAGTGCCAAATCTCCATTCATATGTCCAAAACGGTCATTGACCACTTTCAGATTATCCATATCAATAGCAAATATTACAAATGACTTCTTCTCCTTTTTCGCCCTTTTATATTTTTCAAGGGAAACGGAATCAAATCCTCTCCGGTTGTATAAACCGGTCAGTGCATCATGGACATATAAATTGTTCAATTCCTGAAGAAGTCCCTGGTTTTTCTGTTTAATGTGAATCATCTCTAGCGCATTGCCAAGAATTGCAAGCCAGTTATTAAATGTCTTATTTGTGCTGTAATTATCCTCATAAGACACAGCCAGATAACCGTAAGAAAACTGGTTGTTATGAATCGGGAAAAAATAATAAATCATCGGCTTATCTTCCGATACATCTTTTGGCAAAAGCTGTGAAGTTTCAAATACATCAAACACACAGGCTCTTTTATGAAACAAACCGCCAACAACTTTACTCTTCTTAGCAAAGCCGTTTGCCGGAGAACAGTATTTCGGATACTGCTCACCGCGTCCTTCACCTAAGCAGATAAAAAAACTGTCAATATGGTCATTCGCACCTATACGGAGTGACTTTTCAATGCCGTCCACATGATCAAGATCTGACAAATCAATAAACATATATGTGTTACTCTGATTTGACTCCATAATACTCTGGTATTCATTCATCTGACGAACACGTTTGGCTAACATCGACTGCATATTAAATGTCTCACAGCCACAGGAATTACGGAAAATCACTTCGGAATTCACATAACTTTTCTGCGGTACTGTTTCGCCACGCCACATGGCTTCAATAAGCCCAACCGCCTGTTTCACCATATCATGAACCGGCACAGAAACTGTCGTAATCGGTGGGAGGGTAATCGAAGATTCCCATATATTATCAAAGCCGGAAACGGCAATGTCATCCGGTACCAGAAAACCTTTAGCAATCAGTTCATTCATTAAAGAACTTGCCATATAATCATTTGCACACACAATTACTTCCGGTTTTTCAGCCAGTTCCATCGTAAAGTAATCGGCTGCTTCTTTCGCTTTCTTCGTCCAGTAATCCCCTTCATATACCATGCGTTCATCAAATGGAATCCCACGGTTTGCCAAAGCCCGTTTATAATCAGCCAGTCTTGTAATCGTATCCGGATGGTCAAACGGTCCCGACATAAATGCAATTTTTGTTTTATGGTGTTCATCCACAAAATGGTACACCAAATCTTCTATGCGGTGTTCCTGATTCACTAACACCGCCGGGTAATCCTTTAAGTCATGACGCAGTGTAACAACCGGGCAGTCACATTTTTTCTCAATACTGTCAACCACATAATCAAGCGCCGGTTTATTCACCAAAGTGTCGTGGCATAAAATAATAGCATCCAATTTCTCAAACGGAATCAAGTGAACAATATTTGCTTCTCCTCTGCCATTTCTTGTTGTTTCGGTTCCATAGCACGAAAAGAATGTAAAATACGCTAAATTATAATCTGCCTCTTTTGCATACATCGACAACGTCTGGCAGATTTGTTCCTGATAATGTGATGACACATCACAAAGAATTACACCAATCGTTTTTCTCCCATTTTCAAACATATGGTTTCTCCTTTCCGTACTTTGCACACACTTACTCATATTATATCATATTATAAAAATATTTCCACATGTTTTTTCTCATTTGTCTACACTTGCGCTGTCTGTTTTTGTGAAACCAGGGACTGTTTTTGCGAGCTCTTCTGCCGCCTCTTTAATTTCATCCGAGAAATCCATATACCACTGCCGCGTTTCCAGAACATACGCTCTCCGAAACGCCTCATCCGTACAAAAAGCGGTTCTCAAATTATGTAACCGGTCAGCCGCTTTCACAACAAATGCAATTGGGTTTGTGCGGATTCCTGCCACATATTCAGCCATGACATATCCTTCTTGTTTTGTCAAAAGGCGCACCGCTTCTAACACCCGCGCACCACCAAGAGCAAAAATCTCCTCTTCGGTCGCATCGGTGTCCTCTAACAAATCGTGAAATAAAGCTGTAATCTGGTAGTCCATCCCATAGCCTTGATTTCTCACGATTTCCGCCACCGCTAAAGGATGCATAATATACGGTTCGCCGCCAATGCGGAACTGCCCCTTATGTTTTTCTGTTGCAAAAGCCTCAGCTTTTTGGTATCGTTCCTTCTCATCCATGCGCTTTTTATCCATGCCCCTCATTTATAATGTATGATATATAAATTGTAGCATATTTACTGGAATAGTTCAATGATAGGTGGATGTTTTTTCTTTCTAAACTACGGAAGCAAAAAGACATCATCGTCTACATCTTAGCAAACAATGATGTCTTATTATTTCAATCAAATATTGAACTAAAAAATGCTATATTCTCTTGCCTTATCTGTACCAAGAAATATTTCTTAGTTACCCATCTGAGCGGCAACTTCTGCTGCGAAGTCTTCTTCTTTCTTCTCAAGGCCTTCACCGGTCTCGAAACGAACGAAGCTCTTAAGTGTCAGGTTGCATCCAACTGCTTTTGCAACAGATTCTACATACTTAGCAACAGTCTCTTTGTTCTCAGCTTTTACATAAACCTGCTCGGTCAGACATACTTCTTTCAGCTCTTTGTTCAAACGTCCGATAATCATTTTCTCAATGATATTATCCGGTTTGTTTGCATTCTTAGGGTCGTTTTTCGCCTGAGCAAGAAGAACTGCTTTTTCTCTCTCTTTGTATTCATCGGATACATCATCGGATGAAAGATACTGAGGATTCATAGCAGCAATCTGCATTGCTACGTTTTTCAAGCACTCAACTACTTCTGCTCCGGTGTTATCTGTCTCAGCAGCAATCAAAACACCGATTTTACCGCCGGCGTGAATGTAATCAACAACAATACCATTGTCGCAGGTTACTTTCTCAAAACGACGGATATTCATGTTCTCACCGATGGTAGCAACCATAGAAGCAAGTTCTTCTTTTACTGTCTTAGAAGAATCGCCAGCCCATGGCTCAGCCAAAAAGGCATCAATATCAGCAGCAGGGGAAGCATTTACCTGATCTGCTACAGCAGCAACGAAATCCTGGAATTTCTCATTCTTTGCTACAAAGTCAGTCTCGCTGTTTACTTCAACGATAGCTGCTTTCTTGCCATCTTCACTGATGTTTGTCTTAACAATACCCTCAGCAGCGATACGTCCGGCTTTCTTCTCTGCCTTTGCAAGACCATTCTCGCGAAGCCATTCAACAGCCTTGTCCATATCACCATCTGTATTTGTAAGTGCCTTCTTACAATCCATCATGCCGGCACCTGTTTTTTCTCTTAACTCTTTTACCATTGATGCTGAAATAGCCATTTTAAAATCCTACCTTTCTCTTTCTTACTCTGCTTCTGCCTCAGATGCTTCTTCTGTCTCTTCTGCTAAAGACTCGCCCTGATTTGCTTCAATAACAGCGTCTGCCATCTTAGAAACAATCAATTTAACGGCACGAATTGCATCATCGTTACCAGGAATTACATAATCAAGTTCTTCCGGATCACAGTTTGTATCTACAATACCAATCAAAGGAATACCAAGGATGTGTGCTTCCTGAATACAAATTCTCTCTTTTTTCGGATCTACTACAAAGATTGCATCCGGGATATCTTTCATGTCTTTGATACCGCCAAGATTCTTCTCAAGTTTTGCCCATTCTTTCTTAAGGTTAATAACCTCTTTCTTTGGCAGAACATCGAAAGTTCCATCTTCTGACATTTTCTCGATTGCTTTTAATCTCTTAATACGAGTCTGGATTGTCTCGAAGTTTGTAAGCATACCACCGAGCCATCTCTCGTTTACATAGTACATACCGCAGCGCTCTGCTTCTGCTTTAATAGAATCCTGAGCCTGTTTTTTGGTACCTACGAAAAGGATTTTGCCACCTTCTGCTGCAATATCTTTTACTGCATTGTAAGCTTCATCTACTTTACCTACAGATTTCTGAAGATCAATGATATAAATACCATTTCTCTCTGTGTAGATGTACTCAGCCATTTTAGGGTTCCATCTTCTTGTCTGATGTCCAAAATGAACACCTGCTTCCAGTAACTGTTTCATTGAAATAACACTCATTATTTCGTACCTCCATTTGGTTTTTTCTTCCATCCGCTTCTTCTTTTTGTTACACTGTCTTCGCAAAAAAAGACAGCACCATAGCAAAAATCGGCGAATGTGATTTTTTCAATCCGATTTATAATATCATAAACCGAACAAAATTGCAAGTATTATTTTCCACCGGTAATAATCCGCGCAACTTCTTCCTGCGATGCGCCAACCGGTATTTTATAATCGCCGGCAATTAATTTTTTTGCCAAACCGCTTTTTTCTAAATAATGGTCAAATTTATCGGCATCCTTAATAAAACCAGCCTCTTTTAATTCACGGGAAACAGAACTTGACAAAAGACCGCTCCGCACTGTAAAGGAACGTGTTTTCCCACTTGGTTTCTGTGTTTCTTTTGGCTCTTTTGTTGCTTTCTGTGCAGCCGTAGAATCCGGCGTTTTCGTACGAACTGGTTTTTTAGACTGTACTGCCACTGCTTGTCCCGTCGCTGCCTGTGAAGGCGCAGCTGACGGCTGTATCAGCGTATCCGGTGTTTTTTCCGGAAATTGCATACCAAGTTCTTTAGCCTGTTTAATAATTGAATTTTCGCTGTTTTGTCCGCGGTAGCTAATACACAATAACAGTGTTGCAAGTAAAACACCCACGCCAAGTCCCCGGAGGAAATACCTCATCTTCATTTGTTATCCCCCCCATAAAGTGCAAGAACAAGTTTTACTTCACCCTGTCCGATATTTAGTTGTTTTGATATTTCTAAAACAGATTTTCCCTGTTTGTGTAATTCCTTAATCTTTTCATTTACATTCCCCTGCCCTGCCACTGACATTTCAGGTTTGGATGTTTCATTTTTTACTGCCTTTTTTGGCTCTGCTTTTTTTACCGTTTTTTTCTTTTCTGCTTCTTGTGTATTTGCAGTCAGACGTGAAATCGCTGTCTGGGAAGCCGTGACCGGATTTAAATCCATCCGATTTGAAACCGCCGGTTCCGATGCCATACGTGTTTCAGCCATGGATTCTTTCTTCACCGGTTTCGACATAAATTCTTTCAATTCTTTTTCTTTTTCACTCAGCATGTTGTACATAAAGACAACTTCCTGATGGTTGGCATCAATTTTTTCCAAAATCTGCTGTGAAAATTCATCCACCGCCATGATTTTATCATTGCACAAACGATTCATCCGCTCCTCAGTCGTGTCCACTAATTCATCCTGTCTCTCGGATAAAATTTCTCCGACACGTTCTTTGATTTTTTCTTCTTCTTTCTCTGTCCAAAGTTCGGAACTTAAACTTTCCTTTTCCCCCTCTGCAAAACCGCTATTCTTTTTTGCCACAAAGCAGCTTACACACAGGCAGAGAAAGCCAATAATAATCAATATGATTTCTATCGCTGTCATAATCCATCCTTCTTCTTAAATCGTAATATCAAAACTTCCGGTCGAACGAGGTGCTAATCGTTCCTTTTTTTCCTGTTTTTGTTTCTTTTTTGAGGAATTTTTCGCACCTGTCCCTTTTCCGTTTCCTTTCTTATCGTAATCCTTTGTTTCGCTTTCCTGCGTTTCTACTGTTTGTCTGCTTTCACGCCTTACTTCCTGCTGAAACTGAATGCCATTCTGGTCATAAATATGCTGATTCTGATTCAACTCACGGCCCTGTGCATCTGCCGCATTCAGCGTTCTTGGCGCCATAGTAACTGCATCAATTGAACCCATAGACATAGAAAACGCCTCCTTTTTTTCTTACAATCCAACAATCCGTACATCTGCACCGTCTCTTACAAAGCGGCAGTGAGAAACCTGCTCATGCTGAACTTTACTAACATCCTTTACTGTAATATCAATTCCTGAATACACGGCTCCTTCCACCCGGATACAGGAATGTTTATTTTTTTCAATCCTTACTAATAGTTTTTCTCTTTCTTCGCGCAGTTCTCGAATCTGTTTCACAAGAAGCGGCTTATTCACCGTTGCCTGTTTCAAATAATTCATCTGTTCCGGCAGCACCTCCTGATTAGACGCTAACTGCCCCTTGACCCGATTTACAACTTCATCAATTTTCTGAAGCGTCTCTTCCTTATTCTCCACTTCTGCCTTGATTTCATTCGCCCGAATAATCAATTCTTTATCTGAAATAATCTTGATTTTCGTTGAAGCACCCATTGTTGAGCCAAGCGTTGTCGCATGAACATCGGCATAAGTTGATAAACTTCCGCCGTTAATCAAGCCTTTTTTTCCCAATATATCAACATTTTCCTGACATTCCACGTCACTGTGCAAAATGGCATCGGCTTTGAGCATACCTTTACATCGAACCTTACAGTTTTCCAAAAATTTTGCAGTAATATTGCCTTCTGCCTGAAGCATACCACGATCCATCCCCTGCATGCCTCGTTTGAGAACAATATTACCACCGGAAATAAGCGTTGCACCTTCCACAACACCATTCACAATAATATCGCCCTCGGCTTTAACAGCAAATCCGGTTGTGACATTTCCTGTCACTTCTACCGTTCCCTTATAATCAATGTCTCCGGTTGATGAATCAACATTTGCGGGAACCCGGTAAACATCAGAAACCATAACCATATCATCAACTAAGGTTACATGTCCGGAAACTTTCGAATAAATCGTACACTTATCCTCTGAAATCCGTATATTACGTCCAAAACGAAGCACACGGTTTCTCACTTTTTTCGGCATCATTGGTTTACCTAATACAGATACACCCGCTTTTCCACGATACGCCGGCGTAAGTGTCGCAAGTTTATCTCCTTCTTTAACCGACTTAATATTTCCCAATTGATGAAAATCAACGCTGCCATCTTCATTTAATTTCGGACGGGCAGTCGTATTTATATCAAAATAATACCTGATTTTTGCACTGTATCCCTGAACCGGCATCGTTGCCTCAGCAATCAGATAGTCCTTTTCATAGGCATGATTCTGTAAAAAATGTTCAATTGCTTTTTTGCGGATTCCATGACGGACACCTGCCATCTGTAAATCCGAAACAATATCATCTTCTGTCAAGCTTGCGCCCCCTGTAGTCGGCGGATAAAACCGTGCAAATGCGCGCTCTCCATTTGGCGTGATGGTAACAATACATTTTTCGCTTTCCGGTATAATTTCTCCTTCATACAGCATAAACATCGAATCGAATTCTTTACGCTTTAAATACTGGTCAAGTGCCACCTGGTCATAATCCGGAAACGAAATGGCATCTAAATATTTCATTACCATCTCCGGCGAAATATCCACTTCACCTTCTTCCGGTGCAAAAATTTTCAGCCACATTCTTCCATCTTCTGCTACTACCTGAAAATAACCATTTGCCGCCATAAGTATCCTCCTATTTCTAATTAGAACAAACTAAGTAAATCAACGGAGTCCCCTAACTGCTCCTTAATTTTTTTCAATGCTTTTGTATGAAGCTGGGAAACTCTCGACTCCGAAACACTCAATATCTGACTAATCTCTTTTAATGTCAATTCTTCGTAGTAATATAATGTGATGACATTCTGCTCTTTTTCTGTCAGTTTTTTGAGGGCTTCCACTAGCATTTCCTTCAATTCCTGCTTTTGGATCGCATGATCGGGCTGCTGAAATTTTGCTCCCATCGTCTCCAGACGCCCTTCGTTTCCCTGTTCCAGATAATCATCTAAGGAAATCAAATTGGTAAATTCCGCCTCTGCCTTCCAGTTCTCATATTCTTCCACGGAGATTCCCAATTCATTTGCAATCTCATCGCCTTTCGCCGTTCTTCCACGTTCTGCTTCAATTTTCGCTGCAGCCGCATCCATTTTTTTCTGCTTCTGTCTAAGTGTCCTTGGAATCCAGTCCATCTTTCGGATTTCATCCAAAATTGCACCTCGAATTCTCAAACTGGCATATGTTTCAAATTTTACATTTTTTGCCATGTCATACTTATCAATGGCATCAATTAAACCAAAAATTCCATATCCTACCAAGTCATCATACTCTACCGTATACCCCAAGTACATACTCAGCCTGCCTGCCACTAAATTTACAACACCGGCATATTCAAGAATAAGCTGCTCGCGTAATTGTGGGGTCTTTTTCTTATGATACTGTTCCCACAAGCGGTTTCGTTCTGTTTCCCTCATCCACTATGTCCTTTCCTAGGTCATGCCTGCTCCGTTTGTTCTGTCTGATCCACCTGTTTTTCTGCTTCTTCCTTTTCTCTTTCTTCCGCCTCCTGCTGCTCCTTCAAAAGACGAGCCTGCTCTTCAGCTTCCTGACGTTTTTTCTCTGCCTCAATCATAGCCAGATGCTCTGCCTGCACTTTTCCAACAATCTGCGCCGCAATCTGCCCAATGATATAAAAAAGAAGTAAAACAATAACTAACGTAATTAAACTATTTAAAACAGGCCACCTTTGTACCACACATAAAACACAACACACAAGGCCGGCAGCCAACATAATAAAAGCAGGTATATAACGATTTTTCATATCCTACACCTCGTCAAATCACATATTCATTTACACCAGCCACCGAAATATGCAACAACTCACATTCCGGGTCAAATACAATCGTGCGGCTGAAATCTTTTCCGGAATCATCCGCCACAATTGGAATATTCTTTTCCTGTAAAAATTTCCTGACTGCCTGATTGTTGTGATGTCCAACATTCAGCAGTTCATTATCCGAATGATGCGCAAACATTTTAGCACCGCCTGCAATTTTAGCACGCAGATTTTCTTTCAATCCTCCGCGTGCTAAAAGTTCATGATACATATCTAAAAGACATGTATCTGCAAACTTCATTCGGTTTTGATTATGAGTAATCTTTGTGCTGTCCGGAAGCATAATATGTGCCATTCCACACAACTTTGTTTTCGTGTCATAGATTACGACCCCCATACACGAACCAAGTCCTAACGTCGAAATTTTATCCGGCGGTGCACATAACTTATAGTCAGCCATTCCAACACGAATCATCTCACTCATACTTCTTTCTTTTCCTCAATTACCGCATTCATATCCAATAAAGAAATGAGTTCCTCTCCTTTTTTGCCAATCCCGGCAAGGAAAGATGCTTTTTCCTCTTCCAGCTTAAATGCTGGTTTCTCGATAGAAGCCGGATTGATATTTACCACTTCCTGCACTTCATCGACAATTACACCAATCAATGACTGATCCTGCATACGGATAATAATGATTCTCGTTGCGGACTGACAGACATCATCCTCTAATCCGAAACGTCTGCGCAGACTCATAATCGGAACCACTTCACCACGCAGATTAATCACACCAACATAATATGACTGTGACTTTGGAACTCTTGTCATATGCTGCATTCTTACGATATTATCCACACAGGAAATATCAATTCCATATTTTTCATTTCCTAATTTGACAACAATATACTGAATTTCATCCATTGTTGTTTCCATTTCATTCATCAAATCTTCCATGTCGACACCCCCTACATTAATGTGTTTGTATCTAAGATTAACGCTACTTCACCATCACCAAGAATCGTTGCTCCACTAAAGAGTTTATCACAGGTGATGTGGTGTCCAAGCGACTTAATAACGGTTTCCTGTTGTCCAATCAATTCGTCAATCACAAGACCAACCTGCTGTTCTGCCTTCTGCATAATGACAACAATCAGAGATTCCGGATCATTTTCAACCGGCTCCATATCCAAAATATCATGCAGACGGAGAATCGGAATGACACGTCCACGAAGATTAATAACTTCTTTGGATTGTACAAAACTGATATCTTCTTTTGCAATATCCTCAATTCCATTGATGCTGCCAAGCGGAATCGCATATTTTTCTTCTCCGACTTTCACCATCAAAGCCTGAATAATTGCCAATGTCAAAGGAAGAGAAATCGTAAAGGTACTTCCCTCACCGGCAACGGTCTTTGCTGTAATATTACCACCAAGTGCCTCAATTTTAGTTTTTACAACGTCAAGACCAACGCCTCGTCCGGAAACATCAGTAATCTTTTCTGCTGTTGAAAAACTTGGCAGGAACAACAAATCAATAAAGTCTTTGTCTGTCATCGTCTCTGCCTGTTTTTCTGTAATAGAGCCTTTTTCAATTGCTTTCTGACGTACACGGTCAATGTCAATTCCGGCACCATCATCGCGTACTTCAATAACAACATTGTTACCATCCTGGTAAGCATCCAAAAAGATGGAACCAACCTCCGGTTTACCAAGACGTACACGCTCTTCATTGCTCTCCAAACCATGGTCAGCCGAGTTACGAAGCAAATGCATAAGCGGGTCCCCGATTTCATCAATTACGGTACGGTCAAGTTCAGTCTCTTCACCAGTCATGTACAATTCCATTTTCTTATTTAATTTACGATTCAAATCACGAATCATACGTGGGAATCGATTAACAACACTCTCAATTGGCACCATGCGGACCTTCATAACGGATTCATGCAGGTTTGTTGTCACTCGCTCTAAGTACTCAATCTGTTCATGGAATGCCTGTGCATTTGCCATCTGTCCTGACGGAGAGGCAGCACCTGCCGACACAAGTCCATTCTTTGCAATAATCAGCTCGCTGACAAGATTCATCAGAACATCCAGTTTATCAATATCGACACGAACGGAACGACTGCCCACTTTCCCTTTGGAAGCCGATGCTTTCTTTGGCTTTTCTTTGACATCCGGTTTTGCTGTTTCTTTCTTTTCCTGTGCCGGTTTTACATCATTTGATGGACCTGCCGCAGGTGCATCCGGAATCTCAATATCATCGATGTAAACCTCTGCGATTTCCGATACATTCATAACAAGTTTTTTGATATTTTCTTTCGTATCACTTGATGCAAAAATCCAACTGAAATCAAAATCAAATTCTTCATCCTCAATCTGCTCTGTCGAAGGTACGGATTTAATCAACTCACCTTTATTTTCAACAGATTTGAATACAAGGAAAGCTCTGGCAGATTTCAAAATACAAGTTTTTTGCAGATATACGGTAATTCCATACACGTTCTTTCCTTCTGCTCTTGCTGAATTGATTGCTGTCGCTTCATATTCGGAAATCGGAATCTGCTTAAATTTGCATTTTTCATCCGATGCACTTTCCTGTTTATTTTCTGCTTTCTCTTCCTTTGCGGGAGTTTCTTCTTTTTTTACCTCTTTTTGCGCCGGAGCAGCTGCACCGTCGCCACTCTGTTCCTCTAACAGAGCATTCAAATCATTAATAATATCTTCGTTGTCTTCAGTTCCTTCATTTCCCTCAGAGGAAATAACAGCCAAATAAGACTCCAATGCATCCAGTCCTCGGAATAATACATCAATCAGCTTTTCATTCACTTTCATGTTTCCATTGCGGATTTCGGAGAATACATTTTCCAAATCATGGGTCAGACGCTGCATACGAACAAAGCCCATTGTGCCGGACATTCCTTTCAGCGTATGTGCCGCACGGAAAATCTCATTGATTGTATCTTCATTCTCCGGCTCCTTCTCCAAGACCAGAACATGCTCATTCAAACTCTGTAAATGCTCTTTTGTCTCATCGATAAACAAATCTAAATATTGACTCGTATCCATCTTTTCACACTCCTATATGTTTTATCATGGTGTCTGCCACATCTTCGAGTGGCACGACTTCATTTACAATTCCCGCCTGTACTACTGCGCGCGGCATACCATATACCACGCAGGTGTCTTCATTCTGCGCTACAACCTGAATGTCCTTGCTTTTTTTCAATGCACGGATTCCTTTGCAGCCATCGCTTCCCATCCCGGTCAAAACACCACAGACAATGTGTTCCACCGAACAAGAAACCAGTGATTCAAAAAAGATATCCGCACACGGCTTTAATCCCCCTCTTGCCGGCTTATCATTTTCCGACAAAATCAGATTTCCCTGTGCATCTTCTATGACTTCACACTGCTTGCCGCCCTGCGCAATATAAACCGTGCCCTTTTTCAGGCAGTCACCATCCTCAGCCTCCTTAACGTCGAGATTACTAATCTCATTCAAGCGAGCTGCTAATGACTTCGTAAATCCTGCCGGCATATGCTGGACAACGACTAACGGTAATGGAAAATCCTTTGGAAAATACGGAATTACCGACTGTAATGCCCTTGGTCCTCCGGTTGAAGAAGCAATCACTGCCAAACCGCCGCTTCCCCTGCCACTTTTTGGCACCTTCTTTTTTGCGGTTTTCTTCACCTTCTTCTCGGTCTGACTTTCCACATTTTTTGATTGGCTCTGAACCTGTAACTGCTGTTCTAAAATTGACTGCTCAACCTTTTTAGGAAGAGGCAGCTTACACGCCATATAGGTTCTCAGTAATACCTTTTTTCGGAATTCCTGATACCCCCCGCCAATGGAACCATTTGGTTTTTTAACAAAATCAAACGCACCAAGTGCCAATGCTTCAATGGTTTCATCAGCGCTCTGGCTGGCAATTGAACTTACAATCAATACCGGAATCTGAATTCGATATTTGTTTAGTTCCTTAAGGAGCTGTACGCCATCCATCTTCGGCATATTAATATCAACCAAAAGAATGTCCGGACGACATCCCCCCTGTAAAACATTAAGCGCTTCAAGTCCATTATTCGCTGTCTTTTCGACAATCAGTTGTTCATCATCATTTATTATATCAGAAAGGACCCTTCTCATAAGTGCAGAGTCATCAACAATCAATACTTTTTTCATCTGTGACATCTACTCCTTTCTCATCCTTCTTCGCTGCTCTTCAAAAACGTACTTAATTACCGTTTCACGTTCTTTCTCATTAATATTCAAAAATTCGCCCCTTGTCTCATAGGCAACACGGCTTCCCTCAAAATGAACGCAGGATACTACCTTCATATACAAAGAAAGTGGAATAATTCCACTTTGCAGCGAAAGTGGAAGGACAATTTCCACAAAATCCCCTTTTTTACATTCTACATTACCATGAAAACGAATTCCGCCTCCACTTAAATCTGAAATGGTACCTTCTTCCCACAAAATTTCATCTTTCTCTTTGTCCTGCTCCGCTTCATTTTTCTTTTCAAACTGCTCTTTTGGAACAATCCGGTAACGAATTGGGAACAAACAATCCAAACGATAAAACTTTCTCCTCTGAAACTTTTTCAATGGTGTCAAAAAGATAACATCCATCACATACATACGATTTTCTGTGTAACGTTTCTTAATCCGTGCTGTACACTGATACAAACCGGAGTTTGTAAAAAAACACAGATTATAATCGTCATCAATTTCCAATGGAATTACTTTCCCCTCGCTAATGGGCATTGCGATTTTGGCGGTTCTGTCCCCGTCAAAATCCAACAACTGACTGCCATATTTTTTATCTGACACCTTTCGCCCGATTGCACTTTTTATATGCATCAGTTCAATCCGGTCTCCAATCGCAAATGTAACTTTCACGGGGTTCCTCCTTTCTATCGCCGATTAAATTTCATACGAATTACATTTGAAAATAACTGCTTAATACCAACAGCGCGTGGTTTTTCTTTCTCCATATCAAGTAAAGAAAGTGCAATCTTTTCCACAGACTGGGAAGCCAGTGCATCCGGGTCTGCTACGCTAAGTGGTTTCTGATGCATGACTGCTCTCTGCATATTTACATCATAAGGAATTGCCCCCAGATAATCGATATCTATGTCTAAAAACTTATTAACAACAACACCTAATTTCTGGAACAATTCATCCGCTTCTTTTTTTCCACGTACCTGATTGGCAATCATCTTAACAACCGTTTTTTCCGGCATATACGAAGAATTGCGGTTCAACGCTTTTAATAACGCATAGGCGTCCGTAATGGACGTCGGCTCCGGCGTAGCCACCAAAAGCACTTCTTCGCTGGCTGCCACAAACTCAAGCACCGAATCTCCGATTCCGGCACCGGTATCCACAATAATTACATCTGCCTGTTTGTCTAACTCTTCCATTTTCTGAATCAGCCAGAAAACCTGTTCACGATTCAGATTTGCCATCTCATTGATGCCGGAACCGCCAGAAAGAAAACCGATACCTTCCGGTCCATAAGTTATTACATCTTGTATGCTTTTTCCTCGAAACATCAAATCTGCCAAATTATACTTTGGGCGAATACCAAGCATAATCTCAATGTTTGCCAAACCAAAGTCAGCATCCAGTACAACCACTCTCTTGCCGAGTCTGTGAAGCTGAATTGCCAGATTTACAGAAAAACTTGTTTTACCGACGCCACCTTTGCCGGATGTAACCGTAATAACTCTTGCTGTTCGTTTTTTTTCATCAATTTCCCGCTTTTTAATTATATTTCGTAAGCTTTCTGCCTGATCCATTCCACACCTTCCTTTCTCGCCATAGAATTAGTTCGCATGATTATCACTTAGTAATTTTTTTGCCACTCTCTGCGGATCCATCTCGCCAATGTCTTCCGGAACATTTTGTCCCCACGTTACATAAGACAATGGACAATTTGTTTTCACTCTCATATTCAACATGATTCCCGCCGAAGACGTTTCGTCAAGTTTCGTAAAAATAAGACTAAAATCCGTAAGCACTGAGTAGACTGACGCAATCTTTTGTAAGTCACTGTATTTTGTACCTGCATTTAGTACCAGATAAACCTGTCTTTCATTTACCGGAATCTGCTCAAGCAATGCCCGGATGTCTTCCATCTGCTCTTTGCTTTTATGAGAACGTCCAGCAGTATCAATCAAGCAGACATCATACTGCTTAAGTTTTTCAAGATTATCCCCCAATTCTTGAGGACTGTAAATCACCTCAAGCGGGACGGATAAAATATTTGCATAAGTCTTTAACTGTTCCACCGCTGCAATGCGGTAAGTATCTGCTGTTACGAGTGCAATTTTTGCATGCTTCTCTAATTTTAATTTCGAAGCAATTTTAGCAATGGTTGTTGTTTTTCCTACTCCGGTTGAACCAAGGAAAAAGACAAATTTCGTCTTTGCATTTTCCTCTGACTTAATGCTGTAAGGCTGCCCTAACATCAAGATGATCTTCTGGTAAATATTTGCCAGAATCTGGTCTAACGGTGCATTTTTAGCAAGCGAACGATTCACCTCATCCATAATGGATTTTGCAATTTCTTCATCCACTTCATTCTGAACTAACTGCTGATATATCAACTCTTTATAGGCCTTTGTTTTTTCATCCTCCTCATCCTCTTCTTTGGATTCAGAAACCTCTTTTGGCTCTACGTTCTCTTTTGGCTCCGAAACCGGTATTTCGAGTGTTTTCTCAACTTTCTCGGTCATACCTTCTTTCTGCATCATCTGTTTCTCCAAAAGAGCTTGCAGCATACTAATACGTTCTTCTAAACTGCTGTTATCCGGTGCATCTGTCTTTTTCTCTGTTTCTGAAAATTTGCCTGCTTCAACCGGCCGCTTCTCTTTTGCCGCTTCCTCTTGTGAGTACAGTGGCGTCTCATCCAATGCTGCTGTCACCTCAACCTTTCCGCGGACAAATAACTTCGCAAGACCTTTTGGTTTTACCTTCTTAATATTCATGACAATGGCATTATTCCCTAATTCGTTTTTTGCCATTTCAATTGCATCTTTTTCTGATTTTGCTAAAAACTTTTTGATAATCACTCTACCGTCACCATCCCAACTGATTGTAATTCAACATCGGAATCAATTTCATTATATGACAATACATGCAGATTCCTAAATTGTTCTTGCGTTAATTTTTTCAGGTACATACGAACAATCGGCGAAGTAATAATAATCGGCGTTCGTCCCAGTTCCTCTAATTTGTCTGTCTCTTCCCGTAAAGAAGTCATCAGCCGGTTTGTATAATCCGGGTCAAGTGCCAGATAAGCACCCTGTTCGGTCTGTTTCACCGAATCCATAATAACCTGCTCTACGTTCGGATCCAATGTCACAACGCTGGTTGTTTCATTGTTATTAAAATACTGATTTGAAATTGCACGTTTCAAACTCTGTCTGACATACTCCGTCAATACATCCGTATCATGCGTTGTCGGCGCATAATCGGCTAACGTTTCAAAAATTGTAACCAAATCTCTTATGGAAATGCCTTCCGCCAAAAGATTCTGTAACACCTTTTGGATTTCTCCAACATTTAACAATTTTGGAACCAGTTCTGATACCAGCGTCTCGTTTGCCTCCTTCACATTCTCAATCAAGTTGTGTACATCCTGTCTGGTGAGAAGTTCATCCAGATGTGATCGGATAATTTCCATCAAATGTGTCGCAATAATTGATGGCGGATCAACTACGGTATAACCAAGGGATTCTGCCCGCTCACGCTGACTTTCCGTAATCCAAATTGCCGGCAGATGGTACGACGGTTCAAACGTCGGAATACCGGAAATTTCTTCTTCTACATAACCAGGATTCATCGCCATGTAGTGGTCAAACAAAATTTCTCCTTCACTGACCGGCACGCCTTTTATCTTAATCAGATACTGATTTGGATTGAGCTGAATGTTATCACGTAGTCGAATCATCGGAACAACACAGCCAAGCTCTAATGCAATCTGTCTTCGTATCATAACCACACGGTCTAGCAAGTCACCGCCCTGGTTGACATCGGCAAGTGGAATAATTCCATAACCAAATTCCAGTTCAATGGCATCCACCTGCAACAGTGAACTGACATTTTCCGGTCTCCTGATTTCCTCTGCGGATTCCTCTTCTTCCGAAACTGCCTCGTCTGTCTCTGTCATCTCCAATTGATTTGCTATCATTCTTGCCGTCAGTAAAAACATAATTCCATAGGCACAAAATACCAACATGTTCAGTGGCGTAAACAAACCTAAGCCAATCAAGGCAATACCAACAATATTAAGTACTTTCGGCGTAGAAAAAAGCTGCCTTCTCAAAATATTGCCAACATCCGCTTCTTTGGAACCTTTCGTTACCAAAATACCGGTGGATAATGAAATCATAAGGGATGGAATCTGGCTTACCAGACCATCACCAATTGTCAAAATCGAATATCTCTGAACCGCTGCATTAATGTCCATGCCATTCATCAGAACACCAATCGCAATACCACCAACGAAGTTCAAAACCGTAATTACTAAGCCCGCCGTCGCATCTCCCTTGACGTACTTTGTAGCACCATCCATGGAACCAAAGAAAGCCGATTCCTGTTGAATCTTTTCGCGGCGTTCTTTTGCCTCCTCATCCGTTATGGCACCTGTATTCAAATCAGCATCAATTGCCATCTGTTTACCGGGCATCGCATCCAGTGTAAAACGCGCTGTTACTTCTGACACACGCTCGGAACCTTTGTTGATAACGAGTAACTGCATGATAACCAATACAAAGAACACAATAGCACCAACAACTAAGTTACCACCACCGACAAAGTTACCAAATGTATCAACTACATTACCGGCATCTGCCTTCAGCAAAATATTTCTTGTAGAACTGACATTCAACGACAATCGAAATAACGTCGTCAAAAGCAGTAACGTCGGAAATGCCGACATATCAAGAGGCTCTTTAGAAAACAATGCATTAAACAAAATAATCATCGAAAGTGCAATATTTAATGCAAATAACAAGTCCAGCAAAAAGAGCGGAACCGGAATAATTAAGCACAAAATAGGCACTAAGATAAATGCACCTAACACCATATCTTCGCGACGCATTGCTTTTCCTCCTTTACGTTTTTTCTATCAAAATCAACTTACTTTACCTTGTAATCCATATACATAAGCTAAAATCTCTGCAACCATCTGGTACAATTCCGGCGGAATCTGCTCTCCTAATTCTACATTGTGATACAACATTCTCGCCAAAGGCTTATTTTCTACAATTTCAATCTTATTTTCCTTTGCCACTTCACGAATACGGCCCGCCAGATAATCCGCACCCTTTGCCACAACAATTGGTGCCTCAGCTACTTCCTTATCGTATTTCAGCGCAACCGCTAAGTGAGTCGGGTTTGTGATAACTACATCCGCCTCCGGCAGTTCCTGCATCATACGTCGTCTTGACGCCTCTTGCATCTTTCTTCGAATCTGGCCTTTAATCTGTGGATTTCCTTCCGTATTTTTATATTCGTCTTTAACTTCCTGTTTCGTCATTTTCATGTCATTGTTAAACTTGCGTTTCTGGTACATCCAGTCCGCAAAAGCAATGACAAAGAAAACAGCCGTAATCTGAAAGGCAATATTTAACACGGTACTAACAATCAGGCTAACCGCTGACCAGATATCAAGCTGATAAATGTTGACAATCATGCCCCATTCATCTTTTAGCGCCTGATATACCACGTAGAACAAAATTCCTACTTTAACAACCGCCTTAATCAATTCAAATATTTTATCTTTTGAAAACATCCGCTTAAAACCGCTAATTGGATTAATTTTATTCGGTTTTGGCTGTAACGGCTTTAATGTAACTTTCCATTTAACCTGAACAACATTTACAACAAATGCGCCAATCATCGCAAGTGCTAACATCGGCAGTAACGTAATGGTAATCTCCTTGAGGCCAAACTGAAGCAAACCATCAGCACGCTTAACGGTAAATACATCCGTTGCATAGTCGTTGATATTTCCATAATAAAACTGAAACATGTCATACAACCGTTTCATCATAAAACTGCCGAACACTTTTAAGCATCCAAATAATACAAGCAATAAAACTGCCGTGTTCAAATCCTGGCTCTTTGGAGCCTGTCCTTCTTCTCGTGCCTTATCCAGCTTTTTGGGTGTCGCGGGTTCTGTTTTTTCACCGCCCTCACCGTCTTTGGCAAAAAGCTGAAGGTTATAGGAATATACCAAATAATCACCTGCCAACTCATCCGACTTTTCACTTCGGTGTAAACAAATGAATCACCTGTGTGATTACGTCCTTCATTTCACCAAAAATGTAATCTGAAACCATCGGAAAACTCTGTATCACAATTACCAAAACAGCCAGTCCTGCCAGCACCTTAATCTGCATACCAACCACAAACATGTTCATCTGTGGTGCTGCCTTAGCAAGTACACCAAGCACAACATTAATCAGCAGCATACAACAGAAAACCGGCAGAACAATACGCACCGCAATGATGAAATAATTCGCAATAAAATCAACCACGATGTTTTTCAGTGAAACGGTATCAAACACCGCTTTCCCAACATTGAAATAGGAAAAAGAATCCACAATTGCTCGAATAATGTAATAATGCATATTGGTAACAACTAACATGAGCATAAGCAGATAATTGTACAAACTTCCGGTTACGGAAAACTGCATATTCACCATCGGGTCAAACATATTTGCCATGGATAACCCCATTTCCATATCCATCAACTGTCCCGCTAGGTTAATAATGTAAAAACACATACTGCACATCAATCCAAGAACCACACCAATCATAGATTCTTTCAATACAAGTGCAGAATATCCAAACACCCCGGAATATGTCAAATCGACAACCGGAGTGACCTGAATCACCACTAAGGACATAAAAACGCTCATTGCCGCACGAATCCGCATTGGCACAGACGAATAACTAAAAAATGGTGCTGTCATAATAAACCCGGAAACTCTCATCAAAATCAAGAGATAAAACTCCAGGTGTTCGAGCGTAAATGTCATTCTCAGCCTCCTGCATAAAGAGCAAATTTTTCACACAGTTTTGTAAAAAGTTCCACGCAATTGTTCATAATCCATCCACCACATATAAGCATTGTAATGAATATTGCCAATAGTTTCGGAACAAAGGTTAAAGTCTGCTCCTGAATGGAAGTAACTGTCTGAAAAATACTAATTACCAGTCCAACAATCAGGGAAACTAACAACAACGGAGCACTACATTTAATGATACACCAAATCATATCGACTGTCACATCAAGTACATCTGCATCTGTCATCTAATCGCCCCCTGTCAGTAAAAGGTTTTGACCAACTGTCCAATCACGAGATTCCAGCCATCTGCTAAGACAAACAATAATATCTTAAACGGCATCGAAATCGTCGTCGGCGGCAGCATCATCATACCCATCGACATAAGTGTCGATGCCACTACCATATCAATTACGATAAACGGCAAGTATATCAAAAAACCGATAATAAACGCAATTCGTAATTCACTTATCATAAACGCCGGTATCAGAACAAGAGTCGGTATCTCATCTTCTTTTTCAATGGAAACATCATTGCTCTGTTTCTCAATTTCCATAAACAAGCGGATATCCTTCCGGTTCGTCTGCTCAAACATAAATTTGCGGATTGGTTTGAGTCCGGCATTTAATGCTTCTTCCTGAGTAAGTTTCCCCTTATCATATGGCTGAATACAATCTTTATTTATCTGCGTCATAACAGGTGCCATAATAAAAAGGGTCAAAAACAACGCAATTCCAATCAATACCTGATTAGGTGGTGAAGTCTGCGTTCCCAATGCCGAACGGACAAAATGAAGAACGACAATAATTCTTGTAAAGGAAGTTACCATAACAAGCAAAAACGGTGCTAACGACAATAATGTCAACACCAAAATCATCTTCATACTTGCCGACAAGCTGGAACTTCCGGCATTGGAAGTAATATTAAACTGAAAATCCTGCGGAGAGTCCGGATCCTGCACTTCTCCTTTGGAACTGCCACTTGCTTCGCTTATATCTGATTTTGAACTAACCGGTGCCGCATGCACATAAATTGTGGCACTACAAAAAAAGGTTAATATACAAAGCATGGCTAACAGAATTACAACTCGTACAGATACTTGATGTGCTTTCTTCTGTGTCTTCATAAATACCAACCTTTTCTAATTTTCTTTCTTGTTTTTGTTCAACTTGTCAAGCAGTTCTTTAAACGAAACTTTCTGACCATTACGAACTTCTTCTGAAAAATCCAGTTGAGCTTCATCCAATGGTGTTAAAAAGGTAATCTGATCCTTTGTAACACCAATGGAATAATACTTCTTGCCTAACTGAATAATCTGAATGTATTTCCCATTCGTAATTTTAAATGTCTCAATCACCTTAATATTACGTGACTGGCTCTGTATCATCCCAGATTTTGCAATCCATTTTGTCACATAATACGTCCCGGCAAGGACAAGGACAAAGACAACAACAACAGCGGTCAACTGTAAAATATTCTCAAGCATTAGCCAATAGCCTTCTTAACAGCCTCTAATACACGATCTGCCTGGAAAGGTTTTACAATAAAATCCTTTGCACCAGACTGAATGGATTCGATAACCATTGCCTGCTGACCCATAGCGGAACACATAATAACCGTAGCATTCGCATCAGCTTCTTTAATCTTTTTCAGAGCCTGAATACCATCCATCTCCGGCATTGTGATATCCATCATTACAAGGTCCGGTTTTGTTTCGTTGTATTTCTCGACAGCTTTGAGTCCATTCTCTGCTTCCCCTGCGACATCATATCCATTCTTTGTCAAAATATCTTTGATCATGACTCTCATAAATGCTGCGTCATCACAAATTAATACACTCTTTGCCATTATAACTTTCCTCCATTTTATTCTTTAATAATCTCGGTTACACGAATACCGAAACTTTCCTCAATTACAACAACCTCGCCCTTGGCAACAAATTTTCCATTTACAAGAACATCAATTGGCTCCCCTGCCAACTTATCCAATTCAATGATTGTTCCCGGTGCAAAATCCAGTATATCTTTTATCGATTTGCTGGTTCTTCCAAGTTCCACGGTAACTTCCAATGGAACATCCATAATCAAATCAATGTTTTCCGGTGCAATCCCGTCAAGCTGAGGTGCCTGAGCAAAATTTTGGAACTGTGCCGGCTGTATATTAATATCCTGTGGCGGAACAGCATACATTGGCTGCTGCATTCCTGCCATAGGTTGTTGTTGTGGATTTGCAAAATTTTGTGGCACTGGCTGTGGCGCCGGTGCTGCCGGCTGTGCCTGTGGCTGCGGTGCCGGTTCTACGGCAACTGCCTGGCTTGCAGGAGCGTTCTCAGCCGAATCACCACCTGTCTTACCAACAAACTGCTGATAAATCAATCTGGCAAATTCGATTGGGTACAACTGCATAATCTCACTGTCAACCAAATCACCAATTTCCATTCGGAAAGAAACCTGTGCAAATAACTGCCCGGACAAATCACCAAGACCAGCCCCATCTAATCCCTCTCCAAAATCAACTCTCGTAGCAGTCGGCGGACTAATATCCACCTTTTCATTAATCATGGATGACATCGATGTCGCTGCCGAACCCATCATCTGATTCATCGCTTCACAAATAGCACTCAAATGTAAATCACTTAATTCGGTGTCATCGACGTTGGTTCCGTCACCGCCCATCATAAGGTCAGTAATTACCTTTACATCCCTTTCTTTCAATATTAATAAATTTTTACCTTGTAAGCCCGTCTTATAAGATATGTAAATGAAAACAACCGGAGCCTCGCACTGTGCAGACAATTCCTCTAGTGTCGTGTAGGAAACAGTAGGAGTTGTAATATCAACCCGGTTATTAACCAAAATCGACAACGTCGTTGCCGCCGTCCCCATACTTATATTTGAAATTTCACCTAACGCATCCGATTCTTCCGGAGTCAGCTTCTCGGCTTTCGAAATATCGCTTGATGTCTGTACGGCATCCGATGCTGCTTCTTCTGAAGTGCTATCCGCATCCACATTGCCTAATAACGCATTAATCTCTTCCTGCGATAACATTCCGTCCATTGCACTACTCCTCTCTGTAAATTGATTTTATTTTTACTGCATAGGAATCTTCATAAGCTCCCGGGATTGCAGAAAATTTCTTTATGTTGCCAACATAAACATCCAATTCATCTTCCAGCCTCGTGTTTACTTTTATAATATCCCCCGGCTGCAAATGAATGAAGTCATTCACCGATATCGCGCTTCGTCCCATAATCGCACGAACCGGAATCTGAGCTCTCTGTAATGATTCTTCCAGGTAATCTCTATATGTACCGTCTCCGGTTGCTACAGAAGTGGAGTACCAGTATTTAGTGTTCACCTTATCAATCACCGGCTCTAATACCGCATATGGAATACAAACATTCATAAGTCCCTCTACTTCACCAATTTTAATGCTCATCGTAACAATCGATGTCATCTCATTTGGTGTAACAAACTGAGCAAACTGCGAGTTTGTCTCAATCCTCTCAAGCATCGGCTCCAACACTTGAACAGTATGCCACGGTTCCACTAAAAGGTTTGTGCAAACTACCATAATGCGTTCAATAATTGTCAATTCTATTTCCGTAAATTCGCGATTTTTCTCCAACGGCTTTCCACCGCCTCCAAGCATTCGGTCAACAACAGCAAACCCAATTTCCGTTGACACTTCCATAATAATGTTACCATCAAGTGGCGCAAAATTTACAACACCTAGTATAACCGGATTTGACAAGGAATTGGAAAACTCCTGATAAGTAACCGCCTCCGAATGCATCACTTCAACCTGTACGTTCTTACGAAGATATACTGGCAGATTTGTGGAAAGAAGTCTGGCATAATGCTCAAAAATAAATTCAAGCGTTCGCAGATGCTCTTTTGAGAACTTGGATGGTCTCGCAAAATCATAATCCTTAATCTGTCGATCATCCGTCTCACCCGCCTCATCTGGGTCAAATTCACCACTATTAAGCGCGGATAACAAATTATCTATCTCATTCTGCGACAATACGTCACCCATTTGTTCTCACCTCTTTTCTCACACTGTTGTTTATTATATCATATTTCCTTCATAAACTAAAGTCTTTTTTTCGATTCTTACAATCAGGCAATCAATGGATCTTTTAACGAAATCTCAACAACTGCCTTTGTATTGTATTTTGCCTGAATTTTCTTCACAATTTCAGAACGAACCTTTACCAAGTCTAATGTTGTAGCTGTATAACTTCCAAGTGTTTCTTTCACAATATCATCTACATAAATATCATTGGTCTGAATCGATTCACTCACCTTTTTATAATCATCGGCTTTGCTGTTAAAAGAAATTGTAAAACCGGCAAGCTGCGCATAATGGTTGCTGTCGTCACCGGCATCTTTTTTTAGGTTAATATTTACTGCCGAATCATAAGTTTTCGTATAAGCCACCAAATCATCAATTGTATAGTCCTGCTCTTCGGAATTTGGGTCATCAATATTTAAATCAATCACCGATGCCACTTTATCAACCAGAGCAGCTGTCTTATTTGAGGCAGGTACAATAGAAAAGACAAGTACAATCCCCAATACAAGATTCACAATTGATACCGCCATAACAATAATGGTCAATATATTCTTCTTCATAAGAAATTCCTCCATTTACTTACTTGTATAAATCTTAATCTCAACACGCCGGTTCTGAGCGCGTCCTTTTCTTGTTTTATTGGATGCCACCGGCTCATACTCACCCATACCGGAAATCTCAATTTCCGTCTCCTTTGGCTTCATATGTTTTTTATTTACCAAATATTCAAACACCGTATTCGCACGTGCTGTTGAAAGCATCATATTGTTCTTGTATCTGCCGGAAATTGGAACATTATCCGTGTGTCCTTCAATTTTGATCCGATGGTCTGCATATCGCTTCAAAATATCTCCGACTTTGCTCATCAAAGGCACCATGTTTTTCTTAAACTCAATATCGCCGGATTCAAAAAGCAGTGCACCATTTAATGAAATTTGAACAAATTGATATTTTTTATCCATATTAATGTTAATCTGGTCTTCCACGTTCTGATGTTCTGCATCCTGTGTGAGTTCTTTGTACAATTTTTCTGCCTTTTCCTTTTGTTCCTGCTGTTGTTTTTTTAAAAATCCCTCTTCTGCTTTCGCTTTATCATTCATCGGCTTTTCTCCGGTTGACTGGTTGCCCTGCTCAGATTTGTTACCATCCTGCTTGTCAACCTGTTCTTCCGATTTCTGATTGTCCTCTCCGGAATTTTCATATTCGTTAAAATACTCCGAAATCGAAACGAGTTGATCGGTTCCACTTGATACAAATGCACCTTCCCCAACAGCAGCACCGCCACCATCAAAGATATTAATCCGCTCCGTCATGGATGTTACTAACTGTTCGTACTTATCAGCATCGACAGTCGACATTGAAAACAAAAGGACGAAAAAACAAAGCAAAAGATTCATCAGGTCGGCAAAGGTATTAATCCATCCGGCGCTAATACCCTCCTGTTCCGCCTTCTTTTTCTTTCGGGCCATTAAGCGTCACCACCTTGTCCGCTGCCTTTATTACCACCACCAAGAACTTCTTCTCTCTCACTAGGTGCAAGGAAAGATTTCAGTTTTTCCTCAATCACACGTGGATTTTCACCTGCCTGAATAGAAAGAATTCCTTCGCAGATAACTTCCTTCATAATAATTTCTTTCTGGTTTTTCGCACGCAGTTTTGTTGCAATCGGGATACTGATCCAATTGGCAATCAGCGAACCATACAAAGTAGTAACCAACGCAACCGCCATGTTCGGTCCAATTGAACTTGGATCATCCAAATGTTTTAACATGTTAATCAATCCAATCAAAGTACCAATCATTCCCCATGCAGGACCCATAGCGGCCAAGTTATCCCAGAAGCTGTAAACTTTGCTATGTCTCTGCTCAATGCAATCAAGTTCTGTCTCTAGAATACTTGATACCAATTCCTGATCCGTGCCATCAACAATCAACATAATTCCCTTCTTCAGGAAATCATCATCTATGTCACCGGCTGCCTCTTCTAACTGCAAAAGCCCTTCTTTACGAGCTACGTTTGCCAAATCAATAATTTTATGTATCGTCTCCCCCTCGCTGGATTCCTGTACTTTGATTGTCAAAAGGAATGACTTTAAGCAGTTTATAAGTTCTCCAATGTTGCCGGACATCGTCAGCATACACATCAAACATCCAACAATAACAATCAAAAAGGACGGATAATCCCAAAAGTTTTCCAATGCAGCAAATCCTAAGTCACCAGAAACAATACCATATACTACGGCTCCCGCACATCCTACGAGGCCTATAATTGTAGCTATATCCAAAATGACACCACCTAACTGTTACATGTTATTTCTTTCTCGTATAATTTTACTAGATTTTTCACTTCTTGTCTACTTTCTTTTACAATTATTTTTTTTCCCGTTGTTAAAGTTATCACCGTATCCGGTGTTTCCTCTACCATTTCAATCAAATGGTTATTAATGGTAAGTAATGAACCATTCATTCTTGTCACATCAATCATAAACCCCTCCTTACTTGTAAAAGCACACTGACCCATCCGCATAATTCATGCGGATGGGTCAATATGCCTAATCATTATCGTTTCAGATTAATGAGTTCCTCAAGCATTGTATCAGATGTAGTAATAACACGGGAGTTTGCCTGAAAACCACGTTGTGTCGTAATCATATTGGTAAACTCGGTTGCCAGATCAACATCGGACATTTCCAAAGCTCCGACTGAGAATTTACCGACTTCTGAAATATCCACACCAATTCCATCAAAATCACCGGAGTTCAAGGTTGCTGCATACATGCTGTTACCAACCGCCTCTAAGCCGGATGGATTAGCAAATGTTGCCACTGCGATCTGTCCTAACAATTTTTTGTCACCGTTACTGTATAAACCATAAATCATACCATCGGTCTGAATTTTGAAACCATTTAAAGTTCCTGCTGCATTACCGGCGCCATCCCCGTTATTATTGCTGTCACCACGGTTTGGTTTTACTTTACAGGTTTTATTGCTCGCATACATCGTCAAATCCGAGAAGTTAACATCCACACCACTGGTTGGATACGAATTTCCGGTATCACTTAAGTTTAATTTCAGCACCTTGCCATCAGCACTGCTTACACTGGTAAATGCACCGGTCACCGGATTAAAGGTAAGTACCGGCCAGTCCGTATCAGCAGGAAACGAAATATCACCACTACTTGGATCTACTGTATAATTTGTGCCCCCAAGATCTATCTCGTTAAAATTAATCACCTGCTCGGTAGAAATGTAATTACCTGTCGCATCATCTTTCTTTTTCAAAATAGATTTACCATCTGCACCAAGAACATCATGAAGACGAACGCTGTATGTATTTGGCGCATCCGCACTCGTCTGGATAATACTGAGTTTTGCTGTACACAAATTACCTAAATTATCATAAAAGCTGACTGCCATTGGGTAACCGGCTCCATCTGCACTATAAGCAACTAAAGGGTCTTTTTGGTCTACATTTCCGGAAAGGGAAACTTTTGTTGTCGCATTTGGGTCGGAATAAGCATTCTCACCACCCATAAGATTCAAGGTGGATACAGTATCTTTACGGATTTCTCCGTTCTCATCAACACCCCATCCAAGAACAGAAGCACCATTTGTTGTACAATATAAAGTACCATTTGCATCAATATCCAGCGCCCCGGATTTTGTGAAATATGTATTTCCATTGCTTCTTACAATCAAAAACGCATCACCGTTAATCATAAGATCCATGCCGCGATCGGTACGCTGCGTTGCTCCGGTACCACTTAAGTCCACGCTAATTGCTGCCACGTTAGAACCAAGACCAATCTGCACCGCGTTCGTTCCTGCTGTGCCGGTTGTTGCGTTCGGACCGGATGCATTCTGTGTTGTCTGATAAAATACATCGGTAAAGTTTACTGTACTTCCACGGAAACCAACCGTATTTACGTTTGAAATGTTATTACCAATTACGTCCATCTTTGTCTGATGAACTTTCAATCCGGATACACCGGAATACAATGATCTCATCATAATGAATCACCCTCCAATTTTACTATCGTTATGCTCTCTCTGTCAGTCAAGAGCATGTATGCTTCCTGTTAAGGGCCAGCATATATTTGTTTTCAGTTAATTATCGCTCCATCGATATTGGTAAATACAGCATTTTTTGTGTCATTTACCGCAGTAATCACCAGATTATTCTTCACATTCACAATAAACGCAAAATCGTCAACCATAACTAAGGACTCTTTCATTCCTTTTGCTTTCGCCTTACAGGTTGCCTCTAACAGTCTTTCTTTCTGATCTGCCGACATATCAATCTGTCTGGTTTCTAATCGCTTTGACGCATGTTTGGAAAATAAGATTTCATCAAACGATGCCGTATTTGTCTGCACGATCTGTTTTTTTACCTGTCTCTGTGAATCTGTTGTCTGCATCCGGTGACGAATCTGTTCCATGGATGTAAAACCATTCGTTACATTCATAGCACCCGACCTCCTTGTCACACTTATTCAGCCTCTGTCTTCTCTGTTTCTTCAGCTTTTTCGGTGTCTTTATTCACATCCGAAGAATCCTTATCTCCGTTTGGAATACCACTTCGTACTACTTTGATACATACCTTATCTTTGACTGTTGTTTTAAGTGGATCATCAAAGTAAAAGCCTAAATAATAATCACCCGGCTCTAATTCATTGAAAGCTTCCGGGGAAATGGTTACCGTTCCATTATCGTACTTTAGATACTTGGAATCTATGTACTGGCCGTTTAGCACAACTGCCACACTGCTTGCCTCATATCCTTTACTTCCTAAATCAATAGAAACATCAATAAGGGATGGGTTTGAAAGATCATATGTCTTCGTTTGTGCTGTAACGCTTGGCAAATACTCTTTAATAGCATAATAACTATCCATTACCTGTACCAAATCGTCTAAGTCATACGAATTTCCATCAACAACCAACATAGCCTTGCCATTCTTCATTTCGACACAATCTACCGTTCCGCGTACTTCTTTGTAAGTTCCCGCAGAATCAGTTGTCTGTACAATAACTTCTTTGCCAACCAAACTGTACGCACTTGTATTTGACATCGTAGAACTCATATTGGTCATCTGTTCAAGCGCAGAGAACTGTGCTAACTGAGAAATAAACTGTGTATCATCCTGTGGATTTAACGGATCCTGATTCTGAAGCTGAGTCACTAAAAGTTTCAAAAACTCATCTTTACCAAGTTCACTTGAACCTCTTTGATTAACTTTACGCTCAGTTGTTCCATACGTCAAATCTTCCAATGCTGTCGTCAAATCACTTGTACTGCTTACTGCCATCTTCTCACTTCCTTTCTAAGCCGTATAATCGACCATACTATTAACGTCACGCCGTTCAGACGCTGTCGTCAAATCTTCATTCTTTTCCTCATCCGAAAAACTTTCATTCGGACGGAATTTGCGGTTTCCGCTCTGTTTGGAACCGGTCTGCTCTTGTCCTTCGCCGTCCTTTTTCAGTCCAAACTCAGCGACTGTCACTTCTACCTCATCCACTTTAAGTCCCTGCTCGTTAAAAGCTTCTTTTAAGTGAATCATCTGACTTTCAAGTGCTTCTTTTGCCATCTGGTTTTCTACAACCATCGTCGCTGTCGCAATTCCTGCGCTTGCTGCCACCGTGATATTGACACGGCCTAAGCTTGCCGGATTTAAACGAAGTTCCATACTGGTCGTTTCCGGCATTACACGGATGCGAACCTGTCGAACAACCTGCTCCACAATCTGATTCATCGTCTGTGTTACACTCTGCCCCTTCATGCCACTTGATTTTTCAAGTGCTTGTGAAAGACGGTCTGTAAACGTTTCCGCCATCGTAGCATGGGTAGGAACCAATGAATCATCGCCCTGCAACATCTCACTGTCATCACGCATAGACATATCCTGCTGTGAATCTTTTTGCAAATTTGAAGAATTTGCATCTTCCGCTATTGCGGTCATGGTATTCTCCACTGTTCCTGTCTGGTTTAACGCATCTTTGTCTGCAGCCATAGTGTCCGTTTGACTTGCCGCCTGCAATGTATCCACTGCCTGCTTTAACAGTTGCGGCATCGCCTCTGCCTTAAGAGAAGCAAGCTCTTCCTTCGTCACACCGAGCGTATCACACACAAAATCAGCAATTGCATCTGTCACTTCTGAAAGTTCTGTATTCAACGCATCATTGGTTAAAAATGCACTCGCATCTTCTATGCCATGAACACTGAGAACCAACTGTTTAAGCGCATCTGCATTCACTGCCATAATACCATTCTCGCTGTTACAAAGAATGAGTGATTCCGGCTGCAAATCCAATGAATTTAGGATACCCTGTAATTCTTCATTTGTCAGACCAAGTAAATCTTGTAATAAAACTGTCACCTGCGAAGCAAGAACAACGGTAACTTCTTCGATATCCGCTTCATCATCCGCTATCTGTTTTACCGTCAGTGAATCCTGCGTATCATTTGAAGCCGCTGTGTCGGATTTTGTATGAATGGCTTTTGATTTCTGATAACGGTTTGCTGCTAACTCTTTTCTCGCCATGCCATCATCTACTTTGTCATCCAGTGCAAAATCATCCATGGATTTTTTTGTCTGCTGCTTATTTCCCTGACTGCTCATTACGGCCTCAAACAAGGTACCTTTTGCCTTTTCGCTTTTCTCAGCAACTGCTGCAGCAGCCTTTGGCAGAACATTTGAAATTCCCTGCATCGTCATTTCATTTCCCTCCTTTCTTCTTAAAAATCTACTACAAATTTTATATCGGCATTTACCTGTCTTTTCTTTAGTTTTTATTTATTTTTCATCGCCGTCATCTTCGTCGTAACCTGAGCTGCCGTCGTTGGTTTCATGTTCTGCAAAATCAAAGCACTTTTCGAAGTCTGCATACTGTCAAGTATCTTTGCAACCAAAGTTAAATCATTGGTCATCTCGGACAAAATTGCTGCTGCGCTGGCAGGTTCCATTTTGCCGTATGCATCCGCCTGATCCTTGATTTCCTGCGAATACTCATAATCCTTGCAGACTTCCTTATAAATTTTTTCTGCATTGTCCGGCTCTATTTCTTCATAGTATTTTTTATACTCTTCCGTATCCGGTGCCTTATCGTTATAAACGACGTTTTTATCAAACTCCTGCACACGTTTTGCAAACGCACTCTGTTCCTGCTCAAATTTCTTTAATCGGTTAATTTCCGCCTGCAGTTCGGACACTTCACTCTGGTTGGCACTACCGGCATTTTTATTTGCTGCGAGCTGGCTCTCAAGCTCTTTAATTCTCGCATTTGCCTCCGTCAGATTATCATATTCTTTACTTGCCGATGCATCCTGGTTCTGCGCCGGTTCCGGCAAAATCATATTTACAACAGGAACATCTTTCAAAACCGGATACAACACTTCACTTCCAAAGTTCCCCACATCCAGTTTAATCAGCACACCAAAGATAGCAAGCCATATCACAACAATGACAAGTACAATAAGCATTGTAACAATTTTACTTCCTGTACTTTCATCTGTCGAAACCTTATTTTCCTTATTCTTGTCCTTTTTTGCCATGACAAATCTCCTTTCACTCGAATTTCTCTGCACCATAGCGGTAGCTCACAAGCTCATCCACTTCTTTTTGCTCTTTTTGATTTTCTTCCGCTACAAATTTTTCAAAAGCCTTTTCTTTTAACTTTTCAAAGGTCTTTCTTTCCTTCATTGCTTCATTGAGATGTTCTCTTGCCACCTCAACTTCTTTTTCTTTCTGCTTTACAACTAATATCTGCTGTCGCAAATACATTCGAAAAATCTCAACGTCATCTTCCCTTCTCCTTATCTGCCCGACTTTCAGATTTTCAAGCATTGCTTCTTTCAACGTCTGCTTTCCTGCTTCCAGTCTATTTTCACACTGTTTTTGCATAAGCAGTGCCTCCTGAAGGGAACGGTTCGCCTGCGCAAAATTATTTTTCGCCTGCTCTTCAAGCTTTTCTTTCATGTTCAAAATATTCTGCATGGAAAAAATAAATCGTGCCATCGTTCACCCTCTCTATTCTTCCTCTACGGAATCCTCTTCAAAAATATCCCGCATCATCTGAATAATGTCATCAAATAAAAATTTTTCATCGGTTCCTTGACGAAGGAATTCATTAACGGCATCAATTTTTTCTATCGCGAAGTCAATTTCCTTATTGGAACCGGGGCGGTAAGCACCGATATTTATCAAATCTTCTGCATCCCGGTAAACCGCCAGTATATTTTTCATCTTTCCGGCTAACTCCTTATGTTCTTTGGACGCCACAGCACTCATAACACGAGATATACTCGCCAAAACATCAATTGCAGGATAATGATTTCTCTGTGCCATGGAACGCGACAGAACAATATGTCCGTCCAAAATACCACGCGCCGTATCGGCAATCGGCTCGTTAAAATCATCACCATCAACCAAGACCGCATACAATCCTGTAATGGAACCTTTATCTGAATTTCCGGCACGCTCCAGCAATTTCGGCATTTCCGCATATACACTTGGCGGATACCCGCGCGAAACCGGTGGTTCTCCGGAAGCCAGTCCGATTTCTCTCTGTGCCATGGAAAAACGGGTCAGGTTATCCATCATAAGCAAAACATCTTTCCCCTGATCCCGGAAATATTCCGCAACCGCCGTCGCCGTCTTCGCCGCCTTATTACGAATCAAAGCCGGTTTATCCGAGGTTGCTACGACCACAACCGAGCGTTTCATACCTTCTTCGCCTAAATCCCGCTCAATAAATTCACGAACCTCACGTCCGCGCTCTCCAATCAGTGCAATCACATTAATATCTGCTTTCGTATTTCTCGCAAACATCCCCATCAGCGTGCTTTTCCCGACACCACTACCGGCAAAAATACCAATTCTCTGTCCCTTTCCAACAGTAATCAAGCCGTCTACCGCTTTTACACCAAGCGGCAGAACATCCGCTATCATCTCTCTGGTAAGCGGGTCAGGTGGCGTCGCTTCTACTGAATACCGCGGACAATTTTCCGATAACTCAAGTTCTGTCATCGGTTCTCCTACACCATTTAATGTGCAGCCAAGAAGTTCCTCGCCAACTGCAACCTGCAAAGGTGCTCCGGTATTTTCCACCCAGCTTCCAAGTCCGACACCTTCGACATCATCATATGGCATCAAAAGAACCCTGTCATCACGAAAGCCAACTACTTCCGCTTTTACGGGTTCTGTTCGGTTGTTTGAACGAATCAAACACAAATCATTCAATTTTGCACTTGGCCCGATGGACTCAATCGTAAGACCAACCACTTTAGCAACTTTTCCTAACTGACTGGTGTAACTTTTGTCCATGAGCACATTGTATTTTTCAAAATTAATGAGTGGCATAGTTCTACCTTCTTTGCGCGAGTACATATTTACACAAGCATGCGTAGTGTACGAACCATATTATCAAGCTGCGTCCGAAAACCGCAGTCAATCATCTGATTATCTGTCTCTATAATACAATCTCCTTCGGAAAGGCTTTTTTCTTCCTGCACCTCTATTGTACCGGTAATTCCAGCCTTTTCCATCAAAGCATCCTTTTCCCCTTCCACATACAAAAGGTCATCCGATGCTACACGGATAATATAGTGTTTTGCCGGTTCCATATCCGCAATTCCACTGCGAATCAAATGTAAAATAACATCTTTTCTGTCTGTCAAAATCACACCGGATAATTTACGAATCAGATTGCATAAAACATCAACATAGCGTCCTTCGGTTTCCGCTAACATCTGCTGATATTCCTGCTCTTTTTTTAACTGCTGACCGGAAAGTTCATCTTTCTGCGCCTGAATCTCCTCCTGCGCCTGCAAAAGACCTTCCTCATACCCTCTGGTAATTCCTTCCTGTCTGCCTTCTTCCAAAATCTGATTTTTCCGATTATTTGCCTGTTCGACAATCTCATTTGCCTGTTGTTTTGCCTCGGCAATAGCTGCCGCTGCCTCTTCTTCGGCTTTCTGTATTTTCTCTTCAATTACCTCATCGTAATTGGTTACCGGAAGTCCTTCCTGAAAAGATTCATCACCGGTCTCCTCCTGTGCTCTCTCTCTTTCTTCTTTAGCAACCTCCTCAAAGGTCTTCATTACCACTTTCTTTTTTGCATCAAGCGGCTGAAACTTCTCTTCCTCCGATTCATAACAAATCACTTTTGCTTCTTTCCCCTGCATATTCACATAGGGATATTTGATGAGATTAGACAATGATCTCGTCACCTCCACCACGGGAAATTACAATTTCAGCAGAATCCTCCAGTTTACGGATAATATTTACAATCTTCTGCTGAGCCTCTTCGACGTCTTTCAATCGAACCGGTCCCATGTATTCCATATCTTCTTTAATCATATCAACAAGTCTTGTGGACATGTTGTTAAAGATTACATTCTGTACCTCTTCGTTTGCATTCTTAAGTGCAACAGCAAGTTCGCTGTTCTCCACTTCTCTAAGCACACGCTGAATCGAGCGGTCGTCCAGCATAAGAATATCCTCGAACACAAACATCTTTTTTCGGATCTCGTCGGCGAGTTCCGGTTCCTCGATTTCCAAGTTTTCCATAATGTGTTTCTCGGTACCACGGTCTACTGTATTCAATACTTCGACCACCGAATCCACACCACCGACAATCGTGTAATCCTGACTGACAAGTGATGCCAGTTTCTGCTCTAATATATTTTCCACTTCTTTGATGACATCCGGTGAAGTACGATCCATCATCGCAATACGTTTTGCCACATCTGTCTGCTTATCCGGTGTAAGAGAACTGATAATGCCGGCCGCCTGCTGTGGGGACAAATACGACAAAATCAACGCAATCGTCTGCGGATGCTCGTCCTGAATAAAGTTCAAAATCTGAGAAGCTTCTGTCTTGCGGATAAACTCGAACGGACGAACCTGTAACGACGCCGTCAGTTTGCCAAGAACTTCCTGTGCTTTGTTCTCACCAAGAGCTTTCTGCAACAAGTCTTTTGCATATCCAATACCACCCTCGGCAATGTACTGCTGGGCAAGACATACCTCATAGAACTCATTCAAAACCTGTTCTTTTTGAGCCGGTGTCACACTTCTGGTATTGGCAATTTCCAGTGTGAGCTGTTCAATCTCATCTTCTTTTAAATGTTTAAATACGACAGCCGCCTTCTCCGGTCCTAACGTAATGAGGAGAATTGCCGCCTTCTGAATCCCATCCATCTCACTATAGGATGATGCTGAATTTCCTGCCATTACATTGCCCCCCAATCTTCATTAATCCAGTTACGCAAAAGCAAAGCTACCGCTTCCGGATTTTCGTCTACAAATTTTTCTATCATGATGCGGGTGTCAGATTTGTCTTCCAGTTCGATTTCTTCCAACGTCTGCGCATTATCCTGCGTTGTAGCAAGCAAATCTTCCACGGAAAGCTCCGGCTCCATCTCGGTAACCTCAACCGGTGAAGTACCTTTAATAATAACAAAGATTAACAAACCTGCAATCAAAACCGTAAGAATCACCATCAGGTAATTTGTTACATTATCTCCAAATGAACTTGCTTCTTTTGCCTCAAATACCGGTTTTTCCACTACACGAATCTGAATGTTATTTTCAGTAATACCGGTAGCGGCAGCTACAAGCTGCGGCAAATCGGTTGGTACCTGCTGTTCCGTCACATTACTGTTTGCATCCACATACTCATCAAATGTCATATTATCAAGAGCACCCTGTGACTCTAAAGTCTCTTCTTTTACCACGCGGTAATGTGTCAGCACAATTGCAATAGAGGACTCATCTTTCTTTACCGCACCAATTTCATGTTCAATATTCTGAACGGTTTTATTCGGCAGATAGTCATATTTATTTAATATCGTTTCCGATGAACTATCTCCGTTATCGGTAATCATCGTGTCAGTAACATCACCATTCGAATCGGTTCCAGGCACGCCGCCGGAAGAGGAGGCTCCTGTTGATTTATACTCGTAGGAACTGCCATACAAGCCCTGATCCTGTCCCTCATTTGTTGTATATGTAGTAACCAGTTCCGTTAATTTGTTCATGTCGAACACAATATTATTCTTAGAAACTTCAACATCGTCATAACCTGCTTTTGTCAAAAGGTCACGCACATATTTAGCGAAGTTATTTTTCAGTTTATCACGGTAATCTTCGGTACTGCTGATTGTTCCGCCAAGTCCGGCATCCTGCTGTCCGTTAAACAAAAGATTTCCTTTTGTATCGGTGAGGACAATATGATCCGGTTTGGTGCTTCCTACTGCATTGGCAAGATAATAAGCAATCGCATCTGCGGTATCGCTGTCCATGGTTTTGTTGCCCGCCATTTTAAATGATACGCTCACCGAAGTATCCTGCTTGTCCGCATAAATCGTGCCATCATCTTTCGGGCGGTTGATATAAACAGTCGCATCTTCCACGCCATCAAAATTCAAAAGTCCTTTGCGAATCGATGACTGCAAAGCCAGTGTTGCTTTAGTCTGCTTTTCATCTGAAGATGTCGTCATGTCTGACTGAAGTGCTTTTTCCCATGTCATTTCATCATCCGTAATCTGATTTTCCCCCATCAGCAAAACGGCATCTGAATACTGTGACTGCTCCACCTTAAATGTTGTATTTCCGTTGTTATCCGATTCTTTTACATAATCAAGTCCAGCCCCCTGCAGTGCCGTATCAAACGTCGTAGCAGTTTCACCACTTAACGTAGCAACGTCGGTATACACCGGGCGGGTCATAAAATAAGCAAGCAAAACAATCGCAACCAAAATTGCGCATGCTACACAAATTATAATTGTTTTCTGTTTTGACGTATACTTATTCCAAAACTCAAGAATTTTGTCCTTGAGTGCAATCAATTGTTCCATCATTGTTTTCTATCGCTCCTCAACGCCTTTGTCAGTTAAATCTGCATATTCATAATCGAACGATATGCTTCTACTGCTGTGTTTTTTACTGCTACCGTATATTGCAGTGATACATTTGCTTTCTGCTGAGCAACCATCAAATCATGAAGACTGTCGCTCTGTCCCATTGCATACTTTACTTCTTCTACTTCTGCTGCATTGGAATAATCTTCCGTCTGTTGCACTAAATTCATCGCTGAATTTAACAGACTGTCAAAGCTTGCTGTGCCGCTTCCTTTTGATTTTTCCGTCTGTAAACTATTATCTGCGTATTTACTGATATTTTCAATGCCACTAATTGCAGACAAACTAGCAATATCCATTTAGGTTTCCTCCATTCACAATTAACTCTGTCCAATATCAAGTGCCTTAAGAGCCATCCCTTTTGTCGAATTCATTACCGTAACATTTGCTTCAAAAGCCCTTGTCGCATCAATCATATTTGTCATCTCGGTCACGGTATTTACATTCGGATACGTCACGTATCCATCTTCATCCGCATCCGGATGGGAAGGGTCATATACTTTACTTCCTTCGGAATTATCTTCCACTATTTTACTTGCCTTAACACCTTTTCCAATATTATGACGGTTTGCCATGCTAAGACTTTCACTAAAACTCGGATAACTTTTCTCCTCAAAAAGAACTGTCTTCCTCTTATATGGTTTGCCATCTTTTCCACGAGTCGTGTTTACATTGGCAATATTTTCCGAAATTGTATCCATTCGAAGCTGCTGCGCCGTCATACCGGTAGCGCTCACATCCAAAGCCCCAAATACTGACATAGTCATTCCTCCTTAATCGATTTATGAAGTCTTTAACGCTGATTTCATCCGTGAAAATTCCTGACTAATAGAATTCATCAACGTATAATACTTAATCTGGTTTTTTGCCAGTTCCACGTTTTCTGTCGATACATCTACGTTGTTTCCGTCACTCCGATAACTAAGCCCCGGCTGTTCATTATACACCGTTGCATTTAAATCATTCAAATCAAGATTTGCCACCGTCTCATCTAATGAATCTGTTCCTGCCACCGCATTCGACAAATATGTCTCAAACTGTACATCTTTTCTTTTGTAACCCGGCGTGTCTGCATTTGCGATATTATTTGCCAGCACATCATTTCTTGTCCAGCTCGCATCCGCTGCCTTATCTAACACATTGATGTAATTGTATGCATTGGATAAAACCATCGTAGCACTTCCTTTCTTATTTCTTTATTTCTAGAAAAACGCAAACGGCATTATGACTTCCCATCACAATTCCCTTTGCGTTTACGAATTCCATTTCTCACGATAATAACTGTTAAACTCGGTATAGACAATATCATTCAGAACCTTAATGTGCGTTCCTTTCACTCCGGATGACTTTGTCTTGATTAAGCCAGCGCTCTCTAATTTTCGCAAAGCATTGACAATAACAGTCCTTGTAATGCCAATTTTTCCGGCAAGCTTGCTCGTCACAAGGGTACCATCCTCTCCCCCCATTGCATGGAATACGTAACTGACCGCTTTCTGCTCAAGTGGCGTAAGCGTCGTCAAGGCAGAAGAGAAATTGCTCTTCTTATGCTGCTCAATATCTGATTCCTCTTGAATGGACCTCATAATTTCAAGCCCTACCACAGTCGTGCTATATTCACTTAAAATAATGTCCTCAATCGAAAATGCTTTCTGACACCGGCACAGAAACAACGTTCCCAGCCTCTCGCCACCAATACTAATCGGTGTAATCAGTGCCTCAACTCCCTGTCTTTCTTCTTTGGAAAAACCAAGAGTCTCCAGATTCACATTTTCTTTTGTTGACAGCACATTAAGGAAACGTTCATTTAACATCGTCTCGATATAACTGCCCTGTTTACTCTGAAAACTCGGAATCATCCCGTCATCATTCACATAAGTTCCCAACAACTTTCCCTTACTGCTGATTATGTACGCATTTGCTAAAAGCATCTGTCCCAGCACAAAACAAATATCCGCAAATGCCACCTTAGATGAATGTTTGTCGTTGAGGAGACGGTTTATTTTTCGAGTCTTATCCAATAATTGAATACTCATATTGCTTGTCCCCCATGGAACAATATTATCACAATTTCACCTTATTGACAAGCATTATGTCGTCTGTTTTTTATTTCTCTTTCTTTTCAATATAACCGCATGTGTTATCGGCACAGACTAACTTACTGCCTTTTTCCAACATCATGCCGCCACACTTTGGACAGCGTTCATTCGACGGCTTCTGCCAAGTCATCACATCACACTCCGGATTGTTCTCGCAGCCATAATAACGACGGCCTTTCTGGGTCTTTTTAATGACAATCTCGCCGCCGCATTTCGGGCACTTCACACCGATTTTTTCATAATATGGTTTGGTATTTCTGCACTCCGGAAATCCGGGGCACGCCAAAAACTTTCCGTGCGGTCCGTACTTAATTACCATATTGCGTCCACATAATTCACACACGACATCGGTTACTTCATCTTCTATTTTAATCTTTTCGAGTGCTTTTTCTGCATGTGAAACAGCCTTTTCCAAATCCGGATAGAAGTTTCTCACAATGGTCTTCCATTCCACATTACCCTCGGCAACACCATCTAGCAAAGCTTCCATCGTCGCTGTAAAGTTTACATCCACAATACTAGGAAATGCACTCACCATAATCTGATTTACAATATCTCCCAAATCCGACAAATACAAATTCTTCTGTTCCTTTGCCACATAGCGGCGTGAAATTAATGTTGAAATTGTTGGCGCATAGGTACTTGGGCGTCCAATTCCTAACTCTTCAAGAGTTTTTACTAAAGAAGCCTCGGTAAAATGCGCCGGCGGCTGCGTAAAATGCTGTTCCGGCAGTAATTCACTTAAAGACAGCACAGAATCCTTTGTTACTTTAGCAAGCACAGCATTTGGCTCTTCTTTATCATCATCCTGCTGGTACACCGACAAAAAGCCCGGAAACACAAGTTTGGAACCGGAACTTGCAAATTGATGTTTTCCTGCCATAATACGAACTGAAATCGTATCGTATTTTGCTGAGTGCATACGGCTTGCCACAAAGCGCTTCCAAATCAGCTGATACAAACGGAACTGGTCTCTCGTTAAAGATTCCTTTACCTGAACCGGTGTCAAATCCACATATGTCGGACGGATTGCTTCGTGCGCATCCTGAATCTTGCCCTTTGTTTTTGACACTGCTGCCTTTTCAATAATATTTTCTTCTCCATATGTTTCACGAATATAATCTTTACAGGCTAAATCCGCTTCTTCCGAGATACGGACCGAATCCGTACGCAGATACGTAATCAGACCAATCGTTCCATGTCCCTTTACCTGCACACCTTCATATAACTGCTGGGCAATCTGCATTGTCTTTCTCGTTGGAAAATTCAAGTGTTTTGCACACTCCTGCTGCAACGTAGACGTTGTAAAAGGAAGAGGTGGCTTCTTGGTGCGCTCACCCTTCTTAATACTGCTTACTTTAAAATCTTCTTTTTCAATTTCTTTGCGGATTTTTTCTGCCTCTTCACCGGAAGCAATTTCACATTTGCCCGGATTACCATAATATTTAGCCACCAATGGCTTTTTTACACCCGGCACTGACAATTTTGCTTCCATCGACCAGTATTCTTTCGGAATAAAGGCATCAATTTCACTTTCCCTGTCAGCAATCAGACGCAGTGTTACCGACTGCACACGGCCGGCACTCAAACCTCTTTTTACCTTCTGCCACAATAACGGGCTGATCGAATAACCAACCAAACGGTCCAAAACACGTCTTGCCTGCTGGGCATCCACTAAATCCATATCAATTTCCCGCGACTGCTTTAACGACTGGCGAACCGCATTTTTTGTAATTTCATTAAAGGTAATCCGGCTTGTCTTTTTCGGGTCTAACTTCAAAGCATGACATAAATGCCAGGAAATTGCCTCTCCCTCACGGTCGGGGTCAGTTGCGAGATAAATTTTATCTGCCTTCTTGACTTCTTTTCGCAGAGAAGCCAATAGCTCACCTTTCCCTCTGATTGTAATATATTTCGGCTCAAAATCATTTTCGAAATCAACACCCATCTGGCTCTTTGGCATATCTCTGACATGACCGTTGGATGCTACGACTTCGTAATTTTTCCCTAAAAACTTTTTAATCGTCTTCGACTTTGCCGGAGACTCTACAATAATAAGATTCTTTGCCATATTACCCTCCATTGCTAATGATAAATGCTCTCTATTTAATGAATCATATTCTTCCAAAAATTTTCACAAACTCTAGCATACACCATTTTAATCGGGCTTTCAAGCAATATTTATATTTTTTTCATAAAAAAATTTCTGCCGACCTCGATGACATATCCTTTTTTCTGAAGTACAATCATGCACTTTAATAACTGTGTCATTGGCAGAGATAACCCTGCTGAAATCTCATCCATATGCATCGTTTTTCCACCGAGAAAAGCAAGGATTTTCTGCTCTGTCTCATTCACATTTTGCGAGCCGTCAGACGTCTTAACTCCATAATAATCCAGTATATCATCCGGTGTCAAAACCGGCACTGCTCCCATACGAATCAGCCGGTTACAACCGACACTTAATTCATCTCCAATCCGTCCGGGGATAACAAATACATCTTTTCCCTGCTCAAGTGCCGCATCTGCTGTAATCAAAGATCCGCTCTTTTCTCTGGCTTCCACAACTAGAATTCCATCCGACAGACCGCTGATAATACGATTTCTCATAGGAAAAAAGACAGGCTTTGCACGAGCATACACCGGAAATTCTGAAATCACTCCTCCATGCCTTACAATACTTTCATACAAATTCTGATGACACAAAGGATAACACCGCATCACACCGGAACCTAAAACAGCATAAGTTTCACCCCCGGCTTCCAATGCCCCCTGGTGCCCCCATCCATCAATTCCAAGAGCCATCCCGCTAATCACAAAAACGCCTGCCGCAGCCAGACGATAACTAAACATCCGTGCCATATCCCGTCCGTACGGCGTACAATTTCTCGCCCCGACAACCGCTACAGAAAGTTTTGATGCATCCGGCAGTTTCCCTTTTACAAAAAGCCTCTTTGGCGGGGAATCAATGTGCTTTAGCCGCTCCGGATAAGATTCATGAAAATAGGAATAAAATGATATATGATTCTTCGCCAACAGCTCCCACTCATGCTGCCAGCCTTCCTGCTTATATGCTTTGGCAAAGTAATTCTTTTCACGTGGTTTCATCCACTCTGCTTTTTTAATATCCGTTTCAGAAAGAGAACGCGCCTTATCTATGCTTTTATACCGCTCAAAGAACCTCTGTACAAAAGGCAAACCAAGTCCGGAAAGGGAAGTCAGCCAAAACAGATATTTTTCTTCTTCCTTTGTCATATCGTCTCCACCCCCCAGTATTTGCGGTCCACACTGCGAAAACGAACTGCCTCGGTTATATGGCTTTCTAAAATCGTATCACTTTCCTCTAAATCCGCAATTGTCCTCGACACACGTACAATCCGGCAAAGCCGCCTCACGCTCATCTGTTCCTCGTGAAATAAGAATTCTAACAATTCTTTCTCCGCTGTACCCATGATACAGTATTTTTTCATTGCCTGTGGTGTCAACTCACTATTATAGGAAAAGTTTTCTTTTCGATAGCGTTTCTTTTGTATCCTGTGAGTCCTCTTCACCCTCTCTCTTATCTGCTTACTTGTCTCTCCTTTTTTCTCATACAGGGAAAATTCCGGCAGTCCTGTTTCTACACATAAATCCATCCGGTCTAACAACGGCTCACTGATTTTTGCTAAATAGCGCTTGATATCTGCTGTCGTGCATCGACATTTATCTCGGTTTGGATAATAACCGCACCGGCATGGGTTCATCGCCGCCACAAACGAGCAGTCCGATGGATACTCATAACTGCTCCCAACACGTGCAATTGTTACTTTCTGTTCTTCTAAAGGCTGTCTGAGCACCTCTAGCGCACTCCTTGAAAATTCCGGAAGTTCATCTAAAAACAGAATTCCTTTTGAAGCCAATGTAATCTCTCCCGGCATTGGAATTCTGCCGCCTCCGGTAAGTGCCGCTGCCGTCGTTGTATGGTGGGGAGCACGAAACGGCCGCTTTTTCAGTACAGACGCATGTTCTCCTAAAAGTCCGCACACACTGTACAATCTCGTCACTTCCACACTTTCTTCTAACGTCATCGGTGGCAGAATCGTTGGAAGTCTTTTCGCAAGCATCGTCTTCCCACTTCCCGGTGGTCCAATCATCAAAAGATTATGTCTTCCACTCACCGCAATTTCTGCCGCACGCTTCATCATTTCCTGTCCTTTAATATCAGAAAAATCAAGTCCTTCTTCCTGTGACTCATCCCACTTTTCAAAAGGAATATACACTTTCTTCAGGGAAATTTCTCCTCGTAAAAAACGCAGCGTTTCTGAAAGGCTTTCCACCCCATAAAGAGAAATCCCTTCTAATACGGCAGCTTCTTTTACATTTCCTTTTGGCACAAGAAACTGTCGAAGTCCCTGCTTCTTTCCTTCTAAAACCATAGCTAATACACCATTTACACTCTGTACGGAACCATCTAAACCAAGTTCCCCGATAAACATCGTATCTTTGATACATTCTTTGGATAAATGACCGAATGCGGTCAACAGACAAATTGCAATGGGAAGGTCAAATGTTGTGCCTTCCTTTCTTACATTCGCAGGCGACAGATTCACCGTAATGCGTTTTGCGGGAAAACGAATCCCCATCTGGCGCACAGCAATCCGCACGCGCTCTCTCGCCTCCTTCACGGCAGAGGCTAAAAATCCCACCATATCAAAAACGGGCAGACCATCACTGACATCTGCCTCAATGCGGATTACTCTGGCTTTTGTACCATAGACATCCGCGCCAAACGATTGACTAAACATAAATTCCTCCTAACCTGAGGAACGAACCAAGCACATTATAACACACAGGTCAGAAGGACGCAAGTCTTTTTTAATTCTTTTGCTGCTTTTCCAACAATTTTTTAATTTCATCCATAAAGGTATTTACATCCTTAAACTCGCGATATACTGAGGCAAAACGAACATAGGCAACCGGGTCTAACTGCTGAAGCTTGTCCATCAGAATTTCTCCGATTTTTTTGCTCTCAACTTCCTTTTCTCCGAGATTAAAAACTGCACTTTCCACAGAATCTACCAATTCATTAATCTGGTCAACCGAAATTGGACGCTTTATACATGAGCGGAATACACCGCGTTCAATTTTTGAACGGTCATACGGCTCTCTCATCCGGTCTTTCTTTATGATAACAAGAGGAATCGTCTCCAACTTCTCATAAGTTGTAAAACGCTTCCCACATTTTTCACACTGGCGACGGCGACGAATCGAATTATTGTCATCGGCCGGTCTTGAATCAATTACCTTCGTATTTTCTTCTGCACAAAATGGACATTTCATAGTCTTCTCTCCTTCTTTTCACTACTGTAAGTATATCGAATTTTTCACATGAAGTAAAGACTAGTTTCCACATTTGTTTGTAACGCGCTCCTTATTTACCTCCACAAGAATCAAATCTGTTCCGATTTTACAGATATGACATATTTCAATGACGTATTCTTCTTCTCTACCCAGCACACCAAAAAATTTGCATGGGCCCGGAATAATAATATGTGTAATTTTTCCGGTGCACAAATCAAACTCGACGTCTTCCACAAAACCAAGTCTCTCGCCATCACAAATATTAATAACTTCCTTCTCCCTCAAATCACAAATCCGCATAAAAATCTCCTTCTCTTTCTAAAATATTATATGTAACAAACGCATAATTTGTGCTTCATCTGTTCATGATAAAAGAAAGGAAATCAATGGACAAAATGGAGGACATACCATGGCACACTACAAGGTTGAAATCTGCGGCATTAATACAAGCAAACTCCCACTTCTGTCAAATGAAGAAAAAAAGACACTGTTCGATAAAATAAAAAAGGGTGATAAAAAGGCACGTGAAACTTACATCCACGGCAATCTCCGTCTCGTGTTAAGCATCATCCAAAGGTTTAATAACAGTACCGAAAATGTAGACGATTTATTTCAAATTGGATGCATTGGTTTAATGAAGGCAATTGATAATTTTGACGTTACACAGAATGTAAAATTTTCAACCTATGCAGTACCGATGATTATTGGCGAGGTACGGCGCTATCTTCGCGACAACAATGCGATTCGTGTGAGCCGCTCTCTCCGCGACACTGCCTACAAAGCTATTTATGCAAAAGAAGCACTGATGAAAAAACAAGAAACAGAACCAACCTTAGAAGAAATTTCAAAAATGATTGATGTTCCACCAAAAGACATTGTTTTTGCACTGGATGCCATCCAAAGTCCGGTCTCCCTGTATGAACCGGTTTACTCTGAAGGCGGGGATACGTTGTATGTCATGGATCAAATCAGTGACAAAAAAAACAAGGAATCCAACTGGGTCGAACATCTCTCCTTAAAAGACGCATTGAGCCATCTGCCGGAACGGGAAAACCACATTATAAAACTCCGCTATCTGGAAGGTAAAACACAAATGGAAGTGGCAAACGAAATCCATATTTCTCAGGCACAGGTTTCACGACTGGAAAAAAACGCCCTGAAAATCATGAAAACTCACTTAGAGGCATAAAATAAAGAAGTTCAATTTGATTTAAGATGTGATAACACCTCATGTTAAAATCTCTCACAAATTGAACTTCTTTTTCATATCTTAAAGCGATACGTTATTTTAGTCTACATACTTCTTTAATGTGCCGCGGATTGCACCTTTTCCGGCAATCAATTCCACAAACATCTTCTCCACTTTCTCACCAAGAGAAACCGAATAAAGATCTACGGCAAAAATCGATGCATCGCTCAAAATCGGCTGCAATTTATCATGTACATCCGTGTCACCAAAGGAAATTCCAGCGACATGAGCTTTCACTTCATCCAAACGAGGGTCAGGACTCTGTTCAAAAGCGTTTCCTTCGTCATCAATTCCCATCAAATAGCGGCACCAGCCTGCTAATACAAGTGGAATTAACGTAAGGCTCTTTGTATCCAAATCTTCTCTGCTCTCATAGAACTTAATTGTCTCGCCAAAGCGGATTGGGAGTTTTTGTGACGTATCACAGGCAATTCTCTGTGGCGTGTCCGGCATAAATGGATTTGGCAGACGCTTTGTCAATACTGCGTTTGCAAATTCTTTCGGATCAATAACACCTGGATTTACAACAACCGGCATTGCTTCCTCATAACACATCTTCTGAATCAACCGAGAAAGTTCTTTGTCTTCTATCTCATCATGAATGGAAGTATGTCCTAACATACAGCCATAAATAGCAAGTGCTGTATGCAGCGGGTTCAAGCAGGTACAAACTTTCATTTTTTCTACTTTATCCACCGTTTCACGGTCTGTAAATACAATGCCAGCTTTTTCTAATGGTGGACGTCCATTCGGGAAGTTATCTTCAATAACAAGATAACCGGTTTCCTCTGAATTTACGAACGGAGCTGTATACGTATTGCGGCTTGTAATAATCAAGTCGGTATCTTCAAAACCATCTTTTTCGAGCATTTCTTTTACTTTCTCATCCGGTCTTGGCGTGATTTTATCAATCATTGACCATGGGAAGGATACCTTTTCTTCCATATAAGAAACAAAATCATCATTCACTTTTCCGGCCTGTTTCCAAGCATCTACATATGCCATAACGCCGGCCTTTAACTTGTCCCCATTGTGAGAACAGTTATCGGTGCTGACAAGGGCAAGCGGTGTACCATTTTTAACAAAACGTGCGTAGCACAGAGAGGCAATACGTCCCATCAGATGACTCTGATTTCCCGGACCTGCTAAGAATCCATCTTCTACACCCGGCAGTTTTTCCCCTTTACCATTAACTAACGAATAACCTTTTTCCGTAATGGTAAATGTTACCATTTGCAGGGAAGGATTTTCAAAAATCTCGGTAAGACGTGCAAAATCTTTTGGTGCCACTGGGTCAGCAACTAACGATTCCGTTACGCTTCCAACCACGTGTTTCTCAATGGTTCCCTCAGCTTTTAACACAACCGACAAACTCAAACCATCATACGGCTTGTATGCCTTTGTAATAATCTCATGATCAAAACTCTCTGCCACAACAACACCGCGGTCATATTCTCCTAAATTCAGCAAATCCTGTAATTTTGCAGCCGGAAATGCACGGAAAATATTACCGGCACCAAAGTGAACCCATGTCGGGTTTTCCTTTGTTTTTTTCTTTAACTCTTCTCTGTCATACTTGGGAAGAAGATATCCTTTCTCCTCCCAGACGTTTGTCTCGCCATTTTGTAAATCTAATAATTTCATGCCTAGTCACCTCTTATTTATTTTTATGAATTGCTTCCCACAAACCATTCAGATAAGCGACACCAAGAGCACGGTCATACAAACCGTATCCCGGTCTTGCCTGCTCGTCCCAAATCATACGTCCATGATCCGGACGAATACATCCGTCAAATCCGGTATCAATCAATGCTTTTACAATTTCATACATATCAAGATTTCCATCGCTTGACAAATGAGATACTTCATGGAACAAATCTTTGTTCTCATACTTAATATTTCTCAGGTGAGCAAAGTGAATTCTCTCTGCAATTTTCGGATTGCGGATAATCTTTGGCAGATCATTGTTCAAATTACTTCCAAGAGAACCGGTACAAAGTGTAAATCCATTGTAAATACTTGGATTCATATCGGCAATTTTTAAAAGATCCTCTTCGCATGTTACAATACGTGGAAGTCCGAATACATCCCAAGCCGGATCGTCCGGGTGAACTGCCATTTTAATTTTGTATTTTTCACAGGTAGGAATAATACCATCCAAGAAATATTTATAATTTTCACGCAGTTTGTCTGCATCAACGTCTTTGTATTTCTCAAACAAATCCATAATCTCATCACGGCGGTTCGGCTCCCAGCCAGGCATTACAAAGCCGCCACTTGCCTTTTCAATACGGTCAAACATCTCGCTGGCATCAATACCGTCAATAATAGATGAATCATAAGCAAGTGCTGTAGAACCATCCTCCAAAGGCATAGCCAAATCCGTACGTGTCCAATCAAAGACCGGCATAAAGTTATAACATACAAGATGAATATCTGCTTTTCCAATAGCCTCTAACGATTTGCAGTAGTTTTCAATCAATTCATCTCTTGTTGGAAGACCAATTTTAATATCCTCGTGTACGTTGATACTTTCCACACCAACTAACTTCAAACCTTTTGCTTCTACTTCCTGCTTTCTTTTCATGACGTCTTCATACGTCCATGCTTCTCCTGCAGGAATATCATGAAGTGCTGTAATTACACCGGTCACGCCGGGAATCTGGCGAATCTGATCCAGTGTCACACTGTCGTTTCCTTCTCCATACCATCTTAATGTCATGTCCATAATCAATAACCTCTTTTCTTATTATTATATTTTCTTATTATGTTACGAATGACCTTGTCTAAATCATCCTATTCATATATTTTTCGGGAAAGTGCATCTTTTACTCCACTCTTCCGGTAAAAATATGTATTTACGCGGTCTCTCCATTCGATTGCATTAGAAAGCTGTCTCTCCATGCGGGAAAGGACTCTCTCATAGACATCCTCTGCCATCTCCTCTTTCCATGCCTTCCAACCAGCAATCATTTCTTCCACTTCATTAACACCCTCAAAATGCGTGTCATATATATGCTGAATCAGTGTTTTCCCTGAAGATAACACTTCATCATAGCGGACATAATGGAAAAATAACAAAAGCTCCTGTGGGCACTGTTTTTTATCTGCATACTTTGTGCACCACGGCTCATTATACTGAGTTGTATAGCCGGTACCATTTGGTGTACGGTCAACACCCAGACCATTTCTATCCGCTCTGTGATAAGTTCCCCAGCGGTCATACTCATATCCGTCAATATCCGGTCCGTAATGATAATGCGGTGTCACCATCCAGCCAATACCTAGCGGAGACGTATACTTTTCATATGTGGACCAGGACTTCATAAGCATCGAAACGACGCCGTCGGAAAGCGATTTAGGAAGGGTAAGTTCTGCCCATTCTTTTGCAATAACCGCCGAATCTTCGGACGGATTCATCGCCAATCTTCCATAGCCGTAAGTGTTTGCTGCCGCTAAATCATTTCCGGTCCAATTATAGTCATTACCAGTATTAATAACAGCTGCCATACCACACAAATGCTGTCCATAAACAGAGCCATCTACAATTTTCTGCACGGTTGAACCTTCGCCAGCAGCATACGTATCAAAGTCAAGAATTTCACGCCACATCGGGAGCAGATAACACAAATCAATCTGCTGTCCGGTGTATTCCTGTGCAATCTCCACTTCCAAAATCATGTTGGTCTTTTTCAAGCCGCCAAACAACGGTGAAACCGGCTCACGCACCTGGAAATCCATCGGTCCGTTTTTTATCTGTAAAATAACATTGTCATCAAAGTTTCCATCTAATTCTATAAAGTTGTCATATGCCGCTCTGGCACGATCTGTCTTTTTATCACGCCAGTCCTGCCCGCAATTATATACGAAGCAGCGCCATACTAAAATTCCGCCATACGGAGCAAGTGCCTTACCTAACATATTAGCTCCATCTGCATGTGTTCTTCCATACGTAAACGGTCCGGGTCTTCCCTCGGAATCTGCCTTTACCAAAAATCCGCCAAAGTTTGGAATCACTTCATACACATGTGCCACAGCCTTTTTCCACCAGTCTGCCACTAAAGGATTTAGTGGGTCACAGTCTGTAAAATTATCTAATTCCATCGGTGCGGCAAAATTTACACTTGTATACAATTTAATTCCATATTTTGCAAACAAGTCGGCATATTGTTTTACTTGCTGCAAATAACGGTCCGTGATCAGATAAGTCTCATTCTCATGAACATTAACATTATTGATTACAATCGCATTGATCCCAATTGATGCCATCATTCTCACATACTGCACAATGCGCTCATTCCATAAAATTTTATAATCCTTGTAGAAAAAGGATTCACCGGAATATCCTCTCTCAATACTGCCATCCATGTTATCCCAATGATTCATCATGCGAAGCGGCATTTCCGGTGTATTCTGAACCGGAAGACAATTCATCTGTTTGGTCCGAATCAAGCGAAGGAAATGGAACACACCATATAACAGTCCGCTCTCCGACTCCCCGGTAATCTGATACCGGCCCTCCTCTTTTGTGATAATATATCCGTCTTTTCCCTCTTTTATAGAAGAATCCACGGAAAATACCACGCCTGCCTCTTCTTTTTTTACTAACTGAGGAACTTTTCCTGCCATATTTTCCATAGCAAGTTTGTATTCACTAATAGCACTTTCTACGATTTCTCCCTCACAGGATTGAAAATATGTCAGCCATTCTTTTTCAATTGTATCTACGTGCTGATAATCCAGCCAGCATCTGCTATAATCCATCTGTTTCTCCTCTTATTCATCAGGTTTTAAATCAATTGTCTTTAATAAGTTACCATAAATGCTACAACAATTCAAGTTATAGCATAGCCTTATGACTTTATTATTATAATCTATATATAAATGGTTTTTCAATCCCTAATTTTCAATCTTCAGATTTTAAGAAAGGGCTGTACAAAACAAAGCTTTCGCTTATTCTGAACAGCCCCATGAAACTAAATTACCTGTTTCTTTTTGTTATTATTTTGTATGCTCTTTTGCAAACTTGTCATACTCAGCATTAACTTTGCTAATCTTTGTATCCCATTTGGTTGAAAGCTCTTCAATCTTCTTAGCAGGTGTTGTTGCATTTGCATATACAGGATAACAGAAATCACCATAGTCAATTTCACTAATCATTGGCAGATAAGAAGTAGATTTATGCTTCTCCTCTAACATCATACCGATTGTTTCATCTACTGCACGGTCATCTCTGAACTGTGGGTAATACTGCTCAAGAATCTGATCATGAGGAGTATATCCTTCAACAGGCTCTGTGTACAAATCGTAAGCAAAAGCAATCTTCTCAGCTTTTTCCTGATCAAAGCAGCTTGGCATAACAACGATGTTGTCGTTTGGTACTGTCTTGTTAGTAGCACCCTTCTGCTCCTGGTTGTATGGGAACATTACGAATCCCCAGTCATCTTCCATATCAGCGAAAGCGCTAATTTCATAAACTTCGGCAGTCTGCATAGCAGCTTCGCCATCACGGAATGCAGCTTTATACCAATCCCATGCTACGTTTTCTGATGGTTTTGGCTTAATATAACCTTTCTTAATCAAGTCAACACCCCAGTTCATAGCATCTTTGAACTCTTTGGATGTAATTGCATCAACGTATTTACCGTCTTTATCACGGGATACAAATGTTGCATTGTTGTTAGCTGCACACATTGGCAGATAGTATTTTGAGAAACTTGCCATAGCATACTGGTCTGTTTTACCATCACCATCGGTATCCTTTGTAAGTTTCTTACAATACTCTTCGAACTTGTCCCATGTCCACTGATTGTTTTTCTGCAAATCATATGGCTCATCTTCCGGAATACCAGCTTCCTTGAAGAGACGTTTGTTATAGAAAATACCACCACGTGGCTCACTGTCTGGGCTCATACCCCAGATACCATCACCAATGCTCATCAACTCTTTAACTGTTGGATTCCATTTTTCTTCATCGAAATTGAACTCCGGAAGAGTTGACAAATCATACATCAAGCCTTTCATCAAAGGCTCAGAAACAAATTCCTGATACAGATAGTAAATTTCGTATTTTGGACTACTTGCCATAACATCATTTACATAATCTGATTTTGCATCTGTATAGGAATAAACAGAATCACGAGTGATTTTGAAATTGTACTTCTCCTGAATACTCTTCCAGTACTCATTCTGCTTTTTACCAAACTCGTCGGTTCTGTCTGCAAGGGTATCTTTGGAAGTATACCAGTCACCTACCGTGATATCCATGCCACCAAGGTCGCTAAATGTTTTCTTGTTTGAAGAAGATGATGTTTTTGCGCCATCGCCTGATGCACTACCTGCATCATTGGAGGAGCCGCCACATCCAGTAAGAGAACCTACTGCAAGAACAACACAAAGACCCATCGCAATCAGCTTCTGCATGCTTGCTTTCATTTTGTTTTGCCTCCTTATTTAATATATTGTTATACCGGAAAATCCCGGTGATAACCTAAGTCATTACTGCCCGGTGGCACCTGCCAGAACAGGCAGATGCCAAATAGGGCAAATTATTTTTGTTACATCTTGATACCAGACTGACTCAAACTTTCTACGAAGCCTTTCTGTGCAAATAAATATACAATAATCAAAGGAATAATTACCAACAATGTACCTGTACCAATCATGGCGGATGCATAAGCGGTCGACGCTTTATCAAGACCTGTGGTTGCTTTCACATAAGAGTTCAGCACCTCAGACAAACGAGCCACTTTGTTTGCCAGAATCGAATAGTTTGGAAGGAACATTCCTGAATAAAAACTATCCGTCCACTGCCATACAAAGGAGAACAGGAAACAGGAAGTAATCATTGGTTTTGCATCCGGCAGCATAATGCGCACGAATGTTTTAACCTTACCACATCCATCTACATAAGCAGCTTCTTCCAATTCCTTCGGAATACCACGGAAGAACTGACGAAGCATGTAAATGTACAAACCATTTTTCAATCCCATACAACCAAGACACATAAATGCATATGGTGCAAAAGAATCCAGTAAGTTTAGTGGCTGCCCCGTTATCAGACTGAATATTCCGAGAATATCAAAGTAACGGAAATTCAAATACAGGGAAGACTGAATGGTTGAAGGTGGAATTACAATTACAAGTACCACCATCGCAAACCAAAGGTTCTTCAATGGGAATTTATATCTTGCAAAACCATATCCTACCAATGTACAGGAAATAATCTGCAAAATACTTACCAAAAGTGAAATCCACAATGTGTTACCAAGTGCAGCCCAGTAATCCATCAAATCTGCGGCAATCTTAAAATTGTCCAGTGTGAAGTGGCGTGGAATTACGTTGATTGTCGAATCGTACAAATCACGCTCTTCCATGAAACTGATGGAAATCTTGTTTAACAATGGCTGCAAAATCAAGAAACACAATCCAAACAACAATACAAAACGCACAATTTTGTAAGCAACATTAAATGATACTTTGCGTAACAGATAGCCGTTGGATTTTCTATTACGTTCCCTGAAGGCTTGAAACTTATTCATTTTACTCATAATAATATACCCTCCTAGAAATAATCAACGAAACAATACCCAACGCAACAATTACACATAGGAAATATACCCACGCCATCGCCGACGCTTGACCGTAGTCCATTCGTCCTCCGATACCGATTGCGTCGATGCGCTCCATAACTGTGTTGTCTGTCTTCAAGAAGAAGTCAATTACCGTATATACGATATTTACCAAAATCATCGAGCTCACCATTGGAAGTGTAATCTTCCAGAAACTTTCCCAAGCAGTACATCCCTCGATTTTTGCCGCCTCGAACATACTTGGCGAAATCGTCTGCAAAGCAGAAAGGAAAATGATAATCTGGATACCAGAAGCAATCGCAATATCATATACACTGTTAATAATGTCAAATACATAACTAAACATCTGTGACATCGGACTGGAATCTGATGTAATCAAGATGCTCTCAAGCACACCGGTAATACTTGTGTTATTATTCGTTGCCTCAATCGCATCTTTCATGTCAGCCAAAAGCGTATTTCCGCTTTCCAAACCAACGATAACACCGGATGAAAGAATAACCGGCAGGAAGAATATCGCACGAACCGCTCCTCTTCCTTTGAAGGACTGATTCAACAGTAACGCAATAAAGAAACTGAAAATCAATGTTGCCGGAACGTTTGTCAGCATTTTTACCAACTCAGAAATGAGGCTTGGTACAAACTTCTCATCTACCAAAAATGCCTGGCGGTAATTTTCAAGTCCCGCCCATGTCATGGACAATCCACCTTCAAGTTCTACCGTACTGAAACTCATTCTTAAGGACTGTACTAACGGCACAACCAAGAACAGGATAAAACCGACGATGAATGGTGCAATAAATAAATAGCCTGCAACCGCATTTTTAAATGCTAATGTCTTTTTCTTTTTATTCTTGCGAGCCATTTATTCTTCACCTCCCTTCACAGCTGCGAAATCTCTGGCCGCAATTTCCTGGCCATTGTATTGATAGTTGCTATAGTTGTAGTTTACAACAACTGCTTTTCCGCCTTCGAAGGTTGTCTTATATACGCCCTCTGCAATTTTTTCATGCTTATCAATTGCTTTATCGTATGTTCCTTCGAATGTTTCATTAAACTTGTTGTACAGACTCAAAGTATCTTTCTTCCAGTCATCGTAGTTACAAGCATAGTATCTTGTGTACTTACCATCCTGTAAAACACTTGTCTTTTCAGCAATGTAAGTGAAGTATAATCCGGCACCGGACTCAGCGGACTTCAGGATATTCTCCTTCTCATCATCTGCCAAGTTAATTGCACCGCCGGAGTAATTTACTAAACCATGCAATGCCATGGTATAGAATGGAACCTGCTCATCAATGATGTTTACGGCACGGGCATCTAAGTTCATGTCTGTAACGAAGTCTGCATAAGGTACTGCATACTGGTTACCACTTGTAATCATAACCTTGTTTCCGCCCTGTTTCAGTGACTGCAATTTCTTGACCTGAAGATTCAAAGCTGCTTCACGCGATACTCTGTCTTTTGGATTGTAGTCACCGGCAAGTGTATTACCGATATCTTCCATACCGATATTCTTGCTGCCATAACCGTTTACTTTCTCTACATAAGTGTCAACCGAATCCATTGCATACGACGGTTTTACTAAGTAATAGCTGTCGTAATTGTGGTAATCCGTGTAATCATCATTTGCCTGATAAGTAATTGGATCCCAGTTATAGAGCTCACACTCTTCATGGCTGACAAACTTCGCTGCATTTCTTGTGGAACTGAATCCGTCAAACCATTTATCTTTGTATACATAGTTAAATGTACCATTCAGATAAAGCTGCATGCCATTTGTCTTGTCTGCATAAGCAGTTAAGTCTTCCAAATCTGAAGAACTTCCCAGACGTCCTACTGTTTTTACTTTAGCAGCAGATGTCTGTTTTACACCGGTATTAAACCATCCGGTATATTTCGCATTAATATTGCCAATGCCGGCTTTCTGCAAATCTTCCAAAATCGATTTAGCCTGTGTGTAAGATGTCAATGACTGAGAGCGGACAACCGGATAACCAAGGATATGCTCGGTATCATCTACGGCACCAATCATCTCAACAGCCAATGCCTGTTTATCACTGTCTACCTTACCAAGACTTGGATATTTCTTCTGAAGATATCCGCGGTACTCTTTTGCCAAATCCGAATAATCGGTTTTATCAGAGAAAATGTATCTCTGGGAAAGTGTTTCATTTGGCAGCCCGTCTTCATAAACACGAACGGTTGTATCCGATTTTGTGGATACATCCATGTTTTCGCCGTGAATCAGACTGTAAATGAATGTACCATAGTTATATCCATTGTTCTTTCCGGAAATATCCGCCTGAACGGTTGCGTAAGAACTTCCCTCTTCGGCTACACAAAGGAATGAACTCTGGGTAGTCTCATTTGCAATGGCAAGCAGTGGGAAATTGGATTTTGTCTCATCGACAATCGTTGTTCGTGCCTGACCATAATCCCAGCCGTAAACATCACTCTGATATCTCTGCTGTCCGGTCTTACCATTGTTGAAGTTGATTTTTCCACCAGTTCCTTCCGGAACAATCATGTAACCTTTTTCATCAACATTCGATGCTCCCATATATGGAAGAACCTGAAGTTTAACAATCGGATAATCTTTGTTGTAGGAGATTTCCTTCATCGGTACTTTTACAACCAGCTGGTTATCTTCCAATACATAGTGAACACTAATATCGAAAATTGGTTTTCCTTCGTTACGGGATACTTTGTAATCACCCATATCTTTTGTACGGTCTTCCAAAGTATATCCTGCTTCTACGAATTTGTCTTCCAACTGCTGGAGACGAGAATCGGTAACCGACTCATCCAAATAGTAAATTGGCTCATCTTTCAAGTCAGGGAAAAGTTTTTCACCTTTTGTCAACAGCTGCTTGTCGGTAGAATCATCCGACTTACTAAGTTCCTCATAGTTATAATAAACATAACTTCTGAGTGCTGACTTCTGTGCCGATCTTGACATCTTATCCAGATATTTCTTCATTCTGGACTCTTTGATTGCGACCGGACAAGTGTAGGTTTTCTCAAAATCACCTACAGAATAACTTACTTTAATTTCGTTATCGTTTACTTTCTCAATTTTATAAAACTTATTGTCCCGAATACACTGAGAATAGTTATCAATCTCTTTCTTCGTATCAGTATTGTTGGAGTAAGTAAGGTTCAAAGTTGAGCTTAACACATCTTTGTAATGTCCATCGGCATTTGCATACTTCTCTACATCCTCAGCAGTCGGATTGGAACGATATACCTTTCCGGTTGCCTTGTCTGTAACCTCAAGCTGTGTGGAAGAACCACTCACTGAGAGTTTCAATGAATCATTTTCAATTACTACATCTCCGCTGTTATCATACTCATAAGTTTTCATCTCTTTAGTACCCTCATCGGAATCACCGCAGGCACTAAGAGCGAAACATGCCATAACTGTAATCAGGAGCAAATACAACTTGTTTTTCATTCTGTCATTTCCTCCTTTCATCAATACATTCGGAAAATGGTTTCTTTGTAAATCGAATAGAAATAGGAGAAACCATCACTAATCAAACTGAAGAACAGTACAAGCAAAAATACGATAATCAACATACCTACCGCTGAGAAAATCAAAGATAAAAATGCTTTACCCAGCATGAAGTCATGAATCATCATTACAGATGCGATAATCAGCAATCCACACCAAATCATGGAGAAGTTGCTGAACACAGTGTAAAATGCACCCTCTTCTTCAGTAACAACGTTACTCATAGGAATCAGTATCAACTGAATAATTACATATGGTGTCATTGCATAAGCGGTACCCATCCATATATCTTTTAATGTACCTTTACCATCAAACAAGGTGGTAAGACACCAGTTTGCAACAACATACACAATAAATGGTACAAGGAATGTTGCAATCTCTAAAATCAGGTTTACATTATCCCAGTTTACCGGATTAAACACGAAACTGGTTGCACCTAATTTAATCAGGTTTGTCAAAAGGACCAGAATAACAATTGTATTGGCTGCCGCCATAGACCCTCTCTTTTCATGTGTCAAATCCCAAAAACCATCAAAAGGTCTTACGATACAATGAAGGGCATAACGCAGAGAATCGCGGTAACGAATCCATGCATCTTTATTGGTCAGTCTTTCTTTTATTTTCATCCTTTTTCAACCTCCCTTCTGGCTTTCTTCACAAATCCAACACCAAATCCAAGGAGAATGAGGATTGCAATAATAATCAAGATCGTACCAATGTTCTCCTCAAACCAAACCTCTCGGTAAAGCTTAAATGCTTTGGAATAATTCTTGGCATCAAGTTTTAATTCAAAGTAATCCATTGCCTCTTTATAATTCTTCTCACGAAGAAGTGCACGGCCGATTCCAATATATGCCTGGTCGTAGTTACCATTATGCTTCAGAACTTCACGCCAGATATTAGCGGATTCATCATAATTACCTTTCTTGTACTCAGCCAGGCCATCGTTAATCATTTTACCATAATCAGTCAAAGTAAACTGGGTAATCGTTCCTAACTTCTGATCTGTAACCAAGAGAGAATCTCCAAGATCTTCAATTGCCGAAGGATTCATAAACAATCCGGCTTTATAACCATGTCCGCCAAAGGCATACAGCATATTACCCTGGAAATCATAAGCAAAGATACGGCCTTTTGTATTATCCAGTGCATAATAAACATCATTTGACAAGCAGCAGATATCTACAAACTTGGAAGGTCCTTTCATCTCGCCTTTTTCGGTGTAACGCAAATCACCATATGGATCATTGTAACCGTTACGTACCAAAATATCAGTTCCCTTTGCATTCAATTTACGAATCGGTTCAGCCGACTCTACAGCTCCATCAAATGTACTGATTGTTGCATAAATGAAGTCTTCGGAATCCAGACAAAGGTTCGAATACTCTGTCGGAACGAACAAATCCATCTGTGCACGCTGCTCTTTTGTAGCAACCATTTTCCACAAATAAGTAAAGAAATCATAAGTTACTTCACTGGCTCCGACAAATCCCGTAAAGTCTCCGGCGTCATCAAACTCAAGGAAACCTTTGTTTACGTTCTGAACCTGAGCAAAAATACGTTTTGCACCATCCACAACTAACTTTTGTGGGAGAAATTTTGCATCCGTATAGGTTTTATCATTTGGACGACCAATTACTTTTACCATATTGCCGTCTGCATCCAAGTGAACAATTTTGTTATTACCGGTATCGGCAATGTACATTTGTCCATCATCTGTCACAAATACATCCTGAGGGCCATTCAATTTTACATCTTTTCCCTCAGTATCTTTATAACCGGTTACTTCTTTTACATAAGTAAACTCATTGTTTTCATATGTAAATTCACAAATACGATTATTTCCTGTATCTGCAACATACATCTTATTTCCGGTTGAGAAAAGACCCTGTGGCTCAGAAAAGTTGCCACAATCTTTAAAATCAGAACCGGAAATTACTCGCTCAACCGAATAAGCATCCGGAGACTCGCGGTCAACATCCCAGCAATCATAAGTATATGTATAATGTTTGCCATCAGAACTGTTCGCGAGGACCTCCGCGTTGCTTACAAGGAGGGATGCAACGAGTAATAACGCAAATACCGAAGTAAGTCGTTTCATTTTTCTCATTTTCTTTCCTCCTTATCAGTCTTTAATTCCGGAACTAGCCATTGTTTCCAGAATGTTACTCTCTGCCAAAATAAAGATTAAAATCGGCACCATCATAACGACCATTGTCGCAGCGGAACCTACACCGGCACGGGCAACACCACCGGCCATAATCTGCTGCAATGCATATGGCAGCATCTTATATTCTTCCGAGTAGATATACACCTGACCTTTCATGTTCCAAAGGTTTTGTACAGAGAAAATTGTTACTGTCAACCATGCCGGTTTTACGTTAGGCATGACAATCTGAAGGAAGATTCTTCCCTCTTTCGCACCATCAATCTTAGCCGCTTCAATCAATGCATCCGGAATCTGCTCCATAAACTGTTTCATAAGGAACAATCCCATCGGCAGTGCGAACGCCGGCACCATCAGTGCTAAATACGTATCAATCCATCCAAGCTTACTCATAATAATATAAGTAGGAATCTGCAATACATAAGCATTGAACATGATTGCAGCCTGAATAATCTTGAAAATCTTTCTGCTTCCCGGGAACTCATACTTTGCCAAAACATAAGCAGCCATTGAACCAATAATCAAATGACCTACCGTACCAAGCAATGTAATAAATACCGTGTTAAAGACATAACGGGTAAATGGTACATAGGAGCTTGACATAACAACAAGCAAATCCTGGAAGTTATTAAATGTTGGGTTCTTCACGAAAAATCTCGGTGGATACAGATAAATCTCATCCAGCGGTTTAAATGCACTACTGATGGAATATACCAACGGAAGTACAAAGAAGATACCAAACAAAATCAGCAAAATGTAAATACCGATATCACCACCGACTGAGCGGTTTGGTTTTCTTCGTTTTAATTTAATTAATTTCATCTTTGCTATACCTCCTATCAAGTTCCAACTTTGCTAAGCAGTGACTGAATTGCCTTATTCAACAACAGCATCACGGCGAACAAAATTGTTGCAATTGCGGAAGCATAACCCATCTCAAATCGTGTAGTACCATAGTCAATCAGATGGGTAACTACGGTACGCGCCGCGTAGTCCGTACTAGGGAAACCACAAAGCGCCATCGTCTGGTCGGCGACACCGAATGTCTGTGTGATTGCCATTACGGCACCGAACAAAAGCATTGGTTTCATACCAGGCAGTGTGATGTACCAAAGTTCCTGCCAGCGGTTTTTAACACCGTCCACATAACCCGCTTCAAACTGCGAATTATCAATACCTTGAAGTCCGGCTACGAAGGAAAGGAATCCCTGACCAAGACTCATCCACAATACGACGATAATAATAACATTCATCATGTAGGCAGTATCCGTGAGCCACAGAATCGGCTCACTGATAAAACCAAATTTAATCAAAAATGAATTTACATATCCATATGCATCACCACTAAATAAGATAGACCATACCAAGTATGCCTGACCTGAAATTGTCGGTGCATAGAATACAACTACGGCAAAAGCACGGATATAACGTGGCAGCTCGTTGATAAACCAAGCGAACAAAAATGCCATGATATAACCAAGCGGTCCGGTAATTGCTGCCAGCAAGAATGTATTTTTAACCGCAATCAAGAATACATCATCTGCAAGAAGCAGGTTAATGTAGTTATCTACACCAACGAATCTTGCCGGTTCCAGTACGTTATAGTACGTGAAACTGTAAAATACTGACATCAGCACGGGCAAAATGTAGAATGCAGTAAACACAATCAAATACGGCAGAAGGAAAAGGTAACATGTCTTTGACATCTTAGCTTTCTTCCATGCGATTTTAGCATTGCGCTTTTTAATCTGCATGTATTTTCCCAGAAAATTCATTTTTTCACTCCTCTCTTATTTTTGTTTTGTTTCTTTTTCTTCTTGTTCCAGAGTCTTCAACCCAAACTCTTCACGTTTGTTTGATAACTCCTTATTTATCGTAATAACATAATCAAGAATCGTCTCTCGAGGGTCCTCGTTGTTATTCATGACTTTACGGATTGCGTTCGTGATATGACGCTCTGTGTAATATCCGCCGGCAACCTGCGGAATACCAAATGCCCATTTGTGCTGTTCATCCAGTACAGTGGACTCTTTGCTACTCCAAGACAATGTCTTAAAGGTTTCTTTGTTTGCTGTTGCATAACGTGCCGCAGCACCCATAACAGCCTCAAGCTCTCTTGCGTAGGTAGCCTGTGTATCAGCACTTGCCCACCATTTCAAGAAATCCCATGCGATTTCTTTCTTGCCACGTTGTTCCGCACCTTTAAGCATCATAGAAGCAGTACCCCATGACTGAACGGAACGGTTGATTGAGCCGTCTTCCTGTTTCACACCAGGAACCATACCGAAGTTCCAAAGACCTTTAATCTCAGGAGCAAATACAGACAATGTATTAAATGTACTGTAATCTGCTACACCGATTGGCATCTCACCGCTTCGGAAACGGTTTGCGAAATCGTACTGTTTAACCAGTTTGTAGTTGGTAAATAATTTGGTATAGAATTCAAATGCCTGAATACCTTCTGTACTACCAATTGTTGTCTCAATACCGTCATCACGGTACAAGGAACCGCCGCGCTGAACAAGCTGAGCATAGTAGTTTGCAAGGTCAGGGTTGGATGCGTTGTTAATCTTACGCTCTACCGAAGGAATTGCAAACGACATGCTGTTCTTCTGCAGTTTCGGAAGTACTTTGATTACATCATCCCATGTATTAATCTGTGTCGCATCAATACCAAGTTCTTCCATAATATCGGTACGATAGAACAATACGTTGTAGTTTTCTGTCTCCGGCAGACCATACAAACCTTTATGTCCGGACTTATCTTTCAACCAGTAAGACTCATAAGAACTTGCCTGGTACTCAGAAAGTACATCTTTATAGTCCGAGAACTGGGTCAAATCCACAGTCGCACCACGAAGTGCGTAGTTGACAGGCTCTGTCTGCGAAATACAAAGCGCTACATCCGGACCATTACCTGACATAACGGCAGGAAGCATCGCATTTACCGCACCGGCAGAGTTTGTAACTGTATTTGCTGACGCTGCAGCATCAATCAATTTAACATTTACTTTAATTTCTTTTCCATATGTTTCTTTTGAAGTCGGAGTAAACTGCTGGTCTACCATGTTCTTCAAAATATTACTCTGGTCACGTCCGGCAGTAATCCATACATCGATAACATCCGGATCATCCGAATCATACACATTACCAAGTGCAGAGGAATCGGAACGGAAGGAGTTAATAAACAATGTACACTCATGTACAATTCGATCAAAACTTCCTTCGTTTACTTCTTCAATTGAAGATTTGTCGCCGGCAAGAACAATATAGTCAATATCCATCGCCGTTGCACTTAAGTTGTTAATTGATGTACCAAGAGAAGATACATTCTCTTTGAAGTTCGACAACGTCTGAGGAATTTTATCCGGACGGTCAACAAACTCTTCCATCTGTGCAGCCAGTGTCTGTGCTACGGCGATTTCACCACCACGTTCACCGGTATATGCAGTAACTTCATCAACTAAGCGATATAAGATTTTGGACTCATCGCCCATTGCCTTAATGATATCCGGATATACTTTTTCAATCTGGTAATCACGGAACTCATCCGGCTCTGTACCTGTCAATACAAGAATCTGACGATAGTACTGATTCATACGGTATACACTTTCAGACAACTGGGAGAGATACTCACCAAGTTCGCCAAGTGTAATTTTCAAACGAATTTTATGTTCTCCAGCAGTGAGGTGGAATTTGTATGCCTCGCCTTTATCATTCTGTAAGCAAAGCATTTCCCAAACATTGCTGTAAGTAAATTGCAGACTAGCTACCTCTTTAAAAGGAACCTCTCCGTCAATGTACAAAGAACGGTTTGCGATATAACCACGGTTATATCCCTGACGTCCTTTAATACCGATTACATAATCGCCTTCTTTTTCTACTTTCGTAGTCCATTCCAGCCAGTCACCGGCAACTTTCCACTGTGTACCACCAATTACATTCAAAACCTGTTTGTCTGTATTATGCTTGGTAACATTTCCTTTTTCATCCTCGTATTCGGTATCTCCCGATGTACGGTCATAAGTAGCATATAAAGATGGTGATGAACGTCTGTCCGACTTTTCACCCTGAATCTTCTGAACGTAAGATTTGTCAACGTTATTTGTCTTTCCTTTGTTCTCTGCTGCGTACTCTGCATAGGTAGGAATCTTCTTCATATTACCTACTGTGAACTTACGCATAATCAAACGTTCGTTGACACCAGTTAAGCGAATCTTATTGACACCCTTCTTTAAATAGAAGTAATACGGATCCATCTCATATCCGGTTGGGTCTTCAAAATAGGAAGAAATCCATCCGCGTGTCGGATCCTCAATCTGGGAAGGACGAATCTCATTTCCCTGGTTATCCTTGCTTGGTTTGCCATCATCCGTGTAGACACGTTCGAAGTCAACACCCTCGGCACCATTAAATGGAGTTTCGTATTTACCCGTTTTTTCATTGTAAAGTTCTACCTTGGTCTCAATTGCAATTCCTCGGTCGTCCTTGTCTCCTGTGGAAGGATAGTACTCAAGGTTCAAGTTGTAATAACCCTCCTCTTCCACATTAACAGAATACACTGCGCTTTCTCCTTCCGGAATCAACACCGATTCTGATTTTTCATTCTCCGGACCAAGATCATTATGTACAGTGACGTTTTTGGTTGTCTCTTTCTTCACGAAACCGGCAACCGGAATATCATAGGAACCACTTGGTGTATTGGCGTCCGTGCGCTTAGCCACATAATCACTGTACTGGCCTTCACGCTGATATTCGCTGCTCATAGTGTCAAAATCCACACCTGCGTACTTGTCGGAGTTGTCACTTACGGAAGAACCTTTTAACTTGAAAAATAGTACAAAAGCGATAATCACCAGTACTACAATCAAGAATGTCCGTAAGCCTTTTTTCTTCATCAACTTTGACATAGCTGTCGCAATCTCCTTTCGTTGTTTCTCTTTTTATGCATTCTGCCAGTGAAATAAGCCATGGGAGCAAAACACATAATGTTTTTTTGTATAATATGTATACAGTTTGTTATAAAGTATATCACCATTTTTGTAACATGTCCATAGTTTTTGATAGATTTTTTTATGTATTTTTGCTAAAAAATGATTGGTTTTCCCTTGAAAAATGTTTTGTATTTACAAGAGAGAATCCATATAGTAGAATGCAGGTATACATATTTCATAACTTGGAGGTTTTTATGGACAACAAAAAAACAGGCATGAATCCGATACTTCCGGGCTTCTACCCGGATCCATCGATTTGCCGTGTAAACGATGATTATTATTTGGTAACTTCAACTTTTGCTTATTTCCCCGGTGTTCCAATCTTTCACAGCCGTGATTTAGTACACTGGAATCAGATTGGTAACATATTAGAAAGAAAAGAACAGCTTCCTTTGGTAAATGCAGAAACAAGTGAGGGTATCTTTGCACCGACACTGCGCTACCACGATGGAACCTTTTACATGATTACAACAAACGTAACACCAACGAATGATATCAATAATTTTATTGTCACTGCAACGGACCCTGCCGGTCCTTGGTCGGATCCATATCCTTTGGATTCTGCCGGCATTGACCCATCTCTCTTCTTTGATGATGATGGCAAATGCTACTACTGTGGTACACAGAACCGCAGAGAAGGCTCCCGCTATTTCGGTGATAATGAAATTTATATTCAGGAATTAGATTTAAATACGATGAAACTTGTCGGCGAAAGTTACCCGGCATGGCATGGTGCTCTCCGCGGTGTGGAATGGCCGGAGGGACCACATATCTACAAGAAAGACGGCTATTACTATCTTTTGATATCCGAGGCCGGAACCGGACACAACCATGCAGTTTCGATTGCACGAAGCAAAAGTTTGACAGAACCTTTTACCGGTCATAAGGCAAATCCAATTTTCACACACCGTCATCTTGGCTACCACTATCCGATTGTAAATGTCGGGCATCCGGATATCGTTGAGACCCAGAATGGTGAGTGGTGGATGGTATGCTTGGCTTCCCGTCCACGAGGCGGCTACTATAGGAATTTAGGACGTGAAACTTACTTAGTACCATTTATCTGGGAAGATGGATGGCCGGTAATCAATCCGGGAAAAGGTATTTTGGAAGATACTTTCCCAATGCCTAATCTTCCTGCTTATGAAGCGAAAGAAATTCCTGCAAAAGAAGATTTTGACACCGATACGCTTCCACTTCATTTTATGTATTTACGCAATCCGAAAGAGGAAAACTATTCTCTTACGAATCGTCCGGGATATTTAGAAATGAAACTGAATGCTGATACGTTATCCTCAAAAGGAACTCCTTCCTATGTGTGTCAGCGCCAGCTTAGTTTTGATTTTACAGCAGAAACAAAACTTTCGTTTTCTCCTGCTGTAGAAAACGAGCAGGCAGGAATTGCCATTTACCAGAGCCAGTCATTTAACTACCAGCTCTTGGCCGGCAAAAAAGGAGACGCCACTGTTCTCTCTCTTGTTAAGACAGAACGTGATGAGGTCACTGTCTTAAAAGAAGAAATACTGGATGCCTTTTATCCTGACCTCACACTTCGCATCACGGAAAATGAACAGGATTTAACCTTTGCTTATTCTGTCGATGGCAAATCTGAGAAAATACTTGCGGATAAAGTAGATGCAAGAATTCTGTCTACTGATGTAGCCGGTGGCTTTGTCGGAAACACCATCGGACTGTATGCAACCTCAAACGGTGAGGAAAGCAGCACCGTCGCAGCATTCGATCACTTCTTGTATGAGGATGATAACAAATAAGATAGTTACTATAAAAAAAGTTACAAATCGACTCGAAACAAAAGATTCGCTTTCGCGAATAAAGTTTCTCGCTGATTTGTAACTTCTTTTTTATTGAAAGCACCTTATTTTTAACGTCCCTCTAAGCGCAAGATTTCTTTCTTTAACCGCTTCATTATTTTTTTCTCTAATCGTGAGATATAGCTTTGGGAGATGCCTAAGAGGTCTGCGACTTCTTTCTGTGTGAGTTCCTGTCCGAGTTTATCGTCGATTCCAAATCTAAGACGGATAATCGTTTGTTCTCGTTCAGATAATGTTTCCAATGCTTTACGCAGTAAACTTCTATCAACTTCTTTTTCAATGTCTTTGTAAATAATATCTTCACTTGTTCCCAAAATGTCCGAGAGCAGCAGTTCGTTTCCATCCCAGTCGACATTTAAAGGTTCATCAATGGATACCTCTAACTTCGTTTTATTATTTCTACGCAGATACATAAGAATTTCATTCTCAATACAGCGTGACGCATAGGTTGCAAGTTTGATGTTTTTCGTCGGGTTAAAGGTATTAATTGCCTTCATCAGACCAATTGTTCCAATCGAGATTAAATCCTCCACGCCGACACCTGTATTATCAAATTTTTTCGCTATGTACACAACAAGGCGAAGGTTATGTTCTACCAGTGTATTTCTCGCTTTGTCGTTCTGCTCTCCCCCCAATTTCTCAATGCAGGCTGCCTCCTCTCCCGGCTCTAACGGCGGCGGCAGAATCTCTGCCCCTCCAATATAATGAATATCACCTCCGCGGTGAAAAAATACACTTTTCCAATCCTGAATCATCCGGAACTGAAACTGTCCCGGCATCGAAATCTTAAGCAGCATACTATGATTTCTCCTTTCCTTTTTCATTATTCAACATATCGGGATGCAGTATCATTTCGTATTCTCCATCCACAGAAACACATTCTTCGCATACCGCCACCCACGCATCTTCCACAAACTGCCAATCTCCCCCACATTCAATTTCCAGTCGTTGTGCCCGAAAAGCACAAAGCATTCCCATCTTTTTTCCTACAGAATGGTAGGGAATCATCCGCATCAACGGAGGGTCTTTTCCCTTCCACAATTTTTCCAAAAATTTCTTACTGCCGAGCATAACCGGCTTTTTGCTGATTGCATCGTAAAGTCCATTTCCGGTATCCAAAAGTGCCATTCCTTCGATTTTATTTCCCCGGTCATATATCCGCATCCGGTAAAGATATGACACCCGTTCTTTTTCTTTTTTTAGTTTTGGCATAAAATACCGAAAAAGAAAGAGAACAAAAAGCATAAGTCCTAACATCGATGCCCCGGTAAGCGGGTAATGAAAACTTTTTTGTACCTGAAGCAAAAGCCCCGCCAGAATAAAAGCACATGCATAATAAAGTAAAAGGTGCATCACCGTTCTTGCAGTCGTCATTTTACCAAAAGCAAGCCGGACAAGAAAAACACTAACAAAAAAATAGGACAAAACAAGCAACAGGAGATTTCTGTGCACATGAAACAATACCAAAAGACACGCCATCACAGCTCCTAATACTGACGCAAGGATAAGGCGCCACAACCGAATGGTTTTTTGCATCAATAAACTCTGTGTCAGAAAAACCACCAGATTCATCCCTGTGTTAATCAGAAAGAATACATCTAAGTATAACTTCACTCTCATTGGCATCTTCATCCCCTTTCCGTTTGTGTAGGCTCATTATAGACGATAGACTCTGCAAAGCTTGTCAAACGGCCGCTCCCTTTTCCCATTATTGTCAGCCAAATCATTCTTTCATCTGACATCGTTAGACACAATCCAATCAAGACAGTAGAGTTTCTACATTTCTCACTATCATTGTTTGTCGAAAGGCTTGCATCTGCCGCAAAAATCTTTTACAATAAAAAAAGCGGTTTTAACCGCTGGAATTTGAATAGGAAAGGAACTATCATTATGGCAGAAAAAAATCCCATTGTAACAATCGTGATGAATGACGGCGATGTTATGAAGCTTGAACTTTATCCGGAAGTTGCAGAGAACACAGTAAACAATTTTATTTCTTTGGTAAACAAAGGATTTTATGACGGACTCACCTTTCACCGCATCATTAGTGGTTTTATGATTCAGGGCGGTGACCCGGATGGAAACGGAACCGGCGGTCCCGGTTACAGCATCCCCGGAGAATTCTCTTTAAATGGCTATGACAACTCATTAAGCCATGACCCAGGTGTCATCTCCATGGCACGCTCCCAGCATCCGGACTCCGCCGGAAGCCAGTTTTTTATTATGCATAAGAAAGCCTCTCATCTTGATGGCTCTTATGCCGCTTTTGGTAAAATTATTGAGGGCATGGATGTTGTAGATAAATTAGCCGAAGTTGCTACTGACTGGAGTGATATGCCGCTCACACCGGTTATTATGGAAAAAGTAACAGTAGAAACTTTTGGAGAAGATTATCCGGAGCCAAAAACAGTTTAACAAAAAAAGAAACTGCAGACTCATCTCCCCTTTTAGGAAATGAATTGCAGTTTCTTTTTTTATTTCACGATTTCTCCCATATAATAAAAGCCTTTGCTTTCTACTAATTTTACCGGTAAGATTTCTCCAATCAAGGAAACATCGCCCGGAAAATGAACGACCGCATTATTGGATAAACGTCCGGTTAAAAGTTCTTCGTTCTGTGTATTTATCTCTTCTACCAGAACCGGAACCGTCTCTCCCTCGATACTCTTTGTAATCTCTGCAGAAATCCCCTGCACTTCATGCAGCAATCTGTCAAACCGCTCTTTTACTACTTCTTCCGGCACTTGATTTTCCATTGCAGCCGCCGGCGTACCGGTGCGCTTTGAATAAATAAAGGTGTAGGCACTGTCATAGCGAACTTTTCTTACTACATCTAATGTGTCTTCAAAATCTTCTTCTGTCTCTCCCGGAAATCCAACAATAATATCCGTCGTAAGCGATAGTTTTGGATTCTTTTCCCGAATCCGCTCCACCAAAGAAAGATAGGATTCTTTCGTGTACTTACGGTTCATTTTCTTTAAGATTTTCGTGCTTCCCGACTGCAATGGCAAATGCAGATGAGTGCATACTTTATCACATTCCGCCATCGCCTCAATCAGCTCATCCGACAAATCCTTCGGATGCGATGTCATAAACCGGATTCTCTTAAGCCCTTCAATTTCATTTACCTGACGCAATAGATTAGCAAACGTAACCGGATTTTCCAAAGTCTTTCCATAAGAATTTACATTTTGTCCAAGTAACATTACCTCTACCACGCCGTCGGCTACAAGACCTTTGATTTCGGAAATAATATCCTCCGGCTCTCTGCTTCTCTCCCGCCCGCGCACATATGGTACGATGCAGTAACTGCAAAAGTTATTACAGCCATACATAATATTGACACCGGTCTTAAATGGATATTTACGTTTCCCTGGCAAATCTTCCACAATCTCTTTGGCTTCCTTCCACACATCCATCACCGGACGCGCCGACTGCACCTGTGTATACAGTAACTCTGCCAGTTTATAAATGTTATGTGTACCAAACACTAAATCAACAAACGAATAACTCTTGCGAATCCGCTCTACCTCATCCGCTTCCTGCATCATACATCCGCAGAGAGCAATCCTCATTGACGGATTTTTCTTTTTATGATTTTTCAAATAACCAAGCCGTCCATAGATTTTTAAATTAGCATTTTCGCGAACAGTACACGTATTGTATAAAACAAAATCCGCAACCGGTTCCTCTACTTCTTTGTATCCAATATATTCAAGAATTGCTGTCATCTTCTCCGAGTCCTTTGCGTTCATCTGACAGCCGAGCGTCTGAATTGACATGGTAAGAGGATGTCCGATTCGCTCTTTCTCTTCCTCTGCCCACTGCCTGCACTTTTTCATAAAATAATACTGTCTCTCCGGTTCTGACTGTGGAGCCTCTCCTTCGATGGAAAGTGCCTCCAGACGTTCATAATCAAACATATTGTTCCTCCATTAGTTCTGTTTTTTACCAAACGTAACAGAAAATGTCTTTTCCTGATAGGATGAACCGGAAGCAATTTTTACAGTGACTTTACCCTGTGTTCCTGCCTCACACTTTGAAAGTTTTTCCTGCAACTGGGAAAGTGTTTTCACGGTCGTTCCATTTAATTTGGTAATAATATATCCTTTCTGCAATCCTGCTTTCTCTGCCGGTGAACCAGCTGAAACTTCTGAAATGTAAATTCCCTGCGGAATTCCATATGCCTGCTCGTATTCGCTTGTCACATCACGGCCGGTAATACCCAGATAAGCCTGATTGTTTGCTGCCACTTCTTTTTGATTCATTAACTCTTCTAAGATTGGCTCTGCAGTTGCCATCGGAATCGCAAATCCCATTCCCTCTACTTCCTCAGAAGCAAATTTTGAGGAATTGATAGCAATCACTTCGCCTTTGCTATTTACTAATGCACCGCCGCTGTTTCCCGGATTAATTGCTGCATCCGTCTGAATCAGCTTTACACTGGCGCTGTCTTCGGCGTCAATCTCACGGTCTTTTGCACTAATATAACCGACCGTAACACTCGTTCCATAGCCAAGGGCATTGCCAATTGCAATTGCCTGTTCGCCGACTTTCGTCTTTTTACTGTCGCCAATCGTAGCAATTTTTATATTCTTCTTTGTCGAATCCGACAATTTACTCATATCCACTTCTACAACAGCTAAATCCGTTGATGAATCCGTTCCTTTTACAGTAGCACTCACTTTGCTCTCATCGTTAAAAATAATGGTAACTGAAGTGGCTCCTTCGACAACATGATTGTTTGTCGCAATGTACATTTTGTTATCTTTTTGAGCAATGATAATACCGGATGCACTTCCGGTTCCTTCACTCGTCTGTGCGCCAAACGGCGTATTGGTTGTAGTCTGTGCCGTAACATCAATTGCCACAATCGACGGAAGCACCTGCTCCGAAATCGATGAAACATCGGATGTCGATGTACTCTGGTTTGTCGTCACCGTAGTCGTTGCCAGTTTCGCAGAGGCACTGTCTTTCACCGTCTCATTCTGGCTGACTAACACATTCTTTCCAATCATTTCCGCTCCCTGAAAAGCGGTTCCAGCGGCTGTTCCAAATAACACAGCAGCTGCTAATATTTTAGCAAATTTTTTCATATTCGCACACATCCTTTCGTCTTTGTTGCTCTTATCATAATATGAAAATGTGTGCGGTTTTTGTTCGCTTTTTGTATGAATTGTGTGTTCTTTTTGACGAAAGTGTGTCTTTTATGCCTCAAAGTTGCCAAGCACACGCATAAAGGCAGATTCCTCTTTCACACCACGAAGTGCATTTTGCACAGCAGCATCGTCTAAGTTTCCCTCCACATCCACAAAGAAGCGGTATTCCCAGTTTCGTCCCGGAATCGGTCGCGACTCAATTTGTGTCATGTTCAAATCGTTATAAAGAAAATGGGACAAAATTCGGTACAGTGTACCACTCTGATGCGGTAGTTCAATGCACAGTGCGAGTTTATTGCTCTCTTTTGTGTAAACTTCTTTTGGTCCGATAATAATAAATCTCGTACAGTTGTTCTTCTCCTGCTGAATGGAATCGGCAACAATTTCAAGTCCATATTCTTTGGCTGCACGCCGGCTTGCAATCGCCGCCTGCGTCTTATCTTTATCCTGCGCCACCTTCTTGGCTGCTGCTGCCGTTGAACCATATTCCACACCTTCAAAGAGAGGATGTTCCTTCATAAATTTACGGCTCTGCAACAATCCCTGCGGATGGGAAAATACCGTCCGAATATCTTCTAACTTTGTACCGGGAAGTGCTAAAAGGCACTGGTCAATTTTCATCACGTATTCGCCGACAATGGCGTTTTTATAATTCAACAATAAATCATAATTCGTGCTGATACCGCCCGTCGAAGAATTTTCAATTGGCAGGACACCGTAATCTGCCTGTCCGTTTTCAACAGCTTCCATTACGCCCTGAAAACTCTGACAGCTGATCCCCTGTACCGCCTCACCAAACACGTCTTCCATCGCCTGCTGTGTATGGGTGCCCGGCACGCCAAAATAATATACTTTTGCCTGTTCTTTATCAAACGCTTTTTCTGTTTTTTCAAAATCCGTGATATCATCCGTATGCGTCAGAACACCATACTGGTATTTGCGGCTGATGGACATAATCTGACTGAACAGCTCACGAACCGCACGCTCATTGAATTTACCATGACATATTTTCGAAAGACTGTCTAACTTCTGTTCCTCGCGTTCTTTGTCAAATACCGCTTTTCCGGTCTCCATCTTATATTTGGCGACCTCATTGGCAACTTTCATGCGTTCTTCAAACAGTTTGACAATCTGACTGTCAATCTCATCAATCTGCTTTCTTGAAACTTGTAAATCAATCATTTATGTTCCTCCAAATCCTCTAACAGCATACTGACACTCTTACCAAGCACCGGATGTTTTACATACGGAGCAATCTCAGAAAGCGGCTCTAAAACAAACTGTCTTTTATGCATTTCCGAATGTGGTATCGTAAGCGTCTCTGTGTGCATGACACAGTCTCCATACAAAAGAATATCCAAATCAATCGTTCTTGGTCCCCAGTGAATCTTTCTCTCACGTTTTCCCTTCTTCTCAATTTCATGACAGACAGAAAGTAATGCATCCGGCGTCAAAAGTGTCTCAAACCCAATTGCCGCGTTTAAAAATTTATCCTGATCCGTATAACCATATGGCTCCGTTTCAATGATTTCTGAAACCTTTATCTCACGGATTGTCTCTACTTTTTTTAATTCTTCAATCGCCGCCTCTAAATAAGCTTTTCGATCTCCCATATTGGATCCAATCGACAAATATGCCGTTTCCCATCCGCGCGTAATGTTTACACTCACCGTATCCAGAGGAAGTAAAATCGGTGCCCATGGTTTCTTAATCTCTACTTCCACTTTTTTTACAAGGGGAAACTTTAGCAAAATCTTTTTTGCCAGCTGCTCCGCTGCTGCCTCAATCAGACGGTACGTTTCCTTTTCCATCTGCTCTTTAACAAGATAAGAAACTTCTGCATAATTTACCGAATCCGCCAAATTATCACTTTCCCCTGCTGCCCTCGTATCCGTATAAAGAGCAAGAGAAACCAAAAACTTCTGTCCAAGTACATTTTCCTCTTTCATGACACCATGGTGTCCATAGATTTCTAAATCGCGGATTTTAATTACATCCATGACTAGTTCTCCCTTCTGATGGCATCTGTCATGCGAAGGGCACGTACATTTTTCTGCACATCATGCACACGGAAGAACTCGCAGCCTTTCATCGCTCCGATTACACTTGTCGCAATCGTTCCCTCTTCGCGCTCATCAACCGGCAAATCCAATGTAAGTCCAATCACACTTTTTCTCGATGTACCAAGCAATACCGGATATCCCATCGCTCTAATTTCTTCCAAGCGGTTGATAATGGTCAAATTCTGCTCTCTTGTCTTTGCGAAACCAACCCCTGGGTCAAGCATGATTTTCTCTTTCTTTACTCCATACTTCTCAGCAAGAGAAAGAGAGATTTCCAAATCTTTTTTTACGTCATCCATAAAGTCGTTATATTCCATCGTCTCACGGTTGTGCATTAAGCAGACACAGACATCATACTCAGCTGCCAGTTTGGCACAGCGCTCATCATAACGAAATCCCCAGATATCATTTAACAAATCTGCCCCGGCAGAAAGTGCCGCCTTTGCAACTGCACTTTTATAGGTGTCAATTGAAACCGGCACATCAAACCTTTTTTTCAATGCTTCAATAACCGGCACAACACGGCGGATTTCTTCTTCATCGCCAATCTGAACATGACCGGGTCTTGTCGATTCACCGCCGACATCTAAGATATCCGCTCCTTCTTCTACCATTTTGTCCGCCTGCTTAAGTGCACGCTCTATATCGTTATATTTTCCACCATCTGAAAAAGAGTCCGGTGTCACATTTAAAATGCCCATCACATAGGATTTCTCCCCCAAAGGGAACTCACGGTTTCCTATTTTCATCTTCTTTCATCCTCTCTCTATCCGGCAATCATCTGCATAAACATCTGTGCCAGGTTTTTATCTTTTTCAAATTCTCCTTTTAACGCATACGTCATTGTCTGTGTACCGGGCTTTTGCACCCCGCGCATCGTCATACACATATGCTCTGCCTCAATCATAACCATAACGCCTTTTGGCTGCAGCGACTGCATAACGGCATCTGCAATCTGCTCCGTCAGCTGTTCCTGTATTTGGGCACGTCTGGCAAATACTTCTACCGTTCTTGCCAACTTACTAAGTCCGACTACTTTACCATCCGGTATATACCCAATATGGACTTTGCCATAAAAAGGAAGAAAATGATGTTCACACACCGAATAAAATGTAATATCTTTTTCCACTACCATATTTCCGGTATCCGCATGAAATGTACGTGACAAATGTTTTTCTGCATCCTGTTCATAGCCGCCAAATAACTGCTCACACATGTTTGCAATCCGCTTTGGTGTCTCTGCTAACCCCTCTCTCGTACAATCTTCGCCAATGCCTTCCAAAAATAACTTTACTGCCTTTTCTATTTTCTTATGATCCATAACCGGCACCTCTCAATCTCCTTGCCATTCACTCCATAACCTTTCCCATTGTACCACACGAAACCGTCTTTTAACAAGGGCAGCAGCCAATATTTTTACTTGTTCTCATGAAAAACAATATCTGCCATTTCACCGTCCACTGCCTTCACCAAATCATCCGGTGAAAGAAGAATCTGGGAACCAAGTCTTCCCCCGCTGACAATTACTGTATCCCATTCTTTCGCAGATTCATGAATAACGGTACGATATTTCTTTTTCATGCCAATGGATGTACAGCCGCCCCTGATATAACCGGTAACTGCCTGAATGTCTTTAACGTGAACCATCGCAAGCGATTTTTCCCCGACAACATGTGCCGCCTTTTTTAAATCGACCTCTTTGTCTACCGGCAGAACAAAGACATAATATTCTTTGCTTTTTCCCTGCATAACAAGCGTCTTAAACGACTGTGCATACGGCTGTCCTAATCGGTCCGCAATGTGCATGCCATCCACAAACTCATCGCACTCATATGTCTTTACCTCAAACGGTATTTTAAGTTTTTCCAAAATACGCATCGCATTCGTTTTTACTTCTTTTTCTTTTTTTGCCATAATTTCCATCTCTTTTCTAATTTACTGCTAGTTCTTCCAGCGGAGCTCTCCTAATAGGGATAATGAGCCAAACATCACAATAGCATCCCCGCTCTCACACTTTATAATTGCCTTTTTTAAGCCCTTTTCCACAGAGTCTGCGGATTCTGCCGGCACATCCTTTTCTCTCTCCCATACCGCCTTTAAATCGGCTGCAGGCAGACCCCTTGTCCCCGGTGCAGGCACCGCTACGATATCGGTTAAGAGCGGACTCATAATCGAAACAATTTTTTCATATTCCTTATCACGAAAGACACCCATCACGCCATGTATCTTTCTGCCCTTTAATAACTCTTTTAATGAATCAGCTAATGCTCTTGCTCCGCTTTCGTTGTGAGCACCATCCACATAAATCAACGGGTCTGTACATACCCGCTCCAGCCGTCCGCGCCAGTACGCCTCTTTTACACCTACCATAATCCGCTCCGGCTCGAGTGGAAATTCTTCTTTGAGACTCCTGCAGACGCCAATTGCCAAACTGGCATTTTTCATCTGATAAATACCGGTCATTCCGGTGCGGTAATTTTCTCCACAGTAGGAAAAGACACATCCATTTTCATCCATCGAAAGAAGGCTCATATCCTCTTCTGACACTTCCGTTAATTCTGCCTGCTTTTTCTGGCACACAGAAGTAATCACAGCCCTTGCTGCAGGTTCTGTCTGAAAACTGATGACCTTTCCTTTTGCTTTGATGATACCGGCTTTCTCTCCGGCAATTTCTGCAATCGTATCACCTAACCACGCCATATGGTCAAGACCAACCGGCGTAATAACCGAGGCAAGCACATGAGAAACCACATTTGTGGCATCCTCACGCCCCCCCATACCGGCCTCTAAAATAACCACCCGGCACTGCCATCTGCAAAACGCCAAAAAGGAGACTGCCGTCTCCAATTCAAATGTGGTCGGATGCTGCCACCCATCTTTCACCATCGCCTCTGCTGCCTCAGCCACTTCGCCAATCAGCTCCGTAAGCAAATCCTTATCAATGTAGTGGACACCATCCATATCTTCATACTGAATACATTCCTCATAACAAAATACCGTTGGCGATACATAACGTCCGGTCAGATAGCCGTTTACTCCAAAAATACTGCTTAAATACGCCGCCGTAGAACCTTTTCCATTGGTTCCTGCAATGTGGATAATCTTCAAGTCATCCTGCGGATTCCCCAAACGCCTGCATAATTCCCGCATGCAGGAAAGTCCCGGACGTATACCGGCTTTTGACGCCTCTTTAATATACTGTCTCGCCTCATCATAAGTCATCTTCATCGTGTTCTCATCCTTTATCTTATTTAAATCTCATCTGACCTTTCTGCTTGTCAATAGCACCGTCTGCCACCGCATTATAAACACCTTTTTCACCGGATGCTTTTCCTGCCATGCGGCTCTGGCAGAGATTACAGTATTTGCCACTTCGGATTGGCACACCACAGGATAAGCAGAAAGCAACCTTATTCGTTGGATCCTCCACGACTTCCACTCGCCCGTCCCGCAGAAATTCCTGTATTTTATGCCGGCTCACACCGGTCTCTCTCGAAATCGTAATTGCATTGCTCGGACCATATGTGTTAATAAAACGCTTCACCTTTCCAAAATCTGTGAGGTACTCTTCCCCACAGGACTCGCAGACATAACAGCCACCGCCCTTATACATCATATGTCCGGAACATTTATCGCAAACGGTGACTGTTTCTTTCGCAAAAACATTTTTTCTCTCTTTCATACCAATCATCCTCTCCTAACGCTATATTTCCCTTTTGTATTTGATTACTAATACTATATCACAACTAACCCTTTTCGGCAAAGAAAAACTGCGAATTGAAAACGTTCTCTTTTTCCAACTCGCAGTTTATAAAAATATCTATGCTTCTATTTTACGGTTCCTGTGGCTCTTCCTCTTTCGAGAACATCCAAGTATCCACTAAAATACCCTTTACACTAAACTTAAAGAAAACTTTATGCTTTCCTATTACGGTTTTAGTAAGTTTGGTCTTAAAATACTGATAATCCTTATTCGCATTTACTGTGATTTCACCAACTTTTTTGTTACTTGCAATTTTGTCAATATAAACAGAGATTGTTCCCTCTGCTGCATCATTTGTTGCACTGGCAATGCTCATCATTACTGATTTTGCACCATCACTGCCAAAATCAACACCTTCTAATCCAACATAATCACCTTTGTCAATGGAAGAAAGAACACGATTATTTCTTCCATCATTTTTCTCAGGTCCAACAATCGTTGATGTTCCATCTGACCATGCAAAAGTCTCTGCTTCCACTACATCATATGGGTTAAAACTTCCAACCTGAGACACTCCCTCATTTGTCATAGAAGAAGTCAAATCACCATTTTCATCCATGGTAACTAAATCCACACCAGTAGTACGATACCCCTGTGTAATTCCCAAATCGGCTGCCAGCTTCTGTGAATGATAGAACATATAAATTTTATCTCCTACTTGAAGCATGCAGTGGTGATTATTATTTTTATCATTACTTGGCAAACCGGTAAAATAAGATGTTGGGTTTTTCAAAACAACCTTTGCCTCGGACCATGGTCCCATCGGTGAATCCGAAACCATGTAAGCAATATTCGCTATACCAAGTTCATTTGTCGTCGGCCGTTTCTTGGCACCATCCCAGTTTGTACAATAGCTATAATAATATTTACCGTTAAATTTATTAATTCCGGAATCCTCAAATGGTGCCGGTGCATCGATAACAACCGGATCCTCTTTAAGACTTATCATGTCATCTCCAAGTTTTACGACACGAATACATTTTGGATGTTCACGGTCAGTTGCTTCACCAATTCCACCAAAATACAAATATCCCTGTCCATCATCATCGACAAATACAGCCGGGTCAAATAACCATGGCACTTCACTTCCGCCGCAGTTTGGAGTATTTCTACTGATTAACTGCTTGCCAATTGGGTCACGCCATGGACCAGTCGGGCTATCTCCCTCCAACACACCAATTCCGCTTCCGTTGTCAGCAAAGTAAATAAAGAACTTGTCTTTGCCGTCAATGTTTTTATAGCATACCGCAGGTGCCCAGCTGTTCTTTGACCAAGTTGCCGGACCTTTCTTTCCTGCCACCTGAATAATACCCTCATCACGCCAGTTTACCATATCAGCAGAAGAATAACAGTTTAACGTATTGATATTGGAATAATTGTTATTTGGAATCTTGCCATCTTCACCAATTCTCATGGACTGGCTGTCATTGGTACCATATACATAAACGCGTCCATTATATTCAATTGCATACGGATCCGCCATGAATCGCTGCGCCGCAATCGGGTTATTATTTCCTACTTCTTTTATCGCTTCAGTCAAGCCGTCTGTGTTTACATTTTCCAAGTTTTCTGCTCCTAATTTAAATGAAATAGATTTAATATTAAAAGTAACTTCGTCTTTATCTTTTGTTCCAAGGAATAACCAGTCTGCTTTTCCGGACGGATTTTGCTCCGTTAAATCAATGGTAATCTTATCGCTGAATGCATTTGGATATACCCAGCTGTCCAGATTGTTATGGTCAATAAAGTATTCTCCCTCTTTATTACCAAAACTCAGACGGAATCCTTTGGATGCACTTCCTTCAATTTCCACACTCTTAACCTTATTAAGATTTAATGGACTCTCAAAAGCTATTGCATAATATTTCCATCCTGCCTCTACTGTTACACTGCCATCACTGTTTAGTGTATAAGTAGCTCTTGTATCTGCATCCGTTGGTTTCACTTGGTCACCTTCCATTTTAAAAATATTCGGGTCCGGCGTTGGCGTTGGTACACTTGTTGGTGTAGCCGTCGGTTTTAAAGGTGTAGCCGTTGGCGCAGCATTTGTCGCCTGCGGTGTCGACGGTGCTGCCGTATTTGGTTTTGTCTGTGGCTTTGAAGGCGTAACTGCTTTCACTGCCTTAACCGTCACTTTCACCTTTCCAATTACTTTTGTCTTTTTCTTCTTTTTCTCTTTTACCGTAATTACCGCATTACCCTTTTTCTTTGCTGTTACAACACCGGATTTACTAACCGAAGCAACTGCTTTTTTACTACTCTTAAACGTGTACTTTGCTTTCTTTACTTTTCCGGAAATTGCAATTTTCTTTTTCTTTCCTACCTTTAATGATATTTTCTTTGTTTTGAGTTTTGCCTTTTTTGCTGCCTTTGCTACATTGCTGTCAGGAAGTGATATTCCTGTACAAACAAGAGCAAGTGCTGTTGCAAGCGAAAGAACTCTTTTTGTTTTTTTCTGAAACATATAAAAATACCTCCTTCTTTTTTATCTACTTAAATTGTAGCAAAAAGAAGGAGATATTCCCATGATATGTCATGCACTATTTTTGATATTTCCGGCACTTTTTATTTAATCACACGAACGCGGATAACACCGTCAAGCGCCTCTAATTCTTTTACTACTTCGTCTGTTGAATCGGAGCAGATATCAAGAATTGTATACGCGAAGTTTCCACGGCTCTTATTTACCATGTTTTCGATATTGACACCATCTTTGGAGAACAATGTCGTAAACTGGCTCAACATATTCGGTACATTCTTATGCGCAATCGTGATACGTCCAGCTGTCTGGCATACACCGGCATCGCAGTTTGGATAGTTCACAGAATTTTTGATGTTACCATTTTCCATGAAGTCACGAATCTCACTGACTGCCATTTTCGCACAGTTGTCCTCAGACTCCTGTGTGGAAGCACCAAGATGCGGTGTTACGGTTGTATTTGGCAGCTTTACTGTTGTCGGATTTGGGAAATCAACAACGTATTTTGCTACCTTACCGGACTCCAGTGCCACCTTGATGTCGTCTTCGTTCACCAGTGTATCACGAGAGAAGTTAAGAAGAACAACACCGTCTTTCATCTTGTCAAATGCCTCTTTGTTAAACATCCCTTTGGTGGAATCCAAAAGCGGAACATGTACGGTAAGGTAATCACACATCTCATACAATTCCTCATTTGTTTTTACCATCGTTACATCGCGGGACATGTTAAGGGCATGCTCAACAGACAAATAAGGGTCACATCCGTAAACATCCATACCGAGACGATTTGCCGCATTGGCAACTAATACACCAATTGCACCAAGACCGATAATACCCAGTTTCTTGCCTTTAATTTCTGTTCCGGCGAATGCTTTCTTTGCTTTTTCTCCGGATTTTGCAATATTCTCATCGTCTTTGTTATCCTGACACCATTTGATACCACCTGTGATATCACGGGCAGCCAATAAAAGGGAAGCAATCACTAACTCTTTTACACCATTTGCATTTGCACCCGGTGTATTAAAGACAACAATACCTTTCTCTGCGCATGCATCAAGCGGAATGTTATTTACACCGGCACCTGCACGGGCTACAGCCAACAGAGATTCCGGCAAATCCATGTCGTGCATACCGGCACTGCGAACCAAAATTGCTTCTGCTTCGTTTGTATTTTCCGTAATCTCGTAGTTATCTCCCAACATATCCAGACCGCAGGCTGCAATCGGATTTAAGCAGTTTACTTTGATACTCATTATGCATTCTCCTCCTCAAACTTCTTCATAAACTCAACCAATTTCTCAACACCCTCTTTTGGCATTGCATTGTAAATGCTGGCACGCATACCACCAACGGTGCGGTGTCCTTTCAAGTTTTCAAATCCAGCTGCTTTTGCTTCTGCAACAAATTTTGCATCCAAATCTTTATCTCCTGTTACAAATGGTACATTCATCAAAGAACGGTCTTCTTTGCGTACGGTTCCTTTGAACAGTTTGGAAGAATCTAAGAAATCATACAAAACTTTTGCTTTTTCGATGTTTCTCTTCTGCATCTCTTTCAAGCCGCCCATTTTCTTAATCCATTTAAATACTTTGCCGCAAATGTAAATACCGTAAGCAGGCGGTGTATTGTAAAGAGACTGTGCATCGGCATGAATCTTGTACTGAAGCATCGTAGGAACTTTCTCATCCACTTCATCCGGAATCAAATCCTCACGGATAATTACAATAACAACACCGGCAGGTCCGATGTTCTTCTGAACACCACCGTAGATGACGCCGTATTTGCTGACATCTACAGGTTCTGACAAAAAGCAGGAAGATACGTCTGCTACCAATGTCTTTCCTTTGGTATTTGGCAGTGTTTTATATTTTGTACCATAAATGGTATTGTTCTCACAAATATAAACATAATCTGCATCCTCATCAATCGGAAGGTCGGAACAATCCGGAATATAGGAAAATGTCTCATCCTCAGAAGAAGCAATTTTAACTGCTTTTCCATATTTGCAAGCCTCATTATAAGCTTTCTTTGCCCACTGACCGGTTACGATGTAATCAGCCACGCCGTTTTTCATAAGATTCATCGGAATCATGGCAAACTGCTGGGAAGCGCCGCCCTGAAGGAACAATACTTTGTAATTGTCCGGAATTTCCATCAAATCTCTCAAATCCTGCTCAGCATCTTTGATAATTTTATCATATGCTGCGGAACGATGGCTCATCTCCATAACGGACATTCCTGTTCCCTGATAATCAAGCATCTCATCTGCTGCCTCTTTTAATACCTCTTCCGGCAATACGGCCGGTCCTGCTGAAAAGTTATACACTCTAGCCACTGTTATATCCTCCTTACATAACTGTTAATTAATTCTGAATGCGATTCTCCTGATCTTTCTCATCAAAAGAATCTTCAATCGCTGCTCCCGGAGCAACCATTGGCCATACCTTGTCATCCTGGTTGATTACGACTTCAATCACAACCGGTACCTCTGCTGACAATGCAGTCTTAATCGCATCGTCAATCTCCTCTTTTTTCGTTACACGGATTGCTTTTGCACCCATTGCTTCTGATACTTTGCAATAGTCTACTTTATCTTCCAAAATGGTCTGAGAATATCTCTTACCATAAAACAAGGTCTGCCACTGTCTTACCATGCCAAGTGCATGGTTATTAAATACTACTTCAATAATCGGAATATTATATCTTGTTGCTGTCGCAATCTCATTCATGTTCATGCGGAAACATCCGTCTCCTGCGATGTTAATAACCGGTGTGTCAGGCACTCCGACTTTCGCACCGATACAGGCACCAAGACCATATCCCATCGTACCCATTCCGCCGGACGTAATAAAATGTCTCGGAGAGCGGTATTTATAATACTGTGCCGCCCACATCTGGTGCTGGCCGACATCAGTCGTAATAATCGCTTCGTTATCGGTAAGTTCACTGATTCGCTCAATCACATAAGGTCCTGTAAGAGCATCCATGTGATAAGAAAGCGGCAAAGCTTCTTTTCTCGCCATAACCTTATCAACCCAAGCCTTATGATAGTGCTGCTCCAATTTGCGGTTTAAGATTTCCAAAACTGCCTTTAAATCACCGATAATGGAATAATCCACCGGAATATTTTTATTAATTTCAGCCGGATCAATATCAATATGAACAATTTCTGCACGGTTTGCAAATTTCTTTGCATTTCCCGTAACACGGTCTGAAAATCTGGCACCTAATACAATCAATAAGTCACATTCCGTTACACTTAAGTTTGCTGTCTTTGTACCATGCATACCAAGCATTCCTGTATAATATGGGTCTGTGCCGTCAAATGCACCTTTTCCCATCAAAGTATCCGTTACCGGAGCGTCTACCTTATAGACAAATTCTTTTAATTCTTTCTCTGCGCCGGAAATTACGGCACCACCGCCGACAAAAATCATTGGTCTCTGCGATTTTTTAATTGCATTGACTACGCTTTCGATATCTTTTTCATCAATCGTGTCAACCTGTCTCTGAATCAATTCCGGTGTCTGCGGTGTAAAATCGGTCACTGCAGCCGTTACATCCTTTGTTACATCCACCAAAACAGGACCCGGACGACCGGTCTGTGCAATCTTAAAGGCACGGCGCATAACCGCAGCCAAATCCTTTACATCTTTTACAATAAAACTATGTTTCGTAATCGGCATTGTGACACCGGCAATATCAACCTCCTGGAAGGAATCTTTTCCAAGCATCGGAAGTGTAACATTACAGGTAATCGCAACCATCGGTACAGAATCCATATATGCCGTTGCAATACCGGTAACTAAGTTCGTTGCTCCCGGTCCGCTCGTTGCCATACACACGCCAACTTTTCCTGTTGCTCTGGCATAACCGTCTGCCGCATGGGAAGCTCCCTGCTCATGAGAGGTAAGCACGTGACGGATTCTATCCTGATAACGATATAATTCATCGTACACGTTTAAAATAGAACCTCCCGGATAACCAAAGATGGTATCTACGCCCTGCTCAAGCAGACATTCAATCATAATCTGTGACCCATTTATTTGCATACCTTGCACCTCTTTCTTTTCGTCTGTTTCCCTATTCTCACACGCATCGTATTATTTCAAAATCGCTCCTGTGCTGCCGCTTGTTACCATATTGGCATAACGACGTAAGTAACCGCTTGTCACTTTCGGCTCTCTTGGCTGCCAGTTTTTGCGTCTCTTCTCCATCTCTTCATCTGAAACATCTACCATCAAAGTATTTTCCGGAATGTTAATCTTAATGATGTCTCCTTCTTCTACAAGAGCAATCGGACCACCAACCGCTGCTTCCGGTGAAACATGTCCAATCGAAGCACCACGGGAAGCTCCCGAGAAACGTCCATCCGTAATCAAAGCAACGGAAGAGCCAAGTCCCATACCGGCAATTGCGGAAGTTGGATTGAGCATCTCTCTCATACCCGGACCACCCTTTGGTCCCTCATAGCGGATAACAACAACATCACCTGCAACAATTTTACCGCCCTTGATGGCAGCAATTGCGTCTTCCTCGCAGTCAAAGACACGCGCCGGACCTTCATGAACCATCATTTCCGGTACTACGGCAGAACGTTTTACAACGCCGGAATCCGGTGCCAAGTTACCCTTCAAAACGGCGATGCCACCAGTTTCACTGTATGGATTATCAATTGGACGAATCACTTCCGGATTACGGTTTACTACATGTTCAATGTTCTCACCTACTGTCTTTCCGGTCACAGTCATAAGGTCTGTATAAAGAAGCCCCTTCTTATTCAGCTCATTCATTACCGCATAAACACCGCCTGCCTCATTCAACTGTTCCATATAGGTGTGCCCTGCCGGTGCCAGATGACAAAGGTTAGGTGTCTTTGCACTAATTTCATTGGCAATATCCAGATTCAGTTTTACGCCTGCTTCATGAGCAATTGCCGGCAGATGAAGCATCGTATTGGTCGAACATCCAAGCGCCATATCAACTGTCATCGCATTTAAAAATGCTTTCTCACACATGATATCACGCGGACGGATATTTTTCTTATACATTTCCATAACCTGCATACCGGCATGTTTTGCCAGTTTGATTCGGTCAGAATATACAGCCGGAATTGTACCATTGCCCTGAAGTCCCATACCAATTGCCTCGGTCAAACAGTTCATGGAGTTTGCGGTGTACATACCCGAGCAGGAACCACAGGTCGGGCAGGCATGGCTGACATAATCATCGACCTGCTCTTCGGTCATTTTGCCTGCCGCATGAGCACCGACTGCCTCAAACATACTTGAAAGGGAAGTTCTCTGTCCCTGCACATGGCCGGCTAACATCGGACCACCGCTGACAAATACGGTTGGAATATTCACACGTGCCGCAGCCATCAAAAGACCCGGTACGTTTTTATCACAGTTTGGCACCATTACCATCGCATCAAATGCATGTGCAAGTGCCATACACTCAGTCGAATCCGCAATCAAGTCACGGGTTACCAAGGAATATTTCATTCCCACATGTCCCATCGCAATACCATCACAAACGGCAATTGCCGGGAATACAATTGGTGTACCACCTGCCATAGCGACACCAAGTTTTGCTGCCTCTACAATTTTGTCCAGATTCATATGACCCGGAACAATTTCATTATAAGAGCTGACAATAGCTACAAGCGGCTTTTCCAACTCTTCTTTTGTCAAACCAAGCGCATTAAACAAAGAACGCTGCGGTGCTGTCTGCATTCCTTTTTTTACTGAATCACTTTTCATCTTGTCGTCCTCCTATTCAATCTCTGCTGCAATGGCATCGCCCATTTCTTTTGTACCAAGCAGAGTCTTACCTTCATCCATAATATCAATCGTACGCATTCCTTTTTTGAGTACAGTCTTGACGGCATTTTCAACCGCATCTGCTTCTTTGGAAAGTCCAAAGGAATAACGCAGTAACATAGCTGCCGATAAAACCGTCGCAATCGGATTTGCCTTATTTTGTCCTGCGATATCCGGTGCTGACCCGTGACTTGGCTCATACATGCCAAAGGTTCCCTCACCTAAACTTGCAGAAGAAAGCATTCCTAAAGAACCGGTTACCATACTTGCCTCATCCGACAAAATATCGCCAAACATATTCTCTGTCAAAATGACATCAAACTGTTTTGGATCTCTTACAATCTGCATTGCACAGTTGTCAACCAGCATATTTGTCAATGTCACTTCCGGATAACCTTTACTGACTTCCTCGACGACTTTGCTCCAAAGTCTGGAAGAATCCAATACGTTTGCTTTATCAACACTGCAGACTTTTTTATTTCTCTTCATCGCAATCTCAAACGCCTGAATGGCAATTCTGCGAATCTCATTTTCATCATATTTTAAAGTGTCCACTGCGGTGCGCACGCCATCAATTTCTTTGGTATAGCGTTCACCGAAGTAAAGACCACCCGTCAACTCACGGGCAAAGATAAAATCAAAACCACCTTCTACAATTTCTTCCTTCAACGGACAAGCGCCGCTCAATTCTTCAAACAGAATTGCCGGACGAAGATTACAGAATAAGCCAAGTCCCTTACGAATTTTCAAAAGACCTGCTTCCGGTCTTTTTTCCGGTGGCAATTCATACCAGCTGTCCACTCCGACTCGTCCACCGACCGCACCAAGCAAAATCGAATCACTTTTTCTTGCACGCTCTAAGGTTTCATCTGTCAAAGGCTCGCCGTATGCGTCAATGGAACAGCCGCCCATCAACAATTCTTCGTATTCAAATGTGTGCCCATATGTATCTGCCACTTTATTCAATACCTTTTTAGCTTCTGCCACAATTTCAGGTCCGATTCCGTCTCCGGGAATCACTGCAATATGGTAGTTCATTCTCTCTCTCATCTCCATTTCGTTTCATAAAAGGGTAAACTTCCCCTCATAATCTCCTAGTATAAAGCAAGATGGGGCTTTATGTCAAGTAAACACGATATGGAAATGTTTTAATTGTTGCTTTATTAGAAAAATCAGACCGGATTTCAACGTCCCTCAGGTTGAAACCCGGTCTGATTTTTCTAACAACGAACTTCAATAACATTACCACTATCTTATCCACAGTTAAAAACTCTAATAACAAGTATTAAAAATTGATTCCAAGCAAATCAATCAAAATTCCTCCAACAACCCCCGCCACATATAAATAACACAAAATACCGACGTTTTGTTTTACGTGTTTGCGGTTCATGCGGCACAAAACAAGTGCGCCGACACCGGCATTGGTAAATAATCCTGCCATCATCGGGCCGGCGCCAATGACTTTCTGTAAATAGAGCTGAGTAATGACTACGGACGACGCACAGTTTGGAACCATGCCAATTGCCCCCGCCAAAATCTCGCCGAAAACCGGACGGTCCATAAGAAATCCGGCTAAAGCCTCTTCACCCACACCATCAATAACAGCTTCCAGAACAAGTGTTATCAAAAACAAAAAAATGGTAATGTGAATTGTGTGACGCAGCGCAGAGAAAAAAATCCCCTCATCATCACATTTACAGTGTTCACTCTCACACATTGTATGGATGTTCCGGTATCTCATTTTTCTGCCCCAGATACTGTGATACAAAAAGTCCAAAAGGAAGCCAAAAAGGATTCCCATTACCATTTTAACCGCCAAAATCTTAATGATTGTCCATGCAGGTACTGCCTCAGAAATAAAAATCGGAAGCATTTCGTCAGAAGTAGACAAAAAGACAGCCACCAAAGCGCCCGCCGTAATCAAACCACCGGAATACAGATTTGATGCTGCTGCCGAAAAGCCACACTGTGGCACAATACCTAAAATTCCGCCAAATACCGGTCCTGCTTTTCCGGCACGCAAAATCGCCGCCTGTGTATGACTTCCGGTGCGGTGTTCGAGCCACTCCATTAAAATATAGGTAAGAAAAAGAAACGGGATAAGTTTTAATGTATCCACTCCTGCTTCCATGAAAATATCAAGAAACTCATTCATCGTATTAATTCCTTTCTTTTCGTAAAACTAATTCATTTTTAGTTCACGACCTGATTTTTCCCCTTTTCCTTCCCCTGATTCAAACGCGAATCTGCAAGTGCAATCCGCTCTTTCATTGTCTGTTTTTCATCGCAGTATACAAATCCAAACGTTGCCGTAACTGACACACGCTGACGCTGGTAAGTAAGTACATAGTCCGCAATTTCTTTGCGAATTTTTTCCGTTAAGCGGTACCCGCTTTTTTTATCCATCTTCAGAAGCAGTAACACTTCATCACCGCCCCAGCGGCACACTTCACCACGGTTTCTCACTGCCTGGCGGATTAGATAAGAAAGATTAATCAAAAGCTCATCTCCGCAGGAATGACCGTACGTACGGTTTGTCTGTTTGAAATTATCCAAATCCATCTGCACCACACAATAATCTTTTTCATAACACTCGTATTCCTCAAATATTTCATCCATATTCTGGCGATTTCTCATATTTGTGAGTGCATCGTAATGAACCATAAAATCAAGTTCATCATTCCGCTCCTCCAACACATTTGTCGCACTGCGTATTGCAACAACAAAGTATGCAGAATAAGCCATTAGAAAAATGGTACAGATAGCTACATTAATTGCAAAAATAACAAGCATCTCATGGTTTGACATACCCGGTAATTTATTAATTTCTCCGGCTGACGATGCCGAGTGAACAATCACAAGCAAATCAAAAATACCAAGTACACTTGACGTGACCACACCAATGCGGCTCTTCATATAAATACAGGCAATGTAGTAAATAACAGGAATAAGCATAAAACCATATAAAGAAAAGCCATATCCCCAGCCTAAGCACAGGTTACACAAAAGTACATGTACAAGCACTTCGGCAAATGGTACCAGCATCCATCTCTCCATATGCTTCACACGAGAAACCAAAAAAAGCAACAATAAATAGATCACAACACTTGCAATATTAAACACGTATAAAATTGTTACACCAATACAATAAAAGAAAATACACAATGCCGTATGCATACACAAACTCAGTGCTAACATTATAGCAAAAAAATGAACACTTCGTTTTTGTTCTGTTTCCCCAATTAACATAGTAAAACCTCCCTTTTCCTTGATTTCCTAAGAAATCAGTAAACTACCAACACAATACCTCATTTCCTTCCTCTGTCACAAGCACCATAATTTCCCACTGTGCCGATGGCATATGATCTTTTGTATAAACTTCCCAGCCATTTTTTGAATCGGTTATAATATCTTCTTTTCCCATATTTACCATAGGCTCAATCGTAAATATCATACCAGGCACTAACAGCATCTCTTCGCCTCGTTTGGAATGATAACCAACCCATGGCTCCTCATGGAACTCAAGCCCGACACCGTGTCCGCCAATTTCACGGACCACCGTGTAGCCGTTTGCCGCTGCATGATCATGCACCGCCTGACCCATATCACCAAGGAATCCCCATGGCTTGACCTGTTCTAATCCTTTCTTCACACACTCTCTTGTTACCTGTACAAGACGTTTTTTCTCCGGTGACACCTCACCGATGCAAAACATACGGGAAGAGTCTGAAAAATATCCATTTAAGATTGTCGAACAATCGACATTCACAATATCGCCCGATTTTAATATGACATCTTCTGACGGAAAACCATGACATACCTGGTCATTTACCGAAGTACAGACACTATACGGAAATCCTTCATAATTTAAAGGTGCCGGGATTCCGCCTCTTTTGGTTGTCATATCATACACAATTTGATCAATTTCTTTGGTATTCATCCCCTCATAAATATGCTCTTCCAGATAATCCAAAATAGCAATGTTAATTTTACAACTTTCCTTTATTTGTTCAATCTGAGCCGGTGTTTTGATGATGTGGTGAGGCGGCACAATGTGTCCTTTCTCACGATAAGATTCAATCTTTGCATCAAAACCGGCGTGACAGACCTTATATTTGCGTCCGCTGCCACACCAGCATGGCTCATTACGTCCAATTTGTTTTGACATTTTTGTCACACTTTCTATTGATTATAATGCTTTTTTTATGGCAGCAAGTAACTCATCATACTCTTCAAAAGCAGGAAGTTCCGGATGATCCTTCTTAATCTGCTCAGTACTCTTAAATAAGAAACCTGCCTTACTTGCCTGAATCATTCCCAAATCATTATAGCTGTCACCGCTGGCAATCGTTTCATAACCGATAGACTGCAATGCCTTTACTGTTGTATATTTGGAATTTTCAATTCGCATCTTAAATCCGGTAATCTCACCGTTTTCTGCTACTTCCAGAGAATTGCAGAAAATGGTAGGCCATCCCAGTTTTTCCATAAGCGGAGCCGCAAACTGAGTAAATGTATCACTGATGATAATAACCTGTGTCGTTTTGCGCAGTTCATCCAGAAATTCTTTTGCTCCCGGAATCGGGTCAATCGTGGCAATCGTTTCCTGAATTTCTTTCAGTCCAAGTCCATGCTCTTTCAAAATACCGAGACGCCAATTCATCAGTTTATCATAATCCGGTTCGTCTCTCGTCGTTCTTTTTAACTCCGGGATTCCACTTGCTTTTGCAAAAGCAATCCAAATTTCAGGTACCAGTACGCCCTCTAAGTCCAAACATACAATATTCATTATTCATCCTCCATCTGTATTTATAATTTCACTACTCTACGGATACAAAGTAGTAATAAATCGGCTGTCCGCCATACTGAATCTCGACTTCCATCTCGTCATCAATCCCCTCAATGGCTTTTGCGATTTTTTCTGCATCTTCTTTGGTTCCCTCTTCACCATAATAAATGGTAATGAGTTCCGATTCTTCATCCATCATCTTTTTTAATAAATCAATTGTCGTATCCACTACATCGGTGCCAACTATCTCAATCGTCTTATCGCTCAATCCCATGATATTGCCGGCTTTAATTTCCTTCCCGTCAATTACAGTATCTCTTACCGCATAAGTGACCTGTCCGGATTTCACCTCGGATAGTGCTTCTGTCATCGCCTCTTCATTCTGCTCCGGTGTAAATCCTTCCACAAAGTTAATCATTGCTGCAATTCCCTGCGGAATATTTTTCGTTGGAATTACGTGAACCGCCTTATCCTTTGTCAAATCCTTTGCCTGCTGTGCCGCCAAAATAATATTACCGTTATTTGGCAGAATATAGATGTTTTTCGCAGGAATTTTCTCAATCGCACCAAGAATATCCTCAGTACTCGGATTCATCGTCTGACCGCCTTCAATCACTTCATCCACACCAAGTTCATGGAACAAATCCGTAAGTCCATCTCCGACCGAAACACTGATAAAACCATTTTCTTTAAATTCCACTTTCTTTTCTTCTTGTTTCTGCTGTTTTGCCATCTCGCTGGCATTTTTGATGACACGCTCGTGATGTTCTTCGCGCATATTATCAATTTTCATGCGTGTCAGAGAACCATAGGTAAGCGCTTTCTGAATCGCAAGACCCGGGTCGTTTGTGTGCACATGAATTTTAACAATTTCCTCATCGGCAACACAGACAATCGAATCACCAATGGATTCCAAAAATGCCTTAAATTCCATTTCTTCTTTCCTTCCAAATGGCTTTTCAAGCATAATGATAAACTCGGTGCAGTAGCCAAATTTAATATCCGCCTCAGCAACAACGCCGGCATCTGCTCCCATGCTTGGTTTCTTAACAGGAGTGGCAGCCGGTTCCACATCGATTTTCACTTCCTTGCCAATCAACGCGGTATATGCACCTTCCAACACGGTAACAAGACCCTCTCCACCGGAATCCACAACACCGGCCTCTTTTAACACCGGCAAAAGTTCCGGCGTCTGTTCTAACACATCACGCATATGCATAATTACGCTGTTCATAAACTCTGCAATGTTATCCGTGCGCCCATTTAACTCAATTGCTTTATCTGCACCACCGCGGGCAACTGTAAGAATCGTTCCTTCTTTTGGTTTCATCACTGCTTTATACGCAGATTCTACAGCACGTTCAAAGGCTTTTGTCAAAACATCGACATCCACTTCATCAACCTTTGACACTTCTTTCGTGAATCCACGGAGTAATTGCGACAAAATAACACCTGAGTTTCCTCTTGCACCACGTAAAGAGCCACCGGAAATTGCTTTACCAAGCGATTTCATATCCGGATTTTCTAACGCTGCTACTTCTTTTGCCGCAGACATAATAGTCATCGTCATATTGGTTCCTGTATCACCATCCGGTACAGGGAACACATTCAAATCGTTTATTACTTCCTTCTTTGCATCGATTGCATTTGCCCCGGCAAGAAAACACTTTCTTACAAAAGAGGCATCCATCGTTTTTATAATCACAGTTTTCTCCTCCAATTTAACAGGCAAATTAGTTAATCACGCGTACGCCTTCAACGCATACGGTAATTTTTCCAACTTCCATGCCGGTATACTCTTCTACCTTATACTTCACATTATCAACAAGGTTTTGTGCAACCGCAAGAATACTTACTTCGTATGCCACAATAATATGAAGTTCAATCATCAGCTTGCCATCCGCCACACTAACATTCACGCCATGACGCAAGTTGTCCTTTTTCAACAACTTTACAAAGCCATCGCGTACGTTTACGGATGCCATACCAACAACGCCAAAACACTCTACCGCTGCGGAACCGGCATACTTAGCCAATACATCCTCATCTACAAAGATTTTGCCCATTTCGGTATCCATCTGACCTTTCATAGTAACCTCCAATCTGGTATCCCCTAACGGATAACTGCATAATTATTTTTATTTTACACTATTCTATAAAAAAAAGCAAATCCACATACTGCGAAACTTTTCCCATTTTCTGCATAGAATAGTAACAAAGACATCTATGCGGGTATCTTTTATGAAACGCTTAATCGGATTTATTCTGTTTTGGATTGGCATCGGTATGTGCATCATGCTTTTCATGCGGCACAGTCTGCTTGCCATCCTGATTATTATTGCCTGTCTTGTCCTTGGCTATAATCTCTTCACAAGCTGTGACTAAAAAAAGAACACATTCTCCTACTCTAGTATAAGAATGTGTTCTTTTTTTATGATGTACGGGTAAACCGCAACTACGCTCTTTCCACTTTACCAGAACGAAGGCATGAAGTACAAACATACATTTTCTTTGTACCACCGTTCACCTTTACTCTAACAGATTTCAAATTCGATTTCCAAATCTTATTGCTTCTTCTATGAGAGTGGCTGACAGCGTTACCAAAGTGTACGCCTTTTCCACATACTGCACATTTAGCCATGAAAAGCACCTCCTTCTGCTTAAACTTCGCATGTCTCTTCTATATGAAACAAAATATCTCTCACACACGACAACACGAATATTTTAGCAAAATTCCAACTATAATGCAAGCAAAATTTTTATTTTTTTACAAATTTTAAAATTTCCACAATTCTTACAGATTATTCCGCATCTTTTCCCGCATCGTGTGGCTGCTCTTTATTTTTCTTTCCGGCAAATTTGTCAACAAAATCCGGTACCATATCGAGAATCTTTGTGATACCGTCCTGGTTCTTCACATTGACAAGTTTGGACGTTCCGTCTTTAATTACTAACACGGCACTTGGCTGGATTTTACCGCCCATACCGCCGCCACCGTTGTTTTTCTTTTCGGTGTCGTTTGCAAATGCACCGGCAGCAACGCCAAAGCTCACATCCACAAGCGGAAGTACAATGGTTCCATCGTCAAAACGCACAGCGTCTCCCACTACGGTCTTTGTTGTGATAAATGCATCCATCCCCTTAAACAGGGATTCTACTGTGTTGGTAAAATTATTTTCTGACATTTTAAAAAGCCTCCTTTTTTAATCTATGAATCTGTTTCCACATTCGTTTCAATTCTTTATCCTGATACAGTCTCAAAAAGAGCCGTAAAAAATAAATCACCCTCATTCTGCCCTTTACAAAAAAATCAGCATCCAGTCTTTTTTCCTCAAAGTCCGGTGTAACATAAACACCCTCCTGATAAGCAATCGGGAACAAACCGATAAGCCCCGTAACAAGCCCCGTCGATGAAGGGTCGCCGGTTCCAAATGCAAATGTCCCTCTCACCTTTTTCGGTGTGAGATACTTAACTAACTCTTTTATTTCCCGATACAACCGTTTCAAAAGTTTCTTGTTTTGTTTCACACACTTCATTATACTGGATAGCCCTTGAAATGAAAAGTTTTTTTTGCTTTTCTTTTTCTTCGCTTTTTTGGTCCTGGAAAAAGTTTTCTTCTTCTTGTCCTTTCTTTGTTCCTTTTTTTCTTCCTGCGCTGCCAAAACCGGCTCGCCTGTTTCTTCTTTGTTATCCTGTAATGGTTCCGGCTCTTTTTCTTTCTCTGATTTCACCACGGTTTTTTTTACCGTTTTTTCATTTCCCATTCTCTTTATCGGAATACCAAACACAGAGAAAACAATCTGCTCCGAATCTTTTTTCTTTTTCACGGCAACAATAGACAAAAGCCAGCTCACCTTAAATGAATACTGGATTTTTTCATGGTTATCCCCTGCTGCCCGGTAGCGCACCGGCACACATAAAATAAGAGCCGTAAATAGTAAAGCAAGTCCTAAAAGTATGCCAAGTATAATGAAAATCCATTTGAGTATTAATAAAAAAATCCACATAGGCACACCTCTTTTCTCTGTTACTTTCTACCCGGATAAAACTCCTTCTTGGCAAATATATTCCTTGGGTTATATTCCGGATTCTCACGATATCCTTTTTCTAAAATCTGCTGCAGGATTTCGACAGCGGCATCATAATCCGAAGTCAGTGCCACTACATACATATCCACATGACGGTAGCGGCGGAAAAACAACTGGCGCGTCTGCATAATCTCAAACAAATTCTTATCATTCTGCGCCAAGGTAAGCACGACGTAACTCTTTTTCCATGGGCGCCGCTTTTCCACCCGTTTTTTGCACCGTTTCGGATTTTTTTCTACGGTTTCATCCATATATAAATTCTGATACCAGTAAATCATATTATGTCCACTCCTGCTCCTCGCGAATCAAGTCTGCTAACATCGTAAGTACCACACATTTTTCAGCCTTATCCTGACATCCCATCAGATTAACACGGATATAATCAAGTACCTCATCCGAATTTTGGAACGTCAATGGCAGTTTTTCAAGGACAAGTCCCATAATCGCTTTTTTCACCGGTTTTGACACCCGGCTTAACTTCTCCGAAAGTTCATTTACTAATTCATCTGTGCATTTTCTCACGTAAGAAAGGTCTGCTTTTTCCTCTTCCTCACCGGATACCGACAAGTCAATAAACAAACTGTCTGACAAAAGATTTGCCACTAATACAAAATCGTGGAATTGTCCGGCAAGACCGGTTTCCATCAATTCTTTCTTATAAGAACTGCGGATTTCATATAAAATCGATTCCAAATGACTGGATTTTTCGACGCACTCCTCGATGCTGCCCTCTAACGGCACTAACAGTTCTTCTTTTAACTCACCTTGTGCCAATGCCTGCCAAACATTTCTTCCTGCTTTTTCAATCCGACTCATTTTCTCACGGTAAGGAAGAATCAGTGCCATGGCATACACACCATTCACAACATTTTGCACTTCATAATAAAAGTCCGTAATTTCATGAATTTCTTTGGCTGTCTTTTCCAAAAGTGATACCAATTGATTGTATTTCTCGCCCTCTAATGACTCAAAATCGGTCTGTTCAAACGTTTGCAGGGCCTCTAAAATCTCTGGAAACTGATTTTCTTCCTGCTTTGGCTCATACAGCATCGCGCTCGTACGCACCATATACAAAAAGCCATCCAGTGCCGATTTATCGCCATCCTGATATAACGTAAGTGCTTCACCAATCCGCTCAAACAATTTATTCTTTGTCATATGAACCGGAATCTGTCCCATAATCAAACGAATTTTATCAAGCGCCACCTTTTGATCTTTACTGCCAAACAAATACCCTTCTAACATTTTCATGTACTCTTCTTCCTCAAAAGCTGCCAGTTTCTCTGACAATTCTTTCTTGGAAAGATATTTTAATTCCATGCGGTTTAACACATATTCATAACAAATCATGCGGTCCGTGTACGCAGTTAAAACATCCATTTTATCCGTAATTTCATCCCGCAGATGATCCATTTTTTCACCAAGTACCGCGAAATCGCAGGACTCATCCGCCAAACAGCCAATCGCCTGTTTTACCTGCGAGAGCATTTTCTCCTTCTCATCCGCATCTAACACCTGTATTTCATCTTCCAAAAGCGAATACGCAGAAAAAGTCATTTCAAGCGTTCCATAATCCACATATGTTTTTACGGCAATGTCCGCATAATGTTTTAAATTTTCCTTTATATTTTTCCCGTTATGAATCTCTTGAATCAGTTTCCTCACGTTTTTATCCTTCTTTCTATCGTTTGTTTAGCTGACAAGCTGCCAGCCTTCCAGCCAGCGCAGTCCATCTCTTGCCATCTGCTCATAGATCGGCTGTCCGGAAAGTACCGGATAAAAAACTAAGAACAGGAAAAAGGCAACTGCCAGATAAACCATACACCATTTGAACCATTTTTTGTCCGCATCCACAAGTTTTACCATACCGTACACAATCATCATGGCGACAAATGGCACACTTGGAAAATAGTGATAGGCAAATGTACAGCGCGGCACTAAAATCCACGGTAATAATTGAACCGCATAGGCAAATACCATAAACAAGGCTTTTTTGTCTCCCCTTGTCACAAGCTGGTAAGCAATATACAAAGCCAACGCCACGCCAAGCACAATAAGGAACGGTCCATATAACTTCCATGAATCACCGCCTCCATTACTTGAAGACTGTTTCACAAACACACTCCACAAAGCAAGGAACACAAAGAATTCACAGCCGATACTCTGAAGCCATTGCGACGTTTTGCTTCCAAGTCTGTTCGAACGCCTTCTTCCAAATGGCAGAAGAATCAATATCAACGCCGGGATTCCCGCCCACCATACAAGCGGGTTACCAAAGGCACTGATACCCTCTTTCATACCATCCCGCAAAGTCTGGCAGTAATAATACATCGGTCGTATCATCGTCGGCCACTCATACCAGCTTGACTGCCATGGATGGGTAGCTTCCAGTTTGCTGTGGTATTCATACATAGCATGCTGATTATTCAACATTTTTCCGACCGTCTCAGCCACAGGATTTCCACTGTGGTCGCGAAGTGTATCCACAAGACCGGAAACAAATGTATTTTCCCATTTAAATCCTTCATAATTCTCATCTGTCACTTCATAGAAGCGCTCGGTGTTATCCTTTGCACTGTCCTCAAACGGAACATAGGAAGCAACATAAATCGTTCCTGCTACAAACACAAAGAAAATCACACAGAAACCAAGGGTTAAAAGAAGTTTCTTCTTAAATACTTCAATAATATGCTTATGCGCAATTCCTTCTGTTTCGCCCGTCGGATTTTTCTTCGCCAGATGGTACTCAAAAATACGCCAGCCCATAATGGCAAAGAAGAACACAGCAAGACCGGCAGACGCATATACTGCCGTCCATTTCGATGCACAGCCAAGTCCCATCATCACTGCACTTAAGCCAAGCGGGATAAAGGTCTTCCACAATTTTGTATCATAAAAACTTGTCTGGCTGTACTGATACATAAAGTAGAACATTGCTATAATAAAGAATGTTCCGTACACATCAATGGTAGCAATTCTTGTCTGCGTAAAATGCATAAAATCAAAAGTAAATAAAAATGTCAACGCACCGGCCGCCCACGTGCGGTTCTTGAACAAACGCCTGCCAAAGAAGTACATAAACGGAATCATCCCGATTCCAAACAGCACACCGATAATTCGCCAGCCAAACGGATTCATGCCAAACATGCGCACACCAAGACTGATAAATACTTTACCAAGAGGCGGATGTGTCCACTCATAATTGCTCATTCCATGCGCAATTTCATAAGCCGTTCTCGCATGATAAATTTCATCAAAATAAGTGCCGCTCCTAAAGGTAATTGCCTTTCGGTATCCATCCTGTTCATCAAACAAGGAATCTCCGCCAATATGGTCACGGATTTTCACCGTATTTCCATTCGTATCCGTCAGTACCAGTTCATTCAAACTTGTATTATCCGAAAGTGTTGTCAAGCGGATATAGCGGTACGAATCATTGGCAAAAGAATAAGTATCGGCATTTTGCTGATTTTCCTCTGAAAGTCTGCTAAAGCCATCAGCCTCACCACTGACTACCGTTCCCACTTTCTGATACTGTGGCTCCTCACCATCATTTGCCGATTTTGCCACTTCCACTTCAAACCGCTGATTTGCTTTCTCTGTAGAGTAGCCGCGCAGCATACTAAAGTAACTATCTGCACCCAAATCTAAAGTCACGGTTTCTCCAGCTTTTTCAGCTTTCCAGACAGTCTCCGGCAAATCACTCTGCGGCTCAAAACAATCCTGCTCATCAAACAAATTCTTATATTCAGAAGCATTGACCGGTTTCATCCAGTTTCCGTCTTTGTCAAGAATCACCAATTCATTCAGCATAAAGGTATCAGAAAGCTGTTCTTCATCAACACTTAGGCGGATATAACGATAATCTTTTGCCAGATTATAATCATCCGCGCCCTCTTCCTGAGATTCTTTGTCCCAAGTCTTTAATGCATCCCAGCAGAACACACTTGTTGCTCTGACCGTGCCGACCATATCATAGTTTTTCCCATCCTCTGACATTTCAAGTGTCATCATACGGTCTTCCTTCGCTCCAAGGAACGTATAAATCATTCCGATATCTTTTGCTTTACCAAGATCTAACACAATCTCGGAATTACCATTTTCCGGTTGCCAGTAAGTCTCCGGAGCCTTGGTATCACCCAAATCACGAAAAGCGAATACACTGTATAATACAAGAATTCCAAACAATACAATATAATCCCACTTTGTAAATTTAGGCATTCTTCTTGTCGCATGAATATGTTGTTTATAGACTTCTTCCGGTTCTTTCTCTTTCACCTTCGGATTTTTCACAAGATATGGAAGGGTGTTCCTTTTCTTCTTTCCTCCGGATACCTCTTTTAAATCCTCCATAACCGAAACAGAAAAAGAAGCATAAATCAAATAAGCAAACATTAAAATTGTAAGGACTGCCGTAATTCCAATTAACGGTCCGTTTGGTGCCGTATTTTCGTTTTCCTCGACATACGCCCACAAAACATGACCTACATTCAAAAAGTGAATTGCCGAAAATCCCACATAAGTAAAGAATAACTGTTTGGTCGGCTTCACCAAAAAGGCAGCCAACATAAGTACAATTGCCGGGAATAAATATCTCTCATGCATACGCACTGAGAATAAAAACATATTGGCAAGAAGTACCGCCATGCTTGTAAAATAGCGGGAATTATCATCTTTTAAGCGGAAGAAAATCACGGCACTCAGTGCAACGGATACTAAAATTGCGAGTGTTCCCCACGAGCTTGCTGACACACCTAAAAATGAATTTGCCTGCGGCTGCCAGTTCTGTCCTAACAACGCCCAGAAATTGTATGCATTAATCGTCGCATACGGATACGAGCCCAACGTATTCACATACTGGCTGAACACTTTGTCCACACCAAACGGAAGGGTAAATACAACCATTGCCACAAGAGATAAAACGCCGCCTACTAAATCCCGAAACATTTTTTCTTTTGAAAAATCTTTTAAGAAAACCTGTTCAATAATTGTCCAAATCAAAAGCGGAGCAAACATAATCATCTGCGGTTTGATAAGAACTCCGGCAACAAAAGCAAAATACGCAAAAATACGCTTTTCTTCCATGCACAGATAGCAGACAAGCAACAGGAAAAAGGTAAATACACCATCCACCTGTCCCCATGCCGAAGAATCCAGAACAACGACCGGACTGAGCACGTATGTCGCTGACAAAATAAGAGAAGAACCTTCAGAAAATTTTCTCTTTGCTATCTTATAAAGCAGTGCCCCTGCACCAAGATCAAACAAAATCGGAATCAGTTTAATAACACATCTTCCGGCTCCTGTTGCAACATCCAGATTAAAGATGCTGCGCAGAGCCCCAATGCCCCACAGCATTGCCATATATCCGGGCGGATAATCCGTAAAAGAATCCGAATGATAGAAATTCCAGAATCCATCTTTAAAAATCATATCCGACCACGCACTAAAGCAGGTCATATCCGTTCCATGTCCTTCATAAGCTGCCGCAAAAATCAGTTTTACAAGCAGCGCTGCCGCTAATACAAGCAGTAGATTAGTCCATGACTTTTTACTGTCTTTGCGGTAAATCCGAATTCCTTCTACTTCATAGCGGAATTTTTCAAAATACAAAACAGCAAAAACTGCCACGGTTAAAACCGCTACTAACACTAACATTTGTACACTATTTGTCGCAATACCAAACAATCCCATTTTCCGACTCCTTCCTCCTTTTAATGATGCACATGCTCATGGGTAAATAAATGCTCTGAACAATACTCATAGTTTCCCTCACATTTGGAGCAGTAACGGAACTCTAACTGCGGAGAGTCCACATCCGTTCTGCCACAAATCACACAATGATGCCTTGGTACACTTCCCTGTGTGGGTGCTGTTTTTTTCTTATATTCCATCTTTCTCTTCTTCTGATGGTACGCCTGCTTTGGCGTAAGAGAACCACGTCCCATAAAATAGAAGATAAAAAAGTTTAATAAAAGAACCAAAATCACCGCTGCCGAATAATAATATCCACTCATCAGATAGCGGACAAACATATAGCCATCCATCAAAAGATATACAATACTCAGCCACTTTGCCTTAACCGGAATAATAAAATACACAAGGAACTGTGCATCCGGGAAAGCAAAGGCAAACGCTAAAAACATCGTCTGGTTCAAATCATCCATAATATTGGCGGAAAGCATATAATCCGTATAAGCAGTTGCAGCATTTGGCACTAACCCAAGTTGTAAAAACAGATAAAAAACAAATGTCATAATTACAACCAGTAAAAGTCCGCCAAAATAAAACAAATTAAAGCGGAAAGTTCCCCACATGCGCTCCAGATTTGTTCCAATCGAATAATACACAAAAATCCAGATTGCAAACCACAATAAACTAACCATGCCGGTACCGCCAAACTGTCCGGATGGGCTTAACACAAAGGTGAAAATACGCCAAACCTGTCCATGCAGAATACTTGCAATATCCAAACTCAGATACGAATAATAAAACGTCGGATTCACAAGACTAATCAGAATTCCGACAATATTAACTCCAATGACATACCGCATCAGATTCGGAATGCCAAATTTTCCAAACCGTGTTCTCTCCAATCGGTCTAATAAACTCATAGTTCTTTTTTAACCTCCATTCAACAATTGTCTTTTCCCTATTAAAACAAATCTTTTTTGCGGAACAACAACGCCACAACGCCGGAAATAATAAGCGTTAAAACAATAATGGTAAAAAATCCAAACGGCGAATGTCCAAGTGGAATATTATCAAAGTTCATTCCAAAGAAACTGGCAATCATCGTCGGGATTGATAAAACAATCGTAACCGTTGCCAAGAACTTCATAACAATATTTAAGTTATTGGATATAACAGACGCAAACGCATCCATCATTCCACTTAAAATTCCACTGTATATATTTGCCATTTCAATCGCCTGTTTATTCTCGATAATGACATCTTCCAATAAGTCCTCATCTTCCGGATATTTTTTAACGCGCTCCGTCCGCAGAAGTTTCTCTAAAACGACCTCATTTGAGCGCAGGGAAGTGGTAAAATAAACCAGACTTTTTTCCAGCTCTAAAAGTTCAATCAACTCACTGTTTTTCTGGGAAATATGCAGTTTTTCCTCAATCTGGTCACTTTTTCTGTCAATAATACGCAGATAACGCAGGTAGGAAGCAGCATTGCGATACAAAATCTGGAATACAAAGCGAGTCTTTTTGAATGTGTAAAACTCGCGTACTCTACGGTTTACAAATGCTTTCAAAACCGGTGATTCTTCCAGACAAATCGTAATGATATGCTCCTTTGTCATGTAAATACCAAGAGGAATCGTGACATACCGGTCTTTCTCATCAAGCGAAGGAATGTCCACCAAAATCATATTGTATCCATCTTCCAACTCGATACGGGAACGCTCCTCATCATCCAAAGGCGCCCGTAAATCATCCAAATCAATCCCGGTTTCTTCCTCCAAAAAAGCTAATTCTTCCTCATTTGGGTGAATGGCTGATATCCAACAACCCTCTTCTATTTTATCAAGCACCACCATATCGTCTTCTATGGTTTTGTAAATGGAAATCATGCTTGTTCACCTTCCTTTCAAAGACAACGGCGATTCCCCGAAAACAAGGCATCGCCGAGTCTGACTAATCCATTTCATTATAAAGGTTCTAATAACCTTTGTCAAACCTTCTTTGGCACTTCAAAAAGGACATCTGCCGCGATAATAATCTGCTCCGGATTATTCTTTTCAAAAAACTCTGCCATCGTCATACCGCACTCATTCAATATCGCTCCAAGGCTTTTTGTTCCATCTGCACGATAGACACAAGACACCTCTTTTTCTTCCTCTGACTGTGCCGTTTGTTCCTCTTCGTATTCCTCATCGTCTGTCTCCTGTTCGGTTGTCTCCACATTTTCCTGCTGCATTCCCCGTCCTGCTATCGGTCCGCTTCCACAGGGCATCGGAATACAGATTTCCTGTCCCGGTCTTAAATTATACACATCCACATAAGGGTTTGCCCGCAGAATAAGTGCGAGCGGAACACGGTAGCGTCTGCTCAGCTGATAAAGATTATCGCCGGAGCGAATGACATGTATCATTCCATTACAAAAGCGTTGATTCATTTTCAGATTCCTGCCTTTTTTTATTATCCTATTCAAAAGAATGCCATTTGTTCTTTCTAATTTTGTTGCAAAACCATTCTTTTTGTCGTATAATAAGGTTTCGATAATTAGATAACAAAAAATGATTTTAATAGGAAACTTTAGGAGGTACTTATGAAACGAGTAGGTATCGATATTGGTTCAACCACAGTAAAAATTGCTGTGCTGGATGATAACAATAACATACTGTTTTCTGCCTATGAGCGTCACTACGCAAATATCCAGGAAACCTTACGTGCAATTATGGAACGTGCTTACAACGAACTTGGTGACTGTGACATCGCACCGATGATTACCGGTTCCGGTGGTCTTTCCATTTCAAAGCACCTTGATATTCCATTTGTGCAGGAAGTTGTGAGCGTTGCTACTTCCTTAAAAAGTTATGCTCCTCAGACCGATGTCGCCATTGAACTTGGTGGTGAGGATGCAAAAATTATTTACTTTACCGATGGTATTGAGCAGCGAATGAACGGTATCTGTGCCGGCGGTACCGGTTCTTTTATCGATCAAATGGCTACCTTATTAAAAACAGACGCTGCCGGATTAAATACCTATGCAAAAGATTACCAGGCTTTATATCCGATTGCCGCACGATGTGGTGTATTTGCAAAGACTGATATTCAGCCTTTAATAAATGAGGGCGCATCGAAACCAGACCTTGCCGCTTCCATTTTCCAGGCTGTCGTAAACCAGACAATCAGTGGTCTTGCCTGCGGAAAACCGATTCGCGGTAACGTTGCTTTTCTCGGCGGTCCGCTGCACTTTTTAACAGAATTAAAACAGGCATTCATCCGCACTCTTAATTTAACCGGGGATGCCATTATTGCACCGGAAAATTCCCATCTTTTTGCTGCAAGCGGAGCAGCCATGAACTCGGAGGGAAAAGGCGCCACAACAATCGGTGCTTTATTAAAGAAGCTTTCCGGCGAAATCAAAATTGAATTTGAAGTGACTCGTATGGAGCCTCTTTTCAAAGATGAAACTGATTACAATGAATTTATCGAAAAACATAACATACACAGTGTAAAGAAGGGAGATATCTCCACTTACGAAGGAAATGTATTTCTTGGCGTAGATGCCGGTTCAACAACAACTAAAGTAGCTCTTGTCGGCGAAGACGGTTCCCTTCTGTACTCATTCTATGATAATAATAACGGAAGCCCGCTAAAAACGACAATTAAAGCAATTAAGGAAATTTATGAACTGCTCCCGGAAAGTGCCACAATTGTGCGTTCCTGTTCAACCGGATACGGCGAAGCACTGATTAAATCCGCTTTGATGTTAGATGAAGGTGAAGTTGAAACCGTTTCCCATTATTACGCCGCCTCTTTCTTTGACCCGGATGTTGATTGTATTCTGGACATCGGCGGTCAGGATATGAAATGTATTAAAATCAAAAATCACTCCGTAGACCAGGTACAGTTAAATGAAGCCTGCTCTTCCGGCTGTGGTTCTTTTATTGAGACATTTGCACGCTCGTTGAATTATGAAGTAAAAGATTTTGCAAAACTGGCTCTGTTTGCCGAAAACCCAATCGATTTGGGTTCCCGTTGTACCGTATTTATGAATTCTAAAGTAAAACAGGCACAAAAAGAAGGAGCTACAGTCGCAGATATTTCTGCCGGACTTGCTATTTCCGTTATTAAAAATGCCCTGTTAAAGGTAATTAAATTAACAGACCCGAAAGATCTCGGTAAAAACGTAGTTGTTCAGGGTGGTACTTTCTATAACGATGCGGTATTACGAAGTTTTGAGCGTGTTTCCGGATGTCAGGCAATTCGTCCTGACATTGCCGGTATCATGGGTGCTTTTGGTGCCGCACTGATTGCCCGTGAGCATTACGAAGAGGGAGAAACTTCTTCCATGCTCTCTTTACAGGACATTATCGAATTAAAATTTGAAAGTTCCATGACAAGATGTAAGGGATGTACCAATCATTGTCTCCTTACAATAAACCGCTTTACCGGTGGCCGTCAGTTTGTGTCCGGTAACCGATGTGAACGTGGCCTTGGCAAAGAAAAGACAAACCGTGACGTTCCAAACCTTTACACCTATAAAAATAAGCGTCTTTTTGACCACTATAAACCATTATCTGCGGACAAAGCATATCGCGGCAAGGTCGGAATTCCACGCGTGTTAAATATGTATGAGAATTATCCATACTGGTTTACTTTCTTTACGGAACTTGGCTACGAAGTCGTTCTTTCACCAGCTTCCAACCGAAACATTTATTCACTTGGTATCGAATCGATTCCAAGCGAATCGGAATGTTATCCGGCAAAGTTAGCTCATGGACATATCTCATGGCTGTTAAACCAGGGCGTTTCGTACATTTTTTACCCCTGTGTTCCTTACGAGCGCAAAGAATTTGATGAAGCGGGCAACCACTACAACTGCCCAATTGTCACTTCTTATGGAGAAAATATCAAAAATAATGTAGAAGAATTGGCAGATGAATCGATTACCTACCAGAATCCATTCGTCTCCTTTGAAAGCGATAAAATTCTTGCCGATGAGTTAGTACGCTATCTCGGCAAAGAAAATAATATTGATGCCGGCGAGATTCGAAAAGCTGCCCACAAGGCATACGAAGAATTGCAAAAAACAAGAAATGATATCCGCTTAGAGGGCGAACGCGTATTAAAATGGATGGCAGATAACAACAAGCGCGGTATTGTGTTAGCCGGTCGTCCTTACCATATTGACCCGGAAATCAATCACGGTATTCCGGAATTGATTACATCTTACGACATTGCGGTATTATCTGAGGACAGTATTTCCCATTTAGGAAAAGTTGACCGTCCAACGATTGCGATGGATCAGTGGATGTATCATTCCAGACTTTATGCCGCTGCCAGTTTTGTACGTACCCAGAACAATCTGGATATGATTCAGCTTAACTCTTTTGGATGTGGACTTGACGCAGTAACAACCGACCAGGTCAATGATATTTTGACAAGTTCCAATAAAATTTGTACGGTTCTTAAAATTGACGAGGTCAACAACTTAGGTGCCGCAAGAATTCGTATCCGTTCGCTTATTTCCGCCGTGAAAGACCGCGAACGCAAGGGAATTAAGTCATCTCCCCAAAATTCGGCCTATAAACGAGTTGAATTTACAAAGGAAATGCGTAAAAGTTACACGATTTTAGCACCACAGATGTCACCAATTCATTTTGACATTTTAATGCCGGCTCTTGCCGCCTGTGGTTATAATCTTGTCCAGCTTCCTACCGGCGTAGGCGAATTGGATTATGGCTTAAAATATGTAAATAATGATGCGTGCTATCCGTCTCTTCTTGTAGTCGGACAGTTCATGAAAGCATTGTTATCCGGCGAGTACGATTTAAATAAAACTGCTTTAATCATTACTCAGACCGGTGGTGGATGCCGTGCAACGAACTATATCGGCTTTATCCGCCGTGCACTAAAAAAAGCAGGCATGGAACAGATTCCGGTTATCTCATTAAGTGCCGGTGTGGAAACAAACTCCGGCTTTGACATCAATTATCGATTGCTAAAAGCCGCTATTCACAGCTTAATCTACGGTGATTTGTTTATGCGCGTCGTATACCACACCCGCCCTTACGAGAAAGTACCGGGTTCCGTAAACGCTCTTCACGATAAATGGAAAAAAGTCTGTATTGAGGCTGTAAAAAAACCAAAGCAGTCGGAACTTAAGAAAAATATCAAACAAATCGTGAAGGAATTTGATGAAATAGAATTAGATGAAACAAAGAAAAAACCACGTGTTGGAATCGTTGGTGAGATTTTAGTTAAATATCTCCCTGCAGCCAACAATCATGTTGTCGAACTCTTGGAAGCTGAAGGTGCTGAAGCAGTCTGTCCGGATATGCTTGACTTCTTTATGTACAGTGCTTACGATAGTGAATTTAAGGCTGACCATCTTGGCTTTAAGAAAACCAGTAAGTGGCTTGGAAATGCTGCTATCTGGCTGTTAAATCAGTTCCGCAAGCCATACTGCAAAGCACTTGCTGAGAGCAAACGTTTTGAGGCACCACCTGAGATTCACGTACTGGCTAAATATGCAGAACCTTTCGTATCTAACGGTAACCAGACCGGTGAAGGATGGTTTCTCACAGGTGAAATGATTGAATTGATTCACAGCAATGTGCCAAACATCGTTTGTACTCAGCCATTTGGCTGTCTGCCAAACCATGTCGTTGGTAAAGGTGTTATCAAACAGATTCGAAAGGCATTCCCAGATGCCAACATTGTAGCCGTTGACTATGATCCCGGCGCCAGCGAAGTAAATCAGTTAAATCGTATCAAACTGATGTTAGCAACAGCGAATGAGAATTTAAACAAATAAAAAGAATCACAATTTAGGAGTCTGCCAAAAGGCAGGCTCCTTTTTATTTGTAAGAAATAAGGAGCCTGCCTTAGCAAACTCCTTATTATATTTTGAATCATTTTGCAGATTCTTTTTCATTTACTTCTTAACTTAGTTCATTTTCTTTCTAAATACAATTACCCCGAAAATTGCTAATACAGACAATCCCATAACAATCATAGGGAACAAAAGATTTGTTGTATCTCCTGTCTCCGGTGCGGAATCAGATAATGGTACATCTTCATCAAGCAAAGTAGTTGTTTTCTTACTTGTTGCTGATGCTTTTGGTGTATCCGGGTCTGTCAGCTCTTTACTTGCTCTCGGTGTGTCTTCATCAAAATCAAACAAGTTTGGAGTAGCTGTTGCTGTCACTTCCGGTGTCGGTGTCGCATCATCACCCGGAGTAGCCGTTGGTGTTACTTCCGGTGTTGGTGTTGCATCATCACCTGGAGTAGCCGTTGGAGTAACTTTTGGTGTTGCTGTAGGTGTTACTTCTGGTGTTGCTGTCGGCGTTGCCGTTGGTGTTAGTGTCGGTGTTGCTGTCACTTTTGGTGTTGGTGTCGCCGTTACTTTTGGTGTTGGTGTCGCCGTCACTTTTGGTGTTGGTGTCGCCGTTACTTTTGGTGTTGGTGTCGCCGTTACTTTTGGTGTCGGTGTCGCCGTTACTTTTGGTGTCGGTGTTGCCGTTACCTTTGGTGTTGGTGTCGCCGTTACCTTCGGTGTTGGTGTCGCCGTTACCTTTGGTGTTGGTGTTGCCGTTACCTTTGGTGTTGGTGTTGCTGTCACTTTTGGTGTCGGTGTCGCCGTTACTTTTGGTGTTGGTGTCGCCGTTACCTTTGGTGTTGGTGTCGCCGTTACCTTCGGTGTCGGTGTCGCTGTCACTTTCGGCGTTGGTGTTGGTGTCACTTTCGGGATTTTCTTTGAAATCATATGCCATTCGCCAGAATTGCTGACAACAGTATCACATACCAGCCATCCTTCGGATGTAGTACTCAAATTCACAAAAGCTTTTGGCGCAATTATCGTAGCTCTCATACCATCTGAGTTCAAATTCAAATTCGTCACATAAGGCATATTCCACACAACAGACTCTGCCATTTCCTCGTGTGTTTTACTTCCATTTTTTACAGTAATCTTATATTCCGGAATGCGAACATCATCTTTCAATGATACATTAAATACTAAGGACTGATTTGCTCGCAATGTGACCTTAACACCACCATTCTGAATTTTCCCTGCAGTGATATTTTCAACCATAGCATCCGCATCCACATATACAACTTCTTCATCAATTCCTGTAATGTCTACATGATAATTGTTCATGTCCTTAACATGTTTTGGTGTTGTGTAATCTGCCTTTTTCACAACAGATTCTGCATAGTTTGAAACAGATGCAAGCATTGCTTTAACTTCATCTTTCACACTTTCCTTTACTACTACATAAGGCGTCCCACGGAATTTCGTCTCTCCTACAACTTCTCCAATCCGAACCTCTCCGGAAGCATTTGCTTTGCTCTCAGAAATCGTGTTTCCGTTCCAATGACCATTCCCCTGGTACTTACCTACGGCAAAGTTTGTCTCCATATCTGCTGTCTGATTCAGATAATTACAAACAATTCCGTACTCAATGCAATCTCCCAAAAAAGGCTGATTATTTGACGCAAATGAAATTCCGCCAATTACCCCGATTGCAATTGCGATTGACGCCACAGCAACTGCTGCTTTTGCCCAAAAACTTCGCTTTAATCTCCTCATCATATTCCTCCAGTCTTTTAATCCTTTTAGTTTAATTTGTTACAAGATTAGTATAATTCTATACTTATCATTAGTTTAACATAAACCTATCACATATATCAAGAAGTTTTTTTCATTTTTTTACAATTTTTTAATGATATCAAAATTTCAAATCAGGAAACACTAGAAAGGCCGTTTTGCTATGAAAACATTCACTGATATCCATATAAAATAAGCCATATTTCACTATATGAAATAAGACTCATCCAGTTGAGTCTTATTCAAAATTCATTTTCTATTTTTTCAGGAATCTCCCACTGAATTGGAGCTTCTCCATTCTTTATCAAAAAATCATTTGTCTGGCTAAAAGGTTTACTGCCAAAGAATCCTCGGTATGCCGACAAAGGGCTTGGATGAGGTGCTTTCAGCACAAGGTGCTTCGGATTTGTCAACATTTTCGCCTTTTCCTGTGCCGGCTTTCCCCATAAAATGAATACAATTGGTCTATCCTGCGTATTTAATTTAGCAATTGCCGCATCCGTAAACTCTTCCCAGCCGACACCACGGTGTGACATCGGCTTGTGTGCCTGAACCGTAAGCACCGTATTCAAAAGTAGAACACCTTGTTTTGCCCACGAAGTCAGACAACCGTGGCTTGGAATTTTGCAGCCTAAATCATCATGCAGTTCTTTGTAAATATTTTCAAGAGACGGTGGAATTGCCACCTGTGGTTTCACCGAAAAACAAAGCCCATGCGCCTGTCCTTCATTATGGTAAGGGTCCTGTCCCAAAATCACAACCTTAACCTTCTCAAGTGGCGTAAGATGAAAGGCTGTAAAAATTTCATCTGCCTTTGGATATACAATTGTCTCACTATATTGTTTCCGAATAAAAAAGAATAAGTTTTTATAATATTCTTTGGAAAATTCTTCGTGCAATGCACGCTCCCACTCACCTGTCAAAGCACTCATAACAACCTCCCTCTTTTATAACCGTACACTGATTCCCCGCTCTTGCAGGTATTTTTTCAATTCAACGATTTCAAGTTCTTTAAAGTGAAATAGCGAAGCTGCCAAAACTGCATCCGCTTTTCCTTCCGTAAGGGCATCATAAAAATGTTCTTTTGTTCCTGCGCCGCCGGATGCAATAACCGGAATTGAAACATTTTCAGAAACCGTCCGTGTCAGTTCAACATCATAGCCGTCTTTTGTTCCATCACAGTCCATGCTGGTCAAAAGAATTTCGCCGGCACCTAAGCGCTCTGCTTCCATTGCCCATTCCACGGCATCTTTTCCCATATCTACACGACCGCCATTTTTGTAGATTGTCCATCCACTGCCGTCTGCCCGTCTTTTGGCATCAATCGCAACAACGACACATTGGCTTCCAAATTTATCCGCAGCATCCGATACAAGTGTCGGATTTAAAATTGCCGCTGAATTCACTGCAACCTTGTCCGCACCCTCGCGCAAAATCATACGAAAATCCTCAATCGTGCGAATTCCGCCGCCTACCGTAAATGGAATAAACACGGTTTCCGCCACTTTACGAACCATGTTCGCCTTTATCTCTCTTGCATCACTGGATGCTGTAATATCTAAAAAAACCAATTCATCTGCTCCTGCTTTTCCATAAGCAGCACCAACTGAAACCGGGTCTCCCGCATCAATCAAATTAACAAAATTAACTCCCTTTACCACTCTTCCCTCATTTACATCCAAACATGGAATTACTCTTTTCGTAAACACCGAAATTCCTCCTATCTTCGTCTTATTCTATATGGAAACAAAATTCTTCAAAATTTCCAGCCCAACATCTCCGCTCTTCTCCGGATGAAACTGAGTTGCAAAAATATTGTCATGTTCCACTGCCGCATGTACCGGAACAATATAATCCGTTGTAGCGGCTACATCTTCGATATGTTTGGCTTTTAAATAATACGAATGAACAAAATACACATACACATCCTCCGGAATTCCTTTTAACAGTTTTGAATTCGGATTTATTTTCAAAGAGTTCCATCCCATATGCGGAATTTTATATCCTTCTTTTTCCGGAAATCTTACAATTTCACCGGGGAGAAGTGAAAGTCCTTTTACATCATGTTCTGACTCATCGCTTCGCTCAAAAAACAACTGTAGTCCGAGACAAATGCCCATAATCGGCGTACCGGATGCCGCCACATCCTGCAGCACTTTTGCCAGTTCATAGCGGTTCATCTTTTCCATCGCATCCTCAAATGCACCAACTCCAGGCACAATTACATGGTCTGCTTTTTTAATTTCTTTCACATCTCTTGTAATCACCGGATGTTCCCCAATATATTGTAACGCCTTCTCAACACTTTTAATATTTCCTGCATCGTAATCCACAATTGCTACCATCGTTTTGTATCACCTCTGTCATTGTATTAGAATAGCCGACCGGAAAACCGGTCAGCTATCTTTTCATTATCTCTCATCCGCTTCATTTCTCTTCTGCCACTGCAAAAGAATCGCCTGCAAGCGGTCTGTGTATTCCTTTTGTGTCTCGGAAGCAATAATATTTCGTGCCTGTGATTCACTGACACCAAACTCATTGTACAGCTGATTTGCGAGTTTACTCTCCAATTCATTGTACTGGCTGAGCATATCATACTGCTCCGCTTTTGCTTTGTTTGCATCGTAAAGACGAATTCCACCAATCAAAGAATCCAGGGATTCCAAATACATCTTCATCTTATAATAATTCTGATAAGCATCATACTCACGCTGGAGCTGCATACACATACGCACCTTCTGTTTGAGTTCTTTCGACGAATCCGAAACAGAAACTCCTGCCAAAGAATCATAGGCATTCTTATAATCCCGCTGTTCAAAAGAACTCTCCGCACTTTTTACGGATGTCGTATAAGAAAGTGCCTGACTTCCAAACACAACTGCTACACAGAGAAGTCCGAAAAATACCATAACAATCGCAGCACCAACCGGATTAATTCTGCCAACCACTTCATTAGCTTCCTGCTCGGCTTTTAATCGTTTCTTTTCTTCTTTTTCTGCCGCTTTTGCTGCTGCCTGTTCTGCCTTTGCTGCTGCTTTTTTTTCTTTTTCTTCTTTTGCCTGCTCTGCTTTTGCTGCCTTTTCCTCTGCTGTCTGCTGTTTCTTTTCCTCTTTCGCCGCTTTCTTCTCTTCAGCGTCAGCCTGCTCTTTCTCACGCTCTTTGGCTTCTTCCTCTGCGGACTGCTCCGTAATGATATTACCAAAAATACGTTTAAAGAAACCGTCTTTTTTCTCTTTCTCCTGCTTTATATCTTGTACATCTTCCTCTGTGTCATCTGAAACCGCCAACGGCTCTCCGGACACACCAGCCGCTTCACTATCATCCAATACCAAAGGATCCAGCGCCAAATCACCAAAATCATCACCGGCATCTTCATCCATCTGCGGAACAAATTCTTCCTCAATTTCAGGAAATTCCGGTGCCTCATCTGCCTCACTGTAATCCACAGCAGAAAGTGCATCATCATAAATATCATCTACAGATAAAGCATCTGCATCATCGGCAAATACGCTTTCCTCATCATCTTCCCGAAAAAGAGAAGTCTCAGCCGGACTTTCATCCATAGGCTCTGCTGTTTGAACCTCCTCCTCCGGCTGCACTGCGGAATCCGGCTCATCATAATCTTCATAATCCTGCGAAAGCAGTGTCAAAAGTTCATTTACATCCGCTTCTCCATCAGAAGCTTCTTCTGCCGGTTTCTCCTCCACCTGTTCGTCCATAACGGGTGCCGGTTCACCTGCATTTTCCGGTTCTTTCTCTTCATCACTCATGCTCTGCATCAATTCTTCCAAATAAGCCTCATCCATCTGTGATTCTTCATTTTTACAGTCTTCACACAATTCTTCGCCATCCGGAATTTCTTTTCCACATTTTCTACATAAGGTCAAATGTCACACCTCCTCTTGCCAAAGCACAAACTTCTTATTTAAGCAAAAGGTCCAGCTGATGAACCAATCTGCCAATCTCCGGTTTAGAAAGCTGGGCATCTACACCAAGTGCCTCTCCTTTACGTTTCATCTCATCATTTACCAAAGATGAAAAAATAACAACCGGAAGTCCTTCAAATCTAGGGTCTTCTTTAATTTTCTTGGTCAGATGATGTCCATCCATCTGTGGCATTTCAATATCCGTAATAACAAGTGAAATATCTTTTCCAATCACCGCACCATCTTTCATCATGCGGTCCAAAGTGTTCCATGCTTCCAGTCCGTTGCTTGTTGGAATCAAATGTGAATAGCCAGCCTTTGTTAAGCATTTCTTCAACATCTCAAGAAGCAGCGGTGAATCCTCCGCAAGAAGGATTGTGTAATCAATACGGGAGCGCTCACCCATTGCCTCAATCTCAGACAGCTTAAGTCCCGTTTCCGGATTAACTTCCGTAACAATTTTCTCAAAGTCAAGAACAATAATTATTCTTCCGTTAATCTTTGTAATGCCGGTGGCTACCCCTTTACCATTTCCACTAATGGTAGAGTCCGGTTTTGCGATGTCTTTCCATGATACACGGTGAATACCAAGCACCTGCTGAACATGAAACGCTGTGTGTAGACGGTTAAAATTCGTAATAATATACATATCATGAGATGTGTCAGCGCTTGGCTGAACACCTAACGCTTTCGCCAAATCAATTACGGTAATCAGCCGTTCTCGCGGCATGAAGATTCCCTCTATGTACTCATGTGCATTCGGCACCATCGTTGGCTCTTGATACGGACAGAGTTCATTAATCTTTGCCACATTGATTCCATAATGCTGATTACCAACCACAAACTCCAATAATTCAAGCTCATTGGTACCACTCTCTAATAAAATTCCTGTTTCTACTGCCATTGTCTCTCTCCTCCTTACTCCATGTCATCAATATCATCAAACTGACCGGCATCTGCATCCAACCCCATTGTATGAAGGGTTCTGACTTTGCGCCGTTCTTGTTCTGCGGTAACTAAAATGACTTCTTTTTTTTCCTGATACATAAACGCCTCCTACTTCATTTTCACTGATGCTTTACTATTCCCTTCTTCAATCGACAAATCAATTGTAGAAGCGTTTGTCGCATTTTTATCTACCTGAAATACTAACACTGCCTTCTGTGACTTTCCTTTCGCAATCACAGTTTCCAAATAATCCAGTTGATTCTCCAATAAACTAATCTGTGGAGAATAAGTTGTTCCGTCCACATTCAGCTGATAGGTGATTTTTCGTCTGTCAATCAGTTTAACCTTTTTTTTCGCACCGGAATTATTTTTTAGTGAAAACTCTGCAACAAGTAGTTTTTTCCCCTGTTCGGCACGAATCTGTGAACTTCCGTATTTATCTGCCAGACGATAAGAAGTATACAAAATCGAAACACCTTTCAGATGATATAAATCATCTAACGATACTTCCTTTTTGGAATCTTCCGGTGTAGCTGCTGTCTGTTCCGGCTGCGATTCCTGTGGTGCGTCTGATGCCTGTGCAGCTGCCGATGTTGGTGTCGGTGTCGCCGGCATCGGTGTCGGCGTTTCTGTAACCTCTTTTTCTTCTTTTGCGATAAGCCGGTACGGATATTTGTCAGAATTTTGGAGCAAAACACCTGCTGCGTACTCCGCAATTTCATTTTCCTGCTCCTCAGACAAATTTTTTATATCCGCACATCCGGTAAGGGATAGAACGGACACAGCCAAAACGGCACATAAAAAACGTATCTGTCTCAAAAAACCCCTCCTTTTACAATTAAATCCAGTTTATTTATTATAGCACATATCCCGTCCATCAATCAACACTTTTCACGTCAAGTTCAAACCAAAATTCGACACCATTGTCATAATTTTTCACACCAAACTTCTGATTATGGGCATCCATAACGGCTTTTACGATAGATAAACCAATTCCATTGCCACCATATTCTCTTGTCCTTGCCTTGTCCACTTTGTAAAATTTCGACCAGATTTTATCCATATCTTCCTCCGGAATCGGATCTCCGGTATTGAATACGCTGGTGCATACATGGTCACCTTTCCGAATCGTCTTAATTTCAATTTTATTCTCGTATTTCACATGATTAAGTGCATTGCTCACATAATTGCTGACAACCTCCTCAATCATATACTCATCTGCCCAAACCATAATTGGTTCCTCATCCGGATGATATGACAACGTAACTTCTTTCTGACGGAACAAAATATCAGAGGAATTTACTATCGACTGAATTACACTTCGCAAGTCAAAATGTTCAAAATGAACCTGGTCATTTCCAAACTCTAACTGATTTAAACTCAGTAGTTTTTTTACCATCTTGTTCATCTTGTCAGCCTCGTCCACAATGACTTCACAGTAAAATTCACGGCTTTCTGCATCATCATTAATATTTTCCTGCAATCCTTCTGCATATCCCTGAATCAAAGCAATCGGCGTCTTCAGTTCATGCGAAACATTCGCCAAAAATTCCTGCCGCATCTGCTCCTGCTCCGAACGCCTCTGTAAATCCAGCTGCAATTCATTATTCGCTGTCTTTAATTCGGAAATGGTTTTCTCCAAGCGGTCTGACAAAGCATTCATACTGTTGCCAAGCACTCCGATTTCATCATCACGGTTATCTTTATAACGAGTTGAAAAGTCAAGTTTCTGCATATTTTTTGCATGAGCTGCCAGGCGCAGAATCGGCTTCGTATATTGATTGCTGACAAAATACATAATAAATACGCCGGCAATCATCACAATCATTCCGACATACAGCATAAACTGATTCGATACACTGGCACTTTCCTGTATACTCTGATAATTACTACGCAGATAAATCCAGTAATTATCGGGCATCTTTCCTGTGAGTTCCAAAAAATTAGAATCTACTCTCGTGTCATACACATTATACATCGAATAATTTGCTGTCTGTGTAATCATTTTACAGTTATCGTCTAGCTTTTGCCCAAAATAAATTGATTTTACGTACTTATCAAGTTGGTTTTTTGTTACCTGCTGCAAACGCTCACTGTCACTCGGATATACATACGCTAATTCCGCGATATCACCAGACCCTTGGTAAACCCGAATCTGCACAAGATAAATGCTCATGTTGGTATTGCTCGAAAGCTGGTCTAACTTATCATAAATTGTATCTTTTTGCTCGCTGTCCATCTTATTCCAATCCACATTTTCACAAATATTGATAACACGCGAATAAACGCCCTGCATCTGGCTTACCTTATTGGACTGATAAAAATATGGCAAAAGCACAACGTTTGCAAGACTGATAACACCGATAATAATGACAATGGTAACGACAAAAATCGCTACCAGTCTTGTTTTCATGGAACGCTTCAAGATAATCACTCCATTTCCTATACTTCAAATTTATATCCCATACCCCAGATTGTCTTAATGTACTTTCCTTTTTCACCCATTTTACTGCGGAGTTTCTTCACATGGGTATCAATCGTTCTGGCATCACCAAAATAATCATAGTCCCACACGTGATTCAAAATCCGTTCACGTGAAAGGGCAATATCTTTGTTTTCCATAAAATAGGAAAGCAGCTCAAATTCCTTGTAACTCAAATCCACTTTCTCACCATCAATTATAACTTCATGTGCGGAGCGGTTTAACACAATTCCGCCATATTCGAGATTTTTCTCATTTGCCGAATTGGTTCTGCGAAGCAGTGCCTCTACACGCGCCACTAAAATCTTTGGACTAAACGGCTTTGCAATATACTCGTCCACCCCAAGTTCAAAGCCACGCAGTTCGTCATTTTCCCCGCCACGTGCCGTCAGCATAATAATAGGCACTTTGGAGTACTGGCGGATTTCCCTGCAGGTTTCCCAGCCATCCATCTTTGGCATCATAACATCCAAAATCACAAGAACAATGTCCTTATTCTCCATAAAAACATCTACGGCTTCTTCACCGTCTGCCGCCTCTAACACACGAAAATTCTGCTTTGTCAAAAAATCGCGTACCAATTTTCTCATACGCTGTTCATCATCTACGACTAAAATTGTATTTCCTGCCATATATAAACTCCTTTCACTGATTCAGACTGTCCTCTTTTTGCTGAAGACGTTCTTCCCATTTTTCATATTTGTCAATCAAATCTTCTTCCATATTAGCCTTATAATTTGTAAAATATGTGAAAATTGAGTATTCAAATCGAAAATTTATTACGACAAAACCAATCAAAAGAACAACTGCCGCAAAAAGGGCAATTTTCAGTTTCTTATTCAGTAACTGCTGCCCTTCGTACAATCGCTTCCACTTTGCTTCTTTTCGTGATGTCTGAGCAATAACATCCGGCTTTTTCTCATTTTCTTCCTTAATTGGAATTGGCGCTAAAGACTGCTCACTCACGAGTCCGCTTTTCCCAATAAAATGCCGCAGTTCCATCAAAAAATTATAACCGGCCATCGTATGAAACATCTTGTCCGACACGCATTTATTATAAATTTTCAAAGCAATTTTCGGATTTTTCAAATCCGCTGAGTGAATCAGTTTTTTTATCTGCTCTGCTTCTTTTTTCGTCTGTTCATACGATTCACGGCTCTCAAAAGAATACTGGTTCGTTACATAATTTTCAGCCATATAAATCCCCGCCTTTATTTCATCTTTGAATTTTTGCCAAGATACTCTTTTACTAATTCAATAAGCATATCATCTCTCGGATAACAGCTCTGTTCTTCGAGATATCTTTTCTCCATTGCTTTCAAAGTCTTGTCCTCTTCTTCTTCCGGCTCTAAAAACGCCAAAAGAAAGCGCTCATAATCTGCATCCGATAATGTAAGCCCCTCTTTTATGGCAATTGTCTTTGCTGTCATACGCGCTTTCACCTGATCGTCAGCTGACGACTGAATATCTTCATCAGTCTGACCTAATGCACCAATAAATTCTTCATACGATTGCCCACTTACTTTGGCAAAGACCTGATACGAACGTTTCTGGTCTTTATATGCCTGTTTTCTGGAACCTTCCGGATATTTTTTCACGTTACATTCTTTTAATAAATCCTCCCATACCGTATCACCGATTCCCTCTCTGTTTTCTTTCTCTTCCTTCGCTTTTGCATACGTATAATACGCTTTTACGTTCGGATATTTGTTTCTCGACATCTTTTTCGCATATGCATCATTAAACTTCGCATTCACCTCAACGGAAAAAGTAATCGTTTTCCCCGCCACGTCCGGATCTGCATCATCCTCTGCAAATGTTACATTCAGATTATATGTCTCTCCTAATTTCAAGCCCATCAATCCACGTTCAAACGCCGCATTAAACAAATTTCCCGCACCAACTTGAATCACGGCACCGCTCTCACTCAAATCATCGGATGGCTGGTCGTCGACATAGCCTTCATAATCCAGAGAAATCCAGTCACCTTTCTCTACCCGCTCTCCATCGGCCACCTTTTTCTTCCAGTCCTCTGCCTCCAATAAAATCGCCTGATAAACTTCCGTCTCGGTCGGCGTAACGGTAACCGTTCTCCCCTTATATTTACCAAGTTCCAACATATTATTTTTTGTATAGTCGACTAGCTCTCCGTCCTTCATTTCACCCTGTGCCCGTATTTCTTTTTCCTGCGTTCTTGTCTGTGTGTTCGTTTGCTCCTGCTTATCTTTTTCTCCCTTATATCCAAAATAAAAACCGACGCAAAACCCAATCACTGCCAATACAATAATTACAATCCATGCTTTTTTCTTCGCCTTCATAATATCCTCCAGTACATTTTTCTATTGTCATTCTAGCACAAAAGTGTGACGAAAGAAAGAATATTTGCGTAACCCCTTAGCGGATACGGTTGCTCCGCCTCCAAATTTTTCTTTTCTCCGCTTCTTTTATTAAATAATCGCGGAATGCCGGATGTGCAATACTCACCAATGCTTCCGCACGTTCCCAGGTCGAACGCCCCTCAAGGTTCACAACTCCGTATTCCGTTGCCAGAAAATAAACCTGGCTGCGCGGCGAAGTGATAATATCGCCATTAAACTGCGGACGAACACGTGAATGAGTCTGTCCATCCTTGTCCACATACACACTGCTCATACAAATAAATGCTTTGCCTCCACGAGAAGCCGATGCACCAATCAAAAAATCCAACTGTCCGCCGGTTCCGCTAATCTGTCTGACTCCGGAACTCTCTGCTGCCACCTGCCCATATAAATCAACGGCAACACAACTGTTAATCGACACCATATGATCAATCTGCGCGATCACACTTGGGCGGTTCACATACTCAAGCGGATATGCCGCTACTCCCGGATTATCATCCAACCACTCATACAGTGCATTCGAACCAATCGCACAGCCAAATACACCTTTGCCCGGCTCCAGTTTTTTCTTTCGATTTGTCAATTTTCCCGCCAAATACATTTGCAAATACGCATCTGAGCAAAGTTCCGTATGCATCCCCAAATCTTTCAAATCCGATTTTGCAATAATTTCTCCTAACGCATTTGGCATACTTCCAATCCCAAGCTGCAACGTCGCTCCATCCACAATATGCGGAATCAGGTATTTGGCAATCTGCCTGTCAATTTCCGTCGGTTCCAGTGCTTCCATATTAACAAAAGGCTCATGCTCCCCTTCCACAATATAATCCACATCCGAAATATGAATACATTCGTCATAACCGCCACGCACCTGCGGAAGATTTTCATTTACTTCCACAATCACAATGTCTGCCATGCGGGCAATCGGTGCGGCAACACCGGTATTTACCGAAAAATTAAAATACCCGTGTTTATCCATCGGAGCCACACTGACCATAACAACATTAACGTCTAAAAAGTATTCATAATAAGCAGCATTGTTATGAAAAACCATCGGAATATAATAGCAGAGCCCTTTATCGCAGAGCCTTCTCTCATACGCCGAGCAGTGCCAGCTGTGATACACAAAATGCTCCTGCGTCTCATCGCATTCTGCCACCGCAATTGGTCCCGCCATCAAATTCCCACGGATTTTCACATCATGAAGTTCGTCTCTTCTTTTGGCAAGTGCCCGGTCTAAAAGAATCGGCTTTCCAAGACAACTCGTATAATCAATCCAGTCACCGTCTTTCACAACAGCAACCGCTTCCTCCGGACTTCTCAGTTTTTGCCTATATTCATTTCTAAAATCCTTCATCCATTCCCCTCATTTCTTATGACAGCCCATGTGGCCGTTTCTTTCCATTTTCATCCACTGTCACAAAAACAGCACGCCCGGTCAAATGACTCTCACCGGTCAGAAAATTCTTTCCTTCTACCAAAATCTCAATACTTGTCACCCCGATTTTTGATACCTCATAATCCAATTGCAGTATCATACCACTTACGACTTCTTTTTTTATCACCACTTCTTTCAGTGCGGCAAGTACAACGTGCTCATTCGTTCCTAACTTTTCAGTCACACCAATCATCGCAGCTTCCGTCACCCACTCCGATATATAGCCGGCGTATAAAGTCTGGTGATGGTTCATAAATTCAGGTCTGACAAAATGTCTGGTTGCTACTTTCATCATTTTCCCTCGTTTCATTATTTTATTGTAATAATTGCTTATAATAATCCATTTCACAAGTGTCACAGCATGCTCCCTTAATATATTTTTTATAATAGTAGGAATAACACATCGTATCGTAAAGATCCATTTTTAACTCATCATTCACATCATATACCTCATCAATTTTTGTAACTGCTACTTTGATAAGTTGCTTTCCTCTCTCACTTGTGACACCATAAACACGTGCCAAATCAATATAGCAAGAAACACATCGATCACTGTATGAAATAGCTTTCTCTAATAATTCTCGATACTTTTCCTCAGAAATCTCATTCTCAACCCACAAATAATCCGCCTCCAAATACTTCACCACTGCCTTCATTTCTGAATTCAAAACATTCAACCGCTCCAATAGTTTCTGCAAAAAAATATTTGGACAGATAATCGAGCAAAACCTTTCCCAATAGCATCCAAGGACAAGAGCTTCTAAGCAATCGTTTTTTTGTATTAAATCATACAACATTTTAACCGGAGTTTCATAATCCTGCAATCGGTCAGCAAGAACAATTGCAATACGAATTATTTTTTCTTCCTGCGTCATCTTTTTATCATTTAAAATTTTTTCCTGATAAAGATACGCCTGTTCATCTTCTTTCTTTTCCACTATGCAATATGAACGAATATCCATCTAGCATATTCTCCTCTCATTCATTAAACGCAAGTTTCGCAATTACCTATTATTACAACAAGAGACCTTACACATACGCATAAGGTCTCCTGCCAAAATCTAGTTTCTTTTATGCCTCTTTGGCATTGATATAATTCATCAAACCTTCTGCCTTGATGATTTTCTGCATAAACTCAGGGAATGCCTGGCCTTTGTAAGACTCACCCTTTGTTTTATTTGTAATGATACCACTGTCGAAATCAATTTCCACTTCATCACCGGCTTCAATGCGCTCAGATGCCTCTTTACACTCAATAATCGGAAGTCCGATGTTAATGGAGTTGCGGTAGAAAATACGGGCAAATGTCTCTGCAATTACACAGCTTACCCCCGATGCCTTAATGGCAATTGGCGCATGCTCACGGGAAGAACCACAGCCAAAGTTTTTCTCCGCTACGATGATATCACCTTTTTTTACCTGATTTACAAAATCTTTATCAATATCTTCCATACAGTGTGTAGCAAGCTCTGCCGGATCCGAAGAATTCAGATAACGGGCAGGGATAATTACATCCGTGTCCACATTGTCACCATATTTAAATACTTTTCCTAATGCTTTCACAATCAATTTCCTCCATTTCTTACAAGCCAAGTTCGGATGGCTCTGAGATTTTACCGGTAATGGCACTTGCTGCGGCAACTGCCGGACTTGCCAAATATACTTCTGAATCCACATGTCCCATACGTCCAACAAAGTTACGGTTTGTTGTGGATACCGCACGCTCACCTGCTGCTAAGATACCCATGTATCCGCCAAGGCAAGGACCACACGTTGGTGTGCTGACAACAGCACCTGCCTCGATAAAGGTCTGCACAAGTCCTTCTTCGATTGCCTGTAAGTAAATCGCCTGTGTGGCAGGAATCACGATGCAGCGGATTCCTTTTTTTACTTTACGTCCCTTCAAGATGCTTGCGGCAACACGCATATCCTCGATTCGTCCATTTGTACAGGAACCAATGACAACCTGATCGATGACTACTTCGCCGGCTTCTTTTACAGTCTTTGTGTTTTCCGGCAGATGCGGGAACGCAACCGTAGGCTCTAACGTATTCAAATCAATAGTAATCGTCTCATCATACTCGGCATCTTCATCCGGCTCATAAATTGTATATTTCTTTGTCGAATGTTCTTCCATATATGCAATCGTCTTTTCATCAACCGGGAAAATACCATTTTTGGCACCTGCTTCGATTGCCATATTGGCAATGGAGAAACGATCATCCATAGACAAGCTCTTTACACCCTCGCCCATAAATTCAAGAGAGCGGTACAACGCACCATCTACGCCAATCAATCCAATCAGATGAAGGATTACATCTTTACCGCTGACCCATGGCTTTAACTCACCTTTTAATTCTACCTTAATGGCAGATGGTACTTTAAACCATGCCTGTCCGGTAATCATGCCGGCACCCATGTCGGTACTTCCGACACCGGTGGAAAAAGCACCCAGTGCACCATATGTACAAGTATGGGAATCTGCTCCAATACATGTCTCACCGGCAACAATCAAACCTTTTTCCGGCAAAAGGGCATGCTCAATTCCCATCTCGCCAACTTCAAAATAATTTGTAATTCCCTGTGCTTTTGCATATTCGCGTACACATTTGCAGTGTTCTGCTGATTTAATATCTTTATTCGGTGCAAAATGATCCGGTACAAGTGCAATTTTGTCCTTATCAAACACCGTCTTTTTATTCAATTTCTCTACTTCATGAATCGCTACCGGTCCGGTAATATCATTTGCCAGTACCAAATCCAAGTCTGCCTCAATCAACTGACCCGGTACTACCGACTCCAGTCCTGCATGGGCCGCAAGAATTTTCTGCGTCATCGTCATACCCATCGTTCATTCCTCCATTCTTTGTGTATAAGTTCTTAACATTCACTATCATAACAGAAAAACGGCGTTCTGTAAATTATGTTCCGTCTAAAAATTTACAAAACCACCGTTTTTTAATTATTTTGTACCGGTTGAACCAAAGCCGCCCTCACCGCGCACTGTATCCTCTAACTCGGATACTTCTTCGTACTCCGCAAAAATATAAGGAGCAATCACCATCTGTGCCACGCGCTCGCCGCTTTCAATCGTTATATCTTCGTTTGAATGATTGTGAAGCGCTACCATAATCTCGCCGCGGTAATCAGAATCCACCACACCAACTTTATTGGCCGGTGCCAGTCCTTTTTTACACGCCAGCCCGCTCCTTGCATACACAAGTCCAACAAGTCCTGTAGGAATTTCCATCGCAATCCCGGTATGGACAAATTCCGTTGCTCCTTTTGCAATGGTAAGCGGTGCATCCAGACACGCATACAAATCCGCACCCGCCGCAAATTCCGTTCCGTAATGCGGCATCTGTGCTCTTTCGTCTAATTTTTTAAATTTTACTGTTGTTTTATTCATTTTCTTCCTCACTATTTATTGTATCTCACGTTCCCAGTGAACAATTTCTCCGGCATCTAATGTCTTTTTTACATCAATAATGCGCTGATTATCGGAACCACGGAAATTGATTTTCAGATTTTTTCTGTCAATCATAAACTCTCCATCAACCACAATATCAAGATAGGATACAATTTCTTTTGTCACTTCCGACTCTTTACACATTTTATCTAAGACATCTTTGTCAAACAAATAACCGGTATAACACCAGATATTTTTCTCCGGATATGTCTGTTTTACCACGCGAAGCAATGGAAGAATCCCCTCCTGATTGACAGGTTCCATCGGCTCACCGCCAAGCAGGGACAAACCGGCAATATAATTCGGTTTTAAATACTCTAAAATCCGGTCGATTTCTTTTTGTGTAAAAGGGTTTCCATAATGGAAATCCCATGCTTCTTTATTAAAACATTCTTTGCAGTGATGCGTGCATCCGCTGACAAACAAAGATACACGCACACCTTCACCATTTGCTACATCGCAGTATTTAATATCTGCGTAATTCATTTTCTTTCATCTCCTCTTTACAGATGGAGTACGCGGGCATTAATCTCCTTGGTTTTGCCCACATTCCAGAAATTCTCACCCAGATACCCACAGGTTCTTCTTGTTACGTTCATTTTGTCATGGTCTTTATTTCCGCAGTTTGGACATTCCCACTCAAGATTATCATTAATAATAATCTCGCCGTCATATCCGCACACATGACAATAATCCGATTTTGTATTAAATTCAGCATACTGAATATGCTCATAAATATATTTAACAACTTCTTCCAGTGCAGGCAGGTTGTTCTGCATATTTGGCACCTCTACATATGAAATCGCACCGCCGGAAGAAATAACTTGGAACTGTGCCTCAAATTCAAATTTACTGAAAGCATCAATTTTCTCGCGCACATCCACGTGGTAGGAATTGGTATAATATCCTTTATCCGTTACATCTTCAATCTCACCAAAGCGTTTTTTATCAATTTCAGCGAAACGGTAGCAGAGGCTTTCTGCCGGTGTTCCATAAAGTCCAAAATGGATTCCGGTTTCCTCTTTCCATGTATCCGTTGCACGGCGCAGACGGTTCATCAGTGCTTTTGCAAACTGACTTCCCTTTTCCGTTGTCTGACTCTCGCCGGTCATCAGTTTCGTAACTTCATACAAACCGATGTATCCAAGAGAAATCGTGGAATAACCGCCATGTAACAATTTATCGATTTTCTCTCCTTTTTGCAGACGGGCAATCGCACCATACTGCCAGTGAATCGGACTGACATCACTGGTTACACCCTCAAGCGCACGGTGGCGGCACATCAAAGCTTCAAAGCAGAGCGACAATCTTTCTTCCAAAAGCTGCCAAAAATATTCCATATCGCCTTTTGCTAAAATACCAATCTGCGGAAGGTTTAAACTGACAACACCCTGATTAAAACGTCCCTCAAATTTATAATTACCGTTTTCATCTTTCCACGGTGTAAGGAAACTGCGGCATCCCATGCAGCTAAATACATTTCCTTCATAATTTTCACGCATTTTCTTTGCGGATATGTAATCCGGATACATTCTCTTTGCCGAACAGCGGACAGCAAGTTTTGTAATGTAATCGTACTCACCGCCTTTTAAGGCATTGTGCTCATCTAATACATAAATCAGTTTCGGGAACGCAGGTGTCACATAAACACCTTTTTCGTTTTTAATTCCCTCTAAGCGCTGACGAAGAATCTCTTCAATAATCATCGCATTTTCCTTGATGTATTCATCCTTTGGATCCAAATTTAAAAACAGTGTTACAAATGGAGACTGTCCATTCGTTGTCATCAAAGTATTAATCTGGTACTGAATTGTCTGCACACCGGAGCGGAGTTCGTCATTTACACGTTCTTTAACAAATTCTTCAATTACATCCGGCGCAATTTTCCCTGCATAACGCTCGGTATAATGCTTGCGGTACTTGTCCGCACTCTTTCTCAAATATTTGCCAAGGTGTCTGGTGTCTACCGACTGACCGCCGTACTGACTGCTTGCTACAGCTGAAATAATCTGTGTCATAACCGTGCAGGCAACCTGAAAACTCTTTGGACTCTCAATCAGTTTTCCGTTCATCACTGTACCATTATCAAGCATATCCCCAATATTAATCAGACAGCAGTTAAAAATCGGCTGAATAAAATAATCCATATCGTGGAAATGAAGCACACCGTCTTCATGCGCTTTTGTGATTTTCTCCGGAAGAAGAATACGCTTTGTCAAATCTTTTGACACCTCTCCGGCAATCAAATCGCGCTGGGTACTTGCCACATATGCATTTTTATTTGAATTTTCCTCCATAACATCTTTGTTGCTGTTTTGGAGAAGACTCATAATCGAATCGTCTGTGGTATTGGCTTTACGAACCAGTTCTCTCGTATAACGATAAATAATATACTTTTTCGCAAGGTCAAACTTTCCTGCCGCCATTAATTTCTGCTCAATGATATCCTGAATATCTTCCACCTGCATCGTATCACGTTTCATATTCTCGATACCGGCAACGATGCCATCAATCATGTCATCATTAACCCTTTCAAACGTATCCACTTCTGCATTTGCCTTCCGTATTGCAATCAATATTTTGTTTCGGTCATATTCTACGGTTCGGCCATCCCTTTTGATTACCCTCACTTTTTGTACAACTCCTTTCAATCCGTACCAATACTAACGTTCATAATTTTTCCTACAGGAATCATTATACCAAATGAGGTATGCATTGTCTACTATATATTGTAATTCTTTTGTATTTTTTTTGCAGTATGCACTATATCATGTGTTTTTACGGAATATAAAAATAAGAGCCGGAAATTCATCCAAAGCCCTTATTTTACGTTATTCCACACTCAAATCTGGTGTAAGAAAATATGAAAAGCAACCGGTATCGGATATTTTTCCTGGACCTCTGACAAGTCACAAAGCAAAAGCCCATGCACTACATCTTGTGGTTTTCCTTCCGGAAGAATAATTTCATAACCACGCATGTGCCACTCCACATGAGAAAAAATATGCTTGCCGCTCTTTAACCGTTTTACCGTCACCTCACCAGAAACCGTTTCCGACAAATATTCTTTCACCTGCTGCATCGTCAGATGTCCTTCTTTTGATGGAAATTCCCACATGCCGGCTAATAGTCCTTCTTTTGGTCGTCTTACAATTCCAATCCGGTCACCCTGCCGGAATACAAAGACTGTCTTTTTCTCAATGCGGCGTTTCTTCTTCTCCGCCTTTTTCGGTAGTTCCATCTCACGCCCTTCTTTATGAGCAAGACACAAATGAGAAAGCGGGCATTTTTCACAGAGCGGCTTTCCATTTGGAATACAGATTACTTCTCCGAGTTCCATCAGTGCCTGATTAAATTCGCCCGGACAGTCCTTTGGCATAATGGTGCGAAGCTCTTTTTCCATCCTAGTCCGAACCGACATTTTCATAATATCTTCATCACAGTTCAAATAACGCATCGTAACACGAAGCACATTGCCATCCACTGCCGGCTCCGCTAAACCATAGGCAATGGATGCAATCGCACCCGCCGTATATCTGCCGATACCCGGCAGTGAAAGCAATAAATCATAATCAGCCGGAAGCCTGCCATCATACCGCTCCACTAAAAGAGACGCTGCCTTCTTCAAATTGCGTGCGCGGTTATAATACCCAAGTCCTTCCCACAGTTTCAAAAGTTCTTCCTCCGAAACGGCTGCCAGAGAAGGAATATTCGGCAAACACTTCGTAAACCGGTCATAGTACACTTTTGCCGCTTCAATTCTTGTCTGCTGAAGCATAATCTCCGACAGCCACACATGATACGGCGTAGCATCATCCCGCCACGGCATACTCCGTTTTTCCTTTTCATACCATAAGCAAAGAGGCTCAACGAGAGCCTCCAGTTTGTATTCTCTATTTTCGTTCATTTTCACCTTTTCCCAGTTCTATTTCATTGTGGGACAAATCGACGTACTGATTAATTTCCTCGATATCCATATGGGTAAATTCGGAAAGTTCTTCAATTGTCGCAATACGTCCATATTCCTGCGCTAATGTCCTCGTTGCCTCCAGCAAAAGATTCACACGCCCAAGCAGTGCATGCACGCTGTCCGTTCCTGCCAGTTCTTCATCTACTAATTCAATCAACCGGCTTCGCACCGCATGGTCAATGGCTTTTTGATAATCAACGACTTCTTCATTTCCACAAAGCATCGCAACACAGGCGGTTAATTCCAAATTGCCTTCCTGAATCAAATCTTCCACCGGCACACCGCGGCCACGGTATTTATCCGCTAACTGCATGACCCGGTGCAGATGTGCTTCAATGACAGAAGAAATAACTTCTTCCTCACCTCTTCGCAGCTGTTCGAGTAAAAGTGCGAGTTCCTCTTCTTCGTACCGCTTTAACTGACGCAGTTCTTCTTTATATAAGCGCAGATATTTGGAATCTTTTTCGCTTTTTTTGACAGCCTCTTCTTCCGTTTTCTCTACCGGCGCACGATAGCCTTCTACCTCAATCCGATGTTCTTTAAGGTATGCGTAGACAAACGGCATCTGTTCCTCTGTCAAATTCCAGTCGCTGCAATAATCGGCAATTTCTTTTTTGGTGAGCAAATTTTCTTTCGTTCGTCCAAAATCTACCAACTCTTCCATCTGACGTAGAAATTCTCTCTGGTCCATATCTGCCTCCTTAATTTTACAATGCACTCCGATAAATCGCAATCACATCATCACGATTCAATTTCACATAATTTCCTTCGGTCTTACGCCCCTTCAAAAGCTTATCGGTCATAAGCTCGATATCCTCTTCTTTTGCACCAATCTCTGCAAAGGAAGACGGCATGCCGATTTTTTTCAAAAACGCTTCAAACGCCTCAATTCCTTTAAGTGCGGTTTTCTCCGGATGTTTCTCATTCATCGGCACCTCAAAGATACGGTTTGCAAATAAAGCAAGTTTACCCGGATTTTTCTTACAGACATAACGCATCCAAAGCGGTGCAATTACTGCAAGTCCTGCGCCATGAGTAACATCATAAAGAGCTGACAATTCATGCTCGATATGGTGGCTTGCCCAATCCTGCACACGACCGACACCACAAACATTATTATGTGCTAACATACCTGCCCACATAATATTTGCACGCGCTTCATAATGATTTGGATTTTCAATGACACGCGGTGCTTCATATACAATTGTTTTTAAAATTGCTTCACACAAGCGGTCTGTAATCTCAACTTCCTCCGTGTTGGAAAAATAACGCTCACACACATGAATCATAATATCCGTTGCTCCCGCTGCCGACTGATATGGTGGCAGGGTGCAGGTAAGTTCCGGGTTCAAAATAGAGAACTTCGGACGAAGCAAATCACTTTTTGTTCCCTTTTTCACCATTGTTTTTTCATCGGTGATTACGGTATTTGGCGAACCCTCACTGCCGGCTGCCGCAATCGTTAATATCGTTCCGATTGGAAGTGCTTTCTCAACGGATGCCTTGCCCTGATAAAAATCCATGAAATCTCCATCATACAAAGTACCGGCGGCAATTGCCTTAGACGAATCAATCGTACTTCCACCGCCAACAGCAAGAATAAAGTCAACCTTTTCCTTCTTGCACAATTCGATTCCCTCGTATACGAGTCCGCTTCTTGGATTTGGTTTTACACCACCAAGTTCACAAAATTCCAAACCGCTTTCCTTTAATACGGAAATCACGGTATCATAAAGTCCGTTTTTTTTGATGGAGCCTCCTCCATAGTGAAGCAGCACTTTATGTCCACCAAATTTTTTTATTAAATCAGCAACATGCTTTTCGGCGCCTTTACCAAAATCAAAATAAGTCGGCGCATAAAAGGTAAAATTATCCATTATAAAATATTAAGTCCTTTCTTCGATGCTTCTTCCCATACATCATCCGGCCAAATTGATGCCTGTACTTCTCCGATATGTGCTTTTTTCAGGAAAAACATACAAATTCTTGACTGTCCGATTCCACCACCGATGGTATACGGAAGTTTCTTTTCCAAAATTTCTTTCTGGAACGGAAGGTTTTCGCGCTCCGGGCATCCTGCTTTTTCAAGCTGCTCCTTCAATGCCTTTTCATCCACACGGATTCCCATGGAAGAAATTTCAAATGCCATATCAAGAACCGGGTAATAAACGATAATATCACCATTTAATGACCAGTCATCATAATCCGGTGCACGTCCATCATGTGGCTCTCCGGAAGCTAACTTATCTCCAATCTGCATCAGGAAAATGGCACCATATTCTTTTACTGCCTCGTACTCACGCTCTTTTGGCGTCTTGTCCGGATATCGGTCCTCAAGTTCCTGTGTTGTCACAAAGGTAATCTGCTCAGGCAGGGATTTCTTAATGTAGTCATACTGCATTGCCATATAATCTTCTGTTTCCATCAATGCCTGATATACTTTATTTACAATAGCTTTCAAAGTATCTACATTACGTTCTTCTTTGTCGATAATGCGCTCCCAGTCCCACTGGTCGACAAACAAAGAATGTACATTATCGGTTTCTTCATCACGGCGAATCGCATTCATATCCGTATAAAGTCCCTCTCCATGCGCAAAACCATAGCGGCCCAACGCATGACGTTTCCACTTGGCTAACGAATGTACGATTTCTGCTACCCTTCCGTTCTGCTCCAAAATATCAAAAGAAACCGGGCGCTCTACACCATTTAAGTTGTCATTCAATCCGGAATCCGGATCTACAAAAAGTGGTGCTGAAACTCGTGTCAGATTCAAATTGGCAGCCAAAGCCTTTTCAAAGAAATCCTTTACTTTTTTAATTGCTACCTCAGTCTCGCGGATATCTAACGCTGACTGATAGCCTTGTGGAATTATTAAATTCATGTTACTAACCTCCTAGTGTAATCTTTATAAGTCACAATTATTTACAGTACGTGGGAACGGAATGACGTCACGGATGTTTTGCATACCGGTCAAGTACATAACACATCTCTCAAATCCGAGACCAAATCCGGCATGGCGTGCCGTACCATATTTACGCAAATCCAGATAAAATTCATAATCTTTTTTATCCAGTCCACATTCGTTCATTCTCTCAACCAGCTTATCATAATCATCTTCACGCTGGCTTCCTCCGATAATCTCCCCGATTCCAGGGACCAAACAATCCATAGCGGCAACCGTTTTGTTATCGTCGTTCATCTTCATATAGAATGCCTTAATTTCTTTTGGATAATCCGTTACGAAAACAGGGCGTTTGAAAATTTCTTCCGTAAGATATCTCTCATGCTCGGTCTGCAAATCGCATCCCCAGCTTACTTTGTATTCAAATTTATCATTGTGCTCTTCTAAGAGTTTGATAGCTTCGGTATAAGTAACATGTGCAAAGTCCGCATCCACAACTCCCCGCAGACGCTCAATCAGTCCCTTGTCCACAAACTGGTTGAAGAATTTCATCTCTTCCGGTGCATTCTCAAGCACATAGCGGATAACATATTTTAACATGTTCTCAGCTAACATCATATCATCCTTCAAATCCGCAAATGCAATTTCCGGCTCAATCATCCAAAATTCTGCCGCATGACGTGTCGTATTTGAATTTTCCGCACGGAATGTCGGTCCAAATGTATAAATGTTTTTAAACGCCATCGCATACGTTTCACCATTTAACTGACCACTTACGGTAAGGTTAGTTTCTTTGCGGAAGAAATCCTTTGTGTAATCTACTTTTCCTTCTTCTGTCATCGGAAGGTTTTCCATATCCAATGTCGTCACACGGAACATTTCACCGGCACCTTCACAGTCACTTCCGGTAATCAATGGCGTGTGTACATAAACAAATTCTCTCTCCTGGAAGAATTTATGAATCGCATACGCAATCAAAGAACGCACACGGAACACTGCCTGAAATGTATTTGTTCTCGGACGAAGATGGGAAATCGTGCGAAGATACTCAAAGGAGTGTCTCTTTTTCTGCAATGGATAATCCGGTGCAGACTCACCTTCTACAACAACCTCATCTGCCTGAATCTCAAATGGCTGTTTCGTTCCCGGTGTTGCTACCACTTTTCCCGTAACAATCACGGCTGCTCCTACATTCAATTTGGAAATTGCTGAAAAATTATCAAGTTTATCTGAATATACCACCTGAAGCGGCTCGAAAAATGTTCCATCATGAACCACTAAGAATCCAAATGTTTTGGAATCTCTGACGCTTCTTAACCATCCTCCGACCGTAACCGTCTGTTCTACATACTTTTCCTGGTTGCGATACAAATCGCGTATACTAATTAATTCCATATCTGCCTCATTTCTGCGTCTAAAACACAATAATATAGTTAGTTCTATTCTCAATTTTACAGTTTATCAAAATATGAAAAAAAATGCAAGGGCTACCGCTTGTGTTTGTGTTAAATAAACGGATGGCGGATTTTTTAGTTTCCGTAGTTCAGCAGAAAAGCTTTGCGTCTCGTGGGTGCTTTCGCTCATTGAGTACGTAGCGGTATGGGCACCGAAAATACCAGTGCCTCATACCGACGTACTCAAAACCCACGAGTCACAAAGCTTTTCTACGGAATTACTGGAATCCAAAACACTCCTATTACACAGCCAAGGAATGCCAAATCACTTGCCGTGAAAGCAGATAGATTAGCGGTTTCCATTTGTTGCTTTAATTCCGGCAGTCTGCCGCCAAACTTTACCGCTGCCCCTATCCCTGCTATCACGCAAAAAACCACAACACATATAAGCAGTTCACAGTATACTCTTTTCGGATTCATTTTTATTTCTCTTTCGTTTTTTCATTTTATCAATTTGCTCAACAAATAGCATCGTTTTAACTCACTCATATCTTCTGTTTCGATTTTATGAATCAAACACACAATACATTTTCGTGCATTATCAAAATTATGTCCGCGGAATTTTTCTGTTTTTAAACTTCCATGCAGATAGGTAAAAGGGTTATAGTCAGGCTCAACACTGCCTAATATCAATGCATGCTTTAAGCTCTTTTTTACCGGATAATTAAATTGTGCCATCAAATAATGGCTAAGTATCTTATGGTCTTTTGTCTTTATTCCGCATCCTTCTTTCTTTTTTCTTTAGTATAAAAAGAAGTGTTAAACGAGTACATTCAAATATCTAAACTTTTTTAAATTCGTAGATAGAATCTACTATCAACAACATAATCTAGCAATAAAGCATCTTGTTTTCCACGTTTATTCACGTTATTTAACTTTTATTCACGTTTTATGTTGACATTTGTTAACGATTGTGCTAATATCTGAGTTACAATACAACAACCATTAAAGGAGGTAACCATTATGTTTATTGAAGAAAGACACAAAAAAATACTGGAAATGCTGCAAAAAAACAAAAGTATCACAAATCAGGAGATACAAGATATGTTTGGCATAAGTTATGATTCTGCCAAACGTGACCTGCGTCTGCTTGAAGAACAAGGTATGCTAAAAAGAACTCACGGCGGCGCCATTTTAAGAGAAACAATCGGCGCTCAATATAACATTGGTGATTTAACAGCTAAGGAACGCATTGCAAAAGTTGACCCAAATTATCTTGCCATTGCAAAAAAAGCAGTCACTTGCATAAACGATAACGATGTAATATTTATCACTGGTGCAAGTGTTGGGTATCTTATGACACAGAATCTGCCGCATGATTTGAATTGTACCATTGTAACAAATTCCATCTCTATCGCGGATAATCTGCGCCAATATCCAAACATTACCATCCTTCTTTTAGGAGGCGAATTCCACAAAAACGGCTGCGTATATGATGGTTTCGCCATTGAGATGTTAAAACGACTGCGCTTCGATAAAATTTTTATCACCTCAGCAAGAGTCAGTGCTGACTTCGGATTATCCATCCAGCGAACCAGAAATTTATGTCTGTATAACACTCTTCTTGCGTCTGCAAAAAAAGTTTATGGACTTTACCCTACCAGCAAAATTGGCACAGATTCTATTATAAGCATTTGTCCTATTAACGCTTTAGATGTTCTTATTACTGATGACGATGCATTAGAAGAAGACTTAAAAGCAATTGAAGAAAATGGTGTCGAAATACTTCTAACAGTATAGTCAACCGAGGCGGCAGCCGAGACCTCGAACTTCGAGCCACGGCGGGGCTCGAAGTAAAAAAGAGTGGCTCCTTTTGGAGTCACTCTTTTTTAATATGAAAGCGCGAGACGTAGCTGGTGTCCGGTGGACACCGTTTTGCTACGACCGAGGCGGCAGCCGAGACCTCGAACTTCGAGCCACGGCGGGGCTCGAAGTAAAAAAGAGCGACTCCTTTTTGGAGTCACTCTTTTTTAATATGAAAGCGCGAGACGGGACTCGAACCCGCGGCCCCAACCTTGGCAAGGTTGTGCTCTACCAACTGAGCCACTCGCGCATTTATCTTGTGTCCATCTCTTTGACAGACACAAGACATATTATACATACTGATACGGTTCTTGTCAATAGTTTATTTCACTTTTTAACAAGTTCCCGAGTTCATTCGCATTATGCATTTACAATCTGACCAAAATCCGGTTTTAAAGAAGCGCCGCCAATCAGTCCGCCGTCAATATCCGGTTTTGCCAAAAGTTCTGTGGCATTCTTGGCATTCATAGAACCGCCGTACTGAATACGAATTGCATCTGCAGTAGCTGCATCATAAATCTCACCGATACAAGCACGGATTGCTGCACATACTTCTTCTGCCTGGTCTGCTGTTGCCGTCTCACCGGTTCCGATTGCCCAGATTGGCTCATAAGCAATAACTGCTTTTTTTGCCTGATCTGCCGTTACATTCTGGAATGCAATTTTAATCTGCATACGAATCCAATCCACATAAATACCCTGTTTTCTCTGAGTCAATGTCTCACCACAGCAGATAATCGGGGTAATGTCATGTTCAAATGCTTTCAAAACCTTTTTATTTACCGTCTCGTCAGTTTCTGCAAAATACTCTCTGCGCTCCGAATGTCCGATAATGACATATTTAACTCCGGCATCTACAAGCATGTTCGGAGAAATTTCACCGGTATAAGCACCGCTTTCTTCAAAATAAAGATTTTCTGCCCCAACATTTACATTACTTCCCTTTACCGCCTCAACAACCGGTACAATGTCAATTGCCGGTACACAAAATACAACATCAACATCATCATTTTTCACCAACGGAAGTAATTCATTTACAAGGGCAACTGCCTCACTTGGTGTTTTATTCATTTTCCAGTTTCCTGCGATAATTCTTCTTCTTGACATAAAAATCACTCCTTATACAAATATCTTCTCACTCTGCTCATAATGTGTAATTATTGTTTTTTTCTCCAAAAATTTCTGTGGTGGCATACAAAACACCACCACAGTCCAATCATTATCTTTAATTATTTGTCGTTTGCTGCTGCAACACCCGGAAGTTCTTTTCCTTCCAAGAACTCAAGTGAAGCACCACCACCGGTAGAAATATGTGTCATCTTGTCACCAAATCCAAGGTTGTTACAAGCAGAAGCACTATCACCACCACCGATAATCGTTGTAGCGTCTTTCAAATCTGCCATTGCCTGAGCAACTGCAATCGTTCCTTTTGCAAAGTTTGGCATTTCAAAACATCCCATCGGTCCGTTCCAAACAACTGTCTTTGCGCCTTTGATGGCATCTGCAAACAATTTGCATGTCTTAGGTCCGATATCCAGACCTTCCATGTCATCCGGAATACCACCGCGCTCAACAACCTTGAAGTTTGCGTCGTTTGAGAAATCATCCGCTACTATATTATCTACAGGAATCAAAAGTTTAACACCTTTTTCTTCTGCTTTCTTCTCCATGTCAAGTGCATACTGTTTGTAATCCTCTTCCAAAAGAGATTTACCAACCGGCTCACCATGAGCAGCCATAAATGTATATGCCATTCCACCACCGATAATCAAAGTATCTACTTTATCCAAAAGGTTCTCAATTACCGGAATCTTGGAAGAAACTTTGGCACCACCGAGGATTGCAACAAATGGTCTCTCCGGATTATTTACTGCATTTCCAAGGAAATCAATTTCTTTCTGCATCAAGTAACCAACAACAGCAGTATCTACATATTTGGTAACACCTACATTTGAGCAGTGTGCTCTATGAGCAGTACCAAATGCGTCGTTTACGAAAACATCAGCCAAAGAAGCAAGTTCTTTGGAGAAATTATCTTCGTTCTTTGTCTCTTCTGCACGATAACGTGTATTCTCAAGAAGAATTACATCGCCATCTTTCATAGCAGCAACAGCAGCTTTTGCATTTTCACCAACTACGTTATCATCTGCTGCAAATTTTACTTCCTGTCCCAAAAGCTCAGAAAGACGAACAGCAACCGGTGCTAAAGAAAGTTCCGGTTTCGGCTCTCCTTTTGGCTTACCAAGGTGGGAGCAAAGAATAATTTTACCGCCATCGGCAATCAACTTCTTAATTGTAGGAAGCGCTGCTACCAGACGGTTTTCATCTGTAATCTTACCATCCTGAAGTGGTACGTTAAAGTCACAGCGTACTAACACGCGCTGACCTTTTACATTAATATCATCTACTGATTTTTTATTTAACATAACAAACCTCCATTTTAATTATTTCTATGAAAAAGGGTCCGGTCCAACCGACCGGACCCTTTTTGGGATCAATTTCAAACCTTGTCCTAAATCAAGACTTATGCTAACTCGCTGAAGTATTTGATTGTACGAACCATCTGGCTTGTATAAGAGTTCTCGTTATCATACCAAGATACAACCTGTACTTCGTATGTGTCATCGTCAACTTTGCAAACCATTGTCTGAGTTGCATCGAAGAGAGAACCAAATCTCATTCCTACGATATCAGAAGAAACGATTTCGTCTTCATTGTATCCGAAGGACTCTGTAGCTGCTGCTTTCATAGCGGCATTGATACCATCTACTGTGATGTCTTTTCCTTTAACTACAGCTGTCAAAATTGTTGTAGAACCTGTAGGTGTAGGAACACGCTGAGCAGAACCAATCAATTTACCATTCAACTCAGGAATTACAAGACCGATAGCTTTTGCAGCACCTGTGCTGTTAGGAACGATGTTTACTGCTGCTGCACGAGATCTTCTGAGGTCACCCTTTCTCTGAGGACCATCAAGAGTCATCTGATCACCTGTGTAAGCATGGATTGTAACCATGATACCAGACTGGATTGCAGCATATTTGTTCAATGCATCTGCCATAGGAGCAAGGCAGTTTGTTGTACAAGAAGCTGCGGAGATGATTGTATCATCTGCTTTCAATGTCTCGTGGTTTGTGTTATATACGATAGTAGGAAGGTCATTTCCTGCTGGAGCAGAGATAACAACTTTTCTAGCACCTGCATTGATATGAGCCTGTGCTTTTTCTTTGGATGTATAGAATCCGGAGCACTCCAAAACTACGTCTACACCAAGCTCACCCCATGGGCAGTTGTTTGCATCCGGGAAAGCATAGATTTTAATCTCTTTACCATCTACTGTGATGGAATCATCACTTGCAGAAACAGTATCTGCTTTCTCATATTTACCCTGAGAAGAATCATACTTCAAAAGGTGTGCAAGCATCTTAGGGCTTGTCAAATCGTTAATTGCTACTACTTCATAACCTTCTGCACCAAACATCTGTCTGAATGCAAGACGTCCGATACGTCCAAATCCGTTAATCGCTACTTTTACTGACATGATATTTCCTCCTAAAAATAGTTAAAATTTTGGTTTGTTAAAAAATATACAAACTTCTAGAACCTATTCTACCCAATTCCGTAATAAAATTCAAGAGTAAATTCAAATAATTTGTATTTTTTTACATTCTGTCATACAACTGCTCATATTTTTTCGCTGAATTCTTCCATGAAAAATCCATTGCCATCCCGCGGTCGATAATCTTATTCCACTCTCTCTTTCTATTATAATAGACATCTTTTGCATAGCGGATGGTATTGAGCATCTCATGTGCATTGTAATTGCTGAATGAGAAACCGGTTCCTTTGCTCTCATATTCATTATAAGGCTCTACCGTATCTTTAAGTCCGCCGGTCTCTCTTACAATCGGAACCGTACCATATCGAAGACTCATCAGCTGGCTTAATCCGCACGGTTCAAAGAGCGACGGCATCAAAAAGGCATCACACGCCGCATAAATTTTATGCGAACGCTCATTGGAATAGTAAATGTTCGCCGATACACGGTCCGGATATTTCCATGCAAAATGGCGGAACAGATTTTCATACTTTTCTTCTCCGGTACCAAGTACCACAAGCTGTGTATCTTCTGCACAGATTTCTTCGATTACATAGTCAATCAAATCAAAGCCCTTTTGGTCAGTCAGTCTCGACACAATACCAATCATAAACTTCTTATCATCCTGTGAAAGACCAAGTTCTTTCTGAAGGCCGCGCTTATTTTTAATTTTTTCTTTGCGGAATGTTCTTGCATCATAATTTGCATAAATAAGTGGATCCTTTGCCGGATTATACTCATCGTAGTCAAGGCCATTCACAATTCCGGTCAAACACCCTGACTTCGCATTAATCAGACCATCTAATTTTTCTCCATAAAACGGTGTCTTAATCTCTTCTGCATAGGTATCACTTACAGTCGTAATCTGATCTGCGTAAACAAGACCACCCTTTAGATAATTAGCATCCCCAAAGGCTTCCAATTTATCAGGTGTAAAATAGTATGCATCCAGCCCTGCCGTATCCATAACTGTCTTTTTATCCCAGACACCCTGAAATTTCAAATTATGTATCGTCATAATTGACTGAATTCCACGGTAAAATTCGCTCTGCTGGAATGCATCATGCAGATATACCGGAATCAGCCCCGTCTGCCAGTCATGGCAGTGAATAATATCCGGGCGGAAATCAATCACAGGCAGTGTTGATAACGCCGCTTTGTCAAAAAAGGCAAATTTTTCAATATCCTGATAAATTTCTCCATAAGGCTTGCTGCCGCTAAAATAAAATTCATTATCAAGAAAATAGAATTTAACACCGTTTAATTCCATTTCAAACACACCGACATACTGCTTACGCCATGCAAGTTCCAGATAAAAATGCGTGATATAATGCATCTGGTTTTTATACTCTTCCGGTATCGCAGTGTATTTTGGAATCATAACCCGTACATCATATTTACTCTTATCAAAATACTTTGGAAGTGAACCGACAACGTCTGCCAATCCACCGGTTTTTATAAAAGGAACACATTCAGAAGCAACAAATAATACTTTCTTCAATATCCTTCTCCCCTTTCTTTTTGACACAAAATCATATTGGTATTATTATACACTAAAAAGGGAGCGGTGAAAAGATTTTTTTAGGCTTTCATTTTCTGTTCTAACCGTATCTTGTCCGCAATTAGCGCTACAAACTCCGAATTTGTCGGTTTTCCTTTTCCATTATGAACCGTATATCCGAATAATTCATCAATTGTATCCACTTTTCCGCGGCTCCACGCCACTTCAATTGCGTGTCGTATTGCTCGTTCTACTCTGCTTGGTGTTGTCCCATGTTGTTTGGCTATAGAAGGATAGAGAATTTTTGTAATAGAATTTAACATTTCTTTATCGTCAACTGACATCATAATTGCATCCCGCAAATACTGATACCCTTTTATATGTGCCGGCACCCCGATTTCATGAATGATATTGGTAACATCCGATTCAAGATTATATTTCGCCATTTTTTCATTTCTTCGGTTCTCATTTCCCGTAGCAATGAGTTTTGCCCTCGCACCCGGTTTAAATTTCTGTACATGAGAAAGAAGTGTTTCCGACTCGAATGGTTTTAATAAGTAATATGAAGCTCCCAAGGCAAATGCCGTATCCGTAATTCGTTCCTGCGAAATACCGGACACCACAATAATCTCCGGCACCTTTTTCATCTTCTGCTTTTCCTGCAGCCGCTCCATCACACCAAGACCATCTAATTTCGGCATAATCAAATCCAGCAAAAGCAAATCCGGCTCCGTTTCCTCAATCATTCCCAGTGTTTCTACTCCATCTTCTGCCGTTCCCACGACCTGAATCTCATCATCATCCATAAGAATATTCTGAATCATGGATGCCATTCTTGGATTATCATCTGCAATTAACACTTTTAATTTCTGCACAACTAGTACCCCCTTGAAATAATTATAAATTTTTTATAAACTCAATGTAATTAAAAGTATATACCTCTTTTCTCCATATTACAAGAGCAAATTCTAAATTATTTTAATTTTTTATTTATATTCTTTTTATATTTCATCATCTTTCGACTCCTAGCTTCGGTTTTTGACAGCAAATGCGGTTCTTTTTACTGCACCAACATCTCCTCAATAAAAATTCCATAACCTCTTGTCGGGTCATCAACAAAAACATGCGTAACAGCCCCAACAATTTTATCGTTTTGTATAATCGGCGAACCACTCATCCCCTGTACAATCCCGCCTGTCAGTTTTAAAAGCTTTTTATCCGTCACCCTGATTTCCATACTCTTATTATCCCTTGCATTAATTTTTATATCTTCAATTTCAATTTCATACATCCTCGCCCTGCCTTCAAGATTCGCATACAGATACGCCTTTCCGGCTTCAATCTCTTGTTTTCTGCCAACTTCATACGCCTTTCCGGAATAGGCGGACACACGCTCCTGTTTCATCTCACCAAACACCCCCTGCTCCGTGTTCTTTTTAATTTTTCCTATCGTATTTTTTGCAATCATATTGATATATCCCTGCAGTTCTCCCGGATTTCCTTTCTCCCCCTTCATAATATCGACTATCTGCGTCTGAAACAATTCACCCCCGTGTAAATTCAACAGCGTCCCGGTATCAACATCTGTAATTCCATGTCCAAGTGTACCAAATTCACCGGTCTTCGTTACATAAGTAAGCGTGCCGATTCCCTGTGTATCCTCCCGTACCCATGTTCCGATTTTATATGTGCCATCTGATGAAAGCACCGGACGCATGGCGATTTTTATCTTTTCTCCGTTTCGGCGTATTAAAACCGTAACCTTTTTATCTTTTGTCCCCTGAATTTCACGGTTTAAACTTTGAATCGTAGCAACCTTTTTCTGATTCCACTCCAAAATATAATCCCCCGGCTTTAACAAATTTTCACCGGGCGCATAAGTAAGCCCATCTTTTGCCGGGACCTCAGTCGTATCCAGCACTAGCAGCCCATTAGTCTCCACATAAATACCAATTGGCTCTCCACTCGGAAAAATCTTTTTCCTTTTCACCACTTTAACGTCCATCCTCTTTACCGGCAGCACACCAAATAAGCGGACCGATACCTCATAACTTCCTAACCGGTTTGACTTCATAGAAAAACTGCCACCCTGATTTTGCACATGCAGAGCCGGAACACTTTGCTCGGTCTTAAAAAACGCCGGCATGTCCAGTTCCTGTTTTTCCCCGACGTAAGTCAAAACAGAATCAGGAATTTTATTTTGAATATAATCATACATCAAATATCCAATCAATAATACATCAGCCACTAATAATCCAGCCAGCAAAAAACGAACTTTTTTTCTCATACTCATTCCTCCCATAATTGGCAAAATAAAAACAGAAGGTACAAAACTTACTATTGTTTTGGTTCCTTCTGTTTAGTATAGCCAACTTCTATTTTTCTAATTCTGAAAACTATCTGAACTTTTTTGGTTTGCTAACGCTTTCATCTCTCTCGCATTTTCAAGTACCGACTCTGTAATCTCAACACCGCCAAGAATACGTGCCAATTCCTGTTCACTCTGCGACTTATCCAACGGACGAATCACTGTCTCCGAATGATTTTCATCAACCATCTTTTCAATCAAAAAATGGGTATCTGCCATTGCCGCAATCTGTGCCAGATGAGTAATGCATAGAATCTGGTGGCTTTTACTTAAAAGTTTCAGTTTTTCCGAAACCTTCTGTGCCGTACGTCCACTGATTCCGGCATCAATTTCATCAAAAATCAAGGTCTCAATATGGTCTTTTTCGGCAAAAACCGATTTAATTGCCAGCATAATACGGGACAACTCACCGCCGGATGCGATTTTTCCGAGGCTTTTCTTTGGCTCGCCCGGATTCGTTGCAATCAAAAATTCAGCTTCATCCCATCCATCCGCACCAAATGTATCTTTGCGGCTCCATGAAATTTCAAAATCTACATAGGCAAAATTTAAATCTGATAAAGCAGCTTTAATCTTTTCCTGAAGAATGGAAGCGGTTTCTTTCCTTTCTTTTGATAACTGCTCACATTTCTTTGTCAAATCCGACTCATATTCCTTTATTTTAGCAAGAAGTTTCTCCTTATACTGTTCAAAATCTGCAAGTTTTTGCAGTTTATCCTCTACTTCTTCCAAATGCGAAAGTATTTCTTCATAGGTACTTCCGTATTTCGCCTGCAAATTGTGAATCGTATCGAGTCTTTTCTCTAATTCCGAAAACTCATTGGCATCGAAAGAAAAGTCCTGCATATAATCCGCTGTTTCATGATTAAAATCATCTAAAAGTCCTTCAATCTGCAAAAGTTCTTCCTGCAAGTTCCGAATTTCATCACCAAAGCCTGTAATCCGCTGCATACTCTGTAACGCATGGCTCACAGCTCCCGCGGCCGTATCACTTGTCAAACGGTGTACCAGACCAAGCGATTCCACAATTGTCTCAGCGCCGGATGCTCTGCGGTATGCTTCTTCCACTTCTTCGATTTCACCGGCTTGTAAAGATGCCTGCTCAATTTCCTGTTTTTCGTATTCCAGAAAACTAAGTTCTCTCGCACGCTCCTCATCCGACACATCTTCATCCTGCCACTGTTTTTTCAGCGCTGTATATTCACGGTATAAAGCAGCAATCTCTTGTTTCAGAGCGACACACTGCTTGGTGGCAAACTCATCTACAATTGCTAAATGTTTATCCTTCTGCAATAATGACTGGTTTTCATGCTGTCCATGAATGTCAATGCAGAGGGCAGCCACCTGGCGAATCACACTGACCGATACATTTTCACCATTAATTCGGTTTACACTCCGGCTTCCCGTAATACGGCGGGAAATGACAATCTGTCCTTCGTCCGGGTCTACACCTAATCTTGATAATTTCTCTTTTGTCTCTTCATCTTCAATCTGGAAAACAATCTCTACCATCGCAGAGTTGCCATGCTTTCCTATGATTTCCTGCGAAACTCTTGCACCGAGCGCGATGCTGATAGAGCCAATCAAAATCGATTTGCCGGCTCCCGTCTCTCCGGTAAGAATATTTAACCCAGAAGAAAAATCAACATCAATCTCGTCTATTATCGCAAAGTTTTTTACATGTAAATTTACTAACAATAGTCTCCTCCCATTCCACTACTTTAATTTTGTAACGTTCACGCGGCATCCGAGTTTTACACCGTTGACAACCGCATAAATCGTTGTTATACCTCTCTTACGTCCGGTAACAAGTCCGGTCGATGATACGGTTGCAATGTTAATATCTCTTGAATACCATGTTACACCGGTACTAATCTCGTTTACATGAAGCTGTTCGGTATCGTATGGACGAAGAGTTACTGCCTTGCGGTTTAAATCTACAACCAATACATCACAATAACCATACAGTCCGGTCGAAGTCGTTCCGTAAATCGTAGCCTCTCCGGCACGTTTGGTCTTAATCTTACCATATTTATTTACGGTTGCCACTCTCGGATTATCGGAGTGATATTTAATCTTCGTCGTCGAATTGACCGGATTTAAGGTAATGCCGGACTGGGCAATCTTTCCTTTCGCCACGGTAATCTGGCTGTTTGCCACAGTAATTCCCGTTGCCTCAATCGGCTCAACAACATGAAGTATGCAAGTTGCTGACTTACCGGAACCATCTTTTGCCGAAGCTTTAATCTTTACAATACCCTCGCCGGTTCCCAATACTCGTCCGGTACTGCTGACTGTTGCAATCGATTTTTTATTCGTCGTCCACTTCACGGACTTAATCGTCGCATTTTTCGGAAGAACAGTTGCTTTCAGTTTCAACGTACTTCCAACAAGCAGTCTGCCCGAATAGCGGTTCAGTTTAATTTTTTTCACTTTACGAACAACACGCACTTTACATCTGGCGTACGCACCGGAACCATCCTTCGCTGTCGCTTTAATATAAGTCGTTCCTAATTTCTTTGCCTTTACCTTACCGCCGGAAGTCACGGTTGCAACTGATTTTTTGCTGCTCGTCCATTTTACCTTTTTATTACTTGAGCCGGTAACTGTGGCTGTCACATAGAATGACTTGCCTTTAGCCAAATATTTGGTTTTCGGCGATACCGTCACCTTCGTATCATTTTCTTTCTGTTTTGGCAGAATCGTAATCAGACAGGATACAGAAAATCCACCATCTGTCGTCGTACCGGTTACCATCGCCGTACCGGCTTTTACACCGGTTACTTTCAGATTGGAAACTCCTGCCGCCTCAATTTTAACATTACTATTTGAAGCCTTCCACGTCATCGCCTTATTAAATGCCGACGCTGGATTAAAAATAGGTATCAGTGTAACGGAACTGTCCACACGAACCGTCTTTTCTGATGAGTCTAAGGAAACTCCTTTCACACCATCCTGCACAGTAACCATAATAACAGTCATTGGTCCTGCTGTTTTTCCATTGTAGGCTCTGGCCTCAATAAATGTTGTTCCTGCCTTTGCTCCTGTAACACGTCCATTCACATCTACCGTTGCCACACTATTATTGTAACTTTTCCATATAATAGTGTCTGTCGAATTTGCCGGTGTAAATACTGCCTTTAAATCAGCACTGTCACCCGTTCTTACCGTTAACTCCTTTGGTGTCACACTCAATGCTGTCGAAGGCTGTTTCACTGTAATCTTTAACACTTCCGTTCCGGTCTGCGGAGATGTAATGTTAAAATAGACTACTCCCGGTGATTTTGCCTGGAACGAAGCAATTCTTCGTTCTTCATCATAGGGAAGCATCGTAACACAATCTTTATACTCACCCGTTGGCGTCCATGTTAACTCTGCTGTCGTATTAATAGGCTCAAAATCAAGTTTCACATCTTTTGTATCCCCTACATTCATTGTAAGTTCATTCTCGCTTAAAATAACCTTATCTGCTGAACCTAATATCGTTAACAAGCAGGAAGCCATAACACCATTTGGATTATTTACCGGTCTGACGGTAATCAACGTCACCCCGGCATTTACAAAAGTAATATATCCATCATCATCCACGGTAGCAATTCCCGGGTCCGAACTAGTCCATACAAGTTCTGTATCCGTTGCATTTGCCGGCGTGTATGACACATCGTTTTTCCCCATATTATAGCCATCTTTATAACGTGGCACAGTCAATTCTGTCTGTTTCAGGGAAATTGCCTGTATTGCTGATCGGACTGTAATACGGATCGTCTTCTTATCACTTGGATTCACAGTGTTTGTGACTTCTAAATCTGCCACACCCGTTCCCACTGCTGTAATAACCGCACTCTTTCTATCATCTGACGGCATCACCGTAAAAATCTTCGAATTTACAGTAGAACAGGTCCATGACAACGGCGGATTCTTAATTGACTGGTTGATAATCGCCTTAATTGTCTGTACATCTCCTACATTCATTGTCATTTCCGTCACATTTGGTTCAAGTGTAAATGATTTCAATGCAGCCTGTACCACAACAAGACACTCTGCGCGAATAGTCTTACCAACTGAGTTTGTCAAAGATGCTATTATCTTAACATCGCCTTTTGTATTCTTTACTGCCGTCACTAAACCATTATCATCAACTTTAACACAAGACGGATCCGTACTTTCAAATTTTACAGTTCCATCATAAGCACCATTATATGTAGCAACCAGCAAAAATTCTTCTTTTTCGGAAAGTGTAAGTTCCGTACGATTTAAATGCATGCGATCCTGTAATGTGATTGTTACCTTAAATGTCATTGGCATATTAGCAAGAACATCTTTATCCTCGCCGTCCAGCCCAAGCAGCTCTGCCACTTGCTTTTTATACGCCGGTTTCACATTTACAGAATCAATTAATACACCTTCGGAAACTGTAGTTTTTACCTGAAGCTCGCTTGTTGCACTATCGTAAGTTGCATAATTATAAATTGAGCCACCATCTTTCGTCCAGTTATTGGATACAAAATACTTAACAAAATCCTCTCGCGTCATGCCAAAAGCATCTGCCAGGTTTATGGAATCTCCCGGTCCTAATGTTTCTTCTTTGTCACCAATTCCGGCGGTAAGTGTAAACGTAATAACCGTTGGATCATATGCATCCGTATGATTGCTCTCACTCAAGTAGGTTCCATTTGTATAAAATTCAATTACATACTTTCCTGCCGTTCCTTGAATCTTCAACTCGTTTTCATACATACCGGAAGGAGTAACCTGAATAACATCCGATTCTCGTCCAAGTGAGTCTGCCAATACCTGAGGATTACCTTTACCATCATCTTTCTTCACCACCCAGATAATCTTGTTTCGTATTGCCTGTGTGTTACTGGTAAATACTGTATCCGTGTAAATATTCGTTCCGGAAGAAATCTTCTGATTAACCAATGAATTTGTATACCCACTGCCTTTAGTAAGCGAAATTTTAGGTTTTACATACACATTCAATAATGCCGTATAGGTATCACTTTCACCTTTCGGCGTATAGCTGGCTGTAATCTGTGTTCGTCCGGCACCAACCGGAGTCACAATACCGGTGTTCTTTTCTACCTTAACCACTTCATCATTCGAACTAATCCACTGAGCATCCTTCGCATCGCCAAAACTTAAGCCTAACTGAACCGGGCTGTCATCCGCATACATAACAAGAGAACGCTCTGTATCTGATTCATTCACAAAACGGTATAAATTTGCATCTTTCGATGTATCAATAGCAAACATAACATTAATGTTACACGTAGCACTTCCAAGAACTGCATTACCATTCATGCTGTCTTTCACCGTTGCGATAACCGTTACAAGTCCGGGTGAAACTGCTCGTACTGTCGCTACCATCTTATTAGTAGAACTTTGTTCAAGTGTTGCAAATCTAGTTGCCGCACTATCTGAAAAAGACCACTCAACAATATACTTATCCTCATCATAGGCGGTTCCTGTTGTTTTTAATACAAGCGGAATACTTCCTGAAGTCATCTGCAGTGTTTCCTCAGGGTTTAACTGCTGGTCATTATAGGTAATAAATATTTCGTCTGCTGCATGGCTATACTGCTTGCTGTATAAAAAGACGGCAAAAATAACCACCGTCACAAAAACAGCCGCTGCTGATATACCAATTCTTTTTTTTACTCGTCTCATATCCATAACCATACCTTTCTATATCATCTATCTAAAATCTGATTCTAAAATAAACATTCGCATCCGTAATCTGTATATCGGACAAATTCAAATCAAAATTTAGTCTTGATTGTCAAAAGATGCCTCTTTTGTTCCCTTAAACACAAATAATTTGCTGATAAAATAATTAATTATAATAACCAAAACCTGAGTCAAAAGTTTCGCCACAAACAAAAGTGTATTAGAATCAGGGAACAATATTACAGCAAGCTGAACACCGCCAAGTTCGATAATTAAAGTGGATACACGGCCACCAACAAACTTAATAAATTCAACCAAAAGTTCTTTCATTCCTGTTGTTTTCGACGCAAATACAAACTTTTTATTTGTCACGTAGGCAAACAAAATAGCAGACACAATTCCAATTAAATTTCCAAGGAACGTGCCCAGTGCAAATTTCCCGGCATACCACTGTTCCCACTTCAGGCCATACCACAATCCATATGTAATCACAAGATTAACAAGTGTTGTACATCCTCCAAAAAACAAATATAAAAGCTTGTCCTTATTTTTTTTATAAAAAGGCCACATAAATCGAAGCAACTTCCAATTCATAATACGGTCAAAAATATCTGTAATTTCCGGTTCCATCCTTGTTCTCCATTCTTTTTATTATTTTACTGTAATTGAAAGGGATTCCTGAATATGCTTTTTTATCTGGCTTTTTCGATTTGCCATAAAACTCTTCATATCCCTTACCCGGCTGTCCACATCACCGTTGCCAAAACGCTTTTTATACTGCTCCATCAACGGGCGGTAGACGGCTGCCATGGCATCTAATTTCTTTGCAGCATCGGCTGACTTAAAGTTTTTATCTGCCAAATCCATCAGCGTATCGGCAAGTGACTGTTTAAAGGAGTCATTTTTACAGAGTGCATCAAATAATGCATCCTTATTTCTTGCTTCCTGCAGACGATTCGTATTTCCGTTATTATCCTGTCCCCACAAATTCATCGAGTATTCGGTGTCGTAGAGCATATAACGCCACTTCGTATCGCCATAATCACTGCCGTCATCCTCTCTGGTCCGCCATAACTGCACATTATTATCCGGCCAGTCCTTGTTACCAATATAAATCTCAGTCGCATAATAGTCAAGATAACTCTGTATATCCACCATTTTCTTAAATTTCTCATAATTATCGGTCAAAGACATGTCAAGGTCTGCCATTGCCTGCAGTTGTTCATAGAGAGCGAAATCTTCTTCTTTTCCCTCATCAAGTTCATCATTTTTTATCACAACCACATTATCTTTATCAACGCCAAACTCTTCCTCCAAATAATTATCGGAATAGCGTTCCATTAGATTATAAAGTCCCCAGTACTCACCGTTTAAGAATAAAACGCATGGGCGTGAACTCTGCGTCGTAAATGCACGGTCACTCACAAGACTCTGGATAAAGACATCCTGCATTTTACTGTAGGCATATTCGTTACCGCCATTTCTCAAGATAAAACGTTTATACTTTTTCGTCGGCTTTCCGTCCGCATTGACAGCTCCCGGAATCAACTGATAGCCTTTGAGATTTTTCAGTCCTAATTCTTCACGGAAATAAAACCGCAGACTCTTCTGCCCCCAGCGGCGTGTATAATTGCCATGAATCCGCATCCCCATCGTCGTCTCAAACGGTATCGTGCCATCTTCCTCAAAATACGTCACTGCCGCCGGTCTCTCCCATTCAGCACCACTGTTTTCCCAGTTGCCATAACGGTAGATTCCTCTTTCTTTACTAAGAAGATTATCCGGATCCGTGACAACGGAAATCACAGAAGCATTCTTATAAACCTCTGCCAAATCCTTATCTACAAAATAAGTTTTTGTCACCGTCTTACTCGTATTACCCTTTTCATCCACTGCCATTGCGCGAATGATGGTTGCTTTCGGAACTGCACTGACTTCCGGATAAAATGGCCCATTATTATAATAATCTGTTGGGTCATACATATATGGAATATTGACTTTCGAGCAAAGCCTGTTTTCATCATTATCCCGATTTTTCACTGTAATTGCCTGCTTATACTCATTGGTCGGAAGTTTTGCCGGTACGGTATCTTTTACACTGCCGCCCACACTACTGACATCCGGCTCACTGCCATCTGTCGTATAATAGATTTTGCTTCCCTTTGGTGCATGCAAAGATAGTTCAAATGATTTATCATAACTTCCGCTTTCTTTTGAAAATACCGGTTCCGGTTTTGAAGTATCAACCGGTGTTGGCGTTGGCACAGCGGTTGGCGTCACTACCGGCTCTATCGCAGGGGAAGCAGAAGGCTTATCGGTTCCTCCCGGCGTCTGCGTCACCTGTGGTGCAGGTTTCTTTTCTCCCTGTGGTGTTGCCTCTGCCGTAGTAATAACTCTTTTTTTCTTCGCCTTCACAGTCAGTCTGCAGACAAGTTTCTTTCCTTTTACTTTTGCCGTAATCTTTGTCTTACCGGCACGTTTTCCCTTAACAACTCCTTTTTTTGAAACTGTCGCAATCTTTTTCTCCTTTGAAGACCACTTCACCTTTTTCTTTGTTCCCTTTACTTTTAGGCGAAGTTGACCGCCAACATAAATCACGGCTTTTTTCTTATTTAGAATAATCTTTTTCTTAGCCTCAGCTTCTCCACCGGCACTTCCCATCATGCCAATAACAAGAGAAAAAATCAAAATTCCCAGTAACCGCTTCTTCCTTTTCAGCCCCACAAGAGCACCTCCTTTTTTATATGAATTCTATTTTACCATAAAAAAACAAAAAAACCTAGCATTTTGTTAAGCGTTTTACGCCCGAACTTGCCACGCAAAAAAAATCGTGCTATAATACGATTTTGTGGTTTTTGCATGAATGAATGGAGGTTTCTATGAAAACAACAAGAGACGATATCAGAAACATCGCCATCATCGCACACGTCGATCATGGCAAGACAACCTTAGTGGATGAATTATTGAAACAAAGCGGCGTATTCCGCGCCAATCAGGAAGTTGCCGAACGTGTCATGGACTCAAATGATATTGAGCGTGAACGAGGCATTACTATTTTATCAAAAAATACAGCCATTACCTATGAAGGTGTGAAAATTAATATCATCGACACACCGGGACATGCCGATTTCGGTGGTGAAGTAGAACGCGTTCTTAAAATGGTAAATGGTGTCATTTTAGTCGTTGACGCTTTTGAGGGTGCAATGCCTCAGACAAAATTTGTGTTAAAGAAAGCACTGGAGCTGTCTTTGCCGGTTGTTGTCTGTGTCAACAAAATCGACCGTCCGGAAGCTCGTCCGGAAGAAGTTGTCGATGAAATTTTAGAGCTGTTTATCGATTTAGATGCGGATGAATCCCAGTTAGACTGCCCATTTATCTTTGCCTCGGCAAAAGAAGGTGTAGCATCCTGCGATGTCAATGAGAAAGGCACCGACATGAAGCCGCTCTTTGATGCGATTTTAAATTATATTCCGGCACCGGAAGGTGACCCGGACGCCGACACACAGGTCTTAATCAGCACCATTGATTACAATGAATACGTTGGCCGAATCGGCATCGGAAAAGTCGATAACGGAACCATCCGCGTCAATCAGGATGCCGTTATCGTCAACCATCATGACCCGGATAAAAATGAAAAAGTTAAAATTTCCAAATTGTATGAATTTGAAGGACTCAACCGTGTGGAAGTCGAAGAAGCAACGATTGGCTCAATTGTAGCCATTTCAGGTATTGCAGACATTCACATTGGAGATACTCTGTGTAGTCCGGAAAATCCACAGGCAATTCCGTTCCAGAAAATTTCGGAGCCAACGATTGCCATGCATTTTATGGTAAATGACAGTCCGCTTGCCGGTCAGGAAGGAAAATATGTGACAAGCCGCCATTTGCGTGACCGTTTATACCGCATGTTAAATACCGACGTATCCCTCCGTGTGGAAGATACCGACACAACCGAAGCTTATAAAGTGTCCGGCCGCGGGGAACTGCATTTATCCGTTTTAATTGAAAATATGCGCCGTGAGGGATATGAATTTGCGGTTAGCAAAGCGGAGGTTCTTTATAAAGAAGATGAAAATGGCAAAAAATTAGAACCGATGGAACGTGCTTATGTCGATGTGCCGGATGAATTTACCGGAAATGTCATTGACCGCCTCAGCCAGCGTAAAGGGGAATTACAGGCAATGACCCCATTAAATGCAGGCACGACACGTCTGGAATTTATCATTCCAGCCCGTGGACTGATTGGATACCGCGGCGAATTTATGACAGACACCAAAGGAAACGGTGTTATTAATACAGAATTTGAAGGCTATGGTCCATTTAAAGGAGAAATCCCTTATCGTAAACAAGGCTCTCTCATTGCTTTTGAATCCGGCGAAACAATTACCTACGGTCTTTTTAATGCACAGGAACGAGGCACTTTGTTTGTTGGTCCCGGTGAAAAGGTTTACGGCGGCATGATTGTCGGCGAACACGCAAAAAGCGATGACATTGAGGTCAATGTATGTAAAAAGAAAAACCTGACGAATACCCGTTCTTCCGGTGCGGATGAAGCACTGCGTCTTACACCGCCGAAAGAATTAAGTTTAGAGCAGGCACTGGATTACATTGACACTGACGAATTACTCGAAGTTACACCGGAAAATCTTCGTATCCGTAAAAAAATTCTCGATGGAACGGAGCGTTACCGTGCCAAACGAAATGCGGCAAACGCAGCAAAAAGCTAATGTAAAAAAAGAATGTCAATCACGAATGCTTGATTCTGAAACGATATAGGCTTATACTTACAGTATTATTTCGATTTCAGAATTACAGGGGGAAATGTTTTGGGTAATTATAAAAAAAGTATTGCCATCATCATTCCGGCACTGGACCCGGATGAGCGCATGGTATCACTCGTTGGACAATTGCACGACGATGGCTTTTCCAATATCATTTTGGTCGATGATGGAAGTCTTATTGCCAATCGAAAGTATTTTAAAACATGCAAAGAGACTTGCCACTGCAAAATAATCCGCCACGTCGTAAATTTCGGAAAAGGAATTGCACTAAAGTCTGCGTTTAACTATATTTTAGAGCAGCGCCCGGATATCAAAGGTGCTGTAACCGTGGACTGTGACGGTCAGCATGTACTTACGGACATTAACACTTGTGCAAAACTAACCTATGAGCATCCGGATTCTTTGATTCTTGGCTGCCGTCAGTTTGACGACAAAGAAATTCCTCTGAGAAGCCGTTTTGGAAACAAGTTGACTCGGCAGATGATCCGGCTTTTATGCGGCATACATGTTTCTGACACGCAGACCGGACTCAGAGGACTTCCAACCCCTCTCATAAGAGAGCATTTTGCAAATGTAAAAGGAGAACGGTTCGAATATGAAATGAATATGCTGATTGCTGCGAAGGAATACCAGATTCCAATTGAAGAATTTCCGATTCAGACAATTTACCTGGCAAATAATGAAAGCTCGCATTTTAATCCGTTCATTGATTCGATTCGGATTTACAAAGTGTTTTTGAAGTTTATGCTAAGCTCTTTATCCAGTTTTATTATCGACATTGCTTTGTACTGGCTGCTTGGGTATCTGCTTCGTCCGATCATCTCCGACAAGTGGATGCTTCCGTTTTTCGATTTGTCCGTGCTTATATTAATGCGGACTGTGATTTCACGTTTTGCCAGTTCGCTATTTAACTTTTTTGTGAACAAAAATCAGGTGTTTAAAAATGACTCAAGCTCGCCATTTCTTTTCGTAAGATATTACACATTAGCAATTGTTCAGCTTTTGTTGTCTGCTGTTTTAGTCAATCATCTGCTGACATTTATTACTTATTCGACACTTCGCAAATGCATTATCGATACCCTGCTTTTTGCAATCAGTTTCCAGATTCAAAGAGAATGGGTGTTCAAGAAATAAAAAAAGAAGGATTAGTAAATCAACTCGAAACAAAGGATTCGCTTTGCGAATAAAGTTTCTCACTGATTTATTAATCCTTCTCTTCTATCTATTGCAAATAACATTTTCTATCTTTTATCATCTTGACTTTTTCCTGCATATAGAAAAGGCCAAGCATAGCCGCTGTAATATAAAACGGAACAAACATAAACAAATATCTGGCACGCACTTCAAATATCATAAGGAACAAATTAATCCCAGTCAATGTCATCGCAATGAAAAGTGCTCTTTTATTCCTATTGTCAAAAAATATTGCAAAGAAACAAACCAAAATCTGTATAGAAACCCATATACTCTGCAAAATATTATAAATCATCTTATTATCCTGTGCATAATAAAAAGATTGTAATTTTTGTGCAAATTCACTGTGCAGTCCACGATATTCACCAAAGAAATTTCCTTCCCAGCCCCATGCAAATGAGCCATCATCATTTGCAATTATCAATTTCTGCATATAAAACTTTATTGTGCCCCAAATGCCTTTCTCACTTATACGTTGTCTCCACACCTCAATTTGCATTTCCTTTCTCTTCTCCGGATCGGATATTCCCCATGAACGCTCCCTGTCAACGCCAAAATAAGAGCCATGTGTTTCCTCATTTGCCCCCATCATCAGATAATGCTGCCATGTCATTTGTGCATCTGCATTCCGCTGGTCATACACAGCATCACTCAAACTATTTATCAGACCCAAAACAATTATGGTTCCTCCTGCAACAATTAAACATTTTGCGGCAATTTCCTTAATTTGGCACTTTCGCAAAAAAAATATTTCTGCCAGAACAATTGCAAGCAAAGCAATCACCACCGTCGGCTTGATTTTTATCCCCAGCGAAGCCGCTATCACAATTCCTATCCATGATGCATAACCCTTTTTCTCATCTTTCATGGAACAATAAAAATACAAAACCGCACTCAAAAAAAGAAGTACGTATGTATCTGAATAAGGGATTATAATCCATGGGTTGAATCCTAAAAAAACTGTGCAAATGATTATAGACAGGAAAGTCACTTTTCGACTATGCGTTAATTTCCAAACAGTCATCACAGTAAACACAATGGCAGCATCTGTGGAAATCACCCCTGCAACAATCGTAGGAAAATAATTATCTACACATCCAAATAAAGATGACAGATATTTTATTCCGGCAAAAATAATCGTCAAAAAAATATTATTCGGGTAAGCATTAAAATAATTCTGAGAAAACGAATCTCCTCTTTGGCTGATCCAATCCTGAATTGTTCCACCATGTGTCACAACATCTGCTGCCGACTGCAGTATACCGACATCCCACGTCGTATAAAAATAGATACATTTACACAGATACATCTGCATCACAAATATAATTACCGCATAAAATATGCAAAACATAACAACTCTGTTTCTTTTGCAAACACAACTTGCTATTTTTCTCGTGCAGCATATAAAAAAAAGGAGGGAAATTGCTGTCAACCCAATCAATGCCAGCAAAGCATTCAACAATTGATAATGTAACGGAAACACATCACCTGCAAGTCTTCCGAACTCAAGCAAAATCATAACCACAATAAAAATGTGTAAGCAAAGAAATATCTTTTTCGCTGCCACACACAAAAAATTTTGTATTTTTTCCACTATCACTTTCTCTTTGCATTCCTTTCCCCGTCAAAACAAAATCTCTGAACTCTTACTCGGCCCGGTCTACATCATTTAGAATATCCTGTATAGCAAATCTCGGACGGCCTTTCGTCTCTAGATACATCTTTCCAATATATTCACCGACAATACCTATCGCAAGAAGCTGCAAACCGCCAAGCGCCCAGATAGAAACCATAAGACTGCTCCAGCCAAGTACCGTTGCACCCATTGCATGGCGCACAATCGAATAGATCAGGATTCCAAGGCTTGCCAAGAAGATGACAAGACCAAGGCTTAATATAAAGCGGATTGGTTTGACACTAAATGAAGTGATGCCGTCAAATGCAAACGACAACATTTTCTTCAGCGGATATTTGCTCTCTCCTGCAAAGCGCTCCTGTCTTTCATAGTATACGTTGTCTGCCGGATATCCGATTAACGGTACAATTCCGCGTAAAAAGAGATTGACTTCCTTGTAATTTTCCATCTGCATTAAAACACGCTTACTCATCAAGCGGAAATCTGCATGATTAAAGACAATGTCAACCCCCATCCATTTCATGATTTTATAAAATCCTTCTGCCGTAAATTTCTTAAAAAACGTGTCCTTTTTTCGGCTGCTGCGCACACCGTAAACAACATCAATTCCATGATTAAATTTATCTACCATCTCATCAATAGCATGAATATCATCCTGTAAGTCAGCATCCATTGAAATCGCTGCATCACAATGATCCTTCGCATACATAAGGCCGGCAAGCACAGCATTCTGATGTCCGCGGTTTCTGGAAAGATTCAATCCACTGACAAGTGTATATTCTTCATGCAGACGGCAGATAATCGGCCATGTCTGATCTTTTGAACCATCATTCACATAAAGAATCCGGCTTTTTTCACTAATCTCACCTGCATCGATCAATTTTTGCAATTTATCACTTAACTGTTTTGTCGTCTCATCAAGCACCTCTTCTTCATTATAACAAGGTACAACCATATAAATTATTTTACCCTTTGACATACTTGTCCTCCTATATTATCACATTATTATGGGCATTATACCACAGTTTTCATATATTTGCAAAACATTTGACTTTTTACCTATAAATCGTTATAGTATATGAGGTATCTATTAACACTTGGGGAAAGGAACATACAACCATGAACAAGCAGTCTCGTTACATGCTAAGACAAAATTTGTCCTACTATAAAAATCGGATAAAATACGGTATTACAAAACTGCACTCGACAGTCTCTGACAACTATATTGTCTTTGAATCCTATGGCGGAAAAAAAGCCACTGACAGCGTGCGTGCCATATATGACGAGCTGCAAAAGGATGAAAAATTCCGCTCGTTTTATTTTGTGTGGGCATTCACTGACCCTGCAGCGCATTTTGATTTACTGGAAAACCATCATACCATACTGGTGAAGAAGGGAACTTCTGCCTACCGCAGATATTATGCCAGTGCTCGTTACTGGATTAACAATATCACAGTTGCTGATTATCTAAAACCACGAAAAACCCAAATCTATATCGAGACTTGGCATGGTACACCGTTAAAGAGACTCGGCTGTGATATCGAAACAGATTCCGATCCTCGTCAGACACGTTCTCATATGCACAGACGATACTGGGCAAAAGGGAAAAAAGTAACCTTTTTTCCATCTCCGTCTCCTTATTATAGTGAAAAAATAGCTTCTGCTTTTGCAATCGGAGATCCTTCTGTAAAATTTGTCGCAAGTGGATATCCTCGCAATGACAAACTTTTTCATTATACAAGTGAAGAAATCCAAAAGAAAAAGGAAGCATTACATATTCCGGAAGGGAAAAAGGTTCTTCTCTATACACCAACCTGGCGTGACTCATCACTGGATGAAAATGGGGCATTTTCCTTGCCGGATGGTTTTGATGTCAATGTACTGATGGACATGCTCGGCAGCGATTATATTCTTTTATTTCGCGCCCATCACCAAATTGGAGCGGCAAAAATAAAAGATAACCCTGTCATATATGACGTAAGTGACGTAGAGTCGGTCAATGATTTGTATTTAGTCAGTGATTTAATGATTACGGACTACTCTTCCACCATGTTTGACTATGCAAATTTAATGCGTCCGATGGTTTTTCATATGTACGACGCAGATTCCTACGAACAAGATGTGCGTGGTCTTTACCTGTCGCCGGAAGAATTACCGGGACCAATCACAAAAACGGAACAGGAACTGGTTGATGCCATCCACCGTCAGGAATGCGAATTTCCTTATCGAGACAAGCAATTGGAATTTAACCAAAAATTTAATCCATATGAAGATGGGAATTCCGGCAAACGAGTGATTGATATGTGTCTTAGGGCACTGCCTCATAAGAAAACCCTCTACGAACGTTTTGTACGCTATACTAAAAAAACGCTCAACCGAATGCGCATTTTATGGCTGTTACTGCGTTATAATGTTCTCGGATTTTTCCGCTCTCACGGAATGTTCCATAACAATAATAGTTTACGCCTCGAGCGTTTGAAGGACAGTCACAAAGGAGAACGGTGTTTTCTCATTGGAAACGGTCCCAGTCTGACCGGTGAAGATTTACATTTATTGAAAGATGAATACACCTTCGGTACAAACATGGTATACAAAATTTTTGACAAAACCGACTGGCGTCCGTCATTTCACTGTGTATCTGACACAATTTACGCATCCAAGCTTGGCATCGAACTTTCCAAAATGGTAAAGGCTCCTCTGTTTACAACAGAGCGCACCTATCGCCGCATGCGCAAAAAACCGGTCGATACCACTTACGTCCATACCATTCCAACCGAACGCTACAAAGTCCGCGGAAACATTCAGGCATACTGCATGATTAAGGCAACCGTACTTTCTCTAGCTGCCGAAATGGCGTTTCATATGGGCTTTAAAGAAATTTATCTGCTCGGTGTGGATTGTACAAACCCTCATGATAAAGGTGGACATTTTACAGATAATTACACAACAAAAGAAGTTGCAGAAACCGATATTAACCGAATCAAGACAAGAATGCAAGCAGATACTTTAACAACCAGACAAATTGGGGAGCACATCATAGACCGCTCCATGGAAGTATATGCACTTCTTGATTCGTATGCAAAGAAACATAATATTCATATCTATAATGCAACTCGCGGTGGAAATCTTGAAATCTTTCCACGCGTAAAACTTGAAGATGTTTTGAGTAAAAAAATGGAGGAATCAAAATGAAGATAATCGGTGTTATTCCGGCACGTTATAAATCCAGCCGTTTTCCGGGAAAACCATTGGTTGAAATCTGCGGAAAACCAATGATATACTGGGTCTATCATCAGGCTATGAAAGTCAAGGAACTTAACGAAATTTACGTTGCCACAGATGATGAAAGAATTCGTGCCGCGTGCGAAAAATACAACATGAATGTAAAAATGACAAAAGATACCCATCAGACAGGCTCCGACCGCGTAGCAGAGGTTGCCGAACACACGGATGGTGATTTGTATATCAACATTCAGGGCGATGAACCTGTCATTAACCCGGAAATGATCCGAGAAGTGATTTCCATTTTTACGGAAGATGAATCGGTTTATTTTGGCAGTTTAAAAAAGGAAATCACAGATCCTGATGAAATCCGTGCCACAAGCACAGTAAAGGTAGTAACAAACGACACGGGAGATGCAATGTATTTCTCCCGCTCTGTTATTCCGTCCAATATAAAAGACGGTCAGTTAGCACGAGTTTTTCGCCATGTCGGAATCTATGCTTATAAAAAAGATTTTTTGTTGAAATTTGCAAATATGGAGCAGACAGAATTGGAAAAAGGTGAAGGTATTGAACCACTGCGTGCCTTGCAAAAAGGGTATCACATGCGTTTAAAAGAAACAACCTACACCTCGATTGGTGTGGACTTACCGGAACATGTTGCACTGGTGGAAAACATAATAAGAAAAAACAATGTGTCCATTTGACATATTTTCTTCACATATGTTTTTTATTTTATAAACCAAAGGATTTTTAACAAAAGGAGATGTTATTATTATGACTATAACAAAAAAAATCTTATTTTTCTTGGGTGCTGTATTTTTTTTAACATGCAGCAGTACTTATATCAAAGTACAGGCAGCTCAGGATATGCCTGATAAATCCGTACAAATCGGAAAAAAAACTACAATGCAAGTGAAAGATTCAACACTTTCAACGCAAAACAAAGCCGCTTGGATATGGAAAAGCAGTGATTCCAGCATTGCTTCCGTAAACAAACATGGCACCGTCACCGGAAAGAAAAAGGGAACCGTTACAATTTCTCTCAAAATTCCCGGTAAACCAAACGATATTACGGCTTCTGTACGTGTCGTTTCCTATTTTCGTACCAAATCAATCAAAATAACAAACAAACCAAAAGAAGCCATGGCAACCGGCGATAGACTGGAATTGAAAACATTGGTAAAACCCCATAATGCGCGTTTTAAGAAAGTAATTTTCACCTCCTCAAATAAAAAAGTTGCATCCGTTTCAAAAAAAGGCATTGTAAAAGCCAAAAAAAAAGGTTCTACAACCATAACCGCTTCGGTAAAAGGAACAGCAAAGCGCACTTCATTTAAATTAAAAGTAAAAAAACGCATCAAGATAAAAAAAATCACACTTTCCGGAGAAAATACCGCACTTGTTGGTGAACAAATAGCACTGACAACTACTCTTTCTCCAAAAAACACAACGGATGATACCCTTGTTTTTTCGTCAAACAATCCAAGTGTTGCCACAGTCAATGAGGATGGTGTTGTCACATCCCACCATGCAGGAAAGGTTACTATAACAGTTCGCGTGAAAGAAAGTAAAAAAAAGGCAAAACATCATATTACCATTGAGGATATACCATATACCTCAATAGAATTTGCAAAGAACAATCCTGTTTCGTTAGAATCCGGAACATCACATAAAATGCAGTTAGTCACAGGTCCGGCCAACGCAACGGATCATCGAATCAAATGGACATCCAGCAACAAAACCGCTGCAACTGTTGATGAAAATGGTACAGTAACTGCCCTTCGTCCAATTGAAACTGTTACTATTACTGCAGTATATAAGACAAATCCAGCTCTTACATGCAGCTGGAATCTTAAAATCACTCGTACAAAAGGCTACATTACGAAACAAATGTTAGATAACCTTGACTTAACTTCCATAAAAAAAGTGATGATTACCGCACATCCGGATGACGAGACACTTTGGGGCGGCGGACATCTTATAGAAGGTGAATATCTCGTTGTCTGCATGACGCATGGCTGGAATCCAAAACGAAGAACAGCCTTTGAGCAAACAATGCGTACGACAAATGACAAATACCTGATTTTGGATTACCCGGACGTCCGAAAAACATTTAGTAACGGAAAGTATGAAACCGATATGCTTTCCACATGTAAAAATGCTATGCAGGAAGATATTAATCTTATCTTATCCTACAAAAAATGGGATTTGATTGCCACTCATAATCCTTTTGGTGAATATGGAAAGTTTTTACACAAAACGATTTCCCAAATGGTAACACAATGTTATAATAAGATGACCAATAAATCTGCTACCCTATATTATTTTGGACGCTATTACAATTCAAGCAATAAAATTCCGGGAGAACAGATTGCCCCGGAACTTCTTGCAATTAAAAATAGTATGGTAGGCCGCTACTATCCAACAGCGAAAGGGGCCATTGACGCATTTGGACATATGATACCATATGAGAATTGGCTTCTTCCATCAGAATGGTAGTATCAATTTTAACAGGGAGGTTTTTATGAAACGAGTAAATATATTAGATTGTACACTGCGCGATGGTGCATACCTGATTGACAGTCAATTTGGCAATACCGCAATAAAAGGAATTATTGAAGGTTTAACAGAAAGCGGCATAGATGTTATTGAATGCGGATTTCTGAAAGACGAACCACATCGGGAGGGCACAACCATCTTTAATAATGCTGCACAGCTCCGCTCATTTTTACCTACAGACAAAAGGCATTCATCTTATGTCTGCCTTGCCGATTACAGCCGATACCATATTGATAACTTAGAGCCTTATGATGGCACTTCGATTGATGGTGTACGTGCCTGCTTTTTTAAAAACGAACGTTTTGAGGTTATTGATTTTTGCAAAGCAATCGTCAATAAAGGATACAAACTTTATGTGCAGCCTGTTGACATATTAGGATATACAGATGCTGAACTTTTAGACTTGATTGAAAAAATAAATGAATTGGAACCATATGCTTTTTCCATCGTCGATACCTTCGGTTCTCTGTATCGTGAGGATTTACAGCGTGTATTTTATCTGGTTCATCATAATTTATGGGCAAATGCTAAAATTGGATTCCACTCACATAATAACCTGCAGATGTCCTTTGCTCTATCTCAGGATTTTATTGATATGAGCCAGGGACTCCGCGATATTGTTGTAGACAGCACAATGGCAGGCATGGGACGTGGCGCAGGAAATACAAATACAGAACTTGTCATGCAGTATATGAACCGTAAGTTTAATAGTGGTTATGATATTGATATTGTTTTAGATCTTATAGACAATTATATCGACGGTTTCCATAACAGTTATGAATGGGGCTACTCCATCCCATATTTTCTTGCCGGTTCGCACAGTGCGCATGTAAACAACATCTCCTACCTTTCGGCAAAGGCAGGAATTGCAAGCCGCGATATTAACTTTTTACTAAACCGTTTGGACCCGGTGGAGCGAAAACGGTACGACTACTCGCTTCTCGAAAAGACCTATTTGGATTATCAAAATACACACTGCGAGGATGATTCTGCCATTGCATCACTTCAAAATGCACTCAGTGGGAAAGATATTTTGGTTCTTCTTCCCGGTCACACGATTAAAACATGCCAGGGACAAATTCAGCATTTTTATAAAGAGAAGAATCCTATTGTAATTAGCGTTAATCTTCTCACCGATTGTTATCCGATTGATTTTGCATATTTCAGCAACAAAAACCGGTACCAGTATTGGCGTAATGAAGCGGCTTTTAATAAATGTAAAAAAATTGTGACATCAAATGTAACGACAAGGAAAGATGATAATCTCTTTATTATCGATTTTCTGCGATTGGTAAAATGCGGTTGGGAGCAGCTCGATAATTCTGGCGTGCTTCTTCTTCGTCTGCTAGACCTGATGAATGTGAATAGCATTTCCATCGCAGGTTTTGATGGTTACAGCCATAATAGTGAAAATCCGAATTACGTTGAAAAAGCCATGGAAAAAACCAGAAATACATTAAATGCTGAAGAAGCAAATAAAGATATAAAAAGCATGCTTGTTGATTATAAAAATACGAGAAAATCAAGCTGCCCTATCTCATTCATTACACCATCTTACTTTGAAACGGTAATGGATGAATAATTACTAATACCGGAGGTACTCACATGAAAAAAGATTTTTCAAAAATTAAATTGTTTGCAATGGACGTCGACGGAACATTAACCGATGGAAAAATTTATATTGGTAATGACGGTGAGGTAATGAAAGCATTTAACGCAAAAGATGGATTAGGTATTAAACTCTTAATAAAAAAGGGTATTGTTCCTATTATCATCACCGGCCGCCGTTCAAAAATTGTCACCAGACGATGCGAAGAAATAGGAATTACCGTGCTTTATCAGGGTGTTCGCGATAAAGCTGATATCTTGAAAAATGTAATGGCGAAATATGACTGCACTCCTGAACAAACGGTATATATTGGTGATGATATGAATGATCTGTCTGCAATGCAAACAGCCGGCATTACCTTTGCACCGGCTGACTGCGCTGCCGCATTGCTTCCATATGTTGATTTTGTTCTGACTCAAAAGTCCGGCGACGCTCCTGTACGTGAGGCCATTGATATAATTTTGGAAAACAGACTTACACTGTCCGATTATGAAAGCATCTGATTTTCTTGACTCCTTTGGATAATCCGGTAAAAAGCCAGTAAACAGCTGCTGCTGAAGCAAAAGAAACCACTGTCAGCACGATAAAAATTAATATCGGATTTCCGAAGGAATATATAAATTTCTGTCCAAATTGAAACACGTAAAAACTATGAATCAACCAAACAAAAGTAATATATCTTCCTGCCTTTTTTGACACCCAGATAACTCCCGGAATTTTCTTAATAAGCATAACACACGCATAAATCATAGGTCCAACCAGGAAAAAGTCATAAGAAGATCCAATTTTATAACGCATATAAAAACCTGCAGCCGCAACAAATAATAATACAGGGTAACTTAATATTCCTTTCGGTAATATCTGATGATAATACGAGAATACCTGATACTTTGCAAAAATCATACCAAATAGATAAATTGGAAGTAGGTAAACAACGTTGCAAAGCAGAATTCCCCATACTGTTCCTTTAAAGTCAACCAACATATCATAACTCATCAACCTAGGGATACCATACAAAGAAAACAAAGCAATCCCCAAAACAACGAGAAAATCTGTAAAGAAATCAGCTTTTTTTCTCTTTAAAAACCGAAGCATAAGCGGCGTCATCATAAGTAAAAATATGTATGGCATAACAAACCACCACTCACCATTATACTTTTCAAATCCAAGCATGCTAAGAATAATGCTTTCAAAATCATATTGAATTGTCCATGAGGATGTAAGATTTACCTTTGTCACACCTAATATAAAATCAATTGGAACAAAAATAATCATAACCTGCCATATGTATTTTAAAAACCGAAATATACGATTTGCAATCATTTTCGAAATTGATTTACTTTTACGCATACTCAGATATGTTCCATATCCACTAAGGAACAAAAAGAACGCAACACACACCTTAAAAGAAGCACAGATTGCTGCTTCTATAGGCTGCCCGCGAAACATATATAAACTCTGGTACATATTCTCAGGCAAAATCCGATCCGTAAATCCAAATAAGTGATGCAAAAGCATCAAACTAATAGCAATTAATTTCGCAATTGATGTGTCGGATTTTGAAAAATGATAGTGTTTCACTTTATCCTCTCCCCTCTAAGGTAATCTCTCCATGCAAAAAAGCCATCGGCAGCTAACAAAATCATAATAGGAATAAATACAACTAAATATCTTGAATTACATTCCCAAATAGTCTGAAACAATGCTATTCCAAGCATCGTAATACTTGAAGCAAAAATCGGCATATCCACCGCTTTTGCATCAGATTTTCTTTTTACTGCAAATCGTGCCGATAAAAACATCCCAACAAGTATTAAGCCATAATATAGCGTCATATACAAAAGAGCTATCCAGTATTTGCTTCCTTTTAATGTCACAAATTGTTTTAATATATTGTCAGGCTCCTGTGGGCCTTCAGCTAAATATACACAGCTGGCAAGTGTAGCATCTCCCCATGTTCTAACTTGTTTATCATAACCAAAAAATTTAAAACTTTCATGGAAAGAACGTGCCTTCAATCGTTTCTTAATCTCTTTTATATTAGCTTCTTTTTTCTTTTCATATGAATTAAATGAAATGGTAAAATCGACATCCTCCTGCTGATATCCCCCATATCCAAGTGCCATCATAATCCAATGGGTCAGCGGAAATTCATAGGCATCGCAATACGATTCTTCTAACGGAATTACAGAAGACTTTACATAATTACACAATCCATGACCGACTCCAAACGAAATTGCTACAATGACAATACCGGCAATAATCTTTTTCCATGATTTTTTTTGAAGTAATAAGCAGGCGAAAACTGCAATAAAGAGAATAAACACAGTAACTTTAACTGAAAATGCAGCAGATGCAGCCACTCCAAATAAGCACAACCAGCAAAAAACTTTCCAGCCGGGTTCACTCAAAACAGCCTTCGTGTAGCAATACAGCATAACTACCAGCAAAAGCATTCCTGCTATATCCGTATAAGCATACATAGCCCATAACCACAACGGCATACAAAACCATGTCATTAAACCAACAAAAAATGCCTTCTTTTCATTCCAAATAAGAACCGCTATGTGATGAAGCAACAAGATAGATGCCACTGTCATAACACATCCAAGTGCTATAGACGCTAAATAAAATTCATTTAGCCCCGTCTCCGGCCATATAAAATGAACCATTCTGAAAAAGAATGTCAAAATACAATACCAAAACTGATTATTCGGATATCTTGCAAAGTACGTAGTATCTGTCAACTTATCTGTTAATGTATACTCACTTGCAGAACGAATTACTTTTCCCCAATCCCATGAAAAAATCTGCACACGCACGGAATAAGCAACAAAAAACATAAACACAGCAAAAACAATGCTTATGACATAAAAAACAATCTGATAATTTATCTCTTTAAAGGCAATTCGTTCTCTCATAAAAAAATGATATATTCCATAAACAACAATTGGCAGTAAAATCATCGCAAAAAAAGATTTTTGTATCAAACTGCTAAAGGCAATCAAAGCAATGCCGTACACAAACACAAACCAAAACCATTGCCCCGCTTTAAAAAAATGATCTTTACATGTCTTTTTCATCATCTCTGTCGATTTCGAATTCATCATGTTCTTCTGTTTCCCCTTCAAAATAAATCAGCCTTACCTCATTAAATACAATCTCATTCATCAAAATATCCGCATCTGCTTCTGCAATATGAATTCCAAACACAGCACGATCCCATTCTTTCGGAATCGCAATGGCAAACCCTGCATGATAGTAGCATCGCAGACGTTTTCCAAGAATATAAATTTGTTTACGGCAAATAAATTCTTCTGAATTAATCCGTACACCGTTATGCTCGGCAAAGATATAATCTTCTTTTTTCATAGCGTAAATCGGTGTGCAGAAACGCCCTCTCCACATACCGTTAAACTCCGATTCCTCATCTTCTATGATATGGAACAATTTAACGGAACGCTCAGACATTCTGGCTAATTCAACGCCCTTATACATAAGTACACAGTCATTGTCCTTGTAGACACGTTTGGCACGCACCTGTTTTCCGGCACGCATTGAGAGCATTCCCTCAATAATCGGAAGTGACGTCGGAATCTGTAAAATGTATTTCACTTTTATCTTTTTTAATACCTTCTGCACATCATCTCTGAGTGCCGCCAACTCATCTTCCGACAAAATTTCTTCGATAATGCTCTGCTTACTTTTCATCATCATAAGCCGCATATGATACGCTACCATGTACTGCACATAAGGAATAATACGATGGTGCTTTTTCCTTGAGTAGGCAAATAACTGTCCATAACCAGACGATAACAGCGTTGTATAACGCTCTTTTTTATGCCATGCCGTATCGACAAGAGAAGATTCATCTTCTCTCTTTCTATAGTAATAATGCGTTCCGGCAATCAATCCGTATTTTCCCTGAGAAACAATCACCTGATTCACAGCCAGCGCATCTTCCCAAAAACTCAGCGACTCATCAAAATGCAGTTCATCAAGTACCGCATGCCTTAAAAACACGCCGCCTACATAATAATGAGGATACGTATAATCCTTTTTAATATCAACAACATCCGTCTTTTCAAAACGCCAGTTTAATCGCTGCTCACCTTCATAAGCATCAAAATAACGAATTCCTATAGCCGCCACAAAGACATCTTCATGTGCATCAAAATACTGCACCGCTTTTTCCATTGCATCATCCGCTAACTTGTCATCCGAATCTAAAAAAGTAATAAGTTCGTCACCCATCTCTCCCGCAATCCGTACACCTTCATTGCGAAGTGCAGAAACACCCTGGTTTGTGTCATAGTGCTTCACTACAATCTGCTTTGGATACTGCTTCTGATACTGCTCACAAATGGCAAATGAGCCATCTGTACTGGCATCATCTAACAAAATCAGCCGGATATGCTCTGCAAAAGACAGTGTCTGGCAAATGACACTGTCTATTGTTTCCCGTAAATATTTTTCTGTATTATAAATTGGTACAATCACTGCTATCATAAGATACCTCATTTCTCCCAAAGCATAATCGTCTTTCCAAAGGACTTCTGAATGTCCATCTCAAATGCCTTTTTCATATCAGCTATCGAACGAACCGGAATTACCGCGCCTACAATATTAGACAAGTAATTGATAATTTCCGGATGCTCTCTATATAATTCAACCGTCTTTTCAAAATCCACTCTTCCGCTTCGGCTGCTTCCGAATACTCTCAATCCTTTTTCCAAAATCATGCGGGTATTAATCGGTACCGGATACTCCGATACTCCTAATATAGAGATCGTTCCCTCAGGCTTAATAAAATCAATAATCTGGTCGATTGCCTTTCCGGAACCGGCTCCACCCACACACTCAAAAGCATGATCTAATTCCATATTCTCCGGAATGTCACTTACCTGATACGTTGCGTCAGCAAATGTAAAATCAGAAAGCTTGTCTTTGCTGACACCAAAAATATACAGTTTTGTATCCGGGAACATTGTTTTGAAAAACACAGCCGTAATATAACCTAAATTACCATCGCCCCAGATACCTACCACATTTCTTCTACCATGTGCAAAACGGTCAAAGCGTGAAATCGCATGAACACTGACACTGACAATTTCCGTAAATGCCGCTACTTCTTTGTTGATTCCCTGTGGCAGACGGACTAATCTGTCCTTGCGGATTTTAACATATTCCTGCATAAATCCATTAAATCCGCTGGCACGGAATTTACTTGAGCGAAGATAGTTCTCCGCAATAAACTCATCTTCTTCTACCGGTGTATTCGGTATCATCACAACCTCTTCCCCCGGCTCAAACTCGCCACTTGGGTCACGAAGTACAACACCAATCCCTTCATGAATCAATGCCATCGGCAGTTTCTGACGAAGTACATGTTCTTCCCTAAGCCCCTGATAATATCTCTGGTCTGCATTACAAATCGAAAGATGTGTCGGACGAACGATAATGTCATCATCCTGCAATCCGATGTTTTCATAAGTGACCTCGAATTTACGAGGAGCCACCAACTGGTATACTGTATTAAGCATTCGCTCTTAATCCTCCTGCTCCGACTGAATCAATGTTTCTGCCACACGCAAATCATAAGGATAAGTTATCTTAATGTTTGATACTTCTCCTTCTACGAGATATACGTCTTCGCCCTTCATAACAAAAATCTTCGCTGCATCCGTAAGAATTTTCTTTTCCTCATCGGTCAAAGATTCATACAGCGATTTCAGTTTCTTTAAGCGGAATGTCTGCGGCGTCTGTCCCTGATACATCTTACTGCGGTCCGGCACAGATGAAATCACCTTGCCATCTTCACTCTGTACAATCGTATCAGTCGCAGCTACCGCCGTATCGCAGGCACCATACTCCAGTGCATAACGAATATTTTCCTCAATAATTCTATGTGTCACAAATGGGCGGACGGAATCATGAGTCAAAATAATCGTATCATCATCCACATCATAGTTTTCTTCAATATAAGAAATGGCATTCATAATCGTCTCATTTCTTGTTGTACCACCTGCCATCACAGCAATACGGTCTGTCTCCCCCAAATATTTTTTTATAAGATTCTTGGTGTGTGAAATCCACTGTTCCGGACACAAAACAAGGATTTTTTCAAATTTATCATTCACAAAGAACTTTTCAATTGTGTGAATAATAATCGGTCTGTCACCAATATTCATATACTGTTTCGGTTTCTCTACATTTCCCATGCGGCTTCCAACACCGCCTGCTAACAATACAACAAATATCATAATCTGCTAAAACCTCCAAAAAAATTCGTTGTTTTTATCATATCACAGATAGTTTGTCATTTCAACTCATCATCGAGGCGAAGTTTCCATTTACCGGACAAAATCGCACGGCAGCATGCATCAAATGGTTTCAAGCAGCAAATCAAGGTCACCACAATTCCAAGTAAAACAAGTATAATTTCCCATGTATTTGGGAAATTATGATATAGTGCCTTGTACCAACAAGAATGCACAAAAAGGTTAATGAAATTATAATGAAATACATAAACACCCAAAGTTCTCGTTCCTAATTGAGAAAAAATATTCTTTCCTTTTGGAATGATGCATAAAAAAGCGAACACAAGCCCAAAGGATAACACATACGTAAACAACCGTAAAATACCACCATAAAATGCACCATGCGTAAGTGCCTCATAACTTCTTCCCGTCAACAGAAATCTCGCCCAAAATAATTTATCAATTCCGACATAGCAGACTAAAAAATATATCAGGATAACTGCCACAGAAACTATTTTCAACTTTCTATTTTCTGTCCATTTCGTAATTGTATCCATTGACAATGCATATCCAGCATAAAAAAATGGATAAAAAATTGCAATCCTCAACCAGCAGAAAAGATTCGTATCCATATTGGAGTAACCTGCTGCCATTGAAACAAAAACAGATACAATCAAAACATAAGCAGGTCGAAATTGTTTGGTATAAAACGTAATTAAATACATGAAAAATAACGCAAGAATAAACCAAGCGGCCCCCGGTTCCCTGAAGAAATCAACCGATATAAATGTTCCTCCATTCATAATACCGGATACAAAATAACCAAACATTTTCATAAACAAATAAACCAGCAGATATGGTACTACTTTTACAATTTTTCTTTCCTTCACAGTTTTCTTGGAAAACATACCGGAAATCAGAAAAAAAGCCGGCATGTGAAACGTATAAACGGAGAAGAACAAGGAATTTACCAATTTAGAACTTCCTAAATAATTTTCGTAAAAATGGCAAATAACAACCAATATTATTAACACAAATTTTGCATTATCCCATTTTGCAATTCGATTCATCTTTTTCCTCTCTTTCTCATTCAATCTAACAAGCATTTCAACGTTTGATCATATACATTTTTCTCAATACCATATGACATACTTGCGTTAAAATCCGCCTGTGCTCTATTGCACACATCCACCTGATATGCTGTCTCACACAACCTCCCGGCATTTTCAAAATACATTTCCGGATATTTTAAACTAACATATTTTTCAAAATAATTTTTGTTGTAGTGGCAAACATATAAAGGCTTTTCTAAAATTGAAAATGCAGAAGCCAAACGTCCGTTATTTGTCACCAAAACATCAGTAGCATACAACAAATCCGGAACCGGGAGAATCCGGTTTACATAGCCAAAGCTTCTTTTGTATTGATTTCCCATAGAAAATGCATTTTCCATCAAAATTTCACTGTTTGTAAAAACAAACCATTCTTCCCCAAGCTCTTTCATCCATTGCTTTACATCAATAGTTTCCCAATCCTTCCTTTTCATCTCTTCATCACCATATACAATAACAGAAAGAATCTTTTTGTCTCTTGCATGCGGAAAGTAATAATAAATCAGTTCCGAGACATTCTCTCTTCTTTTAGCATCCCCTATATCATAGGCAAACGGCAGGGAAACACCCTCGATTATTTCTTTATCTTCTAAACGGTACGCCCGTTTTAACAAATCTGCCGTAAATGGAGAGCCAGGAATGATGTGCGTAAATCTTGCAAAGGTATTTAAATTAAATTCTTTTCCTTTTGACTCCATTAAAAACATATTCTTAAACTGGTAATCATATGGAACACCCAGTAAAATCCGACTGCCTTCCGGTGCTAAGTTATTAATTTTAGTTGATAGAGAAGCATCCACACAGACAACATTTGTCATGCCATCCATAAAATCCTTTTTCGCACGGCGGTAACCATGTGCTGCCAGTGGATTTTTATGTCTTTCATTATTCAAATAATAGCGGAACTTTACATCCTCTCCGGATTGTTTCGCAAGATAATCTTTCAAAAGCGCAAGGTCATTACTCAGCCCACGTCCGCGGCTGCTCAAAAATGTAACTTCTGTCTCATTCATGTTTCGCTTCCTCCATATACTGATTAATCATAGCGGCAATCCGCTCACTGCTGTGTCCGTCACACGCTCCCATATATTTTTCAATGAACTGGTCATATTTTTCTGTCAATGTATCTTTTTCCGGTGACTTTAGATACGCTGTAAGTGCCTGCTGCGTCTCATAAACATCCCCCGGCAAATCATCCGGATAATTCAGATAAAAGCCCCGGTTATAATTGAGTAAATCATAACAGTAAAATGCTATTGGTTTTCGCAAAAGCGCATATTCAAAAATAACAGAAGAATAATCCGTTACCAGCAAATCCGATACCAACATCATATCATTTGTGGAGAAATCTCTGATAACTTCGATATTGTCATAAGACTTCTCTACAATTTTATTTTTCATGACCGGATGCGGGCAGATTACAAATATCTGATTTGGCAGTAAGTCTTTTGATAATTTATCAAAATCCAAATCCGGTTTAAACTGCGTTCTGTCATCCCCTATATCACGAAATGTCGGTGCATATACAATAACATAGCGGTCTTTGAATTCCGGATGTGCGGCATATACTTTCTGCTTTGTCTCATCCATCAGCTTTTCATCATAAAATGCATCCGTTCTCGGACATCCCAACGCCTTTACCTTGTGCACATCGATATCAAAGGCATCCGCATAAATACTTCTTATTCTGTCACTGCTTACCGTCACCATATTGTACTGCACATGATAAGCATGATCCGCGGCAATCGACATATTGGTTCCCCGCTGTCCGAATTTCTTAAACGCACCGCATGCATGCCACAACTGTACAACACGCTGGCTCTGACGCAGCTGGAAGTGACGCAGATAACGGTTATAGTCATCCGTCACAATAACACGGCTTGTAATGTTTTTATAGTACATATAAAGTTTCGTAAAAGGATTATGTGGCAGACGCTTGGCACAAATCACTTTCTTTCCTTTGACATACGGATATAGTGCTTTTGCATTACCCTCTAGTTCACCGTCTTTTCGCACCGTAAAAAACAGCACCTGCTCTTTTACCGGATAGCGTCGCAGGAAATTTACCATCTTACGGAACAAAATCTGACCGATGTTTTCAGACGGGAAACGAAGCATCTTCGGCATAATCTCATTTAAATCCGGAACAATCTCCGGGCTGTTCAAATCTGCTTTTCTATCTACCAAATATTCCTTCATCATCGGAATGGTTTCCTTCGTTCCAACATAATCCACATATGTTGCTTCCAAATCCTCATAGAATACAATACGGTCATTCATAAACGTAAAATATCCTCTATGGTACCACTTTGTCAGATGTGACAGCAGACTTTTTGACTTATCTAGGGTTTGATTTTTCAAAAATTCCGTCTTGAAAAATTTATTGGCAAGTGTGTAATCCATACCCATGTATGGGTTATTTTCATAGCCTGTCTTTACGGAATTCAATGCCACCGTGCTGAAAAGTACCGCCTGCATATCTCCAAAATTGCGGTGATATATCAATTCTGACATAAAATCTGCCGGTGATTTGATAAAGTTCTTAATCACATACTTAAATGCATTATTCGCATAACTGACTTTTGCATCCGCAAAAGTAATGTATGGCGTCTGTGCCTGTTCCAATGCCTGATAATACAGTTCATCTCTTGTTTTTACATCAAAAAACTCCATATTATCCTGTAAAAATCCGGCTTTTTCCACTGTCTCTTTCCAGAAAAGCGGCATTATAATCCGAATGGCAATCAGATTTTGCAGTGTCAGACTCTGAATACTTAACAAAAATTTTTCTTCCTGTTCTTTCTCCCCATAAAGGGCAATGGTAAACCACGCATGAGAAAGCAAATCCTCTTTGTCTACCGCCAGATTGTCAAGTGCAAATTCCGGGTGAGAATCTTTTAACATCGAAATATCACGCATATCCAATGTTGAAATTTTATCATTCATTTCTGAAACCAGATGCGTAATTGTCTCCTTTGGCAGTGTCCAGTATTTCGCATAAAACTGATCCAACAGAATCTGCACTTCTTTTCGGCTGATTTCATTTAAATATTTGTGAATATCGTCATTATTCTCTTTTACTTCCTCAATATCTTTGTACTGTGGGAAATCAATTAAAATACTTTCTTTTGCCGACTCCAAAATCAGCCGGTGTGCCTCAATGTAGTCTTTGATTTTCCAAGAAGAAATCGAAGCCGTAATCGACTCCGCCTCACCATCAAACATTCTGCGGTAATGGAAAATCACACGGTCAAGTCCGGTAATTCGGTTCGTACGGTATACATAACGCATCAAAAATGCCCCATCCTCCGAATAGGAAATCGGTGGAAGACGCAGTTCATACTGCTCAATAATTGAGCGTTTAAATAATTTATTACACAGCGAAAACGTCCACAGAATCTGCGGCTCATATTTGTCTATTTTTTCCATCCGCACCAAATCATTGATTCCATTGACTGCAAAAGTCTGAAAACGATTAAAAATATCATACTTAGCAATAACTAAATCTGCCTTTTTTTCTTTTGCACGCTCATACAGTGCCTCTAAGGCGTCTAACTCTAAGACATCATCTGCATCAAAGAAGTATACATACTCTCCTTTTGCCAAATCCAGTCCGCGGTTTCTCGCCGAAGAAGGTCCACCATTCTCTTTGTCCACAACTGTTATGTTGTCATAACGGCTTTCATAATCCCTCAAAATGTCAATCGTGTGGTCTTTGGAACCATCATTGACTACAATAATTTCATAATCGTCGATACTTTGATTGGCGAGACTTTCCATCGTCTCTGTTACATATTTCTCTGCATTATAAGCAGCAACAATTACCGAAACTTTCACTCTTTCTCTCCTCCATGAGTCTCTTTCTCTTCCTGATAAATATCTCTGACAATATATATCGGTCGATCCTTAATTTCCGCAAACAAAACGGCGATATATTCTCCTATAATTCCAATTACCATAAGAACAACCGCAAACATAAAACATAAAACTACAATGATTGTAGAATACCCCGCCGGTGCTCCATTGACAATTTTGTTTATAATAGTGAAAATCATCAATATAAAACCACACAGAGCCACAAATACACCTGAATACATTCCCAGTTTCAATGGCAAATCCGAAAAACTGCACAGCGCATTAATGGAAAAATGCAGCAGTTTTCGAATGCTGTACTTACTTTCCCCTGCCTCTCTCTTCTGTGCCTCAAACTCCAATGTTGTTTTACGGAATCCAACACTCTGCACATATCCCCTTAAATAGCGGATTTTTTCTCTATAGTCTTTTCGCAGAACACCTGCAACATTTTTGCTGATAGCAAAAAAGTCAGAAGAATTATTTTCAAATTTAACCGGCGACATAAGATTCAAAACTTTATAAAAGGCACCTGACGTAATTCGCTTAATAATTCCGGCATCTGCATTCTTCGTTCGAATCATCGAAATCACTTCATAGCCATCCTCAAACTTAGCAATTATGTCCGGAATACATGCCGGCGGATGCTGCAAATCTGCGTCCATACACACAACTCCATCCCCTTGTGCATGATCAATACCGGCAATCATCGCTGCCTCATGTCCAAAATTACGCGAAAAATCCACCACCTTAACTTTGGCATTTTCCTTTGCAAAACCTTTTAACAATTCAATACTGCCATCCTGGCTGCCATCATTTACGAAAATAAGTTCATAGTCCCAAACACACTTGTCCAAAACACTTACTGTTGTCTTATAAAATTGGTTCAAAGACAATTCCTCATTATATACGGACACGACAACTGAAATTTTTTTTCTTTCCATAAAACATTCCTCCGTAATCTTGTTATTTTTTCTTACTGTATTCCCATACTGCTTTTATTTCCAAATCCTCAGGCAAACCATAAAACAGTTTGTAACGCTCAATCCATGGCTCCCATTCAGGAGTGGCTGTCCATAAATAAGATTCGTATGGCAAGTGCCGAATTTCCACGGACGTTTTACCCGCCTCTACCTGTCTCTCAATTCTAGCCAATCGTTCTTTATCCACCTGATAGATTGAGGAAAAAATATTAAGATAAAACCCTAATCCGAAAATGGACACAACTGCGCATGTCTTACAAAATGTCTTTGTAAAAATCCGGCTTTCTTTCTCTTCTCCGTCCAAAAGGATAAGCAGTTCCAAAAGGAGCATCAAAAACAGTATATACGTGGCAAAAAAGCATCTCTCACCAATCGGATTTACAATAAGCAACGGCGCGGCAACACAAACAATTCCCGCATTCCAAAACAAAACTTTCCATAAACATTTTTTTTGACTGCCAATAATAATACAATAAATAATAAGTGCAATCATGTAAGCTGCCACAAAAGCCGCTTCAAAATATAATAACCGGTTCTGTTTTGCAAATGTACTGATGCCAAAGGACGACAACAAAGACCATGTCGTAAATCCTGCCATAACTATCAGACAAATTTTTGCTAATAACGCACTTCTGTTTTTATTTACGTCAGAATAGATTTTTTTATAAATCATGGCACATACAATAACGATTGCTAAATTCATCCAACAATTATTCAGGCAAAGATGCTTTGCAATTTCATTGACATAATTGTCAAATGCACGACTGATTACTCCTCCCTCTGCCATTTGACGATACTGATCCTGATTATTTGCGATCGTATGATATGCCGAATTTGAAAACATATAAGCAGCCCCTGCCACACTTCCAATTAAATATGCCACATGAGAAGCAACCACCTTGCGATGAACACAAATTGTATACACAAGCACACCACAAGCCAAAACCACATTATAAATTGTCAAATGCTCTACAATTAATGCATTTATTACCGCTAACACAAAGAGCGGCAGACAATGCCAAACTTTTCTTCGTGGCATTGTCTCCTGAAAAATAGGATAAACATACGCTATAAATAACAATGTGAAAAACATTGAGGTTACGTAGTTTGCATAACCTGCCGTCCATACAACGGCCTGACGAAAAATCAATTTAGGTATCAAAACAAGTGCAACACAACTTACATAAAAAACCCATTTTCTTTTAAATATATACTCGCAAAGTGCTACAATTCCTGTTAAGCAAAATGACATAATAACTGCCTTTAAAAGGTTTGAGCGCGTCATTGCCAAAACGATAAGATTTCCCACATATCGTCCGTTGTAATTTTCAAACCAGTTGTTTAATCTGTCGATACCGATTTTACTTCCCCATGCCCAGTCATCTCCGGTATATGGAAACAAGTAGCATAGAATGGCAATCAGCCCAAAACATATGATATAACGCAACCATATTTTATTATTTTCCTTCATGTTTTTCTCCTATCTTTCAATCATTTTTTATACTAAGACGTTTACATGTCAAAATTATATCATGCCTCGTCCTCTAATTCCTGTAAAAATTTATTTTTTGGTACTTTTTTCACAAATAAATCACCAAATGCAAACCAGTACGCAAATGCCGGAAATACTTCAAACGGCAGAAACAAACATTCCGTCAGTGTAGCAATAACAAATCCGATACAGATTGCCGGTATCAAAAAAGCATATGTTGCATTTTTCCTTCTCTGTGTCAAGTAAAATTTCAAAGAAAACGCTACCCCTAATAACGTAATCACACCATAGAAAAACATACTGAGAAGTCCATAGGTGTAACCAAACTGAATCCAGTTGTTATGCGAATGGTTTTTCTTTTCCCCATCCACTACCATTGAGGTGCTGGCATGTCCTTTAAAATTCATTTTATCCCAATAGGCAAGATAAATATCAATTCTTCCATTCGTAATGGCATTCAAGCCCTTTGAATACTTGATGTTATACCAAATGCGTTCCCACATATTGCGTGGTGCAATCGTATCTTTCTTGTTTTGTGTCTCCTCCACATCTTTATACTGTGGCACCACAACATCGTCCGGCTCATCCGCTTTTTCTTTATTCCCCTGAAATTCACTTGTATAATACAAAGGTTTTCCTTCAAACACAATCGGATGTCCAACAATGTTTGGCAGATGCAAAAGGCAGATTAAAAACAGAGGATACAGCACTACGGTGAATACTGCCATACAGCCTAAGTTTCCTAAAAAGGTCCGGTAATTTTTTGTCTTTTTGGCCAAATAAAACCGCAGTACAATCCAAAGCAGCACAATTGCTGCAACCGCAATCAGTGAAGTTCTCGCCTGACTTTTTTCCAGATAGAAAAAGCATAAGGCAAGCGAAACATACGTTACAATGTTTTTCCGGCAAGACCGGCCGGTCTCCACACACCAGTCCAAATCCGACAAAAATACAGCGATAATAATATACAAATACAATCCAAACGTATTCGGATTTGTAAAAATGCCGGCATACCTGCCTCCCTCATACAGAGGACGGAACAAAAAGGAAATCACCGACATAACGGCAAACGACCATTTTATGGCATTCTTGAAGCACTGCCACAACAAATCTTTTCTCGTATGATTCTGCCACACAAAAAATACAGCGGTAAAGACAAAAGCTAAAATCAGACCCAGTCCACACATTTTTTTCGGCACCAGAATATCCGAAACGGTAAAGGAAATGCACATACCAAACCAAGCAATCCAAAGAGAACGTCTCCAGTGGATATGAACCAATGTCCGGTCAAGCGATAATATGGCAATGGCAAACATAACAAAAATACCACAAACCGTATTATAAAAATAGCTTTCCTTATGAAGTCCGTAGCGGACGATACAAAACAAAACAAGGTCAATTACAAAGCACAGCGTAATCAGCCGATACCTTACCTTGTCTTTTATTCTTCCCACAATCGGAATCCATGGATCAAGGAGAAGAATAAACAAATCCTGTAATTTCGTAATCAATTTTATTCCCCACTTATTCACGACAAACGACCGCTAAAAAGCGGCCGTTTTATCTCGTGTAATGTCTTACTTAATAACGTCATTCTTATCGGAAGCCGAGCTCTCGTTTTCTTTCGTTTCCTTCATTACTTTTTTCATTCTCTTTGTAATCTTCTTCACGGAATTGTAGTTTGGCTCACAAACATACAGCGCCGTTGAGCGAATCGAGAAGGTCGTCTTCTTAGCTCCTGTACCCTCGGCATTCGCATAAGCAATCTTCCATTTTGCCATATCATTCAACTGCATATTGCAGAGCGATACAATCTTGTCCTTTGACATACTTGTCTGGAACATGGACTTCGATTCTTTCAACAAACTTGAGAAATTTGGCAGTACGGAAGGTGACATCACCTTGTTCAAAATTGCCTCAATCATATGCTGATGGTCACGTCCACGCTGGTAGTCACCATTTGCGAAATGGTGTCGCTCACGGCAGAATGCCAATGCTTTCTTACCATTTACTTTGTTATAACCTTTTTTGAACTTATAATGTGTACCGGCACCGTGTGGACCCCAGTCAGAAATGAAGTCATAATCCGAATACACTTCTACACCGCCAAGCAAATCAACAATCTTTTTCAGACTGGTGAAATTGACACGTACGTAGTAATCAATGTCAATGTTATACAATTTTTCCAGTGTATTAATCGAGCAGTCAACACCATAAATACCGGCATGGGTCAGTTTATCCGGCATACCTCCGGAATACGATTTACCGCCCTTACTGTACAGCGGTACATAGTAATCACGAGGTGTAGATGTCAGTAATACTTTCTTTGTAACTGGATTAACCGTCGCAATAATATTTACATCACTTCGGCTTGTCTGTCCAATCTTACCATATACATCAATACCACTGATATAAACATTAAATGGTTTTGTTGTTACATCGGTATCAACCAATTCTTCTACTTCTGACTCAATCTTGCTTGTATCCAGCTCTCTGGTGTCCGTGGAAAATGTCTTATACTGGCTCTTAACCGTATCTACAAAACTTTTATTCATGATAATTGCCTGCACTTCTTTTGCGTACAAGGCATCTACCATTGTCAACGGATCATCATACTCAACCGTGTTCAATGTCTTGTTCAGTTTCTTACTTGCATCCTGAACTGCTTTGTCCGTATTCTCACGGTCCTGCTGTCTTAGAATACCAAAAGAGTAATTTTTAGCATCTGCTAATGTCTTTGCTGCATCGTCCTTCATGACGTAGAAAGAAATAACATCAACCTTTTTGGTTGCACCACCGACATTCTGGAATGCTGCCATACTCTCTCTCACATAGTTCGCACCAACAAGGAACACGGCACAAAACAGAACAGCTAACACACGTCCAAATATATAACTGGAGTTTGTCAGCTGGCTCATCACCTGATAGACAAGCAATACAACCATAATGACTGCAATCGCAACCATGTACTTAACCGGTACAAGCCCTGTTGTTCCAAAATAAATACAAACCAACAAGGAAACTAAAAACTGCAAAATAATTACTACTAAACTAATCTTTCTCTCTAATAATGTTTTCACTCGTAACCCTCCGTTCTCAAATTAGCCTAATAATACGCTCACAACATTATATCTTATTTCTTGTCAAAAATCAAACATAAAAGTCGATTTACGGCATTTTTATCCTGATACTTGAAAATGCGCCTGCAAAACTGCTCTCGTTGTGAGTCATCCTCGTAAGCCGTATGCCAGTTTTTTTCCAGCTCCGGCTGCGTATATACAATCATTCCCGGCACAAATTTCTCATAGTCCTCGTAAAAATTTCTACCATCTTTCTGAAATACTTCATAGTCATACGCATAAAAAATCATTTTTCTTTCCAAAAGGCAGTACTCATAAATAATGGATGAATAATCCGTAATCAATTGGTCTGCCACAGATAACAGCGTAGCCACTCCCGGATAATCGGAAACATTTCTTATTTTATCCGGATACATATCCCATATACCGACAGGACAATGCTCTGCCACGTGCGGATGCAGACGGATAAGAAGCACCTCATTCTCTTCCATACATTGATTAAGGGAATCAAAATCCAAACAAATTTCCGGATTTTCAACCTGTGAATCTCGGAAGGTAGGTGCGTATAACGTAATTTTCTTTCCCCTCAAATCAGGATATTGCTCAAAAAAACGCTCCTGCATCTTCTGCCTCTTAGAATCATCTAACATCAAATCGGTGCGCGGCAGTCCAATCGGGAAAATTTTTTCATCGTCTACACCAAACGCACTTTTATACCATTTTGCCGTACATTCGGAACTGACAATCAAGTGCGTAATATTTTCATTTGCTTTTTTTGCTAGTCTTTTTACTTCCCCGGTATCCGAATCCAAGCCAAATTTCTTAATCGTACCGGTTCCATGCCACAACTGCACCACTTTCACATTTTTATTAAATTTCATATACGCCATCGGCATGAACTCATTATCGAGAAAAATCACCGATGCCGTTGCCATATGAAACGCTTTTCCAAAGAAAAACGAAAATGGTCTTCGTATGCCGTCTTTTTTTGTCAGATACGCCATTTTCATGGATGGAAACTGATTTTTTATAGCATCTGCCACAATGCCGATATTTCCCTCTTCGCTGTCATCATGCGTTGCGACAAAAAATACTTTCTGCCGATTTATGGGTAATAGGCGGAACAGATAGAAAAAGAAAGCAAACAGCACATAGCCTGTTTTTTTAATCATTTTCTCAGTCTTTCATATTCAAATCATTTTTAATTTTTGTTGTGGAAATTCCTTCGGTACGCGGCAGGTAAACAACCTCGCAGTAGTCTTTGAGGAAATCAAACTTGCCCTTCCAGTCATCTCCCATAACAAAAACATCGACATTATTATTTACTACATCATCAATCTTCTGTTCCCATGTATATTCCGGCAGCACTTCATCCACATAACGGATTGCTTCAAGAATTTTTTTGCGGTCTTCAAAAGAATGATACGCTTTTTTGCCCTTGCCGGCGTTAAATTCATCTGAGGAAACAACAACAATCAGATAATCCCCCAATGCTTTCGCGCGGCGAAGTAAATTAATGTGACCTACATGAAGTAAGTCGAACGTTCCATAAGTAATCACTTTTTTCATTTTCTTTTCCTCCTATTCGTTCTCACTCATCTTTGCTTCGTATACACTTACTACGTCTTCAACATCCCCCTGTGCAACCAGACGGCCCTGCTCCAAAAGAATGCCCTTGTTGCACATTCTTAAGACCTGACTGGTTGAATGTGATACGAAAATGACGGTAACACCTTTATCAAACATGCTCTGAATACGATTTTCACATTTTTTACGGAATTTCGCATCTCCAACACTAAGCACCTCATCCAGAATCAAAATATCCGGCTCAACAATCGTTGCCACGGAAAACCCAAGTCTGGCACGCATACCGGAAGAATAATTCTTTACCGGCACATCGATAAAACTGCCAAGTTCCGAGAACTCTACAATTTCGTCGTAACGTGCTTCCAAAAACTCTTTACTGTAACCAAGCATCGCACCATACAGATAAATGTTCTCAGCACCGGTATACTGTCTGTCAAATCCGGCCCCCAGTTCAAGAAGCGGTGCAATCTTGCCATTTGTTGTAACCGTTCCCTGTGTGGCTTTTAACACACCGGAAATTACTTTTAAAAGAGTACTTTTTCCGGCACCATTCAATCCCATAATACCAACACGGTCACCTTTCTGAACTTCAAAGCTGATATCTCTGAGTGCCCAAAACTCCTGAAACATCAATTCCTTTTTTATCATTTTAATAACATATTCTTTGATGTTATCAACTTTTTCAGAACTGAGATTGAACTTCATACTCACATTCTCTATTTTCATTGCTAATGACTTCTTCGCCATAATAACCTCCAATTTGCCTTACACCTTAAATATTCAGGATAAAGGAATCCTGTTTCCGATAAAATACAATCATACCAATAACCAATGTTCCAACCGCAAAAACGGATGTATACAGCAATAATCTCATATCAAAAGGCTGTCCAAAAAAGGCGCGGCGGAAATTGTCAATCACGCCAAATAATGGATTCAATTTTACCAGTTTTTGTGTATCACCACTCATGTTGCTTGCAAAATAGAAAATCGCACTGCAATACATGATGAGCATTAACATAACGCTCCACAAATACTCAATATCACGGAAGAATACACATAAGGTCGATAATATCATGCCGACTCCCGTTGATAGGATAAACAAATTTAAGAGCGGAATCACCGTCATAACCATATAACCGTTAATCGGTGCATGGTACTGACCGGTTGCTAAGAAAAATACCATTACACCAACCAGTACAACAAGCGAAATCAAAAATATAATGAAGTTTGCCAAAATACCGGAAAACGGATAAATGTATTTTGGTACGTACACTTTCTTAATCATAGCGCCGTTTGTACGAATGGAACGCATCGCACTGTTGGTTGCTGATGAAAAGAACGAATACAGCAAACGTCCGGTCAAGACATAAATCGGGAATGGCACGCCTGCAAATGCAGCATCGGTACTGTTTCTTCCTAACAAGCTGCCAAACACAACCGACAATACAATCATTGTAAGCAGCGGCTCAATCAGTGTCCATAACATTCCTAAATAAGAACGGCGGTAACGGAGCTTGATATTTTTCTTCACAAGCTGTCCCATGAGATACTTGTACTTTAGGAAATTATTAAAAAATTGAATCATTCTCTAGTCCATCCTTTTTATTTTTTCAATCATTTGATTATAGCACCCAAATACGCATTTCGTCAACTATTCTACAAAAAAAGCCAACATAGGATTGACATTTTTTCTTTTTATGGTATATGATAGGTTTCGTAGTTTCAAGTGATATTTTAAGAAAGAATGGAGAATGAACAATGTCAACTTACAATATGGAGAAGCAGCACAAGCTTGGCAAACTTCACGCTTTAGAGCGTATTTGCATGCTGCTAGATGAAGATTCATTTCGTGAAATTGGCTCGAACATTACGAACTTAGAAGATGCTTTTAACATTAAAAAGGGACAATTTCCTTATGATGGCGTAATCACCGGTTACGGTACCATCGGCGGACAAAAAGTCGTGATTTACTCTGAGGATTTCACCGTTATCGGCGGTACTCTTGGTAAACAGCACGGTTTCAAAATTGCCAATGCAATTAAAATGGCAATCGAGAGCCGCTGTCCGGTTATCGGCATCAACGATTCCGGCGGAGCCCGTATTCAGGAAGGTGTAAATGCCTTAGCCGGATATGGTGAGATTTTCTACTATAATACAATGGCATCCGGATACATTCCGCAGATTTCGATTATTGCCGGTAACTGTGCCGGTGGTGCGGTTTACTCACCGGGTATTACCGATTTTATCTTTGTCATTGATGAAATCAGCCAGATGTTTGTTACCGGACCAAAAGTTATCAAAAGCGTAACAAATGAAGATATTACAGCAAAAGAATTAGGTGGTGCCAATGTGCACGCATCCAAAAGCGGTGTCGCTCATTTTCATATGCCAAACGAAAAGGAATGTTTCCGCCGCGTGAAGGAATTGATTTCAATTATTCCTCCGTGCTATGAGGATGGCTACCTGCACACAAACCGTCCGGCACTTCCTAAATACAACGAAAATGTTACTTTTAATGAGAATTTAGCAAATATCATTCCAAAAGAAAGCAATCACAGTTACGACATCCACGATGTCATTAACGGAATTGTAGATACAGACTCCTTTATCGAAGTTCAGGAAGAATTTGCAAGAAATGTAGTCGTTGGATTCGGACGCATTAAAGGAGTTGTCATCGGTATCATTGCTGACCAGCCAAAATTTATGGCAGGCGTCCTTGACTGTGACTCTTCTGATAAAGCAGCACGATTCATCCGCTACTGTGATGCTTTTAATATTCCGATTCTTACATTAACGGATGTGCCGGGATTTTTACCTGGTAAAGACCAGGAATATAAAGGAATCATCCGCCACGGAGCAAAATTACTATATGCCTACTCTGAGGCCACAACAATTAAAATTAATGTTATCCTTCGTAAAGCTTACGGTGGTGCTTACATCGCAATGAGCAGTAAACACCTGCGTGCTGATTTTGTTTATGCATGGCCAACCGCTGAGATTGCTGTTATGGGTGCCGATGGTGCCGCTGATATTTTGTATGGTAAACAGATGAAGAATATGAACCCTGCAGAAAAAGCAGCTTTCCGCAGCGAAAAGATTGATGAATACAATGAAAAATTCATGAATCCAAGTATTGCTTCCATGCACGGTTATGTGGATGAAATCATTAAACCGGAGGCAACAAGAGAACGTGTTTATGCCGACATCTTAATGCTTGCAGATAAACGCTCGATTGATGTAATTCATAAAAAACACGGAAATATCCCATTGTAAAAAATATCAAAAAAATCCCGGCAGCTGCTCCTTGGCAGTCCACCGGGATTTTTTTAGTTTCTACTCCACTGTCGGAGTTGGTGTGCTTGGTGCATCTGTCACCTCACCTTCCTGACGTTTTAGTTTGACTTTAATCTTGATTTTATTTTTCACCTGCACGCCGGTCGGCAGACTATATTTTAATTCAAGCGTATGCGAGCCATCCGATAATCCGTTCAAATCCACATAAGCTCCTAAATCTCCTACATTTACATCCGCTAACGTCGCATCTTCGCCTAACAATTCTACGGAATACTTTCCGTTTTCCGGCTCAAAATTCATTGTATAATTTTTCGGCAGATTTCTCACGGCAATATCCGAAGATGTAAGTCCCAGCACACGCTGTCCATTCTTCTCAATATCACAACGGACGGAAACCGTCGTCGTCTCCCCTACAATCGACAGCCCTGATGGCAGGTACTCCCTTAAATCAATTTCCTTTTCGATGTCCTTTTTTGCTCTCGCAATCGATATTGGCACCTTAATTGAGACTTCTTTCTCCAGTGCTTCTTTCGTTCCCGAAACCTGGATACTCTCGGGTTTATAATCAGTCTGAACCAGACGATAGCCGGATGCCGGTGCACCTTCTGTCTCCACATAAACCGGTATTTCCTTGGTCGATAAGACCTGGGTTGACACCTTAATTGTATCATTGCTAAAGCTGACATTTGCATCATTTAAAGCATCCCCATTCGCATCATATAATACCGGCGAATATTCAGAATCAAAGTCTTCGCTTTGACCTTTTAAGCTGACCATAACACCTACATGATCAATTTTCTTGAATTTCGATTCTCCGCAGGATACTTCAATCATATTTGGCTTTGCTGTCATCTCACCGAGTACGTAATTCTCACTCAATTCACCCTCGTAATCCACCTCAACTTTGAAACTCTTTGTGATGCGCTTTTCAAGGGCCACTTTAAGAACAGCATTATTCCAATCCACATCAACACTGGAACTTGATTCCTTATTTAGCTTTACATTAATACTGACTGCATTTACTTTTGACAATTCGCTCAAATCAGCCGTTGCTGTAAAATCAGACTCCTTTAATGTCTCTACAAAACTTCGTTTTCCTTTTACCGTAACCTTAACCGTATCACCATCCACAATATCATAGACTTGATTTGCCGATGTGATTACATTTTCATTTAATATTTGTACCGGTATGTCATAAAATGTTTTTGATGTCGTCGGGTCCGTTATATTAATGATAACCAGCCAAAACAAAAAAGCGACAATCACCGATACAATTTTAAGCATTAATTTACTGGTCAGTTTCTTTTTCATCTTTTTTGCGCCCCTTCCACCATTTCATTTTTCCTTCATCCGGATTTCTTTTAGCAGCTTCCTGCAAACGTATCATCAGTGTGTCCGCATCCACTTTCCGATAAAGTTTACCATCACAAGCCAATGAAACAAAACCTGTTTCCTCCGAAACAATAATAGTAAGAGAATCCGACACTTCGCTGATGCCAAGACCGGCACGGTGTCTCGTTCCCAATTCCTTACTTACTGCCAGATTGTTAGACAGTGGCAGATAACACGTCGCTGACACAATCCGGTTATCGCGTAAAATCACTGCTCCATCATGAAGCGGTGTATTATGCTCAAAAATATTTACTAATAACTGACTGCTGATTTTTGCACCAATCGGAATTCCGGTTCTCTCATACTCGCGGCACTGGATTTCTTTCTCCACAACAATCAATGCGCCCGTTTTCACACGTGCCATATCATAAACAGCCTTTATCACGGCTTCAATGCTTTCTGCCGAATATCTCTCATTTTTCGACTTTTGATTATCAAAGGTCAGTGAGCTTAAAATCTTTTTTCTTCCAAGCTGCTCCAGAGCATTTCTAAGTTCCGGCTGAAAAATGACAACAAGTGCCATAATTCCGACTACCATCGCATTCTGGAATACCCAGAGCACAACATTCATTTCCAACACAAGTGCCACTAAGAAAATAATTCCAAGAATCACCATACCTTTTAGCAAAACCCATGCTCTCGTATCTTTTATCCACAAAATAATGTGATAAAAGGCAAAGGCTATGATGGCAATTTCAAGTACATCTGTAATCGTAAAGTCGGGAATCGTAAGCCACGCCACATAATCCCTAAAAAAACTAATGATTGTGTTCATCCGCCACACGCTCCAATCTATTCAAAATTATTAAAATCATTTTCCAATTCTTTCTCCAATTCACTTCTTAAATCCTGATTTTCATCATCCTCGTCCGGGACAATTCTTGTCACTGTCTTATCAACGGCGGCAACTTTAATCTTCGGAACTGCTGTCACATAATAATAATATTCATCATCTTCAAACTGTAGCTTACGTGTTCCATGGTAATCCAGTGTCAATCGAAAAAACTGTATCATGTAAGCAACCAGCATACAGACGACAATAGATACAACCATCGGCAGTAAATCCACATTTAACTCTAAAAAAATATTAGCAAAAAGCAAAATGGATAAGTTTAATATGGCTCCTACCAAAATTGCTATCTGCGAAGCATACTGTATCTTACTTCTCCGAATCAGATACACACAAATAAATGTCAGCACAAATGCCGCTAACAATGTGTACAAAAGTAAATTTCCCCGCAAATAATCCAAAAGATACTTCAGCGGTTCAAAAAAAGTACTCTCCTGCGTCATACGTGATGCCGCCAGCGCATATTCCTGCACACCACACAGTACAAAATAAAAGAATACGCTGGATATCAATGCCGGAATCATCACCGGCGAAAAGAACAAGCCGCCCACAATCGGAACCAAATAGCTAATCTGAAGGACACTCAGCACCGGAACCGATGCCAGCACTACACTCTGGCGATTCGCAAGCCGTCCAAACAACAAATAGTAAATCAGTAAAATCAGTAAAATGGCAACCGCAATCAGTTCAGAAACCTGAAATACTTCTATTTCCGTCACGAGGAAAACACACAGAGGCGATACCATATCCGGTGTAACCGCACAAATCACGGCAAGAAGAAGCACAATCCAGTGATTGGCAAGAAACGCCTGATAATTCAACTGACTGGTGATAATCATCAAAGTTATAATCATCAAAACAGCCTTTCCAAAGCACCTCAAAATCCGGTAATGCTTTTCGAAAAAACTCTTTAACCTGCTTTTCAGGGTAAGCAAAGCCATCATCATAACGTTTCCTCCTCTCCCTCTTTTTCATATAGTTCCTCTAATTCCATCAACGTAACATAATATTCTTTTACTCTTGCACGCGATTCATCATACGCACGCCCGGCAATTCTGGCAGTAAAAATCACAAAAAGAATCTCCGCCGCCACAAATACAATACCGCCATAAATAAGTATCGTCCGGTAAGGAAGCTCCCAGACATGCTGCATAACGTAATCCATGTGGTATAAAACTGATAAAAGAATACCCAAAACAAAAGCAACGAATACTGCCAATATTGTCTTCAATATCTGCATACGCACATAATCCATCCGCCAATAGTGGGTTCGCTTCAAATCAGAGCTGCCTATTCCCTTTTCATAATCCGCCAATCGTATCATTTTACGAATTCTTTCTTCACTTAGCAAATAAACACCTCCTGATTCATATTTTATCACAAAAAATAGTGATAGAAAAGTGTCATTTTAATGGAAAAACAAAAAAACAAGGAAGCCGCAAAGGTTTCCCTGTTTTTCGTTTTTATTTCATCTTTTTCGCGTTTAAAGGTCAAAATGTTTTGTATTTTCAGCCAATTCTTCTGACAGTTTGCGAAGTTCTCCGGTCGCTTTATTGCACACCGAAAGAATTTCATTAAACTCAAGCATGGATGCTGAGGTTTCTTCCGTGCTGGCTGCATTTTCTTCTGCAATTGCTGCCAATCCATCAACAATTGATGTAACCTTATTTTTCTTATCTTCTAGAGCTTCTGCCTGCTTACGAATCTGCACAATGGCATCTGCCACTGTGCCAATCTCATTATGTAACAGATTGAACATCTGGCTTGTTTCCGAAAGCTTGTCATTTTGAACACCAATCTTATCCATTACCTTACTCATCGTCTGAACGCTTGTATCAGAATTCACCAAAAGTGTATCCACAATTTCAACAATCTTTTCTGCCGACTGGCGGGACTGCTCAGAAAGGGCACGAATTTCATCTGCCACAACAGCAAATCCTTTACCGTGTTCACCTGCTCTCGCCGCCTCGATACTCGCATTTAAGGACAATAGATTCGTCTGAGCAGCAATATCCGTAATCAATTCAGTTGCTTCTTTAATCTGTTTTGCCGACTGGTTCGTTAAATCGGTCTGCTTCTGTACTTCAATAACTGACTGCTTCGTCTGCTCACTAATCGCATTTAATTCTTCCAGATTACTGCCGGCGGTCTCATTATATTCTTCCATCTTCTCAGAACTAGCATGAAGGTTCTCCACATTTGCCGAAGTCTCCTCCAACGCCTGTCCCATCTCAGCAACCTGCTGGTTCGCACTCATCGTTTCATCCGCCTGGCTGGTCGCACCGGAAGCAATTTCCTCAACTGCCGTATTTACACTGTCAACCGAATCCGTAATATTCGCAAAGGATTCCGCAAACTGATTTGAAAAACCATCCAGTGCTTTCGCAGAAGATGTAATGTTTGTAAGAATCTCGCGGAGCGAATGAATCAAACTCTGAATCGCTCTTGCAATATCACCAACCTCGTCGCCTCGTTCCAAAAGTACCGGCTTCATCTCAAACTGAAGGGCACCTTTTGCCACATTACCAAGATTTGACACGGCACCATCAATACTCTTTACAATACGTTTCACCATAAAAAGTACAATAATAAATGCCGCCAAAAAAATTGTCAACATAACAACCGCCATTGATATAATGGTATTTCTAAGGCTCTGTGTTACATGATTCTGTGTACGTCCACAAAATACACTACCGGCAAACTCTTTCGTACCCGGCTGGTAGAGTGGTACATAATAGCCATAATAATCTGTTCCCAGCACATCTACATTTGTTGCAAAATACTCTTCACCTTTTTTCAAGGTATCATAAACCTCGGATGACATTTTTGTATTAATTTCACGTTTTCCGGATTCATCTTTTAATGTTGTCACTTCTCTGACATCACCAAAAAACAATGATACTTCAACTTCCTGCTCATTTTTTAGCTGGTCGACCAGTTTATAATTTCCACTCAACATCGTATTGCCCTTATAGAGATTATCCCCCTTCATGACAAACTTTTCATTCCCCGCTGTTGCCAAATATGTCTGTCGTAAGCTTCTGGCAATACCGCTTATTTCTCGTTTTACTAAATCTTCAGATAAATTACTTTGTTTATATGCACTCAGCAAAATTCCGGCAATCGTTATCAGAAAAATCGGAATAACCACCGTCAGACTTAATTTCAACGCAAGACGTGCACCTTTTTTTTGATTCACAAAAATTCCCCCTTTTGATAAATTAAAACTATAATATATAAATATTGTGCTATACTATTATAACATCTTTCTTCTTTTGGTACAAGAGATAAGTTGTTGTTTGTGGTAAGTGTTCGTTGGCTCTTTTTTTGCTTTCCGTAATTTCGTAGAAAAGCTTTGCGTCTCGTGGGCACTTTCGTTTAACAAACGCGTAAGGGTATGGGCATGCAAAATACGCAAGCCTCATACCCACGTGTTTGTACCCACGAGTCACAAAGCTTTTTTACGAAATTACTGGAATTCAAAGCAACTGACAGCGAACATTTGTCACAAGCCAACCATCCATCCCCCACAATTGGTCTATAGCAAAAGTTTTCCTACATTATCTAAAAGGATGATTTTTTTCAGCACACCACAATCGGCAGGGAAAAGTTTTGAGTGGAATGCGTTATATGTGCGTGGGTATCTGATATGCGTATTGTGCATATCGATACCCCTACGCACATATCAGCGGGAGCGGCGCATGACACTCAAACTTTTCCCTGCCGACTGTGAAGTCCTGAAAAAATCTCCTCCTAAATAATGTAGGAAAACGTCTCTCTCTCATGATACTGCCGCACCAATTCAGCGAGTGTAACTCTCTCAAGCACATCATCTACAGCATGATCCACTTCCTGACCCAAATCGCGAACCAGTGCATTCATCGTGCGGTTGTTTTCACTTTCTCTGTAGCCATCCAAATCCACGGCATTTCGCTGTCCCTCAATGGCACCGACCACATCTTTAGCGGTACATCGTCTGGTTTCTTCCGGAAGATAATAGCCGCCCTTGCTGCCGCGAATCACGCGCACAATCCCGGCGTGACGCAGTTTAGAAGCTACCTGTTCCATATATTTCTCTGACAAATCGTATTCCTTAGCCACCTGTTTGACCGTCACCGTACTGCCATCATGCAGTGCAAGGTCAATCAGAAAAAATAATGCATACTGGCCCTTTCTCGTAATATACATAACAACCCCTCTTTCCTAATTTCTATCCTGCTCCAAAGAAGCAATTGCCACGGCACCATCGGAAACCGCTGTAATAACCTGACGAAGCGGTTTGGTTCTCACATCGCCTGCCACATAAATTCCCGGCACATTCGTCCGGCAGTCCTCCCCGGCACAAATATAGCCGGCATCATTTCTCTCAACTACATCCTTCACAAATGCTGTCTGCGGCTCCATGCCAACAGCAATGAAAATACCGGATAACTCAATTTCTTTTTCCTCCCCGGTCTGGTTCTGTGTAAGAATCACTTTCTGTACCATACCGTCTCCGGCAATTTCTTTCACTTCATAATAAGGAAGAAATTCGATATTTTCCGCTGCCATCACTTTTTCGGAAAGTTCCTTAGCCGCGCGAAGACCTTCCCTGCGGTGAATCAAATACACTTTTTCACAAAGATTTGCCAGATACAGCGCATCCTCTAACGCCACATCACCACCGCCGACAACCGCCGTCGTTTTATTCTTAAAAAATGCACCATCGCAGGTTGCACAGTACGAAACGCCTGCACCGGTCAATTCTTCTTCCCCTTTTACGGAAAGTTTTTTATGCCCTGCACCGGTTGCCACTAACACATTTTTTGTGCAGATGGTTTCACCGTCTTCTAAATGCACTTTTTTATATTCGGATTCATTTTCCACGGAACTCACTTCTGCGTCTATAAACGGAACAGAAAGTGCATCCGCATGTTCTCTGAATTTCATTGCCAGCGAATATCCGGATTCTCCGTAAAGTCCCAGATAATTGTCCACGCGTTCCGTCGTCACAATCTGTCCGCCGCTAAATCCTGCCTTCTCAATGACAACAACATCTAACATTGCACGTTTTGCATAAACGGCCGCTGACAAGCCCGCCGGTCCGCTTCCTATAATTACCAAATCTTTTACCTGTTCTGCCATCGTATCCCTCCTAATCTACTTCTGATTGGCAAACTTTCTAATCTGCTCACATGTCTTTTCGATATCCTTATCCGTATGTGCCGCTGACACAAACATAGCCTCAAACTGAGACGGTGCCAAATAAATGCCCTCTTTCAGCATCGCCTTAAAATAAGCCGAATAGCGATTTGTATCCGAGGTCTGCACCGTATCATAATCAACCACTTTTTCACCGGTAAAAAACAAACTCATAAGAGAGCCCACCTGATTTACACAGACCGTTTCTCCAAATGTTTCACGCATCACTGCTGCCAGTTTTTCTGCCTTTTTCTCAATGGTTTCATAAATCGTATCCGAATCACGCAGAATTTTCAATGTCTCAATTCCTGCAGTCATTGCAATCGGATTTCCCGAAAGCGTTCCTGCCTGATACACTTCCCCAAGCGGTGCAACGCACGACATAATTTCTTTTCTGCCTCCATATGCGCCTACCGGCATACCGCCGCCAATGATTTTTCCAAGTGTCGTCAAATCCGGTGTCACGCCGTAATACTCCTGCGCACCTCCTTTTGCCAGACGAAAGCCTGTAATGACCTCATCGAAAATCAAAAGAGATTGATACTTTTTTGTAATCTCCCGTAAAAAAGGCAGAAAACCTTTTTCCGGACAAACCACACCCATATTGGCTGCCACCGGCTCCACAATAACCGCCGCAATGTTATCACCATATTTTTCAAACAATGCTTTTACCGATTCCGGTTTATTATACTCAGCAATCAATGTTGTCTCTGTATAACCCTTTGGCACACCGGCACTGTCCGGCACAGCCTGCAAAAGTGCCGCAGAACCTGCCTTTACCAAAAGTCCGTCTGAGTGACCATGATAACAACCCTTAAATTTTACAATGTAATCTTTGCCGGTATATCCTCTCGCCACACGGATAGCGCTCATCACCGCTTCCGTTCCGGAATTTACCATACGCATCATTTCCATCGATGGCATCATGTCATGAATTAACGACGCAATTTCATATTCTTTTTTCGTCGGCGCCCCAAAGGTAAGTCCCTGTTCACATGCCTGTTTCACCGCTTCAATCACAGCCGGATATGCATGTCCCAAAATTCCCGGACCATACGAACAAACATAATCAATATAATCATTCCCATCCTCATCCAAAATATGAGAACCTTTTCCACTTTTTACAAATACCGGCGTCCCGCCCACATTGCGGAATGCACGAACCGGCGAATTTACACCACCGGGCAGAAAGTGTTCGGATTTTTCAAATAACTGTTCCGACTGTGTCATAGCCTTACTTCCTTTCTCTATTGATAAAACTGCTCAAGCGCCCTACCTAAATGTTCTAAATCGCATTGCTCTGGAACCACATCCACATCGATTCCATACGCCTGCAGTCTTTTTTTCGTCACTTCACCAATCGCCGCAACCGCAACATGCTCTTTTTTGCGGTCACGCTCCCATTCTCCTATCTTGTCCTTACCCATCCGGGAAACAAACGCCTCAACGCCGGATGCGCTGAAAAATGCAGCCACGTCCATATTCTTCCATATGGACAAATCCCCCGAAAAAGTCCCTTCGACATCATAAAAAGGGATTTCCGTAATCGTAACAAGCTTCTTTTGCAGTTCTAAAACAAGTTCTTTACTTGCCTGCAAAGCCCTCGGAAGAAGCAGATATTCTCCCGGTTTCACGACATCTGTAAGCCCTTTGGCAAGAGCCTCTGTCGTAAACTGTTTTGGCATATAATCCGCATAAAATCCATACGTTTCCAGTGCCTTTTTCGTTCCGCTGCCAACGACAGCAAAACGAACCTTCGCAAACTCCCGTCTGTCAATTTGTTTCTTATCTGTCTCAGCAAAAAATAAATGAACCGCATTCTGGCTTGTGAAAACAATCCAGTCATATTTTTTTATCTGAGATAATTCATCCAAAAGTTTCTCTGTGCCATCTGTACGGACAACTTTCATTTCACAAAGAGGAAAAACAAAAGCCCCTTTATCTTCCATCATTTCACGCAGTTTATTATGCAGTTTCTGCGTTGCTGTTGTACCGATTTTTTTCCCGGCAAGCACACCAAAATCCTCACTGATAAAATGATATTTTGCCGTCTGTCCCACAACAAAAACCGCCGGGGAAGTAATTTTATTTTTAATTACTTTATCCGCAATATCAAAAAGTGTTCCATAGACACGTTTCTCATCCGGCATCGTTCCGTGGGAAATCACCGCAACAGGTGTAGATGCATCCTGTCCCTGTTCCATCAGCCGGTCTGCAATCGTACGGATATTTGCGACACTCATCAAAAATACACTCGTGCCATCCTGTTTCGTAATATGAGAAAAGGATTGCTCTGCCCCCTCTTTTGTGTGACCGGTAAATACATGAAAACTGCGGCTTTCCTTGCGGTGTGTCAAAGGAATTCCGGCAAGCTCACTCACCGCCACCGCACTTGTCACCCCCGGCACCAAAGCAAATGGGATTTTCTCTTTCTGCAGTGCTAAAACTTCCTCGCCGCCACGCCCAAAAACAAATGGGTCACCGCCCTTTAAACGGACGACATTTTTATATTGTTTTGCCGTCTGAATCAGTATTTCATTAATCTCTTCCTGCTTCTTTGCGTGGCTCATCGGTTTCTTTCCCACATAAATTTTGTGGCAGTTCTCAGGAACCACCGAAAGCAGTTCCTCCGACAAAAGCCTGTCATATATGACCGCATCGCATTTTTGCAGCAGACGAAGCCCTTTTACCGTAATCAACTCCGGATTTCCGGGACCCGCTCCGATTAAATAAACCATACTATGATTTCCTCTCCTGACACAATTTTTCTACAAGATTTTGCCAATCTCCTCTGTCCCCCTGCACCGACCGCCGGATTACTTCTCCCTCTTTTTCTTCCATCAAAGAAAGATTCATCCTATGTCCATCGAGGGTACACAAAACACCAATTGGCTCATGGCATCCGGCATTTAATTTCGTGAGGACCGCGCGCTCTGTCCGCAGGCACTCTGCTGTATGAACATCCGAAATTTTTTCGGCAAGTTCATTAGCAAGCGTTCCTTTTTTTGTCTCCATCGCAATCACTGCCTGACCTGCCGCCGGAAGCATCTCCTTTACAGAAAGATACTCGTAAACAAAATCCGAATCGTTGTCAATACCCTGCCGCCTAATTCCGGCAGCCGCCAACACAATCGCATCGTACTCGCCTGCCCGCAGTTTATTGAGCCTTGTGCCGATATTTCCTCGAAGACTTTTGCAGACGGCATTCGGATACATCTTTTTAATCTGGCACTGTCTGCGCAGACTCCCTGTTCCAATGGTAAAAACAGAATCCTTTGTAAAGGAAGTTTCCTTTTTGTAAATCAGTACATCCTGCACACAGGCACGCTCCAAAACACCGGCAACCGTAAGTCCGTCTTTACACGGGTTTGGCATATCTTTTGCACTGTGCACCGCCAAATCAATCGTATCGTCTAAAAGCGCCTGTTCAAATTCTTCAACAAACACAGCTTTTCCGCCAAAGGAAGGAATCGGCGAATCCTTTTCCTTATCGCCTTTGGTTGTCATATACACAATTTCGTATTCATACTCCGGAAATGCCTCCTGCAATTTTGAAACAACCAGTCCGGTCTGAATTTTTGCCAGTTCACTTTTTCTTGTACCAATCCGAATGACTGATTTTTTCCACTCTTTTTTCACCATATCTAACATAATCTCTTTCCGTTTTTCTTCCTCCGGCTCTGTTTTCAAAACCTCATTTCTTTTTTCAAGAAGCGTCTTTGCCATATCTCCGCAGTTATCCGGCAGATGGCTCTTAATACTCTTTTTTATCTGAGAAGCTAACGCCGGAGCACTGCCACCGGTCGAAACCGAAACTACGACATCATCCTGCTTTATAATTGCCGGAAAATAAAAACCGCAGTCTTTTTTGACATCCACCACATTGACAAGAATCCGTTTGTCCTTACAAATGGCAGCGATATGGGAATTGACTTCACTGTCATTCGTCGCCATAATCACCACATCGGCTCCTTCGATATCACCATCCTCAAATGGTCTTTGAACCAATAAAAGGGTATCTTGTTTCGATTCAATTTTCTGCAATTCATCGCAAATTTTTGGTGCAATCACCGTAACACGTGCCCCAAACGACAGCATCATAGAAGCTTTCCGGTATGCCACTTTGCCACCGCCGCCGATAACACATAACTTATCCTGCATCTGAATCATAAATGGGAAAAATGCCATTTCGACCTCCTCGATATAGAAGAAAGAAGGCAGACGCTACCTTCTTTCCTTTTTATTACGAAATTACTAATTCCTCTTTTGTCACCTGTTTTTCCTCATCGACAAGGAACGCATTCAATACCGGATTATCTGCTTCCATCAACGATAAAATCAGATAATTTGCCTTGGAATCATAGGCAAGCCGTTTGTCCTCCTCCGATGGTCTCGATGGAGACTCCGGATGAGAATGGAAATTGCCAAGCGGCACATAGCCATTTTTACGCATATCTTTGACTGCCGCAAGCTGCTCTTTCGGATCCATGGAAAAATGCTCGTTGCTCTCATCAATGTTTGTCAGGAGATAAACCTTTTTCACATACTGTTTTTCCCCTTCCACAACACCGCCAATCAAACCACAGGCTTCATTCGGAAGACCTTCTTTGCAGTGAGCTAACATTTTCTCATAATCACTTTTTGTCAAAAATAACATATCCTTTTCTTCCTTTCCGCCTACTTTCCGTCACACTCTACCTGCTCGTAATCAATTAACTCCGTAATTGTCGGATGATCACCGCAGACTGCGCAGGTGCCATTTGCCTTTGGCAGTTTAATCGTGTGAAATTCCATCTTAAGGGCATCATAAGTCAAAAGTTTTCCGGTCAGCAAATCGCCAACACCAATCAGATACTTAATTGCTTCCATCGCCTGCAAACTTCCGATAACACCGCCCATAGCACCGATAACACCGGCCTGTTTACAGGTTGGAACAGCATCCTTCGGAGGCGGATCCTTGAAAACACAGCGGTAGCATGGTCCTTCCCCCGGAACATAGGTCATAAGCTGGCCCTTAAAGCGGATGATTCCTGCATGGGAAAATGGTTTCTTTGCCATTACGCAGGCATCGTTAATCAAAAATTTCGCCGGGAAGTTATCTGTACCATCAATGATAAAATCATAATCCGCAATCAAATCCATAATATTTTCCGATGTTACAAACTCGCGGTATGTATTTACTACCACATCACTGTTCATCGCATTCATCGTCTCTTTTGCCGATTTTACTTTTGCTTTGCCTACATCTGCCGTGCCATGAATAATCTGACGCTGCAAGTTCGACAAATCTACCTCATCCGCATCGACAATACCAATGGTTCCAACACCGGCTGCTGCCAGATACATTGCTGCCGGAGCACCAAGTCCGCCGGCTCCGATAATGAGGACTTTGCCGTTTAACAGCTTTTTCTGTCCTTTCACGCCTACTTCCTGCAAAATAATATGCCGGGAATAGCGCTCCATCTGCTCATTTGTAAACGCCATTAATTTGCGCCTCCTCCCATGAAATAAAGAAATTCTACGACATCATTTTCTTTGAGTGCCGTTGTAGCAAAATCTGTGCTTTCCACAAATTCATCATTTACCGTTACGGTTACATAATCCGGGTTTTCAACTTTTTCTACCTCGATAAGTTTCGCAATTGTCAAGCTCTCATCATATGTTTTCTTTTCTCCTGCCACGGTTACTACCATTTTCATATCCTCCTTTATAAAACTTCTTCTACAGCTTCTTCTAACTCTTTCCGCTTTACAAGACCGCGGATTCGGTTTACTTCTTTTCCCTCTTTGAAAAACAAAAGGGTTGGGGAGGCTGCTACTTCATATTTTTGTGCCAGTTCGGCATCAAAATTCACATTTACTTTGACCACGATAAGTTTATTCTCATAGTCATCTTCAATCCCGCCTAAAATCGGCGATAATTGTTTACATGGAATACAGCTATCCGAATAAAATTCAACGATAACCGGAAGAGACGCCTTAAGAACTTCGGCTTCAAACTCTTCTGCATTCACTCGCTTTGCCATGTCCTGCCTCCTATTCTTCTACCTTTTTAACAATCAAATCATAGGTGCCATTTTCATTGTCAATCAATTTCAGAACCTGCTGTCCTTCTTCCTTAAAACTTCTTGGCACATTCTGAACCGGTTCTCCATCATTCATCGTAACCGCTAACACCTGTCCGATTTCCAACTCTTCCATTGCCACTTTTGCCTTTACAAATGTCATCGGGCAGACAACATCCGTAATATCTACTCTTTCATCTACTTCAAACTCAGCCATGATATGCCTCCTTCATCTTTTCTATAAATTTATCTTCGCCAACTCTCTCGATTGTGAATCGGAAACGTTCGCTTGGATTTGCGTTATCATCAAAAAACTGAATTGCTGCGTCTGTTACACGGAACAAATCTTCCTCGGATTCAATGACCGGTAAAATTTCCTCACCCTTGTAAATTCGGTTACCAAACAATCCGCCAAATGATACAAGATAACCGCTTTTTGCATCCCATGCATCCGTCGGACATGCTTTCACGCAGCGTCCACAGTAATTACATTTACTCTCATCCACTTTAATTTTATTATCCTCAAGAGTAATCGCACCGGTACGGCATGCTTTAACACAGACACCACAGGAAATACAGGCATCTTCTTTCCACTGCACTTTCGTTGCGCCTTTGATACCAACATCATTTTCCTCTGCCTTTAAGCAGTTGTTCTGACAGCCGGTTACACCAAATTTGAACTTATGTGGAAGTTCTCTGGCGAAATATCTCTCATCCAGTTTTTTTGCAATATCATATGTGTCAATGTTTCCGCTTGGACAAATCTGATTTCCCTGACAGGAAGTAATCGTACGAACACGTGGTCCGCACACACCCGGCTTACAGCCACCTTTTGCCAAATCTTCTTTTACGGCATCAATATCATCTAATTTGATAAATGGAATTTCCACGCTCTGACGGGAGGTCAAGTGAACATGTCCATCTCCATATTTGTCTGCTACTTCCGCAATTGTCTTCAAATTCTCTGCGGTTAAGTTTCCTCCTACGACTGCCAATCGAAGAGAAAAACAATTTTTTTGTTTCTGGCGCATAAATCCGCCCTTTTTCAGTGTACTGTAGTCTACTGCCATTTTCTTATCCTCCTGCTCTTTCTACTTGAGTGCGTGCTTAAAATCTTCGATTAAATCCTCCACATCTTCAATTCCGACACTAATGCGAATCAAATCATCAAAAACGCCCGCTTCTTCTTTTTCTTTTTGTGTACTGTGTGCATTCAGCGTTGATTCCGGATGAATGATTAAAGTTTTTGTATCGCCAATATTCGACACTATTTTCGGTATTGTCAATGTGTTAATCAAACCAAACGCACGCTCTTTGGAGCCAACTCGAATTGTAAGAATTGCTCCATATCCATTTTGCAGAACTTTCTCTGCCTGTGCATGCCATAAACTGTCACTAAGTCCCGGATAATTTACTGTTACATCCGGATACGTGTTTAAAAATTCAGCCAGTTTTTTCGCATTATCGCAGGCCCGCTCCATGCGCAGACCCAGAGTTTCCATACCTAAGAGATTATAAAACGCTGTCTGTGGAGACAAACAGGCTCCCGTATTACGGAACAGACCGTTTCGCAGTTTTGCCGTAAAAGCAAATTTGCCAAACTTCGCATACTCTGCCATGCCCGGATATTTCTCCTTGTCCCAGCGAAAGGCACCGCTGTCGGTAATCACACCACTGATAGCATCACTGTTGGCATTGATGTATTTCGAGGTCGAATTGACTACAATGTCCGCTCCTTTTTCAATCGGGCGTACCAGATATGCCGTTGCTACCGTGTTATCCATCACAAGCGGCAGATTATGTTTGTGTGCTGTCTCTGCTAACTTCTCAATATCCACAACGTCAAGTTTTGGATTACCAATCGTCTCTGCGAAAATCACGCGGGTCTTTTCATTGATGGCGGCTTCCACCGCCTGCTCATCGTGAATATCCACAAATACTGTTTTAATGCCAAATGCCTCAAAATCATGAAACACATCGATGGATCCGCCGTACAAACTTGTACTCGCTAAAATTTCCTCGCCCGCACGGACAACATTTAACAGCGCATTCGTAATCGCTGCCATACCGGATGCACAGGCAACCGATGCAATTCCACCTTCCAATGCTGTCATTTCATTTTCAAAAGCCAAAATCGTCGGATTATTAATTCTCGTATAAGAAAATCCGTTTGCTTTATTATGAAACAACTTTTCATGCTGTTCTGCCGAAGACTGGTAAAAAGCACTGGAATGATAAATCGGAGTCAGTGTAGCACCGGTCTCCTTATCCCCTTTTTCTACCTGATGCAATAGTGCTGTATTAAATCTCATGGCGTCCTCCTCTAAATGTAATCACCGCGTTTTGCTTCATTACCCAAAAAGACGGACTGCTCACGGATATAATCCGCTGCCCACTTCGCATCTGCGCCCTCGTCAAGCCAGTTACTTAAGTACGATTCACTCTTATTCTGAATGGTATCTGCCTGCTTTTTATCAACTAACAATAATACAACAATACCGGCACGATGTAAATGTTTAATCACACAGTCAATATCATCATTTTTTCCAGGGGCATACAAATATGTATGTCTGCCATCCAGATTCAGAATTTTCTCGACGTCTTCCACAAACGCACGGTTTATCTTCTTGTCATCTTTTACAAACTCAACTGTAATTGCCTTCTGTCCATTGGTTGCTGCACGAACAGTTCGGTCCACACGACCTTCGTAGACACTGTGCTCTTTCTCATGCACTTCTTCCACGACACCGCAGGCAGAAGTCATATTCGTCACACGGTCAATCAAAATGAATTCACCCATCGTTTTATGATTCTTAAATTCATCGATGACAATGCGGTCTGCCAGTGAAATTTTGCAGCTTGCAATCTCATTTTTAGCAAGATTTTTTACATCCTTTTTCTCACCGGTATTAACATCTACCGCATAAGAAATTTCTGTCACAGAACAAGGAATTGTTTTCGTTCCGAGTTTAAAGAAGAAGTTTTTGCCACGGAATAATTCGTCATCGTCCATCCACAAAATCGTAGCAGTCAGAGTCGATGCCGTTTTCACACCGGAATCTACCGTAAGTACACAGCCGCGGGAAACATCCACTTCCCTGTCTAACTGAATGGTAACCGGCTGGCCTTTTTTCGCCTCTTTACTATCCTTATCACCAACATAAATACTTTTTACTTTTGCCTTTTCATTGCTTGGCAGCGTTGTCAGCTCGTCTCCCACATGGATATTTCCATTTTCTACCTGTCCCTGGAAACCACGGAAGGTATGGTCCGGACGGCACACACGCTGTACCGGCATATAAAATCCTTTTTCATGAGAATCCTCTGCCACATCCACATCTTCCAAATAAGAAAGAAGAGTTGGTCCTTCATACCAGTCAATCGCATCGGATTTCTTTGTTACATTATCTCCTTCCGTTGCGGAAACCGGAATAATCTGAATTGTCTGAAGATTCAGTTCACCGGCAAGTTCTTGAATCTGTTTTTCAATTTCATCAAAACGCTCTTTGCTGTAATCAACCAAATCCATTTTATTAACAGCAAATACAAACGAATTGATTCCCATCAACGCACAAATTCTCGCATGACGTCTTGTCTGAATCAAAACACCCTGTGTGGCATCAATCAAAATAACTGCCAAATCCGCAAAGGAAGCACCTACTGCCATGTTTCTTGTATACTCTTCATGACCCGGCGTATCTGCTACAATAAAACTTCTCTTATCTGTCGTAAAATAGCGGTATGCCACGTCAATCGTAATTCCCTGCTCTCTCTCTGCCATCAATCCGTCAAGCAAGAGCGAATAATCAATCGCACCGCCGCGGCTTCCGACTTTACTGTCAAGTTCCAACGCTTTTTCCTGATCGGCATAAAGAAGTTTTGAATCATACAGGATATGACCGATCAAGGTTGATTTTCCGTCGTCCACGCTTCCGCATGTAATAAATTTTAATAATCCGCTCATCTTAGAAATACCCCTCTCTCTTTCTTCTTTCCATACTTCCTGCTGCCTCATTATCAATTACTCGTGTCGTTCTCTCTGACGATACGGCACTAAGTGTCTCATCAATAATTTCATCCAAAGTAGTCGCTGTCGACTCGCATCCTCCGGTCAGAGGATAGCATCCCAATGTACGGAAACGTACACTCTTATGCTCAATTTTTTCACCCGGACGTAATTTCATGCGGTCATCATCCACCATAATAATGTTGCCATCGCGGTAAACAACCGGGCGGACTTTTGCAAAATACAAAGAAGGAATCTCAATTTTTTCCCGTCTTATGTACTGCCAGATATCCGTCTCTGTCCAGTTGGAAAGTGGGAACACTCTCACTTCCTGATGTTTCTGAATCTGGGAATTATATAATTTCCACATCTCCGGACGCTGGTTTTTCGGATCCCAGGCATGATGCTCATTTCTAAAAGAAAAGATTCTCTCTTTCGCACGGGACTTTTCTTCATCTCTTCGTCCGCCGCCAAATGCTGCGGTAAAACCATATTTATCAAGCGCCTGTTTCAATGCCTGTGTCTTCATGATATCGGTGTAAGCAGAACCATGATCAAATGGATTAATGCCCTGCTTTACTCCTTCCTCATTGATATATTCAATCATTTCAATGCCAAGTTCTTTCGCTCTTCTGTCACGGAACTCAATCATTTCTTTAAATTTCCATGTCGTGTTTACGTGCAAAAACGGAAATGGCGGTTTCTCCGGATAAAAAGCTTTCATTGCCAGGTGTAACATAACCGAACTGTCTTTTCCAATCGAATACAGCATAACCGGTTTTTCACATTCCGCCGCAACTTCGCGAATGATATAAATTGCCTCTGCCTCCAGTTCATCCAGATGTGATAATTCACTCATATCGTTTTCCTTCCTTTCTTCTCTCCTCGTTAATATTTGTTGGACTCTTTCGTGTTTAGAACAATCTGCTCGGTTTCGCCATCCTGCCTGTGTATCTGCCAGTACAGCTTGTCTCCTTTTTTGTCGACTGTCATTTTGCTTCCCATACCGCCGATATCGGCTCCTAAGTAGAGGGAAATCGCACCGAAGTGACATTCTTTCACACAAGAGGAACATCCCCAGCAGTCCTTCGGGTACTTGATATAGGCTTTCCCTGCCTCATTCATTTTAATAAGGCTTCCCGGACATACCTGCTCGCAGGCTTTACAGCCTTTGCAGAGCGCCTGATTCATCGTGATGCTCATAATGCTCCTCCCTTCCAACTAATTTGCGGGTAAATACGGTGATTTTGCCATCTTCCATTTTGGAATTAACATACTTTAACCAGTCACCGCTCTTTTTAGGATAATCTAAATTTTCATCAAAACTGTGCCATCTTGTCTCTTTTCTTGCAAAAAGATGAGCAATTACCGATTTGCACACGGTAAGACGTTCTTTCAATTCATACACATACATCAACTCATGCATATCACCGGCGTTTACATTTTCAGCAAGTTTTTCTATTTTTTCAATCTTTTCTTTCGCAAGCGCAAGCTGTTTTTCATTGAATTGATAATGCGTGGAAATACCTCCGGCATACTCATCCATTACCTTCTGCATTGCCTCTTCCAGTGCTTCCGTCTCATACATACCGCCTTCATTTGATAAATAGCGGTTGTACTCCGTAATCTTTGCATCGAGAGCTTTTTTCTCTGTACTCTCATCAGATGCCTTCTCTTTATCTCTTTCCTCATTCAATTGAGAAACTATTTTCTTGGCTGCGATTTCACCTTCAACCATCGCACCGGTCACATATTTCTGCGGACATCCGCCTGCCACATCTCCTGCAGCAAACAAACCGTGAATCGTAGTCTCTCTGTCGGTATCAACCCAGTAGCCGCTCGCCGTATGACCACCGACGATATAAGGCTCGGTTCCCTCGATTTCGACATTCTGCTCACTCGGATTTTTACCCGATTCAAGCCATTTGAGTGTCTGGCTCGGTGCCATGTTTAAGTACGCTTTTTTCAGCGACTCATCCTGCTCTGCGGTAATGCCCTCTGTTCTCAGATAACACGGTCCGCGCCCCTCTAAATTTTCCATCACCGTGCCGTAGACACGCTCCGATGTTGTCAGACCGTATTTATCTTCGTATACTTCTCCTTTGGCATTCACCTGCTTCGCACCAACGCCCTGAGCAATCGTTCCGGTCGGTGCAATTGTATCTTTACAGCGAAGTGCGATAAAACGCATTTCAAATGTTGTCATTTCTGCTCCGGCACGAATCCCCATCGCATAACCGGCTCCGGTATTAAACGGCGGATACCACATTTTGTGGCGGGAAAATCCCGGATTATTCGGCCGGTACAAACCTGCCGCACCGCCGGTCGCACAGAGCACTTTCTTTGCCCTTATCTCATAGGCGGTACCTTCTTCAATCGAAAAGCCGAAAGCTCCTTTGATTTCATTCTCCTCCACAATGTAATCGGTAATGTTAATCCGGTTTAAAATTGTGACATCCTCTAACTTTTCTACCGCCTTTGCCAAAAGCGGCTTCATATTTTCTCCATTTATTTTTATGTTGCGGTTTCCTCTGGCAACATAGTTCCCATTTTCATCTTTTAAAATAACAAGTCCTAAGTTTTCCATTTTATGTGTCACACGGTTTAATCCTTCGGACATCGTCATCAGCAAATCTTCTCTTACAATGCCGTCCGCATCTTTTTTCGCATACTCCACATAATCTTCCGGTTTTCTTCCATCCACAATGTAAGCATTAATGGCATTAACGCCGGCCGCTAAACAGCCGCTTCGTTTGATATTTGCTTTTTCCGCAATGACAATCGAATAATCGGACTGTTCACGAATCGTAAGTGCCGCATAGCACCCTGCCGTTCCGCCGCCAATGATAAGAATGTCCGTATGCAATATCTTTTTGTTCTCAATCTGCATGGTGTATCCTCCCCGTTAAATGTAAAATACATCTTCTCTTTCCTGCATCTCTTTATTTTCCATCAAATAAGTCTGCTTCGAATCAAAGATATATAATCGGTAAATCAATACATGAACCGTCTCGCCAACCAAAACAAAATCTTTTTCCAAAGAACGTTCTCCAACAACCAAAATACCATTGATGTCCACGGTAACATCCATTCGGTTTCCTCGGAACACGACATCCGTTACCACACCGGTTTCAGCGGCACTGATATATTGGTCCAGTTTTCCACTCTTTGAGATTTTCACAAATTCCGGACGAATGACCGCCTGATTGGCATGTTCAATCCGCTCAAAACCTTTCAATTTATCATAATCCTCAACAACCGAAGACCTGCCGATAAATCTTGCTACAAACGGTGTTGCCGGACTTTTATAAATTTCAACCGGCGTTCCCATCTGCTCAATCGTTCCATGATTGGTAATAATGATTTCGTCTGCAACCTCGACCGCTTCCTCCTGGTCATGGGTGACAAAAATACTTGTAATACCAAGTTTTACAACCATCTCTTTCAACCACGAGCGAAGTTCGGTACGCACTTTCGCATCAATCGCAGCAAACGGCTCATCAAGTAAGAGAACTCTTGGATTTGGTGCTAGCGCTCTCGCAAAAGCAACTCTTTGTCTCTGTCCGCCGGACAACTGATTCGGATACCGTTTTTCCATCCCTGACAAACCGGTCATCGCTAACAATTCCGTAACCCGTTCCTTAATCTGCTTTTTCGGCATCTTCTGAAGCACCAGTCCAAATGCCACATTATCGTATACCGTCATATAACGGAACAGTGCATAATTCTGAAAGACAAAACCAATCCCACGCTTGGCAGCCGGTACATCATTCACCCGCTTGCCATCAATGTAAATATCTCCTTCATTCGGATTCTCAAGTCCTGCAATCATCCGCAGTAAAGTTGTCTTTCCGCTGCCGGACGGTCCTAACAGAGCAACTAACTTTCCTTTTTCCACACCAAGACTTACATGGTCAGAAGCAAGAAAATCACCATATTTTTTTACAATGTTTTTCATTTCTACATACATACTTTTTTCTCCTTACCATCTCGGTGTTCTAATACATTTCTCACAAACAATATGACGATTGCGATAATCACTAGCAGTGACGATACCGCAAACGATGCTGTTACGGATGTGTCGGTTCCCGACATATATAACGCATCGATTTCAAGCGGAAGGGTAAAGGTTTCGCCCCTCGTTTTCGACAAAGCGTTTACCGCGCCAAACTCACCAAGTGCTCTCGCCGCACATAAAATAATACCATAAATCAGTCCCCATTTCATCTGTGGAAGTGTAATTTTACGAAAAATCGTAAAACCTTTGGCGCCCATCAGAGCCGCCGCTTCTTCCTCATCTTTGCCCTGTGCATTCAGCACCGGAAGAATCTCTCTTGATACAAACGGGAAGGTAACAAAAATGGTTGCGAGCACAACACCCGGTATTGCAAATGTAATTCGTATATTCGTACCAAAGAACTGGTTAAACGCCCGAATCGCCGGATAAAACCATCCCAGTCTTCCAAATGTCATCAAATAGGAAAGACCTACAATAACCGGAGAAATAGAAAATGGTATATCAATCAGTGTAGCTAAAATCTGTTTGCCCCGGAACGAAAACTTCGTCAAGAGCCATGCCGCACAAATTCCAAAAAAGGTATTTACGACAACCGCAATCACCGTTGCTAACAAAGTAACAAGCAAAGCACTTACCACATACGGTGTTGAAATCGCCTGCACATAAAATCCGATTCCTTCTTTCAGCGAATTAACAAGAACCGAAAGAAGTGGTGCTGCAAGCATGAGCAGAAGAAATAAAAGGGTAATCGTGATTAAAATAATTTTTGTTATTTTCTTTCGTCGTTCCATCCTTTTTTCCTCCTCATAACAGATTTGTTCTTGCCGCCTGCCGTGCCTGTACAATATTGACAAACAATAATAACACGAATGACAGCACTAACATCACAAGGGCAATTGCCGTCGCACTCTCATAATCAATGTAACTTAATTTCTGCATAATTACATAGGAAACAACCTGTGTCTTTTCTTTTGCACTGTTGCCTGATATGTAAATAACACTGCCGTATTCACCAATTCCTCTGGCAAGTGCCAGACCAAATCCGGTTAAAATCGCAGGTCTTAATTCCGGTAAAATCACACGTCTGAATGTTTTCGATGGGCTTGCACCTAACATATAAGCCGCTTCTTCATACTGTCCATCCAGTTTTTCAAGGACCGGCTGAACCGCCCGGATTACAAAAGGAAGTCCGACAAACACAAGTGCGATAACCAATCCGGTTTTCGTATAAGTCACCTTAATTCCAATACCTGCTAACATTTTTCCAAAAAATCCGGTTTCCGAATATAATTTGGAAAGTGTAATTCCGGCTACGGCTGTCGGCAGTGCAAAGGGAAGTTCTATCAGTCCGTCCACAATCCGCTTGCCCGGAAAATCATATTTTACTAAAGTCCATGCCACGATAACGCCAAACACCGTATTGATTCCTGCCGCCACAAGCGAACAGCCAATACTTGTCAAAAAAGCATTTCTTACATTTGATTTCCAAAGAAGAGAGAAAAATTCTCCCGGTGAAATTTTCAAGGAATACACAAGCACCGAAGCCAGCGGAATCAGCACAATCAGGGAAAGCATTAACACAACAATTCCAAATGTGCAGCGAAATCCGGGAATCACCCTTGCTTTTTTCACTCTCTTTTGTCTTACCGTATTCCTCATCCGAAAAACTCCTCTTCTAATAGTTATAAATCTCATCAAACATGGCATCATCATCAAAATATTTCTGATATGCTTTCTCCCAGCCGCCAAAATCGTCAATCGTCCATAACCTTATAGACAAATCAAACTCATTTCCAAATTCCTGCAAAATTTCCTTGTCGGTTGGGCGGTAACCGCTTTTTCCAATTAACCGCTGTGCCTGTTTCGTATAAAGAAAATCCAAATACCGTTTACTCACTTCTTCTGAGCCATTTGCTTTTGCATTATCATCCACAATTGCAACACTTGGCTGTGCTAAAATACTGACAGACGGATTTACGATTTCATACTTGCCGGCATAGGATTTCATAGTTACAAGTGCTTCATTTTCCCATGCAATCAGCACATCGCCTTTACCATTTTCCACAAACGTCGTTGTCGCACCCCTGGCACCGGAGTCCATAACTGATACATTGTGATACAACCGCCTCATAAATTCTTTCTGCTTGTTCTCATCGCTCCATTTGGTCTTTGCATAACCAAGAGCTGCTAAGAAGTTCCAGCAGGCACCTCCGCTGCTTTTCGGATCCGGTGTAATGACCTCCACACCTTTTCGCGTTAAGTCATCCCAGTCGTGAATCTGCTTTGGATTTCCTTTTCGCACTAACAGCACAATGGTCGATGTATAAGGGGCAGAGAATTTTGGAAATTCTTTAATCCATCCGGCATCAACAAGCCCCGTCTTCTCAATCAGAGAAATGTCATGCTCTAATGCAAGTGTAACAACATCCGCGTTACACCCTTCCACAACCGACCTCGCCTGACTGCCGGAGCCGCCGTGCGACTGTATCACCTGAACTTCCTTGTTATAAGTCTTCTTATAATATTCTTCAAACATCGTATTATAAGATTCATAAAATTCTCTTGTCGGGTCATACGAAACATTCGTTATCGTGATAACATCTGACTTCGTTCCACAGCCGCTAAGGATAAGCACAAGTACCAGAAAAAGAAGGACACTCTTCTTTCTTTTTCTCATCGCCTGCTCCTTTACTCCTCTACTACAAACAAAGAAGTGGACAAATATCTCTCACCGGTATCCGGCAGTAAAACAACAATATTTTTTCCTGCATTTTCTTTGCGTTTTGCTAACTGTGTAGCTGCATAAAGTGCTGCACCGGAAGAAATTCCAACTAACAATCCATCACTCTTTGCTACTTTTCTTGATGTTTCAAAAGCATCATCATTCTCAACCGGAATAATTTCATCCAAAATTTCTTTATCCAAAACATCCGGCACAAATCCGGCCCCAATTCCCTGAATTTTATGTGGTCCAGGCTTTCCTCCGGATAATACCGGTGAGCCGGCAGGCTCAACAGCCACAACTTTTACATCCGGATTTGCTTCTTTTAATCCCTGTCCGGTTCCGGTAACCGTTCCGCCGGTTCCAACTGCCGATACAAAAATATCAACTTTGCCATCGGTGTCTTTCAAAATTTCCTGTGCGGTTGTCTTTTTATGAATTGCCGGATTCGCTTCATTTTCAAACTGCTGTGGAATAAATGCATTTCCATATTCCTCTTTCAGCTCTTCCGCCTTTTTAATCGCACCTTTCATACCATCGCGTCCCGGTGTAAGAACAATTTCAGCACCTAACGCTGATACAATCTTGCGTCTCTCTACACTCATGGTGTCCGGCATCGTAAGAATCAGGTGTAATCCCTTTGCCGCTGTCACAAATGCAAGTCCAATTCCTGTATTACCGCTTGTTGGCTCGATAATCACGGTATCTGAATTAATTTTCCCATCCGCAATTCCCTGCTCAATCATCGCATAAGCCACACGGTCTTTTACACTTCCTAATGGGTTAAAATACTCCAATTTTACAATCAGATTTGCCTCTAACTCATTTTCCTTTTCATAATTTGTCAACTCCAGCAATGGAGTATTTCCGATTAATTCTGTCAACTGTTTTGCAATCTTAGCCATCGCTTTCACCATCCTTTTTCCTACTATTCATGTAGGGTTTATATAATTTAACTGTGCCTATCATATCACCTATTCCCTACTAAGTCAATAGGATTTGTAAAGTTTTTTTGAAAAAGTTCAGCCCATAAAAAGGAACCGGTCACGAATGTGTGCTCGCACACAATTCATGACCGATTCCTTTTTATGGGCTGATCGCCCGATTATGAGCAAAACAAATGAAACAATGAAACATAACGCTGAAGCAGCACAGTTTCACCCAGGGCAACCCTCGTCTCATCGACAATCTCAAGACAAATGCACTGACCATGGCTCATGTAAAGTACAGTTAGCACCTACCACAGTGTGCCGTCGGGCATTTTATTTATCTCTTACTTCAATTTCTCCCATTTCAAATCCATATCGTCGTATTTTCTCTGATAAGCCTTTTTATATGTTTTTATCCTTCCTTTTGGAACATAAACTACAGAATCCATTGGGAAATCTGCATTGGCACTCGCCAGCTTTGGCAAAGACTCACCTGTAAATACCAATTTAATTTTATTTAAATATGGGATGGAATGTCTCCAATAAGCTGAAAGTTTTTTGATTTCATTCGGAAACACTATTTTTTTCACATATCCCGGATAAAATGACACGCCTTTAGGTATCACTTTAACTCTGGATGAAATCCGAGCAACACCTCCCTTTACGCGCACCGCAACCAATTCTCGGCTCTTTCTGTTATATAGACATCCATTATTCGAAGCGTAATATTTATTCTTCGGATTTATACAAAACTTTGTGATTCTACTTCCGGAAAAAGCTTCACTTCCAATTTTTTTCATTGTTTTAGGTAAAACTATTTTCTTAATTCTCCTCCCACTAAACGCATCGTTTATTATAGTTTCTACTCCATTAGGCACTTTAATCTTTTTGCTTTTCTCTATACATCCATAAACTTTTTTACCGCTTTTCGATAGCAAAAGATGATTTTTTACCTTGAATTTCTTATTTGTCGAATGAGCAACCACCTTTTTCCATTCAATTTGACATAACGAAATAACATTCTTTTCAAAAACACCAGGGATATTTATTTCCTTTCCGTCTTGCATATGTTCAAAACAATTGGGAGTAATCCCAATTAAAGATGAAGGCAAAACAATACGTTTAATTTTACCCATCTGTTTGTATCTTTCTGTCGGCAATAACTTCAGTTTTTTTGATTCTTCTGAAAGATAAATACCAAATAAATTAATACCCCGGCCGCCATCATCGTCATCATATAAATCCCCCAGTTTTACAACGCTTTTCCCATCGATTTTATCCGGTATGATTAACTTATCAGGAATCGTTTCCTGTGTAGGTATAATTTTTGTTATTTGTACATTGTCCCCATCTAACGTAACATAACTAAATTGAAATGCACCAACTCTTTTTTCTTTTGCTGAGATTTCAATTCCACATACTAAAATACCAACAAATGCAATCATTAATATCGTTTTATATTTTACTTTCATGCGTATTCCTCCTTTGCCTTACTTTGAAGATCCACTATAGGAATAACTTTGAACTTTTTTTGCAACACCACTTTCCCAAATCTCTCGAAGAATTGGAAACCTCAGTTCCTTCTTTGTTTTGTCAAAAACAAGAGAGGAAAACAAATGATAGAATCGATAGTCATTACTCTTCTCATCTCTCCCTATCATTTCAGCAATCTGCGCCTCCATGGATGAAGATATATATGTTTTTTCTAATTCTATCATTTTGTTTTCCCCTTCCAAATTAAATTATAACTCTGTTTTATCTACTACAAATCTTTGTATCTCTTCTTTGGTACTCTTCAAGAGAGGTATCTAGCCAATCTTCATACACCTTCCTGTATTTCGCAGGAACATATACAATTATCGGAATGTTAAAAGCGATCAATTCTCTGTTTGTAAGTTTAGGTGGTTTTTTACCTTTAAAAACAAATGTAATTTTATTCGGTCTTAAAAATATTCCTGCCATTTTCTTCACACTCGAAGGAACTATTACTTTTTTAATATTCTGACCTCCAAGATAGCTGGTTGCATCTGTTATCTTAGATACAGTATTAGGGATTGACAGCACACCATTTTTAATATATCCTGCAACAAGTCGTCCGGTTTTCCTGCTATACACAGAACCATCTTTCACAGCATATCTTTTGTTATTTTTATCAATTTTAATTATTACCGGTTTTTTTGTATCTAAAACAGAAAACCCTATTTGATTTACACTTTTTGGTATCACAATTGTATCTGCTCCATTGTAATCACCGTCTGCTGTGCCATCCTTCAAAATGCCAACATCAATTATCTTTACCGAATTCGGAATACAAATTTTTTCTTCTTTTGTACAATTCCATAAACGCTCTTTCCATTTTTGGATAATAAACATCCATTTTTTATTTTATACTTCGAATTCTTCGGAGATATTTCTAATTTTCTCCATTTCACCCGCGTAAACTGAGTAATAACATTCCACGTTACATTTTTAGGAATATTAATTGTCTTTCCATCCTGCACATTTATAAAACAATTTTTTGAAATTTTCTTAAGTGTTGACGGAAGAATAATCTTCTTTATTTTACCTACTTTCTTATGAACCTCAGATGGTATAAGTTCATAAGATTCAATATCTGGATTTACAAACACACCAAAAATATTCATTTTATGCTCATCCCCATCCTTGAAGTCCTCTTTTGAACTCCCTATCGCAGTAACTTCCTTTCCATTTATATGGGACGGTATTTTAAGCGTAGTAACTCCCTTATTAGAAATTATCTCAATTTTTGTAATCCAAACACTACCTTTCTCTATTTTATACTGATAGGAAAAGGCTCCTGATTTGTAACACTTTGCTTCTGCTTTCTCGGCATTTGCAAACATCATTGTAAGCGTGAGAAAAAACATGGTCACATATAATATTTTTTTCATATGAGTCTCCTTTGCAATTGCTTTATTTAACCGGCTTATTGCTCAATAAATGTAAAATTAATTCTTTTTGAGCTTACATTACTTTTATCAATTACCCATGTTTTTTCATAAGCATCTTTGCATCCTTTAGGTACATATACCGTAATATTAATAACTTCGTCTCTAAGGCTTACTACCGAATTAGTTTGTTCTTTTGACAAAGTCGGTGGTTCTTTTCCTTTGCATACAATTACCGGATCTTTAACATAACAATACTGCACTATATTTGCCACCTTTTTAACGCTTGCCGGAATAATGATTTTTTTTGCCCATCCATATGGGCCAAAGTGGTACGGTATCTCTCTGACTCCATCCGGGATATTAAATATTCCATCGGTCTGATACAGCCATACCAGTCTGCCGTCTTTTTTATCGTATAACGATCCATCCTTTGATGCAAAATACTGACTGCCAGAATCCACCTCCACTTTCATCATTGAATAACTAAAAATACAGACATTTTTTACGCTCTTTGGAAGCACCAATGTCTCACATCCAAAAAAAGCCAATCCGTGAATTGTTTCACTACGTGCTGCATCTCCGGTACCCATTGTTTTAATCGCTGTTACCGTTTTCGGCACAACTACCCTTTTCTTCTTATATACAAGACCATACATCACCTTTCCATTTTTAGAAAGTAGGCAGCCATTCTTTACTTTATACGTTTTGTTCTTTGACGATATTTTTACTTTCTTCCACTTCACCCTCGTAAACTGATTTACAACCTCTTTCTTCACACCCTTTGGAATATTAATCTCCTTTCCTTCCTGCACATCAAAGAAACAACTTGGTGTTATTGATACAACCGAGTCCGGAATCCGAATCTTCTTTATCTTAGCAACTCTTTTGTGTACTTTAGGATTTGATGGGGTATAAATACCACCTTCCTCATAATATCCAATTCTAACACCAAAAAGATTTAAAGTAGTATGATCAGTAGTATCTTTGTCATTCGTATTTCCCAGTTTGACCACTTTCTTTCCCTTTACCTTAGCAGGGATATTAAGTTTACTGATTCCCTTGGAAGATAGCGGTGTAATCTTAGTAATCCACACACCTTTTTTTGTATTCTTATACTGGTATTTAAATTTTCCTGCCTTATAGGACTTTGCCTCTGCTTTCTCAGCATTTCCACACATCATTGTAATCGCGAGAAAAAACATGGCAGCATATATTATTTTTTTCATATGAACCTCCTTCCCACTACTTTTCTACGATTTTCAAATCATAGGAAAATCTTTTCAAAGCTTTTTCATACACTTGTTTTGTGCCCTTTGGAACATATACAACGCTTCCACCTAATAGCAAAAATGCAGCCCCCTTTCTTTTTGGAGGTTCCTTCGATTGAAAAATATATTCTATTTTACTAGAATTTCCAAGCGTTCCTGCCCAGTGTTCCTCAATCTGTTTTAATGATTTAGGAAATACTATTTTTTCACACTCTCCTCCCACAAAGGAAGTACCCTCTTTCAGCACTGTTACTTTTTCCGGAATTGTTATTACTCCTTTTTTAATGCCTGCAACGACAAGACGTCCACTCCTCCGGCTAACCACACATCCCTTTGAAACATAATAATATTGATTTTTGGATGCAATTTTAATTCGGAGCGACTTCGATGTTCCAAATGCTTTTCCCTTAATTTTCGAAACCGTTTTAGGAATATAAACCACCTTAAGATTATCGTTTAAAAAAAGCGCACCCTCTGCAATTGTCTTTACTCCATTTGGAATTTTTATGCTTTTTTTCTTTTCCAAATTACCGTAAAATGTCTTTCCACTTTTTGATATAAGACATCCGTTCTTCATTTTGTATTTTTTATTGCTTTTATTGATTGTAACCTTTTTCCATTGCAAATTGCAAAGTGCTCTTATATTCTTTTTTAAGGTTTTAGGAACAGAAATCGTCTTTCCCTTTTGAATATTATGAAAACAATCTGGCGTCAGTTCCTTTAATCCTGACGGAAGAATTATTTTCTTTATTTTTGCAACATCTGAAACAATTTGTTCTGGTACGAGACTGGAATCTTCTTCTAAAATATACATACCGAAAATATTATCATGAAAATAGTCATCTGTATCGTCTTTTGCTCCCAATTTTATCACTTTGTTTCCATCGATTTTGGACGGAATCTTTAGTGTGGATATATCACTGCCCGTAACCGGCGTAATTTTGGTAATCCATACATCGTTTCCATTTGGAGCACTGTCATATTCATATTTGAAGTTCCCAATTTTCTTTGTCTCAGCAGATGCTGAGACCCCCATGCCTAACGCAATAACAAACAATGCTGCACTAAACAACAATACTTTCTTCATAAGAATACCTCCTTTTTTTGTGTAATTTACACCCTTTACTTATCTAACGATTTGGGAGACAAAAAAGTTGCAGTTTTTAGAATAAGTTTTTCATCTTAATTGTAATCCTCCTTCGCAAAAACCCCGGTTTTTTCGCTTGGATACAAATAATCAACAAAGGAAAAAGTAAACTCTCCCCTTATCTGATCTTTATCACACAGTTTCTTAAATAACATCTGAACCTCAGGAATATCTTCCTCGTCATCTACCACCATATAAACATCAAATTTTTCATAATCTGTCTGAATAATTTGAAATTGTAATATCGCCATTTCGAGCATCAAATTGATTCGCTCAATTACTCCAAAAAGGCAATCATAATGTGCCACACTTCCATCTGCCTTTTGTATTAGGTCATTATCTCTTGCCATCTCCAATTCCAAAATCGGTTCCTGACTTCCGCAAGAACAATTCTTATCTGTGCAAAGACGTCCTCTATCTCCAACTTTGTATCGCACAAATGGCATCACCCGGTTATGCTTTGATGTAATACAGATTTGATTATCCTCCACAATTTCTACATAAACATTTTCTGTCATCACATGCAGCTTATGAAAAGGACATTCATAAGCAATCGAGTTTACTTCATAACACCCATATTGGCTGGCAACTTTACAGTTAAAAAATGCTTCCACCTCCTCTTTCCAGTCATTTGTAATCCATTGACAAAAACAAATACTCCGGTTCAAATTTTACAATATACTCGGATAATTCAAACTCTGAAAGATTCTCATGTACAAGAATAGCTACAGTTCCTCGAAACAAACATCCAAGATAAAAGATAACAGAATCCATGTTATTTCCCATCTCTATCACGACCAGTTGTCTAACGCTTAAATGTCTTCCCACGTCGATTATTTTTTGCTTTAGTTCCCCATAAGTAACCCGCTGCATGGAATCATCCATCAATGCGGTTTTCCTGTCTTTTGAATCTCCCCAAACCTTAATCGCTTTCTCCTCCTTTTATGCTTTGCCAAATATTAAATTCATTTTACCTTTTTATTATAAAATTGTCAATCTTTTTATTTTTAAATAAATTTATTTTTGACAGATTCACCCTACTTCTTCAAAAGCAATAACGTTCCTGCTACCAAAAGCACCAGCCCCACTCCTGATTTTTTGGTAAGTTTCTCGCCAAACACAAAATACGAGAAGAAAATCGTAACCAGAATACTTAATTTATCAATCGGCACAACGACACTTGCCGGTCCTGTTTGCAGCGCACGGAAATAACAGAGCCACGACGCTCCGGTTGCCACACCGGACAGCACAAGAAATACCCCATTTTTTTTGCCAATTCCATGAATTGTTTTCTGTTTTCCGGTTGCAAACACAACAACCCACGCCATTACAAGAACAACGGCGGTGCGGATAGCTGTTCCCAAATTTGAATCGACATCCTGCATGCCAACCTTTGCCAAAATCGAAGTCAGACTGGCAAACACTGCCGACAGCAGGGCATATAAAAGCCATGTCTTTTTGGTTTTCTTACCTGTTTCTGCTTCCCTCTTTTGAATCATCAGATACGTTCCGGCTCCCATCAAAACCATTGCACAAATTTGAACCGCTCCAACCGTCTCCCCAAAAAATAAGAACGCAAGAATCATCGTCAAAATGGTACTGGATTTATCAATCGGTGTAACCCGGTTCACATCTCCAATCTGAAGTGCATGAAAATAGCAGAGCCACGATGCTCCTGTTGCTACGCCGGATAACACAAGAAACGTAATGGTTTTTCCGAATAAATGAAAAATTCCATTCTGCACTCCCATGACAAAAACCAATACCCACGAAAATATTAATACCACAATCGTTCGGATGGCAGTTGCCACATTCGAATCCATATTTTCTATTCCGCACTTTGCAAGAATTGCTGTAAGCCCTGCAAAGAAAGCAGATAAAAAAGCAAATAACAGCCACATCATTTTACGCCCATTTCCTTTCAAGCACGCGTTTTTTCACAATTTCGTATGCAATCATCATAATCAATCCTGTAACAACCCACGAAATCGGGTAAATAATAAGCAGAACCCAAAATTCATGAACCATCTTACACGCTGTCGCAATCCAAATCAGCCGCAGCACGCAGGAACCTAAAAATGTAATTAACGCAGGCGTCAAAGAACGTCCAAGCCCTCTCATTGCTCCCGCGCTGATTTCATACACGGATGTTAAGCACTCTAACGTTGTCGCAATGACAATTCGCTGTTTGGCATACAAAAGAACTGCCGGATCTGTTGTATAAATCTGCAGAAAAAAGTTTCGCCACACGACAAACACCAGTGACAGCAGGCCACAACACACAAGGGATAATACCATCGACGTATGGAAAATTTTCCGACACCGTTTCGGCTCACCGGCACCAAAGTTCTGGCTTGTAAAGGTCACAGTTGCCTGTGCAAATGCGTTGACAACAAAGTAAGCAAAAAATTCGTAATTCAATGCCGCCGCAGAACCTGCAATGGCATCCGACCCAAAACTGTTAATTGCACTCTGGATACACACATTGGCAATGGAAAACATCATTCCCTGAAGTCCTGCCGGAATCCCGATAACTAGTATTTTTTTCAATTCTTTTGGTACAATTTTTAACTGTTTTCTATCAATGCGGATAACCGATGTTTCATGCATCAAAATGTACATTACTATGCTGGCACTCGTCAGATTGGATATCACGGTTGCAATTGCAACCCCGGCAACGCTCATCTGAAACACAATCACAAGCAGCAAATTCAATCCGGTATTAATAATTCCTGCCGCAATCAAACTGTACAGCGGTCTCTTACTGTCACCAATACTTCGCAGAATCGATGAGCCAAAATCGTAAAGCATGATAAATGGCATTCCCAGTAAATAAATCCGCAAATACTGTACCGCCAAATCAATTACATCGTCCGGTGTTCCCATCAGCGTAAGTACGGGCTTTGCAATTAGTTGTCCGAATATCATAACAAAAACACCACTGATAAGTGCCACGACAATCGCTGTATGAACAGCCGCCTGTACATTTTCCTCCGACTTCTGACCGATATATTTTGCAATGACAACATTGGCTCCCAAAGAAATTCCAATAAATAAATTTATCATCAAAGAAATCAATGAACCGTTGCTTCCCACTGCCGCCAGCGCTTCACTGCTCGCAAATCGACCGACAACGGCTGTATCCACCGAGTTAAATAACTGCTGCAACATACTGCTTGCTGCTAACGGAAGTGCAAACAATAAAATTTTATTCCAGATAGTCCCCTGCGTCATATCCATGCCGGCTTTTTTTCCTGCACTCATGCCTTAGCGCCCCCATTTTCCTCACCCGAAAATTCGTACTGCAAAATCGCACAGTTATCCACACCAAACGCCGCATATTCTTCATTTGTCATTTCATAAAAATAGGACTGCACCACTCTCGCAATTCCGTTGTGCGCCACTAAAATACAGGTCTTGCCGGACGCTTTTACCTCATCTAACAGGTTATACACTCGCTGTGCCAGCTGAAGCATCGACTCACCGCCTTCATATCGTTCGACAAACTGCTTTTTTGCCTCACGAAACTTGGCACCATCTCTTGCGGTCGATTCGTACTTTCCGAAATTCTGCTCCTTTAAGCGGATTTCCTCTTTTGCCGGAATCCCGGTTATTTCTGAAATATGTAATGCGGTATCTTTCGCCCGCACCAGCGGAGAATATAAAATCACATCCGCCTCTATCTTTTTCTCTAAAATCTTCTTTCCTGTCTCAATCGCCTGCTCATGTCCAAGAGCAGTAAGTTCTATATCTGTTGCGCCGCAAATTTTATTTTCTACATTCCATACGGTCTGTCCATGGCGCACGAAATAAACACTCTTCATGTTGTTCCCTTCTTTTCTCATATTCTCTTATTCATTTAAGCACACAAAGTTGACATTTTCAAGACGTTTTCAGTCATTTTCCTCACGTGCTAACAATTTTTTATACGTCAAATCCATCCCCAGTGCGCCAAGCGGTGCGGTTATTAAAATCGCCAAAACCGCCACCGATAAAATCATCTTTCCACAGCCTAATCCTGCAGCAAGCGGCACCGAACCAATCGCCGCCTGAACCGTCGCTTTTGGCAAATATGAAATGGCACAAAACAGTCTTTCTTTCCATGACAGCCCGGTACCCAAAACGCAAACAAACACACCTGCCATACGAAATATCAGTGAAAGGAAAATTACCAGCACAGCAAATCCACCGGCAGCCGCCGTGTAGCGTAAATCGACCGCTGCTCCAACTAACACAAATAAAATAACTTCTGCCGCAATCCACAGTTTTCCAAATTTCTCCGACAGCCGCTTAGATACCGCAGGAATACATTTTGCCTTAAGCACACACGCCATACTGACAACTGCTAAAAGTCCTGACACGGCAACTTTTCCATCAAGCCATCCCTCCACTGCTGTCAGAAGAAACGATACACCAAGTACGAGAATAACTTTTGTACTATTTCTCACGTAATTTTGATGTTGATATGACGTTTCAAAAAAACGATACAAAACATAGCCAATTACCGCTCCCAAAAGGATTCCAAGAAAAATCGAAACCGGTACATTTACAAACCTTAACAAACTTACTTTTGCCCCCTGCGCCATTCCCAAAAAGGTTGTAAACAAAACAATGACAAAAATATCATCACACGATGCCCCCGCCATAATCATCTGCGGAATGGACTGTTTTGTTCCATACTTTTCTTCCATCAGCTGCACCATGCGGGGTACAACAACCGCCGGTGAAACCGCAGCAAGTACCGCCCCCATCACCGCAGCATCAATCCGTGAAATCCCCAAAAAGGCTGGTGCAAACAGTACATATCCAACAATCTCAAACGATGCCGGCACAAAAGCCAGTAAAACTGCCGGTCTTCCCACCTTTTTTAAGTCATTTAAATTTAACGATAAGCCTGCCTTAAGCAAAATGATAATCAATGCCATCTTGCGGAGTTCTGCAGAAATTGACAAAATAGATGAATCCAGAAAATCCAGCACATATGGCCCAAGCACCATTCCGGTCACAAGCATTCCAATAATGCGCGGAAGTTTTAATTTCTGGCATATCGCCGCCATACAAAGTCCTACTAAAAAAATCAATGCAAGTGATGTCAACATATTTTTTCCTCCTTCAATGGGTTTTGTTCTCTTGTTTTTTCAGTTTCCGTAATTTGTGTTCTGATTGTTTGCCCTTTGTGTGCCACTTTCGCTTAACAAATACGCAGGGGTATCGGCAGGTACAAAACACCTGCCAGATACCCGCGTATTAGTAGCACACAAAAACCAAACAATCGGAACACAAATTACTGGAATCCTGAAAAGCCTCACCAACACGCCATGAGGTGTTAGTTATTAAAAAACTTAGTTTTGAATGATTCATATACCACAAATAAAATATTCTTTTCTAATTTTATTTGATTCCAAAGAAACTGACATTCAAGCGCGCTAAATATTTTTGGAGTTCAGACAAATTATTAAAAAAATTGTATTGCAGGCGCTACAAACACGCGGGTATCCGGCAGGTGATTTTGACCTGCCGATACCCCTGCGCGTTTGTCAAGCGAGAGTGGCGCATAAAATACAATTTTTTAATAATCTGCTGAAGCCAAAAATCCCCCTACCCCATTTTCATTATTACTCTTTGTGACAAAATCTGCGGCTTTCAAAACCTCCGGCTCTGCATTTGCCATGGCGACACCAATTCCTGCCATTTTTATCATGTCCAAATCATTGCCGCTGTCGCCAAACACCATCATTTCTTCTGGAGCAATTCCAAGTTTTTTCCCCAGATACAAAAGACCACTTGCTTTCGAAACGCCCTTTTTGGTAACCTCAATATTTTTCATACCACCGGATACCGCATTCACATCCGGATACTTTTTAAGAACCTCCCAGACCGCATCGTAATCAATGCGGTGACCGTCCTCATCATAAGCAAAGTTAATTGTCAGTTTCTCAACATCTTCACCTCGCTCACGCAAGTAGTCCACTTGGCTTTCTACCACCTGCCGTGACGACAAAATATAATCACGGATTTCTTTCGTCAAACGCATTCTTGGCAAAAGGTCACGTTTTCTCTTTGTCATAAGCGCACCGCCCTTTAAAAAGGTATCTGCCATCACATCGTAAGCCTCCACTTCGGCAAGCATTGGCAGATAGGCAGATAACGGAATTGCATCCTCATAAAGACAAGTTTTTGAATCCCTTTCATAAATACCGGCACCATTTGTCGTAAGAACATACTGTACACCCTCTAATTGATATATTTCATCCGAAATACCACAAAATGGCCGCCCGGTCGCCGGCACAATTTCAATACCGGCACGGGCCGCCTGTTCAAGAGCTTCTTTTGTTTCTTTTAAAATCTTTTTCTCATCATTTAAGACAGTTCCATCCATATCAAAAGCAATCAAGCGAATCATATATCATTCTCCTTTGTGAGCCTAATTGTAAGAAAAATGGTACCATACTACGCATTAAATTGCAAATTTCAATTTTTTCTTATCAAATAGAAAAGAAGGATTTTGACATTCTTTCAAAAGTTTGTCAAAATCCTTCTTCATTTGGAATCAAATCAAGCTATTTTTTTAGTATCACTGCTTTAATGATAAATCCAGCACTATCACATGCATTTCCAAATATTTTAAATTGATATAAATCTTTTGTCTTGTCTAACGGTATCTCCACCTCGTGAGCATCCGGTGCAAATGCGCCACTCACAGTTGCCCATTTAATATTTACATCCGTTGACTTGTTATCTGTGTAACGAGACGCGTAACCAAAGCTGTCCTGCTCGGTCAGACGATCGTATTTAATAATGATTGATGAAAACTTCGTATCGGACAAATCCCCTGGCATATTTAGGAATGCATCCGGATATGCACCATCATATGTTATGGTAGCCGTCTTGGCATTCGTGTCTACAGACACCTCCGTGCCATTTCCCTTTACAACCGTTTCTTCAGTCAATGGAAGTGTATATTCTGTTTCATCCGCATTCCATCCGTAAGTTACATCAATTGGTGCTGTGGTAGGAAGTGCTGTCGGTTTTGGTGTCGCTGTCGGTGCAGTTGCTCCTGCCTCGCGTTTTAACACAACCGCCTTAATAATTAATTTGGCATCTTTTAAATTCTCAGCTGCAAAAATCTTTATTTTCGCAAATTTCTTTGTGAAATCTAATGCAATTGTCTTTGTTGTCTCACCTGATGCAAATGGACTTGAACCCGGCCATATGATTCCCTCATCACCTTTCGATGTTGCATATCGAATCGCTGCACCAAAATCAGCATCTGTGGCCTGATTCTCATAGGTTATCTCTACTGTCTGGAATTGATTATCCGTAATTTCTGCCGGCAAGTTTACCCAAACACCTGGATACTGACCATTATATACCAGAGAAGCTGTTCCATTATATTGGTCTACTTCTGCTACTGCACCGCCTTCTGCAACAATATTTTCCTCTGTAATCGGAACAGCGTATTCCGTTTTATCCGCATTCCATCCTACTTTTACATTTGGATTCATTGTTGGAACTGGTTCTACCGTTGGTCTTGCAGAAAGGTCCGGAAGTTCTGGATTTGTTTTTTCTGAAAATGCCCAGGAAGCCACATTATAGCCTGTTCCTCGGAACACAAAATACACATCATGAACACCTTTCACTTCACGAGCAACATTTGCCGTGCTGAATGCATACAAGCCCTTGGTATCTCCCAATGTAATGGTTGCAATTCTGTTTTTTGCAGCTGTAGGAGCATCCAAATATACCTCAATCTGGCCTTCTCCTGATGTTGCTGCAATTTCTGCGCTAATTGTTTTCAATCCATTGGTTCCAAAATCAACGCCACTAATCTTAGTCCAGTCACCAGTATCAATCTGATCTAGTACCATCGGTGATCCATTATATGATTTTACAACAGTACGATCATCTCGCAAAGATTTCACTCCTGCACTCTTAGCACTTGTTGTTGCATTAATATATTTAACCGTGCCATCCGCATTCTTATATGGATTCACATTTTCAATCTGTTTTGCACCCTCATAGGAAGGCTCAATCGTAATCTTATCATTCTTTGTATCAATATCAATTTCATTTACATGTAAATTTCGATATTGTTTGCTATCACGATATAATGTATTACTAAGCACAGTTGAATGATAAAAGATGTAATTATGTCCTTTGAAATTCTGCATATGATGATGATTGTTATAAGTCTCACCATACAATTTACTTGGATTATCTAAAATAGTACCAAGATAATTATGTTCTACATTTTCTTCATCCGTAAATTTGGTTTTTCCAATTTTATCTGGGAAAAAGCAGATATTCATAGGGTCTGAAGATACGTATGCCGCAATCTGAACGGCTCCAACATATGGCGTATCTTCTTTTACATCCCAGTTCGTACAGTAGGAATAAATGTATTTACCGTCAATCTGGTTAATTTCTCCATCTTCAAAGAAGCAGAATGTATCCAAGGTCTTTGGTATACCATCCGGAGAAACAATTCCTGTGCCTTTTTCAAATTTTAATTTGCACACACGACCGGTCTGAACATATTTTTCTTCGTCATTTCCACCACCAAAATAAATATATGCATTCCCCTTGTCATCTGCAAGAACTGCCGGGTCAAAACACCATTTTACTCCCTCGCATCCTTCTGACTTTGAGGTAAACATTTTCTGTCCTAAATCATCATGCCATGGGCCAACCGGTGAATCACCACGAACATATCCTACTCCTCCGCCATCGGTATAAAAGATATAATATTCATCCTCACCATCTCCATCGCCATCGATTTTGAGAGCTGATGGAGCCCATGCCTTTGTTGTCCAGCCATTCTTTTCCTTTTTCTTAGCAGAAGCTGTACTTGGCAAATTATTCAAATTCGTATTATCCATCGTCCCTTCATCGGTCCAGTTCACCATATCAGAAGTAGAAAGGATACTGAGTGAATTATTGGAATAAGAGTTTGCAGCCAATTTACCGTCCGCATAATCAAATCCTTCATTTGTTCCGTATACATAAAGTTTTCCATCGTTATCCGAATTATCTAATGCAGTCGGATCAGCAATAAAATCATAATTGGTAAGCATGCTGTTAATATCATGTACCTTACCGTCTTCTGTTGTATACTGTAAAGGTGCAGTCAATTTAATATTATCTGCATTCCATTTATTATCTGCAATTTGGCTTGCAAAAATATTATCTCCATAATTGTTATACACTTTGGCCCCTGCTTCTTCCAATGACATCTGCTTACCATCTTTATAAGCAACAATCTTCTTATTATCTTTATCATAGCCTAACGTATAGTCATCAAAGAAACTGTAGTTGCTCTTACTCTCTACTGCAGGTGTTGCGCTTACGACACTTTGCGTCGGCACTGCAGTTGGCTGACCGGAAGGAGAAACCGGTTTCTTAGTTGGAGCAGTCGGCTGCTTGGTTGCAATTTTGTTTGCCGTATTTTTCGTAACTTTCACTTTACACTTCATCGTTTTCTTTTTCTTCCCAACCTTATAAATGGCACGCAACGTAGCGGTACCCTTTTTTGCACCCTTAATTACAGCATACGCCTTTTTGCCCTTTTTCTTTGATTTTACAATCTTAACCACTTTCTTATTTGATGTCTTCCATGTTACTTTGGCACCTTTTTTTGCGTTTTTGATTGTAATCTTTTTCGTTTTGCCAACTTGTATGCTGACTTTTGTCTTGCTTAATTTGACCTTTTTAGCCGCTGCTTCTGACGTAGGTGCAATACTTCCCGGAATTACAACGGAAAGTGCCATCAACACGGCCAATGTTTTTTTCTTAGTCCTTGTCATTGTCGTTTTCCTCCTAATTATATTATTTTTGAATATATCTGTATTATACAACAAGGCATAATCAAAATCACTGCATTATGCGGATAAACAATTGACATATCTAGCATTTTATGCATGTAATAGTTTCATAACATCTTTCATAATCAGCTCTTTGGTTAAATGATTTTCTTTCAAAAGCTGTTCTGCATCGTAACGGTCGTAGAACTCTTTTTTCAAGCCAAAATTCAATACTTTCATATCGGAAGTGCTATAATAACCGGCAACTTTATGTCCAAAGCCGCCCTCCAAAATACCATCTTCCAATGTCACAACCACACGATGATTTTCTTTCAAATCCGAGAGCAGTTTTTCATCCAGACCAGATGCAAAACGTGGATTAATCAATGTGACTTTTTTGCCGGTTTCTTTTTCAATACTTCGTGCAGCCTCTTCACCCAGCTGGAAGAAATCGCCCAAAGCAAGAACCGCAACTTCTTCTCCTTTTTCACATACCTGATACTCATTCAATGGATCATAGGATGAAGCCACCGGATATTTAGCCGGATGAACACCATTTCCCGGCATGCTGATTACAACCGGATATTTATCCTGCTCCACACTCCAATCAAGCATTGCTAAATATTCCTCCTTACACGTTGGTGCAAGATAAACAAGGTTTGGAATATTACTAAGCATAGATATCGTGTAAAATCCAAGATGTGTCACATCATTCAGCCCAAGTACAGACGAATAATTCAAAATTGTAGTAACCGGACTTTGATTGATACATACATCCTGTGAAAACTGGTCATACGTTCTCTGGATAAAAGTTGCGTTGGTACCAAAGATTGGTTTTCCGCCATTTTTTGCAATTCCGGAACACATTGCTACCGCCTGCTCTTCCGCAATTCCTACATCAATATACTGGTTTCCCGCTTTCTCACGATTTTCTTTTGGAAAACCAACATTACTTGGAACTGCCGCAGTCACAAATACAACCGATTTATCTTTTTTCATTTTATTTAAAAGAAGTTCACCGGTTAACACACTGTAATCTTCTCCTTCAAAATTCTGCAATGGCTTTCCGGTCGTGCGGTCAAACGGCATACACCAGTGCCAAGCTTCTTTATTCTCCTCTGCCGGCTCATACCCTTTTCCTTTCTGCGTATGAATATGCACAGCAATCGGATGGTTAATGTCTTTTACTTTCTGAAAGAGCGCAATCAATTTCTCGATATTATTTCCCTCTTCTTCGAAAATATAGTCAAGTCCCATTGCACGGAACAAATTATTTGGAGCCTCGCCGTTTGACTCTCTAAGTTCCGTAAGATTTTTATAAAGACCGCCGTGAATTTCTGCAATCGACTGCTCGTTATCGTTGACAACCACAATCAAATTCGAGGTCATTTCACCGGCAAAATCCAATCCTTCCAAAGCCTCTCCGCCACTCAAAGAACCATCACCAATTACAGCAATAATATTTTCTTTGCCACCAACGGCATCTCTTCCTTTCGCAAGTCCGGTCGCAAGGCTGACAGACGTTGAAGTGTGTCCAATAGTAAAAATGTCATGTTCGCTCTCCGATGGTTCCGAATACCCGGAAATTTCGTGAAAACGATTTTCATCCAGATAACCATATGCTCTGCCGGTAAGCATCTTATGCGGATAGGTCTGGTGCGACACATCAAAAACAAATTTATCTTTTGGTGAATCAAATACATAATGCATCGCAATTGTCATTTCCACCACACCGAAGTTTGGTCCAAAATGCCCACCTGTCTTCGTCAAACGATGAAACAATGCTTCTCTCATCTCACCTGCAAGCACATTTAATTGTTCCATTGATAATTTCTTTACATCCTCTGGTCCATTAATCTTCTCTAAATACATATTACTTTTCTCCTTTACTCCAACAATTTTTTCGTCATTGCAAAAGTCAGCTCATAGACCGTATGTGGCATGCAATTCACTTTTGCTTCTTCCATAGCTTTTTTTTGCTTATCCGTAACAACAGAATATGGGTAAATGCCAAACATAAACGGAAAAAAAGCGTAGATAAAATCCTGTCTTTTATTCTCATCAAATTCTTTGCGAAATTTAATTAATAACTGTTCCATCGCATTCAGCGCTTCCCCATACATGAGCTTAAATTCAACTAACATCTCTGTACGGCTGTTTTCTTCTAAATCGTAATGATTCATAGATAAAATTTTTAAAAGCTGCCATCTTTTTTCAAGTGAATCTGCAATAATCCCTGCAAGTTCCTCCACCGTCAATTTTTCATACTTCTCCAGCACATCTTTTAATTGCTCTACCCACATTTTGTACTCTCTCGTTAATAGAGCAAGAAAAATTTCTTCTTTTGTCTCAAAATAATTATAAATTGATGTCCTTGAAAAAGAGGTAACCTCTCCAATCTGCTTGATGGTTATTTCTTTAAAACTCATCGTTTGGTATAATTTTTCACATGCGTTTATGATTTCTTCTCTTCGAGCATTCGTTCTTTTTTCCGATCCTGCCGGCATAAACAAAGTCCTTCCTTTACTTTTTCTCAGCAAGCAGCACAACATCTGCCTCTGGATTTTTATCAATTGCACCAACAATCGGATGTGGCATATATGCTTCTTCCAAATATTGCATCTCATCTGCCGACAATGAAATAGATAAAGCCTCCGCCGCATCTTCTAAATACTGCTCTTTTGTCGCTCCAATGATTGGTGACGAAATGCCTTTTTCCCATTCCCATGCAATGGCTATCTGAGACATTTTACAATGATGTCTTTCGGCTAGTTCAGACACTTTCTTGACAATTTTAATATCTGTCTCTTCCATCCGATCGTATTTTCCTTTTGCCACGCAGTCTGTACGTCCACGCAGAGAATCCGACTGCCATGTTGCCCGTGTCAAATGCCCGGCAGCAAGCGGACTGTATGGCATAAGCATAACATTCATCTGCTTGCAAATCGGAATCAATTCACGCTCATCTTCCCGGTATAATAAATTATAATGATTTTCCATTGCCGAAAACTTGGTAAATCCATTTTTCTCTGCCGCCATTTGCATATTATAAAATTGATATCCATACATAGCAGAAGCGCCAAGCGCTCGAACCTTTCCGTCTTTTACCAAAGAATCCAAAGCTTCCATCGTTTCTTCCACAGGAGTCTCATAGTCAAACCGATGAATAATATATAAATCCAAATAATCTGTTCCCAGTCGCTTTAATGTTCCATCAATTTCACGCCGGATTGCCTGCTTCGACAATCTTCCTTCATTAAAATAAACCTTCGATGCAAGTACAACTTCCTCTCTTTTTGCGTACTTTCGAATCGCACGTCCAAGATACTCTTCACTAGTTCCCAAAGAATAGCAGTTCGCTGTATCAAAAAAGTTGATACCAAGCTCTAATGCTTTATTCACCAGCTTCTCACTCTGCTTCTCATCTAAAGTCCAATCATGCATCGTACCTGCCTTGCCAAAACTCATACACCCTACACAAAGTTTTGATACCCGAATATCGGTATCCCCTACCTTTACATACTCCATCGTAAGATCACCTCCTGGATTTTCAGCCAATCAAATATATAAACTGACACCGTGTCACAATGATTACTATAAATCAAAACTGACACGGTGTCAATCCCTCTTCCATCCATTTTGCATTACCTTGTTACACTTCGAAATCCATACATGCCCTTGTCGCTGTATAAGGTCTCACTTTGCCATCCGCTACCGCCACATGTTTCGGATGTGTACTATAATTTTTCAGTGCCTCAACACTTTCAAAAGTTGAATCCAGCATAACATCTACCGTTGAGCTTGCCAAGCAATCCGTGCGGACTGAAATTTCCATAAGCCCCGGTATTTGTCCGGAAAGGCTCTCTAGTCCTTCCTTAATTCCCTGTTTGATTGTGTTCTTCTCCTCATCTGAGAATTCATCTTTAAGTGTCCATAAAATAATATGCTTCACCATAACATATTCCTCCTTTTCTTTCAAAATCTTTAGCCTCATTTCTTTAATTAAGAATAAATATGTGAAAACTTGTGTACAACCTCTTCAGAAACACATAGTTCTTCTGCGATTTCATTTTCTGTCATCCCTATTCTGGATAATTTTAGAATATTGAATGCTACGTCCAGTCCATGTTCCATTCCCTTTTCCATACCTCGTTCTTCATACATATCCAATAATACACACATAGAAATCGTACCTCCTTCATCTTCTTCATCCCATTTTATCAGTTTTTTTGCCATTTTATAACCAGTATCATGCGTCATGACTGACATCCAATCTAAAAAAGCATTAGGATGATTTAACTTGAACTCTGTTTCATGAAAAAAACGGTCTAATTTAACCTTGTCACCTTTACATGCCAAATATTTCACAATATACCGAAAATCAGAACAATATTGTTTACATTCTTCTTCTCCCTGTTCAGCCAAATTAATAACATTAATTTGATGATTTGTTATCCACGGTTCTAAATATTTTTTATATTCATTTGGAATATCCAATAAGTCATATAAGCATATCGGATTACTCCATGATTCATTTCCATAGTTTAAAACAAGTGTAATTACTGGCTTTAGCTTCTGATTATCGTGAATTACTTTTGTAATAGGACTTGGATAATTATTGTTCTTTTTATTTTTCTTCTGCCACAACTTTATCTGATCCGTATATTTCACATACTGATACCCCATGTCTCTAACCGGCATAATATTACATATATCACTTTGGTTTTCCATACATATAAATACAAAATCCGTACCTGCTTTTTTACATTTCATTGGTACATCAAGGAACAACTGTCCTAAATTTCCATCTACCGGTGATTTAAAAATAAGTTCAGTCTGTTCTTCCACAATATCTTCTTCTGCAAGTACCTTCTCACCATGAAACAAATTAACATTTGCAACATCCGAAAAAACATCCTTATAACGCAAAAGATTCTTTTCTGTCAAATCTGCTTTTCCCATAGTATCCTCTCCCTTTTTCTGTATAGGAAAGAATCGATTCTTTTACCAAAGACTAGCACACCGTCTTTCAAATGTCAATATATTTTCTTGCAAATGTCGGGCGTTTTCCAACTTTTTTAAGCGTATCACAACTCCTTATCATTGATACTGTTTTAATAACTGTCCCAGCTTTTCTGAAATATCCGATGAAATCTTATATTGTTTTCCATCAATCACAAGATTCTTTCCAATCGTAAATTCCATATTCGTTCCATCATTAAATAATAGTTTAAGAGTAATTCCTCCCACAAATGGCTGGCTTCCATCCGTTATTTCCTGAACATCCATCGCTGCCAGCAACTGATAAATCTCATAAATTCCCTTTGGCGAGATGACCTCCTGCTTCACCACAAGTCTCTGAATTTTGCTTATCTTTTGATATACATTCCTCGTAAATATTGCGTTATTTTCTTTCATGTTTGCAACCTTTACCGGTGCTTTCACTGTCACCTTGCATTTGTATTGTTTTTTCTTATATTTTGCATAAACAACTACACTGCCTGTTTTCTTTGCGGTCACTTTTCCCTTTTTGTTAACCGTTGCTTTTTTCTTATTTTTTGAATACCACTTTACAGCCCCTGCCTTTTTGTTTAACAGTTTAAGTTGTACAGTTGCCCCCTGCAAAAGAGAAACCTTTGTTAGATTTAACTTAACTTTTTTCGTTTTTGCTTTCGGAGCAACAGGAATCTGCGCCAGACATAACGCAAATAATAAAACAATAGCTACCCTTTTTTTCATCTTCATCATAATTTTACCTCCCATAAAATTTAATAACATAATATTACCATATTTCCCCTATTATAGCAACAAATATTTCATTTTTTTACACAGGTATTTTTTTGATGTCAACCAAACTGTCCGCTGACATATGCTTTTGTTTTCTCCCTCTGCGGATTATTAAAAATCTGCTCCGTCTGTCCATATTCAATCAAATCACCCATGAAAAAGAATGCTGTTTTATCTGCCACACGCGCAGCCTGCTGCATATTATGTGTCACAATAATTACCGTATAATTCTTTTTCAGTTCTACCATAAGTTCTTCCGTTTTCTGCGTCCGTGCACTCCGTGGTATTTTGGCGCATAAGCAATATTATCATAAATGCTTGCTGGAAACGGGTTTGCTTTTTGGAACACCATACCGACTTTTTTTCGCAATGCAGCAGCGTCTACTTTAGGTTCTTGCATAACTATGGTCATGACCGGTCAGGCAGACATCAATATCACACTTATCCATAAGCGGTGCAAAAATTGTTCGCAAATTTGCTCCATCAAAATCGGAGTGTGGCTGTCCGGAACCATAAATATCATGGTGGAAGGCTACCACTTTCCATTTCGCATTTGGTGCGCTTTTAATTGCCTTTTCCATCAGTTTGCTGTGCTCTGCCGCATTACGGTTATTACTATTCAAAACAATGTATAGTACATCGCCATAGCTGAAGTAGTAATCACTTCCGGAGTTCGTTGCTCCCAAATTACAAATTATCCTCTGTATTTGGGTTGTTATAATGATACTTGTAATCCGTTCCTTTGCTCTCATGGTTTCCGATGGAAGAAGCAAGCGGCAGATTACGAAGTACCGACGGATATAAGAAACCGGCATACTCGCTCTCTCTTACATTCTTTGTATCTGCTTCATCTGCTGCAGCATAATCAATCTGGTCACCTACCAGCCAGATTTTGTAAGAAGAAAAATCTTTTGTCTGATATTTTTCAGCCTTACTCCATGTCGTTCCATCATTGGAATAGCTGTAGTAATAAGTAGTGTTTTTCTCCAATGCGCCTTTTATGGATACTTTGTTGGAAGCTTTGTAAGTCTCCACACTATTGGAACGGTTGATATCGGTAACTGTGCCGTCATATACTTTGGCGTCGGATAAGTCTTCTTTCTTTCCTAATTTTACTTTTGCTAATCCTTTTGTTTTGGAATACCAGCAAAAATTCAAATCTTTCTCTGTTGCACCCGGTGTCAATACAATTTTACCGGAATCAATGCTGCCAACGCAAAAAAGTACATAAAAAAAGCCCCTAAACTGCCTAAAAATTCTTTTTCAAGGCAATCCGAGGCTTTCCTTTTGTAAAATCCTTTAATTTAGCTTTGCAAGTATTTTCTTAAATTGAATCGTAAACAAAATAGCAGTAAAGGTAACGGCAAACACGTCCGCAACCGGTTCTGCCAGATACACCGCAAAGGTCTGGTCCACAAAAAGCTGCGGCAGAATATAAATGAGTGGAATTAACAAAACAAATTTTCTCAACACCGCTACAATAATTGAACAAACAGCACTTCCAATTGAGACAAATGTCATCTGGCAGGCAATCTGGATACCGAAAATAAACAGTGCCCCACAGTATACACGTAATGCCTGGGAAGTAAAATCAAGCAAGGTGGCATCGCTTGTAAACATGCCCACAAAAAGACGCGGGATGACTAAAATAAATGCCCACAAAACAACAGAGTATATCAAACTAATTGTTAGCAGCAAACGAAAACTTTTTTTCACACGCTCACGATTTTTCGCTCCGTAATTATAACTGGTAATCGGCTGCGCCCCTTGACCAAGCCCTTGCAGCGGAAGCATCGCAAACTGCATCACACTTGTTAAAATTGTCATCGCGCCGACCGCCAAATCCCCTCCGTAAGCAAGTAACGACGAATTAAAACAGACCGAAATGACACTCTCACTTGCCTGCATGATAAACGCAGAAAGTCCCAATGCAAGACACGGAAGCACCAAACCAAAATCCACTCGAAGATTTTTTCTTTTGAGGCGGAGAATCGTTTTCTCACCACATAGAAAATGAATTACCCACACACAAGAAATTCCCTGCGATAAAATAGTAGCAAGTGCAGCTCCTCTTACTCCCATATGAAACCCATAAATAAAAACAGGATCCAATATAATATTAGCCACTGCACCTATCATTACCGTAAACATACCAGTCTTTGCAAATCCCTGTGCCGTAATAAATGCATTCATTCCCAAGGTCAGCTGTACAAAAAGTGTGCCAAATGCATACAAACTCATATATGAATTTGCATACGAAATTGTATTTTCACTTGCTCCAAAAGCAAGAAGCAAATCTTTATTCCAAACCAGAATAACTACCGTCAAAATAAGAGAAATCACTACCTGCACCGTAACGCAGCCGCCAAGAATCTTCTCTGCCGACTCATGCTCTCCCTTTCCCATCGCAATCGAAGCACGCGGTGCACCACCGGAACTGATTAACGCTGCAAACGCTGACACAATCATAATCAATGGCATGCACACACCAACCCCGGTCAGTGCAAGGCTTCCGTCTCCCGGCATATGTCCAATATAAATGCGGTCAACAATGTTATAGAGCATATTCACAAGCTGTGCAATAACCGTTGGCACTGCCAGTTTAAAAAGCAGTTTTCCCACCGGCTCCGTTCCAAGAAAAGTTTTGTCCTGTTTCATATTGTTATATTTCCTTCTTTCTATCTTTTTTGTAATAGAATTAATTGTAGACAAAAAATGGGTGACATGCAAGATATTTTTTAGTTTCCGTAATTTAAGTAGAAAAGCTTTGCGTCTCGCGGGCGCTCCCGCTCGTTGAGTGCGTAGCGGTATGGGCACTGAAACTACCAGTGCTCCATACCGACGTACCCAAAACCCGCGAGTCACAAAGCTTTTCTACTTAAATTACTGGAATCCTAATAAATAACAGTAAACACTCAATCCAAAATTTTCACTCCTTGATGTTGTTCTCCGTCGTTTTATACATACCAAGCTCCATTTTTAATACGATATAATGCATGTGTTTTGGGGGACTCTATTTGAATTCCAGTAATGGGGCAAAATAATTTCGTGTCTCGTAGGTTTTGAGTACGTCAGTAGGTGGCACTGGTAGTTTCAGTGCCCCTACTGCTACGTACTCAACGAGTGAAAACGCCTGCGAGACACGAAACTATTCTGCCCTATTACGGAACCAAAAAGTCCCCCCAAACACCCACCTGAAATTGTTTTGACATATTTATTTTTTACACTAAATCTATCATTACATAAAAAGGAGTACACGCATGAAAAGAAAAGCACTTTGGATAAGCATCATTGGTATTCTTTTAATCGGTTTTGTCTGCCTATTCTGCTATCGGCATTATATAAGACAAAAACAAATCGAGCAAAAAAAACATACCGGTTTAGTCAGTGAAAATTTTCCGGTTCAGGATATCAAACACCAATGCAAAAATATTTATGAGGATGCTTACCAGACAGAAGCAGACAACCAGCTTCAAAATATGAGAAACAATAATTCCTACACAATCGAAGAGCCGCTTCTTGTCTGGAATCCATATGGAACAAATACCGGTTCCTTTTATTATTACGGCGTATCGAAACAGGATAGTTATGTCGTCTGTGAAGTGACCTGTAACAATGGCAGCGTGATAAAACACCGCTTGAAAAATGATTCCGATTCCGGCGTAACAAAAACACATGAATACTTAATTACCGGACTGGCACCGGGGCTTAAAAATCATTTTTCCCTTGCTTTTTATGACGCAGGAAACAATTTGATTCATACCTATCAATATACTGTTACACTTAAAAAGGATAAACAGATTCCTGCCATTACCAAAGTGGAAAAGGGGAATAGCAAATCTTCTTTGACCGATGGACTTTTTGCCGTTTTGGGACATGATAAATCTAAGGCAAAAAATATTTATTATTATGACAATAACGGTATCTGCCGGGGAAAAACACCATTGAATGACTACCGCACCGACCGTATTTTAACGATTGATGGTAAACTTGTCTACTCCTACAGCCTCACAGACATTGCATTTGTCAACCGACTGGGAAAAGTCGAAAAGACACTTTCTCTTGGCAAATACGAACTTCATCATGACTTTATGTACGATGAAAAACGAAATGAGCTTTTATGTCTTGTCAACGATACCGACAAAGACACAATTGAAGATGTTTTGATTTCTGTCAATATTGAAACCGGAAAAATAAAAAAACTGGTCGATTTTGAGAAAATGATGAAGTCCATGAGAAAGCGCTCCGTACAACGCAAAGGCGGAAAAAATACATATGGCGGAACTGAGCTTGACTGGCTTCATTTGAATTCTCTGGATATGATTAATGATAAAGATGCCGTATTCAGCAGCCGGGAAGAAAGCGTAATTATTAAAATCAATAATATTTACGAGAATCCTTCCATTGACTACTTAATCCACAGCGGCTCTCTTTATAAAGGAACCAAATATGAAAAACTGCTATTAAAACAAAAAGGGAACTTTGTCGGACATGCCGGTCAGCACACAATTACAGTAGAACATGATACTTCACTGCCAAACGGACAATATTATTTGTTTATGTACAATAATAACTTTGGCAGTGCCAAAACACTCCCTCAATTTGACTGGAGCCTCTATCCGGGCGTCGGCTCTTACCGCAAAGGAACTGCCTCCTATTTTTGCAAATATTTAGTCGATGAAAACCAAAAAACATACGAATTGGTTCAGCAGTTCTCTGTTCCGTATTCCAGTGTGGTCAGCGGAGTGAATTATATTGGAAATAACATCACATTCAGCAGCGGCATGGATCACACTTATGGCGAATACGATAAACAAGGAAACATGATTTGTACATATACTTATGCCGCAAAACGATACGCTTACCGCGTAATAAAATATGATTTTACTGATGTATACTATGAAAAGGAGACCATCCAATGAAACAAAAGAAACTACTGGTAAGTATGTTTTTCCTTCTGTTTTGCGGCACCCTCGTTTGTGCCACAAAATCTCAGGCAAAAATACTTACTATCAAACACAGTACGAAAAACGTTTATACAACCAAATACCAAAGAGAAGCAACTTCTTATCTGACCAAATGGAAAAAGGGGAAAAGAACTTTGGATGCCCCTCTGTTAGTAAAAAATCCATATGGCACACTGAGTACCTCTATTTACTTTTATGCGGTTTCTACAGAACCACTTTACGCCAAGTACACCATTACAGCCAAAGGTGCGGAAACGGTTTCTGGCACTTTAGCAGGCGGATCGGAAGCAAATGTGCGCCTAACTCACGAATATCTGATTCCGGGACTCGCTGCCGGCAGAAAAAATACAGTAGAAATTAATTTCTACAATGCAGCAAATGAGCGGAAAAAGACTGTTCGCTTTTCAACGACACCAAAAAAGGAAAAAGCGATTCCGAAAATCAAAAAAGTGAAAAACGGAAAAAGCAAAACTGCCGTCTCGCTCGGCTTCTATGCCATGTTTGGACACGATAAATCAGATGCCACCAACATTTACTATTACGATAACAACGGTGCAAGCCGCGGCTTGACACCACTGAATGGCTACCGCACCGACCGAATTCTCACCGTAGACGGCAACTGGATTTTCTCTTATGATATTGACAAACTTGCCGTCATGAACCGCTTAGGGCATATCGTGAGACAAATCTCTCTCAAAGGTTACGAACTCCACCACGATTTTATGTATGATGCGGCTCATAAAAAATTACTGTGTCTTGTAAATGATAAGAAGAAAAAAACAATTGAAGACGTTGTTATTTCTGTTGATATTAAAACAAAAAAGACAAAAAAGTTAGTCGACTTTGCAAAACTCATGTCGGCTTCCAGAAAAAAACATGTTCAGCGAAAAGGTGGTAAAAACACCTACGGAGGAACTGAACTTGACTGGCTCCATTTAAATTCCTTAGATTTAATTAATGATGGAGAACTAATTGTGAGCAGCCGGGAAGAAAGTTCTTTGGTAAAGGTCAGCAATATTTACAAAAAGCCGAAAATCAAGTACATCATCCACTCCGGCTCCCTCTACAAAAAGACATCGCTTGCAAAGTATCTTCTCAAGCGGACCGGTGTCAAATTTGTCGGACATGCCGGTCAGCATACGATTACTGTAGAAAAAGATGATACCCTCCCAAATGGGCAGTATTACCTCTACCTGTACAACAACAATTTCGGCAGTGCAAAAACACTTCCAAAATTCAGTTGGAAAAGTTATAAAGGCGTCGGCTCCTACAAAAAAGGAAAGGCTTCTTATTACTACAAATATCTGGTGGATGAGAAGAAAAAGACCTACCGGCTTGTAAAAAAATTTGCTGTTCCTTATTCCAGTGTTGTCAGCAGTGTCCAGCATTTTGATGAAAACATCACATTCAGCAGCGGCATGAACCACACCTACGGCGAGTATGACAAAAATGGAAAAATGATTCGTACCTTCACTTACCAGTCCAAACGTTACGCCTACCGCGTGATGAAATATAAATACGATATTTTCTAATACCCTCAAAAAACTGCCGATTCCTAGAATTCTTGTTCTTAGAACCGGCAGTTTCTTTTCCTCTTACCTTACATTGCAAGCCCATCCTGTAATTGCTTTGCCAAGGTACGGATACGTGCTACCATCTTGTGTGCTTTCATTCATGCTATCAATTTCTGATGTGTTTGTGCTGAAATTTGAAAGCATTCCTGCCGTACGTTTACAAAGCATCGTAAAGTATCCGGCAGCGTTCCCAGCACAAAGCCAAGCCACTGTCCAATCGATACGCCGGCCACCGACAAAACTGTAATCAGAATATTTAATATAGTTTTAACAAATGCAAACAACCAAATATTTCCTGTTAAGCGTCAAAAAAACGTGGTTATAACAACATATTTCTCAAATAAATTTTTTTATAATAAGCTCACAATAACAAATCAAAGGAGCGAAAACGCATGACAAATTCAATGTTTTGTTTTCAATGTGAACAGACCGCAGGATGTGCCGGATGCACCGGTTGTGCAGGCGTATGTGGTAAAACTGCCGAAACTGCCAATCTTCAGGATGAATTAACCGGAGCACTGATTGGCTTGGCACGTGCCTGCGAAAACAATAAAAAAACGGAAAATACGGATCAGATTATTATAGAAGGTCTTTTTACAACCATTACAAATGTAAACTTTAACGATGATACGCTGCGCGAAATGATTCAGCGGGTAAATGAAGAAAAACACATCATTGTACCGGATTGCAGCGTATGCAAAAATCCATGTGGAAACACCGACAATTATGACATGAAACGAATTTGGGAAGCAGATGAAGATATCCGCTCATTAAAATCCCTTATCCTCTTTGGCATCCGTGGTATGTCAGCCTATGCATACCACGCAAAAATGCTTGGCTATACAGATGAAACCGTCAATCAGTTCTTTTATAAAGCACTTTGTGTAATTAGCTATGATTTTGATATGGAGCATCTCCTCCCAGTTGTTATGGAAACGGGTGAGGTAAACCTCGCATGTATGGCACTGTTAGACCGTGCGAACACAACCTCGTATGGCACTCCGGTTCCGACAAAGGTTTCTCTGACTGTTGAAAAAGGACCTTTTATCGTTGTAAGCGGTCACGATTTGAAAGATTTGGAATTGCTTCTTAAACAGACGGAAGGAAAAGGAATTAACATCTATACCCACGGAGAAATGCTTCCTGCCCACGCTTATCCGGAATTAAAAAAATATCCTCATTTGAAAGGAAATTTTGGAACAGCATGGCAGAACCAGCAAAAAGAATTTGACAATGTTCCGGCAGCCTTTTTATTTACAACCAACTGCTTAATGCCTGTGAAACCTGGTTACGCTGACCGCGTTTTCACAACCGAAGTCGTTTCTTACCCAAATGTCACACACATTGGTGAAGACAAAGATTTTACACCGGTTATCGAAAAAGCACTGGCACTTGGCGGCTATTCAAAAGACAAAGAAAATACCGGAATTAATGGCGGCCACTATGTCATGACCGGATTCGGACACGGAACCGTCCTTGGTGTCGCAGACCAGGTAATTGAGGCTGTAAAAAACGGCGATATCCGACACTTTTTCTTAGTCGGCGGATGTGACGGTGCAAGACCGGGAAGAAATTATTATACCGAATTTGTAAAACAGACACCAAAAGACACCGTTATTTTGACACTTGCCTGTGGAAAATACCGTTTCAATGACTTAGACCTTGGTGAAATTGGCGGACTTCCCCGCATCATGGACATGGGACAATGCAACGATGCCTACTCTGCCATTCAGGTTGCTATCGCACTGGCAAAGGCATTCGACTGTGATGTCAATGAACTTCCTTTGTCGATGGTTCTGTCCTGGTACGAGCAAAAAGCTGTCTGCATTCTGCTGACTCTGTTACACCTTGGTATCAAAAATATTTATCTGGGACCAACACTGCCAGCCTTCCTCTCAAAAAATGTGCTGCAATATCTGATTGATGAGTATCACATTTCCAAAGTATCAACCCCGGAGGAAGACTTAAAACAGATTCTTTCATAATCACTTAGTGTGAATTTTTTATCTGAATCTGACACATTTTCATGGACGCCAGCGCGTTTTCGTGGGACTCTTTTGTCACTCCCGCGCAGCACGCTGCGTCCACGGAAATAACAGTTTCCGGGAAAACAGTTTTTAATCCCATTGCATTTGAAATTACACAGATATCCGTACATAACCCAATCAATTCGATTTCATCACCAAAAAACAATTCCGGTTGTGCCAAAACCGCCTGCGACCAATCATATCCAAATGTATTTTTATCAAACACCATATCGTCCTCACTAAAACCAATTTCATCTGAAATCTGCCACCCAAAAGTTCCTTCGATACAATGCTTCACCGGCAGATTTTTTCCCTCCTGCGTATCCAGATAATCCTCTCCATGCGTATCACGGGTGAAAAAAACCGGATTCCCTGCCTCCCGGTATTCTTTAATTTTATCCTTTACAAATGGCACAATTGCCTCCGCCTCTTTTGTTCCCAGCGCTCCATTAATAAAATCATTCTGCATGTCAATCACAAGTAATGTCTTCATTTGAACTCCTTTCCAGCCAGTCGGCCTCAATATTTACAATTTGGTGCATTGGTATGACCGTATGGTCGTTAAAAACCAATTCGCGTTTATATTCATCCATTTTCTTTACCACACCGGCATAACTTTCATATCTCCCGCCTGCTTTCTTCTCATCCGGCAGAAAATATGTGATTGTCACCTCCGGATTTTCACTCATTTTGGCTTTTATCTGCATAAAAATCCAATCAAGCCGCTCCATCACATCTTCACCAAGTGCTGCTTTTTCATCCGTCAAACGAGCCGTCTCGGAAATTGCCTCCTCATGTCCGGTCAGTGCCGCAAATGAGGAAAACTGCGCCGCCCGGTCTCTTCTTGCCATGCGGGGATGATTTTTGGAATTGGGATGCGGCATAGAAAGAATGTCATCGTATTTATGACTAATTTCATTATTCAGCATTTCCTGACCTCCTTTCCTTTTTCGAATCCGATTATGCCTTGTGTCCGCCAATCTGTGAATTTCTATCTTTGGCAGTTGCACCTTCTTCCAGATTCATTCCTTTTAAAATTGCATTTTTTCCAAACTTTTTCTTAATATCAAGCATCGCATGCTGGATTCGTTTTTCTTTTTCAAGAGCAGCCTCTTCTTTCTCGCGCCCCCGTTTTACTTCTTCATAATCCGTAAAAAGCTGTAGTTGCTCATAGCTTTCTTTCTCCTGCACCAAATCCTCACTCACTAACTTATTCGCTGTAATGGTAATCCGGCGAACCAATAACTTTTTATCTACAATCCGGTCATATAATTCCATTACTGCATCCATAATTATAGCAGTGGATGAAGTCTGCCTTTTTAAATTCGTTGTCCCGTGTGCATGTTTTGGCACCTTTCTTCCATAACGGTCCGTTGTCACAACTCCTTTGTAGCTTCGATTTCTTGATGGGTCTGTCAAGTTTACAATATCATACCCTATCGTGAGTACAATCTGATCTGTAACAAGTCTTTTGTCGACCAAATCAAGCACCATCAAATCCGTCATTTCCTTTACCACCAGTTTCGCTTTATCAAAATCATAGGGGCACTGCAAAACCTGACCGGAACTTACACTATTTGTCTCCGGCTTATACGCCTTAACATCCTGAATTGTGCACGGCTCATACCCCCATGCATGGTCAATCAAAAGTTCCGCATTCACCCCAAATAACTGATACAAAAGTTCTTCATTGTATAACTCATCCGGTCTTCCAATGGAACATCTGGCAATATCGCCCATCGTATAAAGACCATTTGCTTCTAATTTTTTTGCATAGCCGGGACCCACACGCCAAAAATCGGTAAGCGGTCTGTGATTCCAAAGAAGTTTCCGATACGACATCTCATTTAACGCCGCAATCCGCACCCCGTTTTTATCCGGATCCATATGTTTTGCCACCACATCCATCGCAATTTTACAAAGATACATGTTGGTACCAATTCCTGCTGTCGCTGTAATCCCGGTTGTTTTGAGAACATCCTGTATCATTGTCATGGCAAGTTCTCTTGCCGTCATTTCATAGGTAGAAAGGTAATCGGTCACATCCACAAACACCTCATCCACCGAGTAAATGTGCATATCCTCCGGCGCAATGTACTTCAAATAAATATCGTAAATTTTTGTGCTGTACTCCATGTAATATGCCATTCTAGGTGGTGCCACAATATAATCAATGGCAAGAGTTTTATTTTTTTTTAGTTCCACACTGTCATCCGAGGCACCTAGAAATGTTCGATTCGGTGCCTGATACCGGCGTTTATAATTTGCTTCTTTCACCTTTTGAACAACCTCAAAAAGCCGTGGCCGCCCCGGTATTCCATAACTTTTAAGAGCAGGTGAAACAGCAAGACAAATTGTTTTTTCTGTCCTTGTTTGATCTGCCACCACAAGATTTGTAGTAAGTGGGTCGCGATTTCGTTCTTTACATTCCACAGAAGCATAAAACGATTTTAAATCAATTGCAATATAAGTTCTATCGACTGATGCACGCGATGTCATAATCGATCTGCACCTCCTGATGCGAATACATTTTATAAAAACAATCCAAAATACGATCCGCAACCATACTTCCATTTACTTCGTCCGTATCCATAAGAATTACCACAATCTGTTTACTGGAATATCTCGTCGATACATCCGACCTGCGTAAGGACGTATAAATTGCTTTCTCCAAGGTCTCCAAAATCAGTTCCATCTCTGTCACATCAATTTCCTGATTCTCCTCATTCACCGTAAATAACACGGTTTGAACATCCTTTTCGTTTCTCTTTACAAAACGGCAGATAAAATTATAAACATGATGAAAACTGTCTATATCAAGAAAATACGCGCCCTGTCCATCATCTGCACGGCTCATTAAACTGTTAATATACTTCAGATCAACAATTTTTCCGGCACGGCTTTTTTCCTTCTGTAACTTATCACTGAAAAAATGATATGCGTTTTTTCCGTTCTGCTTCACATAGTATAACGCTTTATCTGCTGAGTTGTAAAGTTTATTAAATTCCATTCCGTCTTCCGGTGTCTGCGCAATGCCAATCGAAACGGAACACTCGGTTTCAAAATCAAATTCGGCAAATTTCTTTTGAAAACCGGAAATAATCTCTGCTGCACGGCTGCCCAGTTCACTTTTTTCTGTAACATCCTTTACAAAAATCATAAACTCGTCACCACCAATCCGACAAAGAACATCCCCTTCTCCTGCAAATTTCTTTAAAGTGCCGGCAAATATTTTAAGCGTTTCATCCCCGGCAATGTGACCGTAATTGTCATTAACTGCTTTAAAATTATCCATATCAAGCATAAAGAGAGCACCTTTTTTTTTCTGTGAAATCATTTCATTTACAGCATTCTCTGTATAGGCGCGATTCCAAAGACCGGTTAGGACATCCTGATAAGATTTACTTTTAATATCCGATACTTCACGGGTTTTCTTCTCTAATTTATCCGCAAGGCCACGCCGAAGTTCTTCTAGTTCAAGTGCTCTTCCAATCCTTGACTGCATAACAGCCGGCACAAAAGGTTTTACAATAAAATCAATGGCCCCCTCTTTAAAACAGCGGGTCTCCGTCTCGGTATCATTGTCAGCCGTAAGAAAAATCACGGGAATGTCCTTACCGTTCTCCATCGTCCGAATTTTTCGAAGCAGTTCAAAGCCATCCATTTCCGGCATACTGATATCCAAAAGAATCATGTCACATTCCTCATTTTCCAAATAAGACAATACCTGTGTTCCCCTCACAACAGGGATTACCTTATATTCGCCACTTAACACTTTCCGCGCTGCCGAAAGATTTAGTTTATCATCATCTACAACTAATATTGTTTTCATCTTGCTATCACCTCATACGTTTTATTCATCATCCATCTTTGCAAATAACATTCCAAAGGTACCCGGTCCGCAGTTAATGGCAACCGCCGGAGATGCCTTTTGATAAATAATATTCTCGATTGCATCTTTTTCTCTTACTTCTTTTGTAATTTCCTTTAACTCATCATTCGTTAGTCCTGCATAGGTAATAAACAGCATCTTTTTATCCATATGAAGCTCTTTATTAAATGTGGAAGTAATATATTTCTTCCATGCCGTTTTTCTTCTGCCAACATAAATTTTCTTTATTTTCATCCTGCCATTTTTTAGAACAACTACAGGATGGAGCATAAATGCCTGACATAGTTTATGAACCTTTTCCGAAATTTTTCCTGCCCGCATCAGATATCCCGTCTCGCTTACAATAAAACTTGTCTGAATCTGTTTTTTATGAGCCTTAAGTTTCTGCACAATATCCCCGGCTCCCATTCCGCCGGCAGCACAAGATAGGGCATACAAAACGATAAGTCCCATACCGCTTGACAATTGTCCGGAATCAATAACCATAACATTATCAAACGCTTTTGACGCTTCCAGCGCATTCGCAAATCCGGGACTAACACTTTCTGCCATGGAAATATGGACAACAGACTGCGCTTTCGTAAGCTGTTCGGCAAAAAACTCTTCGTAATCACTTACTTTTGGTGCCACTGACTGCACTATTTCATCGCGTTCTTTCATATAAGCAAGGATTCCGTCTGTCTCCGTTTCGACACCATCTAAAAACTCACCACCTTCTGTTTTCACGCGATAAGGCATTACGGCAGCTAAATTTTTATCTATGAGATAATCCGGTAAATCCGATGTCGTGTCCGTCGATATCATAACCGGCACTTTTTTCCTGTGCTCTAAAATCGGTGCCTCTATCATTCCCACGGTTCCTTCTGCATTGAATTGCCTGATAAGATTTTTAGGAAGATGACGAATAAGTTCTTCCTCTAATTGCGCACCACTGACCGGCTTTAACAAATACCCGTCAAATCCTTCACGAAAATAAAGTGCTTTATTTTCACTTCCGGCATTTGCTGTCAGTGCCACAACCGGCGTATTTTGATTAAAGCCACCCGTCTGGATCCGAATCGCATGCAGACATTCAATACCATCCATTTCCGGCATCAAGTGATCCATAAAAATAACATCATATCTTGTCTGAAGACTTTTCTTTAAACACTTTTCTCCGCTTTCTGCCGTATCCACCATAACTTTTGTGTCACGAAGCAATTTTTTTGCCACCATCCGGTTCATTTCATTATCATCTACAATTAAGACGCGTGCCTTTTCCGCCACAAAACTTTGCTTGTACGATTCTCTTTGATTTGTACCATGTCTGCTCTCCAAATCCAGTTCACCAATCTCTTCATTGCTTACCACTTTTTGTGGAATTGTAATGATAAATGTGGAACCTTTTGTATATACGCTGTTTACGGAAATATCACCACCCATAAGTTCAACTAACTGCTTCACAATCGAAAGTCCCAGTCCGGTTCCTTCTATATAGCGGTTTTCACTCTCGTCAATGCGTTTGAATGCTTGAAATAAATACGGAATACTTTCTTTTTTAATTCCCATTCCGGTATCCGTCACCGAATAAGAAATTAATGCATTTCCGTTCTCCTGCTCTTTGCACTGAATGGATAAAGTAACAGCCCCCTCTTTTGTATATTTAACCGCATTATTTAATACATTAATAAGAATCTGTTTAATCCTCACTTCATCACCAAACAGCTGGGATGGCAGCAAAGGGTCCACATTGATATGAAATTCAAGCCCTTTTTCCTTTGCCCGTATCCAGAGCATATTCACAACATCGGATAACATATCTCCTGTTTCGTAAACGGCCGGAACAATCTGCATTTTGCCCGATTCAATTTTTGACATATCCAATATATCATTAATCAGCGTCAAAAGCATCTTGCTTGCCCCCTGAATACTCTTGGCATCGCCGGCTGCTTCATCCGAAATTTCTTCTCGCAAAATCATCTCATTCAGTCCAATAATAGTATTTATCGGTGTCCTGATTTCATGGCTCATACTTGAGAAAAAATGATTCTGCATCCGGTTTAATTCTTCAATTTCTTTTTTTTGCTCCTTCGCAATCTTATTTTCTTTCCGGTACATCGCATTTTGAAATAAAATCATGCTGCACACAAGAACCGTCACTGCTGCCAATGTAAAAAAGGAATCCGCATAAGCAGCATGAATTGTATGGGACCCCATAATCTGAGGATTTAAATAAGCAATCAGATAACAAACACCATACAGGCAGAAACTGCTGGCAATCAATATGTATTTTGCCTTCTTCTCAACTACCAGACAGACAAAAACAACGCCAAACATCAGCCAAATCGGGCCGCCTCCATAAATTCCTCCACTTGTCAAAAAGTTAAAAGGAAGCGCAAAATAAATCAGCAAAACGGAAATCAGCACTGCTCCTATTTGAATTTTATGAAAATGGATGGAAAAATACGTTATCGCAACCGCAAGCGCAAATACCACAAGAAGTGAAAGGGTGTTTGCCATACTTTCTCCTAACACAAGACCAACAAGAATTCCCATTGCCAGTCCCATTAAGCCAATCGTGACCAGAAGGCGGAACAATCGTTCTTGAAGCCCTAATTCATGATTGTTAAACACTTGTATCAATCGTTTTGGATTCATTCGCATTCACCTCTTTCCACACGTTTGTAAAGCTTCTCTGTTTTATTAAGTGCCCGGTCAAATTCAAAATCCGTGACATCTTGTTTGATATTCTCAATCAATTCTCTCCCCGACAAGTTTGCGCACTTTATATGCTGCAGTTTTTGAATAATTTTTTCTGCGTCATCTATTTCGTAAGCACGCAATTTTTCCATCAAAAGCATTAATTCTTCCAATAATTTTTCGCTATTAATTTGCGTTACAGAAAACTCCTCTTCTTCCAACACAGTACCAAGCAGGCTGCCGATTTCCACAACCGCCGCTGCATACTGGTCTAGAACTTCTTTGTGATTCTTCTCAATGAAATCCCAGTCTTTTTCTTTCGCTGCCATTTCCAAATCTTTTGCCAGATCAGACAAATTCTCTGCTCCTATCATCTTCGCCGTACTCTTTAAGGCGTGCACACGAATCCGATAATCTTCCATATTTTTCTGCTCATAATCCGCTTCTATCATTTGTCTCTTTTTCACCGACTCACTGTGAAACTGCGCTAACAATTCTCTGTAAAACATTTCATCTCCACGGCAGTATTGCAGCCCGGCATTCCTGTCAAAATTCGTTTTCCTCTCGTCCGTTTTTACAGCCTCTTTTTCCTCACTGACATAGGTAATCGACGATTTCGGAAGCACCTTGCAAAGAACTCGTTCCAGTGTCATTGTCTCAATCGGTTTTGAAACAAACTCATCAAAACCTTCCTCCATAAACATTTTCTTTGCTCCACTGACTGCATTTGCCGTAAATGCAACAATAATATATTCCTGACCACTCTCTTTTTGCATTTTACGAAGTTGTTTTAACGTTTCAATACCATCCATTTCCGGCATCATATGATCAAGGAAAATAATATCAAATCTTTCCTTTTCACAAGCCGCAATTGCCTCTTTTCCGCTGATTACAGTTTTTACTATCATCTGATAATTTTCAAAAATCCCCTTTGCAACGGTCAGATTCATCGGCTCATCATCCACAACCAACACCTTAATTCCCGGGCATATCATTTTTCGTTTCTTTCTTTTTGACAAATCACTTTCCTTTTCCTTTAAAATATTTAATACAGACTGTGTACAAAGGGGCTTCCGAATTATTTCTATCCGCTTTTCCTGCGGCAGAATAATATTTTTTCCTGCCACAACAACAATCCGCACTTTTGAATCTGTCATTTCCAAATAATTCTTATTTACGCGATACTCCTCCTCACCCACAAACAAATGCGTCACCGGTGTCACTTCTAATAACTGTTCCAATTCGTCCCGGTTCGTAACACGGTGCAATGAGATGTCAAACTGTTTTACCATATGCGCAATCATTTTATTATAATACTCTCTTACTTGAGGCACTTTATATTTTTCCGTCATCAAGAAACATGCAACACACAAGTTTTTATTATTAATTAAAGGCTTTTCCGGATTTTCTTCTACCACCTGCTGTGGAATACTAACCGTAACCGTAGTTCCCCTGCCCTCTTCACTTTCAATCCGCATAAACCCATTCATCACACGAACCATTCCGTACACAATAGACAAACCTAACCCAAGTCCCCCCACCTTTCGGTTTCTTCCTGTACTTGTTTGGTAGAACCGCTCCGTAATTCTTTCCAGTTCATCTTTTGCAATGCCGACACCTGTATCACTTACTTCAATACACAAATTGATTCCATAAGATTTTTTTAAAGAAAAAATTCTGACATAAACACCGCCCTCTTGCGTAAATTTCATCGCATTATCCACTAGATGTTTTAATATCTTTCTTATTTTCCGCTCATCGCCCAAAAGAACCGGTGGAATTTTTGTATCATAGTCAAAAAGCAGTTCGGGCTGTTTTTCTTCTTTTTCCCAATACTCCGAAACCAAATCACTTACAACCAGAGACGGTGTATAATTTTCTTCGCTCAGCCAGATTTTGTTCGTATCAATTTCTGTGTAATCTAAAATATCTTCAATTTGACCAAATAATCGTTTTCCAGCCATTTGTACCGAGGATAACTGCTCTCTTTTTTCTTGCTCTTCTTCTTTTTGCAGCATGATGGTAGAAATACCTGTAACCGCATTAATCGGTGTACGCAATTCATGAGAAACATTGGCAAGAAAATCTTCGACACGGCGATTTGTTTCTTCTAATTTTTCAATTTTTTTATCCGAATATACACGCTCTGATTTCCTCCTTTTCAATACAAGATTCACAAGACATCCGGACACCAAAACAAGACCAAGATGCAAAAGCGTCCTAGTCACTGTAAGTGTTGTAAGTTCAATGGCATGTTTCAGAACAAAGATAAAATCATAACACATTGTCAAATAATATGTAATCACACAAAGTCTGATAATACTTGATTTTTCCGTTACTGAAAATAGAATCATAATCAAAATCATAAGTGGTGCCAAATCAAACACACTTGTCTGATGAATTCCATAAAAAAAACAAGATATCATCGTCAAGGCAAAATACAGCCACAGCCGCATTCCTCCTGAAACCATATCGGTAATATAAATTACCCAGCTTCCAATCAATGCCGTCAGCAAAAGCACAATTGCTCCCACTTCCCAGCCAAGCAAAAGTGATTCTCCCGTCAAAATAAGCGAGAAAAATGTGTACACTAATAACACAATCAGATGGGTTTCCCTCTGCTTTTCCTTTTCATACATAAAATATCCCTTAACCTTCCCTTTAGTATTATCTTTCTTCTCCACCCCATCTTTTTTTCATATATCCATATAGATTATAAACATTTTATGTATTTGTTGTCAATGATAGTGTGGGGCAATTTAGTTGGTTTCCGAGCATTTAAAACCAGTTACTTGAAACGTAATTGGGGAATCAAGGCATACTTTTCCGCTGATTTGTTTCCAAACGTATGCACATTGTCCACTCCACTTCCTAACTAACTATCTATCGCTTATGTAAAGGATTCGGTTGTGATCTTTTCTAGATTCCAGTAATTGACCAAGAAAAGATTTGCATCTCGTGGATACAAATGCGCAAGTATCAGGCATGTGTCTTTTACATGCCGATACTTCTGCGGATTTGTCTGAGCGAAAGCGCCACGAGATGTAAACTTTTCTTGGTCAATTACGGAAAACTAGAAAAAAACATCACAACCGAATCCTTGATACCTCCATAACAACAATCTTCAAAAGAGCACCACCTGACATAAAATAAAACCAAACTTCACGTGCCGCCTGCGATTTAGCAATCGGTGTAGCAATGGCAGCAATAATAATGATAGCAGCACCAATGCACCCGATTAAATTAGGAATACTTAGAAGTGGAAAAATTCCCGGTGCACAGCTTCCATCGATTGTGTGTTGAATTGTCTTATCCAGCCCGTCTCTGGCTGCCGCAAAACAGCAGATAACCAAGCCAAATACGAGTACAAATAAAGTCCGTCTTCCCCAGTAAAGGATATTTGCTCTCTGAAAAATTGTATAACCGATAAATCCAAGCAGACATAGAATCATCAGCGTTGTTATCGTTGTCGTTGTATTTCCAAAATAAAGTTTCATTTTCTTCTTCCTCCTTTCAGTATTTTAGCAAAACGTTCTACATGCAGCTCGAGCATTGTTATAATTTCCTCTTTCTCATCTGCTGCATCGTACAAACTGTACATGAGAAAAATCGGACCATAAAAATCCAGTGCTAACTGCCTTGCGTCCGCTTCTTTTCCGGTTAATCCCTTAAAAATTATTTCCATGTAAGATACCGGCCCGGAAACAAGATACTTCTGAAACAATGCTGCCATCGTTTCATCCCGGTACTGCTCAAGCATCAGCATCTTGCGAAAACAATTTGAAAATTCTTCCTCTGTCCAATGCAAAAACTGTACCTTCGTAATCTGCTTAATCTTGTCTATGTCCGCCTCCCGATATCCTCTTATGACTGTTTCGCTGTCTCCTTGTGGCATTTCATACTTTTTCCCGCGCTCATAATCCAGCGAATCCATCCGGTTCACAATGCTGTCAAGGATTTCCTGCTTACTCGTGTAGTGTTTATATAACGCTGCCTTCGTAACTCCTAACTGTCTGGCAATATCATTCATCGAAGTTCCCAGATATCCGTTTTTTGCAAACAACCGTAATGCCTCTTCTAAAATCCGTTCCTTCGTGCTCTTTTCCTCCATAAAATTCTTCCTTTCACTCGGTAGTTACCAATCGGTTACCTTTATTATAGTTACCGACTGGTAACTTGTCAAGCAAAAAGGATACATCTCTAAAAAATTTGTCCCGGAAGTTTTTTCTTTTCCTTCTTTGGAAATGTCTTATCAAACTCTTCGGCTTTCTCTTCATCTACAAAATATCCCGATGGTGTTGCATATTCTCCGGTAACATCCGACAAATAGCCCAGTATTAATTCTTTACACAAAAAGAACGATGCATCCTCATCTTCTCCCAGCCCGTGATACCGAATACCAAATTCACTGGCAGGTCGAAATCCGCTTTTCCCATAGAAATCAATATCTCCCTCAAAACAAAGTGCCCCACAGCCAAGTTCTTTTGCTTTTTCAATAGACGCATCTAATAATATTTTTCCGTATCCTCTCCGTTTCAACTCTGGTGTAATACAAATTGGGCCCATCGTCATAATCGGAATTTTTCTTCCATCATCTGCTTGGATTACTGCCTTTACAAACACATTCTGACCAATCAGCTGCCCGTCTTTCTCCATAACAAAATCAAGTTCCGGAACAAATGCGTCATCCTCTCTCCAACTAATAATTTTTTCGTAAATTCATCCAATGTTGTTTCAAACTGTTTCTTTACTTCATCCTTGTCCTTTGCCCCATCATACAAACTGTAAAAGAAAAACATGACAGCATAAAATTGTGCCGCTAATTCCTTTGCAGGTGAAATCCCCATATGTTCAAATAAATCTTTTACATATTCCGATGGTCCACTCACTAGATACTGCTGATATAACTGCTGCATCTCTTCACTTCGAAACTGCTCTAATGTAAGCATCTTACGAAAAGAAGATGCAAAATCATCTTCCGTCCAGTACAAAAACATCGACTTACTATACCCTGCAAAGTCCTTTAACGATATCTCATCATATTTTTCCGGCATATCCACTTCCTCGCCCTCCGGCATATCATGGTCTTGTGCCTGCTCTGTATCACCTTGCTCCATCCGTTTATTTGTCAAATATTCATTTATACGAATTATGTTTTTTACCTCTGCGAGATGTCCAAATACTCACAGTCTTTTGACCAATCATTCAAATTCAGTGCCATACCATCCAGTTCATCTTCATCCACAAGATACGCAAAGTGCAATTGAATGGTTCCCTTAGAACCTTCTACAAACCACTCGCTTTTCCCGGTTAATTTTTCTTCCAAATAACATGGCATACCATCCGTAAAGGATTTTGAAATATAATTTGGTCTGCCATAGTCCTCATATGTTTTCCGGAAAATCTGCTTGCCTTTTTTCGTCACAAGCTGCAAAGAAGGAACCGGAAACTTGCCGCTTTTTAAAACGGATGCCGAATTCTTAACTACAAGTGTAACATAAACCAGTTTTGGATGAACCGTCTTTGTTTCTATTACACTTCTCTCCGGTGCCGTGATTCCATTTCCATATTGAATCTGCTCTCTTTCATACGTCTTTAATTTTCCATCGTTATTCACATGCTTTAAAAATGAAGCCTGTTTTTTAATAAATGCGTCCGTTTTCAGCTGATTTGCCGAATCCAAAACCCTAACATCTTTTACTTCATAAACTGCATTTTTGACCTGAGCCGTTCCATTTGTTGAGTAATGCTTTGCATCAATTTTTTCATCCGCCGTCAGGTTTTGCTGCACGTTCCATGCACCCCCGCTTCGCTTGCTGTAAAGAATAAAATCAGCCGCCTCAGCTTTTGACTGTGCTTTTGTAATTTGAATCTTTTCTGCCAAATGAACAAACTCTTTTTTAGGAAGTCCTGTTTGTGCTGCCATCTCAATCAGATAACCATAATCTTCCACAAAAATATAAAGTGTCTGTCCATAATCAGTCTTTTTGCTCTTCAGATACTTACTTCCCACAACCGGATTATAACGGCAGTAAACCGCACAGCGGCCGTTAATTTTCATCGTTTCATTTTCCTTCACATCATAAGTTGAAAGTATCTCCTTCTGTTTTCCTTCTAAATACTGCAAAGAATACCAAAAATCTTTACCCCTTTGACCTCCCTCACGATTCTCATAACATTGAAATTCTTTATTTCTTTCTGTCTTGTGATAACTTTCGCCAAAGTCCGCTGAAACTTTTATATACTTCATTTTCTTCCCTTTGGTCTGATTCATTTCAGCAGTAACCGAATATTTGTCCTTCTGAATGGATGTCGTAAAATATCGGTACAACTTTCCGGCTGCCATTACCCCCGAAGGCACAATAAGAACCAACGCCAATGCGGCAGCCACCGCAATTTTCCCATATTTTTTATATGCACCACTGCCATTTTCTTTCCTGACCGTTTTTTCCCCGGCAAGAATATCATTTTTAATTTGATTCTTAGCTTGTTCCGAAATATTTATTTTTTCATATGATTGTCTAATATCCATCTTTTTCCAATTCCTTTCTTAATATTTTTTTTGCTTTTTGCAGGCGCGTCCGGATTGTTGATTCCGACTTATGTAGCAAGTCCGCAATTTCCCTGCTGTTATACCCCTCATAATAATATAGGTAAACTACCATTTTATACTGATACGGCAGTTCCAAAATCAAACTCATCATCCCATCTATTTCGGAATGTGAATCCTCCGCTATTTCCGTATAATCCTCCAAACGATTTCTACGATTCCACCAATGCTTCAACATATCCTTGCACGCATTTGACGCCGTAACGATCAACCACGCTTTTTTATGCTGTTCCGAATCAAAAGTGCGGTCAAGATGATAATATTTCAAAAATGTCTCATGCACAATATCCTCCGCATCCATGTGATTTTTCATAAAAGAAAAGCATAAACGATATATGTCATTCACATAGGCTTCATAAGTCTCTGTAAAATTATTTTTTTGGCCGGTACCGTCCAAAGTATTCATTCTTTTTTCTCCTCCTTTCACTATAGATACGATTGATACACGCAAAACGTCGGAATTATTTTTTTTAATTGGAAAACACCCTTATAAATAATTGACAGTTTATTCCCTTTTGTTGTATGCTAAAAAAAATTGGAACCATAATTATATCATAACTTTAACACAGGGGGATTCAAAATGAACAAAAAACTAACAGCCTTATCTGTTTTTACTGCTCTTTTATGCACAACAATTTTATCACCGGTTTCTGCCTTTGCGCAAACTGCCGGCAGTGAAGAAACCAACATTGCAGCAACTGAAGAACCAGCCGGCACGGCAACACCTTCTGCCACGCAGACACCGGCAGTCACAAGCAAACCAACTGCTGCCCCAAAAAAGAAACAAAAAAAGAAAAAGTCAGTAACTAAAATCACGATAAGCGCAGCCGGTGACTGTACACTTGGTTCCGATTATAAATCTCCGGCAAGCGTTAATTTTTATGCAAAATACAAACAAAAAACGCCTTCTTATTTCTTTAAAAATGTTAAGAACATTTTCAAAAAAGACGATTTAACACTTGTCAATTTTGAAGGCACTCTAACAACAAGAAGTACACGTGCCGACAAAACATTTGCGTTTAAGGGAAATCCTTCTTATCTGAAAATTTTACAAAAGGGAAATGTAGATGCTATCTCTTTTGCCAACAACCACTGCCGTGACTTTGGAAATGGAAGTTACCATGACACAATCTCTGTTTTCAAGAAAAACAAGATGCCTTTTGCTTCCTATAGTAAAGTTTCGATTTACAAAACGAACGGTAAAAAAATTGGTATGATTGCGGTCAACGGCCTCGAAGGTGTATCCTCCAGCAAACACTACATAAAAAGCGGTATTCAAAAACTGAAAAAGAAAAAAGCGGACCTTATTATTGTCAGCATGCACGCCGGTATTGAAAAGACAAGTTCTCTGGATGCCGTTCAGAAAAGTATTGCCCACTATGCCGTAAAACAAGGTGCCAATCTTGTCCTCGGCCACCACCCGCATGTCCTGCAGGGAATCGAAAAATACAAAGGTGCCTATATCGTTTACAGCCTTGCAAATTTCTGCTTTGGCGGCAACACAAATCCACCGGACAAAGACACCATGATTTACCAGCAGACCTTTACTTTCAAAAAGAACAAATTACAGAAATCCAATGATGTAAAAATCATTCCATGCAAGGTTTCTTCAACCAACAGCATTAATAACTATCAGCCAACTCCGGCAAAAGGAAAAGCAAAAAAAAGAATTCTTGCGAAAATGAATCGCTATTGTAAACCTTTTAATGTTCATTTCAAAAAAAATGGCAAGGTGGGGCGGTAGCTCCACCTTGCATAACTTACTTTCGACTTAAAATTCCAGACTGTCTGCATTAAGAAGAAAATATTTCATTCCCAGACTGTAGACAAAATCCACGACATTTGTCTACAGTCTGATGGTGCTAGGACAACAGTCCTAGCACCACTTTGTCTTTTTATACTTTTCATTCTACAATAGCCCTTATCATTTGTCAAAATTAATGCATTTATATTCACTCCTTATTTTTGTACATTGCACAAAATTTAGTAATGCTATTGTCCCATGAAGTATCTATTGTTTCGATATCATTACTAATTTTGTGATTTTTCACATTTTACAAACCCAGTAGTTGTTTCTTTTTCGCTGTGAACTCCTCTTTCGTTATAGCTCCCACATCAAATAATTCTTTATATTTTAAAATTTGATCTGGCACTTGTATTGCTTCATTTTTTTCAGTCATTTGTGGTTGTTCCATTACATTATTTAATTTTGATTCGTTAATCGATGCAATTTGGGATTGAATATAATTATATATTTCATTAGCCTGATTCACTTTGCTTTTCGTATTAACGAAGCAAAATATAACATCCATATTAGACTCATCTGCCAAATGACTATTTTGGAAACGGATAAACCCATACTCTTCCTCACTTATCGGCCCATAAAAAGTAACAATATCATATTCTGCATAATAAATTTTTTTATCCCCTGATGATATATTTAATGTTTCTGATTTCTGAGGTTTTTCATTATAGGAGACATTTCCGCTAATCGCGTTGGATGCAACGCCACTCCCTAATGCTTTTATTCCCGACTTTATAAAACCTCTCCCTGGAACTATATTTCCAATAGCCATAGAAACAATTTGCGTTGCCTGCTGAGCGGAAACATAATCACCAATTCCAATCGCTCCCCTTTTTCCTGCACACATCCTTTTATAAGCCTTTCTAATTTCTTTGATGTCAAAATCCGCCTCTGTTTTAATAATAAGTCTATCCGAACAAACAATTATCTTTTGTCCACACCCTCCACTAAATTTTCTGTATAATCCATCTATCTTTTTTGAAGAAAAAAAACTGCTTAGCCCTTCAATAACTTTTGGAGAATAAGAATATTTACCCGCTAATTTTATGACTTTTTCCATTTGTCTGTCAATTTCTTCATTCGAATCATATTCTTTGTTCTTCCACGTTGAACTCAATAATTTCATGCTACATTTCTTGCACAAACAGACATCTGAATAATGTTCCGGCATTAAACTTTTGTTACCACATTGATCACATAAATCCATTTATCATTCCTCACTCTCATTCTTTTGTTCACTCTGGACTTTGTATTGTTACTCTTATTGCACAATCTTTTTCTTCAAAATCAAGATCCACGTTATATCCATCCGTATTATCTGCAGAATAAGAATTATCAAAAGAAAGTTCATCAACAATATATCCTAATTTTTTACATTTATCTACATATTCATTAAATTCATCGATTGTGAATCCATATGCTTCAAACTTGAACTCATCATCTTCATCTGTATCAGCAATAATGCATTTAGAATCAAGTTTTGGTATTTTTTGCCCAATTGCCCTTTTGGTCCACTGATTTGAAGGTATTATTTCATCATCATAAGAATAACTGTCATTAGCATAGTCATAATACATCGTATGAATCTTGCCATCATCAATATATTTTATAGTAGCGATATCTGGCTCACAAAGTTTCAAATGATTTATATCCTTTAAATAATAGCTGCCACCAAAATAATAACAATTAATTTTATCAACTGTTTGACCAGCATCAATCAATCTGTTTGTTTCGGCATGCATAGAAATTTCTTTTTGTTTTAACTCATTAACATCCTCTTCATTAAATTTAAAGTTCTTTTGTATTTCATCATAAAATTTGTTTTTCTGCTCATTCGTGACATCTTTTTTTACTTTATATGTCAATTCAAAATTTGTAATTACATATTTAGAATTATTGGTTAATTTCATCATCACATAGCGTTCACCATTATCAACTTCAACATTAACCTGATAATTCAACTCTTCAATTTTGATTTTAGCTTTTTCATCTTCCGTATTACCGTTTGCCTCACTTCCAGCTTCCTTGCTTCCACAAGCCCCCAAAATAAATACCATGCAAAAAATAACTACCATTGATAATAATTTTTTCATTGAAATTTCCTCCATTTTACTGTTCTAACACTTTTCGTTGTTTTTTATTTTTAATCTTCATTACTAAAAGAGTCACAGCTCCAGCCATAACAATAACCACACCAATATACCCTATGTACAGTGCTATTCCACCATCATATTTACTGTTTGAAATCACACCTCTGTCTTCAAAATCCCATTGTATAATTCTAAACACAACGAATGTAAGTAAATCAAAAATAATTACAGGTATTGCTTTCCTTAATATAGAAAAAAGCAATGTTAATAGCACAAAAAAAGCAAATACTGAAATCATCGCAATACAAGAAATACTTATGTCTCTTGAAATTTCCATTCCACTTAATGCAGAATATATCCTTGCAAATTTAAACAATGATACATCAAGCAATTGTTCATTTGTTATATCCAATTCCTCAATACTCACCGTATTTGCGTACTTTTCTAAATACTCCCTATGATCATCTGTAGCAGATGCAAAAGGCACAAACAAAGTTATTATTAACATTATTGAGCCAATCAACATAGCCAAAAATGAAACCACAATTATTTTCTTTTTTCCATCTGTTTCTGTCATCTTTCTTCCTCCTTAATCTTCACTACAATGTTCCTTTTCTCTTCCGGTCGAACCACTTCATATCCATATGCTTCCAGCAATTGAATTACATCCTGCGTAATATTGGGCGGAGCAATTTCCTCCTCCTCAAAGCTGGCATTTCCAGCCATTATATGATGCATGGCATCCACAGAAACACCTATGATTTCAGCCAGTCGATACAAATTATCCCGATCTGGGACTCCACCATCCGTTTCCCATTTTGCAATTGCAGATTTGGACACATGCATCTTATTTGCCAGTTCTTCCTGCGTCATAAACTTTTGTTTTCGCCTCGTCGAAATAAACTTTCCGAGGCTAATTTTGACCCCCATAAAACTATGCCCCCTTTCATAATATAACTATATAAATTTTGCAATTGCATTTCAAATTACTTTTTGATTACTCTGCGTAACTTTTCAGATATCTGTGAGATTATCCTATCACAAAATAAATCATGACCACCAGCTCAGCTGGTGGTTTCCTCTGCGGCTATAAGCCTGTGG